>Ga0351899_1027_pt1 | contig 49242 bp, 39 predicted proteins | sample BONcelHT113001C6_FD_206833 | JGI IMG/M metagenome (GOLD analysis project Ga0351899, IMG submission 206833) | Enriched cells from coal bed in the Powder River Basin, Montana, United States - BONCAT cells T11 rep1 HSBNCT.T11.300.1.C6 ... | reverse complement strand
GCGCCATTCCATGGCAGGAGTCTGGTTGCCTACCACAATTCGTGGCCATACTTTGCCAAGCGCTTCGGAGTGAAGATCGAGCTTTTCCTTGAACCAAAGCCCGGCATTCCGCCGACACCGGCGCACCTGGTTGAGGTCATTGAAGCGATGAAAAAAGAAAACATCGGCGTGATCATTGTTGAGCCGTACCAGAACCGGAAAACAGCTGAAACCGTGGCCGGGAAAACCGGGGCGGTTATCATTGAGTTCACCCAGTATCCCGGCGGCGTTCAGGGCACCGAAGCCGGATACATTGCAATGATGGACTGCCTTGTTAATACACTTGCCAAGGCTTTGAACAAAGAGCCCGCGGCAAAGGAGCAGAAGCCATGAGCGAAGCTTTTTCAATCATGATGTGGCCGCTCCTGGCTTGTCTCCTGCTGCCGGGGATCCTGGTTTACATGGGATTGCACGTTGTGCGGCGCGAGATCATTTTCGTTGATCTCGCGCTGGCGCAGGTTGCGGCCATGGGAATATGCCTGGCGATTGTGCTGGGACATGACGCGCACGACTGGCAAACCACGGCGTGGTCCGCCGGCTTCACCCTCATCGGCGCAATTATTTTGACGCTGACCCGCCCCGGCGGAATGCGGGTTCCGCAGGAGGCATTCATAGGGATTGTATACGTGGTTGCGGCGGCGGCCGGACTATTGCTGCTGAGCCGCAGCACGGAAGGGAACGAGGAATTGCGCCGGACCCTGGTGGGCGAGATTCTCCTGGTGCGGCCGGGCGAGGTGCTGCAGACCTTCGGTTTGTTTGCCGCCGTTGGGGTTGTGCATTATATTTTCCGCCGCCAATTTCTGCTGCTTTCATTCGATCCGGACCGCGGAAAGGCGCAGGGCTTGCGGCTCTGGTGGTGGGACTTTTTCTTCTATATCCTGTTCGGCGCGGTTGTTACCAGCTTTGTCCGCATAGGGGGCGTCCTGCTGGTATTTTCATACCTGATCATTCCGGCAGTATGCGGTCGTCTCTTTGCAAATTCCCTGCGGTGGCAATTGATTATCGGATGGGCGGTCGCGATCTTTGCCGGTCTGGGAGGGCTCTACGGCTCTTACCAGCTTGACCTGCCGACAGGGGCGGCAATTGTTTGCGCGCTGGGAGCGGTTCTGGTGATCTCGGAGGGTGTTCGATTTATCTGTTGCTGCTCGAGCCGCCGCCACTGAGGGAAAACAATTGAATAATTATCGTTGACTTTTTCTGGATATGAGCATATGCTCATAATGAATTGAAACCCGGAAAGGATTTAGCCCATGCCGCGACCATTTTGTCCGCGACGAATCAGATTCGAGCCGGGAGTAACCTACTTCAAGCCCGCCGGTATTCCTGCGGGGGTTCTGGATGAAGTTGTCGTAACTCTGGACGAGCTTGAGGCGCTGCGGCTGGCCGACTTAAACGGGCTCTATCAGGAGCAGGCGGCAGAGCAGATGAAGATTTCCCGCCCGACCTTTGCGCGAATCGTGGAGGCGGCGCGGAAAAAAGTGGCGGAAGCCTTGATTCACGGCAAGGCCCTCCGCCTGGAAGGCGGAGCCGTAATAATAAAAGGAGACAGGAACATGCCAGGAAGAAATGGTAAGGGACCAACGGGCGGCGGGCTTGGAATGGGACGCGGGCCGTGCGGCTGCGGGCAACGTCGCGGGTGGAATGGGGGACGGAGTCAGGGAATGGAAGCGCGCGGCACGCGGTCGAATTCCGTTGCTGACACGCCATCAACGCCGGCGGATTCAACAACTGAAACAGAACCTGCAAAGGGGACAAAACAGTCATGAAAATATGCATTCCCGTATCAGAATATCGAGAGCTCTCCAGCCCGGTTTACGGTCATTTCGGATCCGCGCCTTGCTTTGCGCTGGTGGATACAGACACCATGAAAGTTGAGCGCCTGTCAAACCGCGACCATGACCATGTGCACGGCGCGTGCAGCCCAATGAAAGCAATGGCCGGAGTAAAACCGGATGTGGTGGTTGTCAGCGGTATCGGTACCGGTGCTTTACTGGGATTGCGGTCGGCCGGAATCAAGGTTTGTCGTGCCGATGGCGGCACGGTTGCGCAGGTTGTACGCCTGCTCAAGGACGGTAAATTGTCCGAGATGGATGAAAACGCCGCCTGCGCGGGGCACGCGGGCGGATATGACTGCTATTCAAAGAAATCATAATTTCATACTGTTACTTGAAAAAATAGCCTTGATGGCCACCGGTGCTGTGAGACAGGCGCTTATTTCATCAAGAGCAGGCTCAGGGCCATGACCATCATGCCCGCCACAAGCCCGAGCAGGCTGTCGTGGCCCTTGCCGTAGGCGCGGCTGGTCGGCAGGAGTTCATCAAGGCTGATATAAACCATGATGCCCGCTATGCCCCCGAAAAGCATGCCCAGTAACTGAGGCGGAATGATGCCGCCCTGGCCGCCCGCAAAGAAACGCAGCGCCAGGTAAGCCACGCCTGCGCCAACGGGTTCAGAGAGGCCGCTGAGCAGTGAATAAACAAACGCTTTTCTGCGATTTCCCGTGGCGTAGAAAATAGGAACCGACACGCTGATGCCTTCTGGAATATTATGCAGGGCCACCGCCACCGCGATCGCCAGTCCCAGGGCGGGATCCTGCAGGGCGGCCAGGAACGTGGCCAGGCCCTCCGGGAAGTTGTGGATCGCGATGGCCAGGGCTGTGAACAAGCCCATGCGCATCAGCCGGTGATGGTGGGCGCCATATGTTTTATCCATATCAGTTGATCTAGAAATTCGGTCTGACTTGTCGTGCAGCGGGGCCGTCTCGGCTTCCGAATGGGTTTCATGCGGATTTTCGGCGGCTGGAATGAGATTGTCCACGATGCCGATCAGCAGCATGCCGAAGAAAAAAGAGGTTGCATTAATCCAGTGTCCCAGGGTGCCGTATGTTGCAGCGAGCGCTTCCGCGCCCTTGACGAATATCTCAACGAACGATACATAAAGCATGACGCCAGCGGAAAACCCGGTCGCCACGGAGAGGAAGCGGTAGTTGGTCCGCTTAGCGGTGAAGGCGATAACGCTCCCGATGCCCGTGGCCATGCCCGCGAGCAGGGTAAGCCCGAACGCTATCCAGACGTTGCTCATTTAGAGGTTCCTCTGTTTACCGGTCCACTGGCGGTTTTGACCAATACCTGCGCCGGTGAAAGGCAAGAATAATTTAAGTGTTATATTAGCCGTTTCCACTGAGCTGATCAACGCCAAAACGGCCGGATGGTGCAGGTTCAGGCAAGGTCTGTGACAAAGTGGATACGAGCGGGGTCTCTTGACATGGCGGCTGTTTTCGTCATAATAGCCGGCCATGTCACAAGAAGGCATTATGCCGCTTTCATCTCTCAAGCAGGGCGAAAAAGCCGTTGTTACAGCGCTGGCGGGCGGGAGCGGCTTCGAGAGAAGGCTGCGGAGCATGGGTATCAAGGAAGGAAAAGTGATTTGCCTTGACGCCAAGCATCACTTTTCCGGCCCCCTGGTTGTTGACGTGGACGGCCGGCAGATCACGATCGGCAGGGGCATGGCGTCAAAAATCACCGTCCGGCGCGAGAAATGAAAAAAATCGTCCTCATGGGAGACCCGAATGTCGGCAAGAGCGTTCTCTTCTCCCGCCTGACGGGCGTGGACGTCATCACTTCGAATTATCCCGGCACGACCGTTGACTATTCCAAGGGCAGGCTCAACCTTCACGGAAAGACCGCGACCATCATTGACGCGCCCGGCACTTATTCGCTTGAAACGAACAACAAGGCCGAACAGGTTGCCGTTTCCCTGCTGGACAAGGCCGACGTCATTTTGAACGTGATTGACGCCACCAACCTTGAAAGGTGCCTCCTCCTGACTCTGGAACTGCTGCAAAGGCGCCAGCCGGTCATCGTGGCCCTTAATATGTGGGATGAAGCCCAGCACCTTGGCATTAAAATCAACACCGTTGACCTCGAGCGTATTTTGGGCGTTCCCGTCATCACGACGGTGGCCATTACCGGCGAGGGTTTGAAGGAACTCGTGCAGCGGCTGGACGAGGCGCGGATTTCCGACAGGCAGAAGCCGGCCGGTGAGGACGCGGCCTGGGCGGAAATCGGGCATATCGTGCGGCAGGTTCAGGCCATGGAGCACCGGCATCATTCGTTCAAGGACTGGCTTGAAGACGCGACGGTCAAGCCGGGGACAGGGTGGATGATGGCGCTCGTTATTCTTTCCGCGGTATTCGGATTAGTCAGAGTCATCGGCGAAGGCATCATCCGGTACCTGGTCGAGCCATTGTTTAATTTGTGCCGCGCGCCCCTCATGGCTCTCGGCGCATTGCTGGGTGAGGGGTTCTTGCGCGATGTTCTGATCGGCAAGCTGATAGATGGCCAGATTGATTTCGTGCAGTCCATGGGCATTCTGACCACGGGATTGTTTGTGCCTTTCGGGATGGTTCTGCCTTATATCATCGCTTTTTACCTGGTGCTTTCCCTGCTGGAAGATTCGGGCTACCTGCCGCGCCTGGCCACGATTGCCGACACGGTTTTTCACCGCCTCGGCATGCACGGGCACGGAATCCTGACCGTCCTGCTTGGCCTGGGCTGTAACGTGTCCGGCGTGCTGGCCGCGCGCACGCTTGAGACAAAAAAGCAGCGTTTTATCGCCGCGACGCTTGTCGCGGTGAGCGTGCCCTGCATGGCGCAGACCGCGATGATCTTCGGCGTCCTCGGCAGGTTTGGCGCGGGATATATCCTGCTGGTATTCGGCACGCTGGTGGTGGTCTATGTCCTGCTCGGCCTGGTCCTCAATAAAACGGTGCGCGGGGAATGCCCGGAAATATTCCTCGATATTCCGCCGTATCGCTGGCCGTCCGCGCCGGCCGTGGCCAAGAAGACCTGGATGCGCGTGCGCTGGTTCCTCATTGAAGCGGTTCCTTTTCTTTTCCTCGGCGTGTTGGCCATTGTTGTGCTGGACGCGCTCGGGGTGATCAGATGGCTCGCCCTTTTAACCGCCCCTTTCACGAAATGGTGGCTGGGATTACCCGGGGAGGCGGTCCCGGCGTTGCTTGCCGGATTTTTACGCAAGGACCTTGCCGTGGGCATGCTGTTTCCGCTAGGCCTTTCGCCGGAACAGCTGACAATTGCCGTGACGGTCCTCACGTTTTATTTTCCCTGCGTAGCCACTTTCGCGGTGCTCTTCAAGGAATTGCGCTCGCGGGACATGGCCTGGGCAATAGCAATCATGGTCCTGACGGCGCTGGGCGTGGGCGGCCTGCTCAATTTAATCTTGATCAGGATATGATGAAATATTGCAGAAGGCACCGGAATCCTGTTGATGATCCTTGAACAAAAGGCGGCGCAGTGATAATATTAAATTGTGAAAAAGTTAATGCTCAGATCTGTTGTTCAACTCCGCCGGGGTACGGCTTGTTTGTTTTCCATGCTGCTGGTTTGCGTCCTGCCCAGCGTCACGGCCGATGACCATTACGCGGCCAAGAACGGCCAGACGCCGTCGGGGGCATATACCAGCTGGGAGACAGCGGCCAGCAGCATCCAGGACGCGGTGAACGCGGCCACCACGAACGACACGGTCTGGGTAGGGGCGGGGCGCTATACCATTCCGGCCAATGCCACTAATTACGCGGGCTCCAACGTGGTGTTCATCAACCGGCCCCTGACCTTGAGAAGTTCAAACGGGGTGGCGTCATCCACGTTCATTGACGGCTCGGGCGCCTATCGCGGCATCGCGGTGCATTATCCGGTTCACACCACCAACCAGATTATTATTGACGGGTTTACGATATCGAACTGCTTCGCCACGAATATCGGCGGCGGGGTCTTCATGCATTCGAGCGAATATGTCTGGACCGGTGAAGTGCGCAACTGTGTTATCAGCGACAACACCGTCGGCTGGGGGACAAACAACGGCGTTTTTCTCTACCGGACCACCGGGTCGAGCGGCGGCGGTCTGGGCGTTTACCATAATTCCTGCGGCTGGGGCCTCACGATCACGAACACCGTGTTTCGTCATAACATTGCCTTACACCAGGGAACGGGATTAGGAGTAGGCAGTGACGGGGGCGGCCTCAGTATCCGAAGCGGTTCCGGGAAAATCATCCTTGATAACTGCCTGATTGAAAGCAATGAGGCCGTGACCGCGGGAGGTTTTAACATGGGCTACGGTTACTATGAGTTTGTAAATTGCGTTTTTCGTTATAACAAGGCCGATGTTGGGGATAGTGGAATGTCTGCATTTTATGCGGGCGGCGGGGCGCTTGAAGGCGGCCGGTTCATGATGCGCAATTGCCTGGTATACAACAACTTCGCCTACAGGTGCGGCGGAATATACATTGTCACAGCTTCCAACTCCATTTATAATTCCACCATCGTCAGCAACCGCTGTGCCAGCGGGGGGGGCGGCGTCTGGATGCGGTTCGTGCACCATGGCAACAACGCGTACTTGCGGATATGGAATTCAATCATCTATTCCAATACCGTTCCCAATATCAATGTTGACAACCCGACCAACCAGGTTGAGGAAAGGCTTTCCCTGCAGATAACCAATTCATGTTTCCTGACTAACGGCCTCGCGTACGAATCCTATTTTAACCTCTACGCGCCCGGAAAGGGCAACATCACCAATGATCCGAAATTCGTGAATTTCGCGGGGGAGGATTTTCGACTTCAAAACAATTCGCCCTGCTTCAATGCCGGTACAAACCAGGACTGGATGACAGGCGCGGTTGACGTTGACAGGCAAAAGCGCCTCCGTTACGGTACGGTTGACATGGGCGCCTATGAGGTCATATATGACGCAACAATCTACAGGTTTCGCTGACCTGCCGGAACGGCATAATAAATTCCAGCTTCCGCCTGGCGCCAGGGTGCTGGTGACCGGCGCGACCGGTTTCACCGGTTCATTGCTGGCCCGCAAGCTGGTAAACGCCGGCGCGGATGTGCGCGCCATCGCGCGCGAATCTTCCAATACGGATGCGCTCGGCGACCTGAAAATAGACTGGCATCGCGGCCAGGTCTATGATGAAAAGGTCGTGGCCGGTGCCGCGAAGGATGTCCAATACGTGTTCCATGTTGCCGCGGCCTACCGCGAGGCGAAATACGGGGATGAGATTTATGGGAGGGTCCACGTGGAGAGCACCCGCCTCCTGGCGAATGCCGTCCTGAAAAATAAAGATTTCAGGAGATTCGTGCACGTATCCACGGTTGGCGTTCACGGCCACATTGCCAGCCCGCCCGCGGATGAAAATTATCCGCTTGATCCAGGCGACATATACCAGCAGACGAAGGCCGAAGCTGAATTATGGCTGAGAAAATTCGCCCCTGAGCACAAGCTGCCTTTCGCGGTCATCCGGCCGGCGGCGATCTACGGGCCCGGCGACACGCGCCTCCTGAAATTTTTCAGGATGGCCTCGCGCCGTTTCCTGTTCCTGCCCGGCACGAAGCGTGGACTTTACCACCTCGTGCACGTGGACGATTTGACCAGCGTGATCATGCTGGCCGCGGTGCACCCGGCGGCCCTGAACGAGGTCTTTATCTGCGGCAACCCGGACTGCATGACCCTGGAAGAAATCGCGAAAGTCGTGGCCGGCGAGCTCGGGAACCGCTTTACGGTTGTGCGCCTGCCGGCGGCGCCGTTTTTCGTGGTTGCCGATACCTGTGAATTCATCTGCCGTAAACTCGGGATAGAGCCTCCCATTCACCGCCGGCGCCTGGCTTTTTTCACCAAGGACCGCTCGTTCAACACCGCCAAGCTGCGTGAAAAGCTGGGCTACACCATGCGCTACACCAATGAGCAGGGCTTACGGGAAACAACCCGCTGGTATTGCAAGCATGGCCTGCTGCGGGCGAGAAAACCGGCAGATAAATAATATTATGCTATTTCCTGCCGGTCACGGCCAGGCAGACCGGAAGCTCAACGGAGTTAAGGCGTTCGGGCAGTTCTGTTTTGACCGCGAAGCGTTTTAAATCCTTCCGCGATGAATCGTAAAGCCCGATCCTGATCTGGTAATTTCCGGCGCGCGCCGTGTCAGGCATGATCAACCGCCTGGATTCAACAAATAATTCAGGGTAGGGCTGGTAATCCGCCCCCTTGAATTTTTCAAGCGGGTGGTCGTCCTGGAGGATGCCGTCGCCGTTTAAAAAGTGGACAAACACGCACGGCTGTCCTTTGAAACCGGTTTCCGGATATTTCCAGTAATACCGGATCGTGAAAGCCTCACCGGCCCGGACGGTATTTGTTGACAGGGAAAGTCCGGCGAATTCAAGCCCGTTGCCGAAGTTTATCGCCGCCTTGATTGACGGCAGCGTTTTTTCGTATTCATTTTTCCAATGTTCTTGTTCCGGCCCGGCTGACATTTCCGTGAGCCGTTTAAGGGCCGGCTGATACAACGGCCAGGTTTTTTCGGCCATCATGAGCAGGTTCGCGGCACCGTTCATGTTCCCTTTCGAGGCCAGGATATCCGTGCGGTCGACCAGTTCCGCTGCCCAGCGTTTGCTGTTTTTTGCCAGGCAGGAGAACCCGGACCACTGTAGTTCAACATTCCGGCCGTATTCCTCCTTCCAGGTCCCGGGTTCACCAATGCTTCCGCCGTCGCTCAGAGAGTTACCTGCCTGCAATGCTACGCATAGCGTTGCAGGCGGGTGGCGGACAGGTCGCCCAAGCGCTTCGCAGGGCGAGAAGTCAAAGAGAATCCACGGGCCGACTTCGGTTTGGCGCATGGCAACTAGTCTTTGGGCGAGCGTTTGACGGCACTGCCCAGCATCTTCCCGCCGGATAAGCAGGGCGGTGCGGGGGGTAAACCACAGGCCGTCGTCCGAAAGGATGGAGCACTCCTTGAACATGGTCGGGCTGAGCGATGTCTTCACGGCGCCGAGGGTCTCGTGGTAGATGGTATTGGCCGGCCACCGGTCGCTATAAATCCGGTTCAAGTTGCGCTCGATGATGAGATTGGTCAGTTTTTTCAGCGAGGCAAGCTCGCTCTCCGGCTTCGAGCCGGGACTGAAAAACTGTATTTCAAGCAGGTTGTATCCGCCCTGGATAGAGTGAATTCGCAGCTGCTTCAGCTTTTCCGGCGGGATCCTGCATTCCAGGCGATAGCCCGCCTGCATGTAACTCCAGTAAGGACGCGGCCCGGACCAGAGGTACCCGGATGTCTCGATTTCGGCAGTAATGTTTTTCCAGGCGCCATCGCCGGCCTGCCCGGCGACTAGCCATGCTGCCGGATATTCATGATACAGCAGGCGGATCATCCGGACGGTCTGCGGCGTCTTGAAATCAATTTCCAGCCACTCATCATCGCGCTCGACAAGGGCGCTTTCCCATGCGGTGTCAATATTGCCGTCGGTTAGTTCCGCAAGGATATTGTGACCGAGCGAATCTTGAATGGATTCAATGGATTCGGGCGATATTTGCGCCAGGCCTTCATCCGGCGGCATAAAATTCCAGCAGACGGGAGTTTCGCCGGTGTAGCTTGTTCTTGCGCTTCCGCCATAACTGGCAATGAAGTTATTTATGTCACCGAGGTTGTCAAAGATGGCAATCCGGTCGGCAAATTCAGCGCGGCGGACATAAGGCAGGTAGCGGTCCAGGGGGAGGTCGCAGAAGCAGATTTCCTCGCGCAGCGCAAAATTCCAGGCATGTTTAGCGTAAGGGGCGTAACAGGCGTCGATGTCCTGCGACAGAAGGAACCTGCCGCATTCTTCGATCTGGCGCTGGCAAACCGCCTCGCCGGCGCCCCTTTCCCTGAGCCAGGACAGGTTGCAAGCCTGGTTGGCCATGATTGCGAGAAGAGGCAGGACCCCCAGGTAATAATATCGCCTTTTGGCCAATTCCACCGTCAAAATGCCCATAACTACGGCGATGGCCGGGACAAGGGGGAGCAGGTAACGGGACGTGCTCATGCGGGCAAAATGAGAAGTACTGAAGATGAGGGCAGATACAACGATGAACATAAGCGCCGCGAGCGAGTAAACCCATTGGCTGTTTTCATGGCGAGCCTTGAGGGCATTTCTCAGGGAAAAGATGAAAAACACTGCCGCAAAAAAGTAAATCAAAGCCCCGGCAATTCGCCAGGCCGGATAACCATGGTTCAAATCAAGCAGGTCGGGCAGGCGCTCCAGGGTGAATATTTTCAAGCCTGTCAAAAATGGCGTGCTGCCGAGCGAGCCGGCAAATTCAAACGATTGCCAGTTATGCAGGAAATTCCAGGTCCAGAAGGGCAGGCTCCCGATTAAAAAGCCGGCGGCCGCGACAATCGTGTTCAACGAAAAAACTTTCGCGCGCAGGAAAACCAGGGCCATCAGGGCCGCCGTAAGGATCGCGGAGACGATCAATTGGTTCGACCACCAGCCGAGTCCCGCCAGGAGACCGAGGATAAGCCATCCGCCTTTTTCAATAACCTTGTTTTTTTGTCCGTCGGCAATTAATCTGGAGACCAGCCAGAGGATAAGCGCCGCCAGCAGGATGGTCACCGTGTAGCCCCCGCGGGGCGAAGCCCCGTAATGGACGTAGCCGGATGGACCGATCATGCACCAGGCCATGGCCGCCAGCCCGGCCGCGGGCGAATGGGCGTCTTTTGCCCACAAGTAAACCGCCGGCATGACCAGCCAGCCGACAAAGGCCGTTCCGAGGGTGACCATGAATCCGCTGGTTCCGAAGAGAAAGCAAAAAAAGGCGCTCACCATCGGTTCAAGGCTGCCCATGTAGGCCTGTCCGTAAAAGAAAACCGGGAAATCTTTTCCTTCCGCGATATGCTTGGCCATAAGCGCCACGATGCCCGAATCGGGATTGAGGTTATGCCTTAACTGCCACGCGCCGTAGACGCGCACGGCAGCGCCAGTCAACAGCAGGCAAATAAAAATTACACTGCCTGTACGTAAAAAGCCGTGATTATTAATATCTGATCCAGTATGGCAGTTGTTCTTCATTCTGGCTTTTCGCTACCTGTGCCGGATTACAATATTTGTTTGTCCGTGAGAAATTATACCAATAAGCCTGACGCCCGGACCGGCGTGGAAAGAAAATATTTCCGCGCGATTGGCGGGCGTTTCGCGCGGTTCAATCCCGACTCTCCATGAAGTCGGAGAGGACGGCAATAGACTCAAATTCACATGTTCAGATAATAGGCTGAATAATATTCAAAAACAAGCCGGCGCTCTTGCGGACCGCGCCGGCTTTTTCGTTTACCACCCTCCGGGCGCGCTCGCCCATGAGGACACGCTCATCTTTATCGGCCAGGAGCCCGCCAATTGCCTTTTCCAGGGCGTTTTTGTCGGTCGCCTGGATGATGGCCCTTGACTCGATAAAATCCCCGATCACCGCGGTAAAATTCTCCATGTGCGGTCCGGCTATGATCGGTTTTGCGTATACGGCCGCCTCGATCGGGTTCTGTCCGCCTTTGGCCGTAAGGCTTTTCCCGATGAAGACCACGTCGGCCAGCGCGTAAAAAGATTTGAGCTCACCGGTGGTATCAACCAGCAGAACAGCTGCCTGGTCCCTGGCCGGGGTTGACTCGCGGCATTCGCTCCATAGCCTGAAATCCAGGCCGCTTTGCCTGATTTCCTCCATGACCTGTTTTCTCCGTTCGGCGTGGCGCGGCACAAGCACCAGGCGCAAATCCGGATATTGCCGGCGCAGTACGCCGAATATTTCCATGAGCGCCTTCTCCTCGCCCGGCCAGGTCGAGCCGCCGACTATGATCAGGCTGGGGGGGGGCGAAGCCAAGGGCCTGGAGGCGGGTGATGAAATTGTTGTCCGCCCGCGGGGCGGAATTGGCGATGTCATATTTAGCCGATCCGGTGACCTTGACTTTCGCGGGCTCGGCCCCGAGCGCTATCAGCCTGCGCCCGTCCTCCTCGCTCTGGGCGCATAAGAGGTCGAAATAGCCAAGGACCCTGCGGACCAGGGGGCGCACAAGCTTGTACCTGCGATAGGAGCGGTTTGAAATGCGGCCGTTAAGCAACATGATTTTCGCTTTCCTTGCGGCCATCTGCCGCACCAAGTTCGGCCATATTTCGCTTTCAACCAGGACCAGGGCGGCGGGATCAATCCGTTGCAGCACCCGCCGGACGATGAACGGAAAATCAACCGGGAAATAGAGCAGGACGTCATCCCCGTGCATCATTTTTTCTGCCAGCGCGTGGGCGGTGGAAGTGGTGGTGGTCAGGACGAAGGCGGAGCCCGGGCGGCTTGCGCGCAGCTCGGCCATGAACCGGAACGCGACCTGGATTTCGCCCACGCTGACCGCGTGAACCAGGAAGCGCCCCGGGATCGAGGAAATCTTTTCCGCGACGCTTCGTTCGTAAATTCCGAACCTCTGCGTGAATGACGGCAGATATCCACCCCGCCGCCACATGCGCAGCAGAAAGCGCGGCAATATGAATAAATAGCCGATCGCGAAAACAAAATTATAAGCAAGCCAGATCGCCCGTTCCATATGATCGCCCATTAATTATCACGAGCCAGTTTCAAAAATACCTTTTCAGACCCACCCCCCGCTTCCCCCTTCGTCCCGACCTCCGGAGAGTCGGGACTTCGGAGCGACAGGTCGCGTACCCCTCCCGGGAGGGGATCATAAGTTGTGACCACTCTTGACCTTAGGTTCCCCTCCATTGGAGGGGTGGCCAACTTGTCCGCCATAGCTCCTTGAGCGACGGCGGAAGGCCGGGGTGGGTTCCAGAGTGACTTTTGAAATTACCTCAAATTAAAAGCATATTCAATTCAGCCAATGAATAACAGCATATTTTAACGGCATGGATGTATTCCTTCGGCAGATAGAGGTGCAAAGCGCGGTCATTGACAAACTCGCATGATTAACTTAACCTGCTTATCCATGGAACTTGCCGGAAAGGAAAACATTGAAGACGCCCTCGCGCGCTGGGAGGCGTTCTGGGCCGGAGAGATCATCAGGCGGCCGCTCGTGGTCATCACCGGCCAGACGAAAGAGGGCGTATCGGCGCCGACCTACCGCGATAAATACACCGATATTGAGCTCGCGGTCGCCAAGGCCGTCGCCGTGGTGGAAAACACCGAGTACTGGGGCGAGGCCATGCCGTTCATTTCCCCCAACCTCGGCCCCGATCAGTACGGGGCCTGGTTTGGGACGGAGCTTCATTTCGCGCCCGGCAGTGAGCATACCAACTGGATCGAGCCCTTCGTAAAGGACTGGCGGGATGTTATGCCGCTGCGGATCCAGAAGGAAGGCGTCATGTGGCGGAAAAATATCGCCGCCATCAAGGCGCTGACAAAAGCCGGCCAGGGTAAATTTCTGGTCGGCATGCTTGACTTTCATTCCAATTACGACGCGCTCTCGGCCATCCGCGGGCCTGAAAATCTTTCCATGGATTTTTACGACAATCCGGAACTGCTGAAATCCGTGGGCGGGCAGATGGGCGACACCTACCCGCAGGCTTACCGGGATCTCGAGGCTGCCGGCGACTACCGCGGGCGCGGTTACATTGGCACGGCCCAGGCATATTCCAAAACCCGCTTTGCCGTCACCCAGTGCGACTTCGCCTGCATGCTTTCCAGGGAAATGTTCTCCGAGTTTGTCATACCCGAGCTGCGGAAAGAATGGTCGTTCCTGGACCATACCATCTACCATTTCGACGGCGTCGGCGCGCTCCAGCACATGCCGACCCTGCTGGCCGAGCCGGACGTGGACGTGATCCAGTGGGTGCCCGGCGCCGGGCAGAAGGAGCAGTATCTCTGGGACGACCTTTTCATCGAAATCCAGAAGGCGGGCAAGGGCCTTGACATCTACGCCCCGCCCGAGCACGTGAAGCGACTTTCAAAAATCCTCAGGCCGGAAAAAGTGATCTATCATACCTCGTGCAAGACAAAATCCGAGGCCGAAGATCTGCTCGCATGGCTGGAAAATAACACTTGAAAACGATTACCGGAAAAGTTTCCTGCCTTGTTGCGTGTCTTTTATTCATTCCCTGCCTTGCGCCCGGTTCAGGGCAGGGTGATCATGATCAGTTCCGCCAGGCCTGCTCGAACCTTGCCGCCAAAGCTGAACAGTCAGGCTCAATCGCCGTGGCCGGAAAGGACAACTGGCTTTTTCTTTCTTCCGAACTGCGGCACCTTGGCGCCGGGCAATTCTGGGGCGAGGCCGCTTCCCGCGCAAGCCGGGCCGCAAAACCGGAAGCCGCCGATCCCCTGCCGGCCATCCTCGATTTCAGCGATCAGCTGAAAAAAGCCGGCGTGGAATTGATCCTTGTCCCCGTCCCGCCCAAGGCGGTTGTTTATCCCGAAATGCTTCCCGGATTGAACAACCCGGATACAACCGCGCGGCTTGATAAGGCCCTGCAGGAATTTTACGGGCTCCTGCGCGCAAAAGGGGTGAAAGTCATGGACCTGGCGGAATTTTTCATCGGGAACAAGAATGATCCTCATCGGCCGCTATACTGCCGCACGGATTCGCACTGGTCGGGCAGCGGCTGCGTCCTTGCCGCCGGAAAAATTTCTTCTGAGATTCGGGCGCTTGTCGGCGAAAATCCCGGCGGGAAACAGGCTTTCACGAGCAACTGGCAGGCAATCGAAATCGGCGGTGATTTGCGGCCTGCATTAAATAACGCGGATGCACCCCGCGAAAAACTGAGCATAAGGAAAATATCCCGGCCCGGTTCCGGCGAACCGGTCGCATCTGGAGCTGGAGGCCGTGTAATTCTCCTGGGCGACAGCCATAACCTTGTTTTCCATGCCGGCGACGACATGCTCTCTTCCGGGGCGGGGTTGCCGGACCAGCTGGCGTTTGAACTGGGCGAGGAGGTTGAGCTGGTCGCCGTCCGCGGCTCAGGCGCTACCCCGGCGCGAGTTAACCTGATGCGGCGCGCGCAGCAGATGAATAATTACTGGGCGAATAAAAAATGCGTCATCTGGTGCTTTTCGGCGCGGGAGTTCACGGAAAGCGACGGCTGGCGCAAGGTGCCGGTTGCTCCGAAGAAAGCTGACGAGGCGTCAGAATAGAAAATTTCAACTTCCAACATTGAACGTTTATTGGCGCCTGACACGGCGGCGGAGCGCCGTGGCTATAGATGCCCCACAATAACCGATCAATTACCATTGAACTATTCTTCTTGTTGATTCGCGGTGGCAAGGCGGCTATTATTACCATATGACAAAAGGCCGGATTTGCGTAATTTCATTCTTTGTAACCCTCATTATCTGGACCTGGTTTTCCTGGCCATTGCCGCGCTATTTCACTTCCGGCATTCCCGCCGCCGCCCACCTTGAACCGGCCGAGGTCCAGCCGCTCATTCCCGGCGACCACCTGCAGTTCATGTATTACTGCTGGCTGGCCGGCGACATGGTTGCCGGGAAGACGCCGCTATTCTGCAATTTGTACGAGTTCAACACGGGTGAAGAGAGGAACGGTTACCGTCCCGATGCCTATTATTTTCCTTTCTCGCTTATTTACGCGTTAACTTCATATGCCGCGGGGCGTGCCTTCGGCTGGAATTTAACCGGCTTCCTTTCGCTCTGGTTTACTTTCTTCCTGACCTGGCTTCTCGCGCGCCGTTATACCGGTGATGGCGAATATGCCGCGCGCTCCGAGCGGCCTGCCATGAGTTTCGAGTGGCTCGCAGGCTGCGCCGCCCTGGTCGCGATAACCTTGCCTTTCCGTTGGATAAACCTTTGCGGGGGCAGTCCGGCCGGGTTTGCCATCCTCTGGATTCCGGCAATTTTTCTCGGGATTGACCTGGCCGTGCGCGATGGCCGCTCTGCCGGCGGCGTGCTGGCGGGCATATCCCTGCTGTTTGCCTCGTGGACCGACAATCATGTGTTCTTTTTCGGGGCGCTGGCGGCGCCTTGCTGGGCGGTGATCGCTTTCACGGCCGGAATGACCGGCGGGCAAAAATGGCAGGATTCATGGCAGAAGGTTTTTGCCGCGCTTCTCCCGATCCCGCTTTTCGCCGGCGCGGCGCTTGCCTTCCCGGCGATCATGCAGATGATTGCCGGGACGGACGCGGCCAGCCAGCATCTCGGCTCCTCGGTCGGTGCGCGCACCCTGCGTGAAATCGCGCTTTATTCGCCTGGCGTAAACGGGTTTTTTACCTGGGTTACATTCGGCGTTTCCGGCCATGTTTATATCGGGATCGCGGTATTTGTTTTCCTGGCGGCCGGTATTGTTTTCATGGCATTTGATTCCATCCGCTGCCCGGGCGAACATTGGCGCAGGATGCTTGTCATGGTTTTGCTGCTGGCAGGGATCGCCGGGATCATGGCCCTGGCGCTCGGGACAAACGGGCCATATCACGCCATATTCCTGAGGGCCTGCCGGAAACTGATCCCGCCTTACGCCATGATCCGCCAGCCGGCGAAAATATTCTGCCTCATGCCGACCATCCTGGCCGTGGCCGCCGTGATAAGCCTGGGCGCGGTCTTTGCCCATATCAAAACCGGAAGGATCCAGATCCTGGTAGCGCTTGTTTTTTGCGCGGCCATAACCGCCGAATACGTCTTGCGCGTCAACCCGACCGTTTCGCTCCTGGATTCGGAACAGGGTGCCTACGCGGCGGTGGCCGGGCAGGCGGCGGCCGAGGGCAGGGCGCCCCACGCGCTGGTCGTGCCGCTCTGGCCGGGCGACTCCCATTATTCGTCGGTTTACCAGCATTACGCCTCGCTTTACCGGATCAGGATGGTCAACGGCTACAATCCCTTTGTTTCGAAAAATTATTTTGAAAATGTTTTCCGCCCCTATGAAAGCGTCAACCAGGGCTGGCTGACAGACAGGCAGATTGATGAACTGCTGCGCCGGAAAATCGAATACCTGATCCTGCACGAGGACCTTTTCCCGGAAAAGGTCAGTCCATTCCCGGTGGGTTTCACTCTGAAACAGTTCCTCGATCACAAGCGCCTGCGGCTTCTGAAGCACGACGGGCGCGTCTGGGCCTTCAGGATGCTGGCGGAAGCGGAAGAAAAAGATAACAAATTTCAATTGCCAAACACCAAATCACAAATAATTACCAATGCCCCAATTGCCGGGAACCGGATGGAAAAACAAGGATATGAGGAAGAAACGGGAACTGATAGCTGGAAAACATTTGGCAGCGCCCGGCGCTGGCAGGCTGAAAGCCTAATCCGCGGAAAAACGAAAACTGTCCGCGGCCTGCCGCCTTATTACGCTGCCTTTGCCCTGCTGGATGAGCCCGGCGCGGCTATCATCCTGCCCGCTCAGCGCGTGTCGCCTGCGTCCGGCTTGAGGTTCATGGCGCGCGTGAAGGGGGAGGGCGCGGTCATCGCCGAGCTTGCTGCGGATGAAAAAATAATCAGCCGCGATTTAATCGATATCCAATCGGACAGCTGGGAGTGGGTTGACGTCCCCGCCGGTAATTTTAAGCAGTTCGCGCCGCTCGGCCTGAAAGTTGAATATGAAAGCGGATCGGTGGATTGCGACCAGGTCATTTTGTCGGCCACTGAATGGATTCCGCCCGCGGTCGGGCAGACGATTGACCTGCCCGCGCCCGCCATGTTCCATGCCGGCTACACGAGTTTGCCCGATAACACGGTTGTGCTTGAAAAGAAGCGCGAGGCTAAAGCGCTAATTTTTTACGGGCCGAAACTGCCCCTGGAAAAAGGGCACTACCGGGTTGAGCTGTTATTCAGTTCCAATGCTCCGAAGGGCGTCCTGCTCGGACAATTCAACATCAAGCGCCACGACCGGGACGACATCCTCAACTGGGTGCCGGTGATGTCCGGCGCCCGTTCCCCGGCTGAATTCACACAGTTGCAGAACGTTCCCATGCACCTGGAATTCCGCTTCCTCGGCAACGGGGATATTGCAATAAGCGCGATCCGGTTCACGCGAATTGAATAAAAATAAGTACGCTCTACGCGACATTTGAAGTTTACTCTCGGTTGGCATGACGAATGCCGCAACAATAAACACTATTCATGCTTGGATTGCATTGCGGAAATCGCGCGGGGTATTCAAGGACGGGTGAAAAATATGTGGGAGGAGCATTCCTGATGTGGTGGCTGTATTTGGATGAAAGCGGTGACCTTGGTTTTGACTTTGTGAACAAGAAGCCTTCACGTTTCTTCACGATATGTATCCTGGCAACAAGCTGTACCGACACGAATATTGCTTTTAAGCGGGCAATCAAACGGACGATCCGGCGGAAACTCAATCCGCCCGGTAAGCGTTCACGGTGGGTGGAAGAACTTAAAGCCACGGCAACTACGCTGGAGATTAAGAAGTATGCCTGGCGCTTGATCGCTGATGCACAATTCGGGATTTACTGTCTAACGCTTAACAAGCGGCGAGTATACGAAAGACTTACAAAAGACAAGGAACGCATCTACAATTATGTGGCGCGGCTGGTGATTGATCGCATTCCTTTCGAACAAGCGCAAGGCAATGTGCAGTTGATCGTGGACCGTTCAAAAGGTCAACGTGAGATTGCGGAATTTAACAGATATATATCCAATGCGCTCAAGGGACGTGTGCCGCCAAACGTGGCAATGGATTTTGCTCACGAGGATTCATGCAAATCACCGGGACTTCAGTTGGCGGATCTATTTGCATGGGGCGTGTTTCAGAAATACGAGCGCAAGAATGCAAAGTGGTATGAAATATTTAAGGAAAAGGTGCTCTGTGATGAGCAGTTCCTCTAAAACAAAAAGAGCGTGCCGCGTGGAGCTCTGTTGCCTCAGCTCATGCCGACCGATGGACGGGAGCGCTGAAGACACTCTACGACGGACTTACCGCTCTTGTAGTACATACAACTATATCCAGTAATAATTGTCAAGTTTTTTTACATATAATTTAAATCGCGGTGATTGGCCGGCAATTGTCCTGCGACCAGATGGAATTTCTTTGCCGGATGGAAATCAAGCGGCAGGCAGTCGGCAACGAGCTGCACCTGACAGTGAGCGGCCGGTGAATCAAGCCGCCCCGGTCAGCGGAAGTCTATTTCCCGACCGTCAATCAGGATTTTGCATACCAAAGCGTAACCCTTCCGGTCCACGGAAATCTCGGCTGTGATAAGCCGCCGGGCGATGTCTTTCTCGATCTGCCTGCCCTTGCCCTCCGGCACGAAATAGCTTTCGATGCCGTAATTGACGTTAGCTGAATTCCCTGAAGGCCACCCGGTAACTGAGCCTCTCATGATTATCTCGTCCGCGCCGGCCTCGCCCGGATGTTCGGCGCTCGCGGCAACAGCTTTCCATTCGCCGTTTGTTATTGTAATCGTGACGAATACCTGCTGTCCCCGCCTGAAGCCTGTTTTGTCGTGCTTTATTTGATTCAAATTCAGGCGCGAGAATTCATAGTTCAGGGTTATGTAATCGCCCCGGAAAACACTTCTGGGATCGACCGGCACGATTTTTACGGTGATCCTTTTGCCTGACCGCAGGCTCAGCTCTTTCCTGATCTGGATGGACAGGATGAGGGCCACCTGGATCAACACCGCGGCGAATGCCAGGAGCCAGCTTATGGATCGTTTACCGCTCAATGATGGCCACCTTGTCCTTGTATTTTTCGAAAATAATCCCGCCGACAAGGACGATGATGCCGGTCAGGATGAAAAGAACGCCCTTGTAGATCAGGCTCCATTCTATTTCAAGAAAACGGCTGCCGACCAGCAGCGCCAGGAAGACCAGGGCCAGCGCTTTCAGATAAGCTTCGCGGCGCCGGTAGCCGGCAACAAGGAAAGCGATCAGCATGCAGATAGCGCAGAAATTCACGGCGAAAACCAATCTGGTTCCCGCGAGATTGTTCGCGTATGCCCCGAAAAGCGCGGCAGGGAAGGCCAGCAGGACCGGGATCATGAACCTTTCCTCGGGCAGCAGGCCGTTTTTGCGCGCCGGGTAGGCAAAGCCGGCCAGGCGGCCGTAGAGGGCAAGGGCGCCGGCGTAAAATACGGCCATCAGCAGCCAGAAGTCGAATGAAACGGGAAAGGCAAAATCCTTCATGAAGCTTTTGCTGATCTGGCTGGAGGAGAAAACGTAGAGGGCGGCAAAGAAAGCGAAGAGGCCGAAAAATTTAAAAGCATTGCCCAGGCCGGCGTCCTGTTGCTTCGATGCGTAATACCATCCCAGCAGGTAGCAGGCCGCCCCGTAAGCCGGGTAAAGCACGAAAAGCAGGAGGGGCTGTTCCCACCGGATCAGGCAGAAGGGCAGCCAGAAAAACATGTAAACGACAAGGATATTTAAAAGTATAATTGACCTACTTATGTATCGGTAGGCTACGGCCACTATGATTAACGGCAGCAGACTGAGCGTCATGTATGTCTTTAGTAACGGCATAAGGAAAACAAACAACGCGGCCGCCAGGAGAAAGGGCAGCATCTTGTTTATTGAATGGCCGGTTGAATCCAGATCCTTTATCCGGGCCAGCAGGCCGGCTGCCAGCACGCCCGTAAAAAGGAGCCCGGAACAGGTCCAGAAGGATGCCGGCAGGGTGGCGAGCGTCATGGCCTGCGGGTCGAACTTAATCGGCCCGAAGAGCGGGACGATGCCTATGGCCAGCGAGGTGATAACCAGACCGATAACAAGGTATATCTGGCGATAGGCGGCCAAGTTGCCGGCGGCATGCAGGTTAGATGAGGCCAGGAGCGCAATGCCGTACAAGGCCAGGGGCGCGACGAGATGGATTGACATGTTTGTACCGAACCAGAGGATGTTGTTGACCAGGAGCCATGCGCCGCCGGTTACCAGGCAAAGGGCCAGTCCGACTTGTGATTTTAAATAGTACGAAAGCGGACCGAGGAGTCCCAGGAGGATGACGAGGAAATTCAGATGCGGTTTCTGGTCACCGAGGGCTTCGCCGAAGGTCCAGACAATGAAAAGCGTCAGTGCCAGGAAAAAATTTAATTCGGACTTCAACAGCCAGACCAGGGGTACAATTCCGAGCGCCCACAAGAACAAGCCGGCGGTGTAGCCGTAGTTCATGTGATACATCTGGGCCACCAGCCAGATGCCGGCGCCGTAGAGCAGGTTCCCGAGGAATATCAGGCTTAAGCCGGCCTTTTCATATTCCGGCCGTTTTGCCAAAACGATAAAACCGGCCAGGTGCGCCAGGACGATTGAGGCAATTATGATCGTCAGCTTGAGGAAGTTAGGCAAATCCGGCCAGTTGAAGGCGACCAGGGATATCACGCCGATGCCGATCAGGAAAGCCCCGATGGCCTCCAAAACCGTCACCAGCCTAAGGGCCGGTTTTTCCCCGGCCGGACGTTCTTTTTCCTGTTCGGGCCAGGCATATAGATTTGTGATGGCTTCCTGCTGGTCCCGGTTCAGGATGCCGGTTTGCACCCAGAGCGCCAGGTGTTTTTTAAGCCATTGGGCCATGATCAGCCCGAGCTTTTCCTTTGTATCTGTTGGTCCGGTTTCCATGTGTTTTTCTGAAAAATCTGCCGGCTTAATAAACTTCCCGCTTCAAACTGCGGACGGCCGCGAGCAGGCTGAGCGCGCCCAGCAGGACCCATACCCCGACGCCGTACGCCAGCGGGATGAAAAACTTCCCGGCATCCCATTCAGTGAAAGATCCGGCCAGGGCCATCAGTGGGAAAAACGGGTTGTGATACATCGTCAGGTACATGACGAGTTCCTGGAAGGCCTTGTTGCTGTCGTGGTTGAAAGCCATGGCCAGCGAGCCCAGCATGGGCAGAACCGCGATCCAGCCGAACAGGAACGACCCGGTGACAAGGTAAGCGGTCAGCGACCGCCCGAACAGGCCGGAAATGCCGAGCGAAACTGCCGAGAGAACCAGTCCCGCCAGCAGGTTCAATCCCAGGCAGCCTAGTATCAGTTTCCAGGAAGGCCCGCCCCAGAGGGTGGCGGTGAATAAAAACGGCAGGGCCAGCACGCCGAGCCAGATGACGAATGTCCAGGCGCCCCACAGCTTTCCGAGCGCGATGCGCGTCGCGCTGGCGGGTGAATTGATAAGCGCGGCCAGGGTGCGCTGCTCGCGCTCCTGCGAAATCCTCCCGGCGGTCGCCAGCGGCGCCAGGATCATGAGCAGGCCGGCCTGGCAGAACAGGGTAGTCCAAATAAGGCCCTCGCCGATGCTGACTGGTTCGATGGTCCTGGTATAACTTGAAAACCAGTCAACCACCGAGATGATTACAACCCCGCTGATGATGCCCAGGGTAACGACGAAAAAGAGAGCAATGAGCCATAATCTTTTTTCGCGCGCGCGAACCCTCAGCTCAAGCCAGTATAACGGATTCATCATTTTCTGTCCCCATGATTGTTGGCCGCGCCGGAGGATTGATTATCCTCGCGCAATATCTGCAAAACCATTTCGGTCAGCTCAACCTGCCGGCGATAAAATTCATAGACGTCCACGCCGTCTGCAATAACCGCTTTCAAGGCGCCGGACGCGGCGGCATCGTCCGCCGCGGCAAAGGTCAGCGTGTTGCCCGCGGATTTGGCGTTGAATCCCAGCCTCGCCAGGACGGCAACGGCATTGTCCGGCCGGCTGCAGCGCAGGCACCATTCAGCCATTGTGAAGCCGCGCTCGAGCTCGGCGCGCGTGAAGAAAGGCTGGCCCGAGGCCGTGTTGACCCAGCGTCCCTGGTTGATGATCGCAAACCGGTCGGCCAGCTGCTGGAGCTCGGGTAGAATATGGGAGGATACGGCCACGGTGCGCCCTGTTTCCGCCAGGCGGCGCACGATGGCAAGGAGCTCGCTGCGCGCGGACACATCCAGGCCGGCGGCCGGCTCGTCGAGGAGCAGGACCGGGGTGTCGGCAAGGAGAACTCTTCCCAGGGCCAGGCGCCGCTGCCAGCCGGCCGAAAGCGTTTCAACTTCGTCGTCCAGCCAGGGCGCCAGGCCCAGTAGTTCCACGGTGTGGTCAATTTTGCCGGAGATCTGGTCGAACGGGATATCCTGCAGCCTGGCGAAAAATTCCAGGTACTCGCGCGCCGACACGTCGGTGTATACTCCCAGCGGATCCGGCATGAGACCGATATATTTTGCCGCCTGTTTCGGGCGGCGGGTGATGTCAACCCCGGCGCAAGTCACATTGCCCGTTTCGGGAAACAGCAGGCCGCCCGCGACTTTCAGCAGGGTGGTTTTGCCGGCGCCGTTCGGGCCGACCAGCCCGAACACTTCGCCCGGCTTGACTTCCAGGGAGACGCCGCGGAGCGCCTCTATCCCGTTAGGATATGTTTTCCAAATATCAACCAGGTTTAAAGATGTGGGTTGCACGCGCGTCATGGTTTATTCCCGTTTTTTCCGGGTTCTTGGGCGCCGGGTATCAATGGAATCTGGATCAGCCATACGGTCCGGGATTTAGCCTGGACTTCTTTCATTTCCGGCCGGACACCTGCCGGTTCATCGGACAGGGCCGCAACCACCCATTTATTGCTGAAGGCCGTCGGAATGACTTTGTCCCGCTCGTGTATTTTGCCGCAGTTTTTGCATGGAACGGGTGGACCAGGTGATGGGGGTTGATAAACAGGGATACACGCGCTGATCCTTTTCGGCAGGCCGGTAATTTCATCGGTAGTCGCTTTCCCGGGAACAACCGCCGTTTGGCCGGACTCCAGGTCGCCCAACTGGTGCCAGGAGCCGTTTTCCCAAACGTGCACCCGGCGCAGGGGAGCGTTTGACTTCAAGAGGGGCTTACCGGCAGCCCAATCAACTTCCACCGGCAGAGACAGCGAACGGAAACAGGCGGTTTCATCAATAATAATCTGTCCGCGCTTCAGCCCTGAAATGACGCGCGTCACGCGGTCTTTTTCCTTGATCATCCGCTGGCGCGCGGCGGCATTGGACTGTCCGTATCGCCACGTCCTTGTGGGATAAGAGAAACTTTCTCCAGGCAGTGTCCAGTAGGCTTCCCGGTCTTCAAATGTCAGGAGGCGGTTGACGCTCTGGCAATACACTTCCGGCCAGCCGGCGTATGCAAAGCGGTACTCAGTGACGTCGGACTGCGCGCGCCGCGGCAGTATTTTCTGGCCGATAACCAGGCCGGCCGTACCGGTGATAACCGCCACTGCCGGGATCAGCCACCAGAGCACAAGCCGGCGCGAACCTTTCAGAGTCCAGAAAGCCAGCGGAAGGCCGACGCAGGCCAGGGCGAAAAAAACTCCCAGGACACCGAGGGTCCAGCCGGTGAACAGGCCCTGGTACGGTTTGAAAAGGTCGCGCTGGTTATCCATCACCGGCGGGGGGTTCGTGACGCCTTTTTCCGGACGGCAATAAGAAGGCGACTCCCACAGTCCGCGTCCCTCGCCACTGTTCCAGTGATTTTTAGAAAAAGATTCCTTGGCTGGCGATTGGATGCCGCCAGTCAGCACCGCGCCCGGAGCGGGCAATCCCGCGATGGCGGCCAGGTTGGAGACCGTTTCCGCGCGCCCGTAAACCAAGAGCCCCATCAGCAGGAGGCGCCGGAGCTGGTCGCGGTCAGGGCGGCCGGCCCGGGCGGATTCGGCGGAAACCCAGAGCGCGTCGGTATCGGCGTAAGGTTCCATGGGCGGCGGGAGCTCAAATATTGTAAAAGATTTTTCAATCCCGGCGTCTTCCCTCAGTTGGCGGTCAGCCTCGGGCTCGTTCATGACCCAGGCCGTGCCGCGATTATATTGATACATCCCCGGGCTGAAGACTTCAATAACCTGTTTACGGGCCAGCGCATTGCCGTGCGCGTCTTTTACTTCGCACAGGCATGAAAGCAGGCGGGACGAGTAACTGTTTATTCGCATGGATCCCAGTTGGGCAAAACCGGGCAATATGAGCGGGAAAACATACTTTCCCAGGAGGGATGAATCGTCAATCCGGATGCTTTGATAATATCGTTCGGCCCTTACCGGTGCATCCGGATTCAGGATCGCCATCGGCAAATGCCATTTCAACGCCGTATCCTTGTTTTTTTCCGCGCTGATCAGATGATTCGTGGCGCTGGCCGGAAGCAGGTCTTCATCGGAAACGACTTCGGTATATGAAAATGACAATGTCAGCGGGTATTCAATTTCCTTGTTTCCCTGCGGCCAGACCGAAACCATGCCTATGTAACCGCCTGATGGCCGGCAGGGAACCTCGGTCGAAGGGCGGAGTCCTTGCCGGCGCTGCCCGGGCAAATTGACCGGCATCGATTCCTGGACATAACCGTTGGAGACGGCGCTGAGCACAATGGAAACGGCCGCCGATTGGGAAGAAGGTTTGTCCGCCCATTCCCGGCAGGATATCGCCCGGGCGGGGGATATCAGCAATCCCGTGGTAAACGCCAGGATAAGGCGTTGAATGCAAAAAGATTTCATTATTCACGTCAAAGATATTGTTATAGTTTACATAAGTCAATCTGAATGTTATGGTTATTCCTTTCGCGGCAAAATAAATGTTTTGCTGATTCAAGGCGAAGCGTAGATGGCCGGTATAAAACCGGCTCAACAATGTAAAAGTATTAAAGTAGAGCCGACTTCCAGCCAGAGGCTGGTCCGCCTATATGGCGGAAACGTCGGCTGTTGTCAGGGGAGAAAAAAAATCATGAAAAATAAGATAGGCGTTATCACTTCACTCTGTGACGACAAGCCGTGCTTCACGGAATTGAAACGATATAAGCTGGATTTATGCCAGCTCAACAGCTGGGGCTCCTGGATGTGGACCGACGAATTGGCGGAAAAAGTGAAGGCCGAAGCCAAAAAGGAAAAAATCCATATAACCGCCCTCTGGGCCGGCTACTGCCCTCCGAATGACTGGAATTTTACCACCGGACCTCTCACGCTTGGCCTGGTTCCGGCCGCCTACCGCGCGCAACGCACCGCGGAACTGATAAAGGCCGCCGATTTCGCCCATAAGATCGGTCTGCCGGCGATCGTAACCCACGTCGGCTTCATTCCCGAAAACGCGTACGACCCCCTTTTCCAGGAGGTGATGGTGGCCGTGCGCCGGATAGCCAGGCATCTTGAATCCCTCAAGATGGAATTCTGGTTTGAGACCGGGCAGGAAACCCCGACCACGCTCCTGCGCATGATCCAGGCGGTCGGAACTTCTAACCTCGGGATCAACCTTGATCCGGCCAACCTTATCCTTTACGGCAAGGGCAACCCGATCGACGCCCTCGACGTGTTCGGCAAATACGTCAAGAATATCCACGCCAAGGATGGAATGTATCCCACCGATCCCCTGAAGCTCGGCAAGGAGGTCAAGGTCGGGACGGGCCGCGTGCGCTTCCCGGAATTCGTCAAGCGCCTGGATGAAATCGGCTTCAAGGGCGAATACATCATCGAGCGCGAAATCCACGGCGAACAGCAGGCCAGGGATATATTGGAAACCATCGAATATTTGAAGAAATTGTAGTGAAGTACTCTGTCAATACAGGCGAAATTTCGACCGCGAGTTATGCGCGCGGGATGTAATGGATCTAAAATATCTAACCACGGCCGATATAAAACCGGCTCTATCAGACCAGAGAGGTATATAAAGTAGAGCCAACTTTACGTCGGCTATTTCTAGGAGAACAAAATGATCAAAATCGGATTCATCGGCACCGGCGGCATTTCAGCCGCCCATTTGAGGTGTTTGCAGAAACGCAGGGACGTCAAAATAGCCGGCCTGTGCGACGTCAGCCGTGAAAACGCGCTTAAACGCCAGAAGGAATTCGGCGGCGATGTTTTCAGCGGCATTGATGAAATGCTCGACCGGGTCAAGCCGGACGCCGTCTGGATCTGCACGCCGCCTTCCGTCCGCCGCGCGCCTTTGCTGGCCTGCGCCGACAGGGGCATCCCGGCCTTCTGCGAAAAGCCGGTAGAGCGGAGCGTGGCCAGCGGGCGGCAGATCGCCGCCGAATTAAGGAAGCGCAAGGCAAAGGTCCAGATCGGATACGTGTTCCGCTCGGTGCCGGCGGCCCAGGCAACGCGGAAAGTAATCAGTGAAGACAAAATCCACCTGGTACATTCATTTTACACCTGCCCCGTGAGCCTGACAATGGGATTGCCAAAATGGTTTTATGACAAGGCCAAATCCGGCGGGGCCCTTATTGACCAGGCCACGCATAACCTTGACTTCCTGCGCTATCTCTTCGGCGAGGTAAGCGAGGCGCGCGGCACGGCCAGGAACCCGGTGCACAAAAAGAAGCCCGGCTATACTATAGACGAAACGCTCGGCCTTATATTGACCTTCCGCAGCGGGATTGTCGCCGCGCACACGCACACCTGGGTGGGCGACACCTGGCGGAATGAAATGACTTTCAGCGGCGAAAAGAATTTTTACCGCCTGAACCTGAACAGCGGGTTCATGGCATGCGAAAAGCCGGTGAAGGTTACCGGTAAACTTGCCGGCGGCAAAGTTAAGAAGCCGGTTCCGGGGACGGCTTCCTTCCAGTTCCAGCAGGATTCGCGGAGTATTTACGATTACCAGAACGAGTTGTTCTTAAAGCAGGTTGCCACGGGCAACTGGAAAAGTAATCCATCGGATTATTCCGACGGGTTAAAGACGCTCGAGCTTACCCATGTCTGTGACCGGGCCCTGGCCGGCGGGGTGGTGAAGGTAAAGTGATTGAAGCCTGGTGACTGTCGATGATGTAGAGGCCGTTCGTTAGAACGGCGTTCATTGCAGTTCTCGCGGACTCGAACCGCCACTACACCCGCTGCCGCAGGCCGGACTGCCAGTCCGGCCGTGTATGGTGGGTAAAGGCGGAACAAGGCTGTTCCGCCCTACCTAAGAGAGGATATGTCCAGACAATAATAGACTCCTCCTTAAGAATCAACGAACGGTATTCTTTGTTGTAGTGGCCGTTCAAGGAACGGCATGCGGAATCCTGGACGGAAAGTGTAGCAGCCGTTCACAGAACGGCGCGCATTTGTTCCGGTTGTTTCAGTTCTCGCAGGCTCGAACTGCCGCTACATTGAGTTGAAGACCGCGTTTTGTAGCGATCGCTATGCTTTTTGATACAAAACCTTCCCGCCGACGATCGTGTGCGTCAAGGTCAAGTCCGGCTTCAGGATAACCAGGTCGGCGTCAAATCCAGTTTTAATTTCCCCTTTTTTCAGCCCCAGAAGTGCCGCCGGATTACGCGAGCACAGCTTTGACGCCGTGGCAATGTCCCGGCCAAACATGCGTATCGCGTTGCGGAAGGCGTCAAGCGGCGTAAGCGCGCTGCCGCTCAGGCCGCGTAGCCGGCTGACCAGGCGGACGCCGTCGTTAGGGCCCTTGATCGTCGCTTTTCTTAATGAGCCTGGCAGGAGATATTCACCCGGCGGCAGGCTGGCGCCGAAATTGCTGTCGGTTATGATGATGATTTTATCCGGCGGTTTGCAGCGGAACGTTAACGCAACCAGCAGCGGGTGCACGTGGGTGCCGTCGCCAATGATTTCGCAGGCGACGCCGTCTTCCAGCAGGAAATAATCGGTCAGGCTTACGGGATAAACTCCCGGATCGGTGACGGGCGGCGGCGCGAAAGTATCGAAGAGATGGGTCACCAGCCGGGCTCCGGCCCTGACGGCCGCCCTGGCCTGCGCGATGGTGGCGTTGGTATGGGCCATGCTGCAGAGGATACCCCGCCTTGACAGGAAGCGGATTGTTTCACATGCGTTTTTGAGCTCAGGGGAAACATCCCAGATTTTGATGTGACCTCCGCCGGCTTCCAGCAGCTGGCCGGTATGGGCCCTTGTTATTTTTGCAAGGTCCTTTTCACGGCCCGCCCCGGTTTTTGCCAGGTAAGGCGATTCCAGGCGGAAGCCGCCAACCTGCGGCACGTCGGCCAGGCTCCTGGTTTCGGCCAGGTTGCGCCGCAAATGAGCGCAGATGAAATCAACGGAGCCGAACAGGGTGGGGTAGAACGTGGTTGTGCCGCGGGAAGCTTCCTTCGCGGCATATTTCACCAACGAGCCGCAGTATGATTCATAGCCAATGCCGTGGGTGTGAATGTCAATGAAGCCCGGCAGGACATATTTCCCGGCGGCGTTGATTACTTCAGCCTGTTTGAATTCGCCGGCCCGGGCGCCGCCGATCTTCCTGATCCTTCCTTCCGCAATGATCATATCCGCGCGGGATATGCGGCCATCCGCGAGGAGAACCTTACCGTTTCTGACAATGAGCGTGCCAAGTCTTTTTTTATTCATGTTATGTATCTTCCGGATTATCTCAGAAATGATATGCCGCAAAAATGCACAAGAAACACAAAAAATATTCTTTTGTGAACCCGCCTGCCACGCCTGTGGCGCAGTCATTGCGGTCAGGTTTTGTGCCTCTTTGTGGCAACGTAATATATTACCTCATAATTCAAGGGCCGTGCGGAAGCATGACCGCCTTCACGACCGGCTGGCTGGCTTCAACTATTCCCTTGAGCATTTCGCGGGCTTCCTTGAACCCGAAGGTGTGGGTCACAAGCTTGCGTCCGTCAACCAGCCCGTCGCGCAGCAGCTTGCACGAAACCGGGAAATTGATGGCCGGCTCGGCGAAGGTCGGCCGCAGGGTTATTTTTCTGAAAATCAGGTCGTTGATGTCCACCTCGATTTTGTTCTTGCCGCCGAAATGCAGGCCGAAGAACGAAATAATGCCGCCGAAGCGGATGATCTTCAGCGCGTCGTGAATACTCTGGGGCGGGGAGCTGACGATAACCCGGTCAACGCCCTTTGGGAAAACCTTCTTGATTTTTTCTTCAACGTTTTCCTTGGCGGTTTCAACGGTCATGTCACAACCGAAATCGGCGGCAACGCTGAAACGTTTTTTCTCCATGGCGGTGGCGGAGCTCAGGCCCGTGATGGCAACCCATCCGGCGCCGCGCAGCTTGGCAATCTTGGCAGCCATGAGGCCGAGCGGACCGTTGCCGAGGACGACGACGCTTCCGCCGAGGGAGATATCGGCGTTCAATACGGAAGTGAGCGAAACTGCCAGCGGCTCGGTCAGGCTGGCGACGGGGTAATCCAGCCCTTCAAAGCGGTGCAGGAGATTGTGGCGGACGCACATGTATTCGCCCATGCCCGGTTGGTTTTCCAGGTTGAACATCTCGCGGCAGAATTCGGGGTGGCCGCTTTTGCAGTTTTCGCACACTCCGCACATGGCGCAGTCCTCGACGATCACCCGGTCGCCGGGCTTGACGGTCGTCACGCTTTTGCCGGTTTCCAGCACTTCGCCCGCAATTTCATGGCCGAGGGCCATGGGATCATCCGGCCAGTCGCGCACGAAATTAATGTCGGTGCCGCAGACCCCGCAGGCGCGGATCTTGACGATTACGTGATTTTCGCCGGGCGGGCCGATTTCCAGCCGGCGTTCCTCGATGTTCAGGTTCTTTTTGCCAAACAGTGATTTACTGATCATATTCCTCCTAACGCGGGCTTATGCCCGCAATTCAAATGGAGTAGGGGTTACCTCACCCCGCTCTGACCGGCCTGTGGCTCGCTCTGATGCTTCTCCTCGCCCTGAAGCTTCTCCTCGCCCTGAGGCTTCGGAACGGGCGGAACGGGCGGAACTAGTCAGGCCGGCTCCAGTTGCTTGTTATTCTCAGTTGTTTCCAATGTTTCAGGTAGTATTGCATCAGGCGAAAGTTTTATTTTGCATCCCGGACCGGCCAAATGTTGCCCTTGCCGGTGGCCTCGCTTTCCTGGCTGATACTGCCTGAAAAAAAGGTTACCAGCCACGCTCCGGCCGGTTCGCCGACGGTGGTCGTGGTGGTCCAGTAGTAACAGACGCCGCCCTTGTCGTATTCCTTGACGCCCTTGAAAGGATCGCCTTCCTTCCACTTGGCGTTGCCCTCGGTGTTCGAGAGCATGGGGCGGGTGTAATTGGTGTTCATGATGCTGTAAAACTCCCTGATTTGCGGGAGCCTCCAGTCCTTGTGCCCGCCGTAGTCGAGGTCCTTGCAGAATGCGATCGCCTCTTTCCAGGTGAGCAGGTTGGTGCCGTTCATACTCGCGTGGTGCGTCCACATGAGTCCCGTCAGGTTATCCACCACGCAGTTCGTTTCCGCCTGGACCGTGAAGCGCGGGGTGGGCAGGAGCTTGCCGGGACAGGTTGTGCGGCTGTCGGCGATTGTATTCTTCTTTTCCACCGGCGCGTTTGTATCAGCTGCCAGGACCAGACCAGAGATCAGCGTCAAAAGCGCAATGGCCATAATTTCATTTTTTTTCATGATACCTCCTCATTTATTGCTGTTTTATAATGGTTGATCATACCCGAATCTTATTCATTTTACAATCAATTCGCCGAATTTTATCGGCACGTGAAAGTGATTGGCATAGGTTGGTGAAAAAGCGGAGGCCTCCTCGAGCTGGCCTTTCCTGATCCGCTGGCGGCCGACGTTGAAATACCAGGGCGACGTGGCGGTCGGTTTCCTGCCTTCAACCTTCTTCAGCGGGTCGGCGCCGCCGGCGTCATTGTCAACCACCGGGAAACGTATTTCTACGCACCAGAAATTATCACCGGCGTAAGCGGCAACCTCGGCTTCAGAGTTCCACTTGGTGTCAATGCGGACCCGCCGGTCGGCGTCAATAATCGCCCCGGCCGGGTTGATCGCGACCTGGTAATACGCATGAGTCTGGGTTTCAAGGTGTACCTCGACGGCGTCGCCGGCCCAGAGATTGGAATCCTCGTTTTTCCGGGTGGCGATGTTCAGGTTGGGCATGTCGTCATCCTCGCACCGGATGCCGAACACGATGGCGGTGTCGCTCCAGACGACCTGGAATGTGGTTTTATGGGCCGGAGGCTTGCCGGTGGAAAGGTCCTTCAGCTCGTAAACAGGGACGTCTTTCCAGAAGGGCTCATCCAGTTTGCCGTCCAGCTTTAGGTCTGCGCTTTTGCGTTCCGCCGCCACAGCCTGCGGGGCGCCTTTCCGGCCCACCGCCAGTTTTTCGCGCAGCTTCTTGACCGGCTCGGTGTCGCCGATGATAACGTCAATGCGCATGCCGTAAACGCTGTCCCCGGCCGCCTTGCGGGCATCGGCCAACAGTTCCAAGGCCTTGTCGATGGGCTCGACCTTGGTTTTCATTAGCGGCCAGTTCGCCTCGCAATACTCCATGAATTTCTTCATGTTTTTAGCGGCCGGTCCGTAAAAGGACTTGTAGTATTCGTCCAGCATTTTATCCACATCCCGGTCCGCTTCCCAGTAAAGCTTGCCGGTCACGTACACGTTCAGGTGGTTGATGCCGGGGGCGTGCATGGCAGATTGCGGCCCCTGCGAAAGCTCAATGAACTCACCCTGCGATACTCCCTTCAGCGCGCGCAGGTCCTTGGAAATCATGTGTGGAAAGAAGACCGGTACACCTGCGAACGCGCCGGTGGGCCTGGTGTAAAGGTAATGACCGCCGGTAAACAGATTCCCCGGGGCCGCTTTTTCAAGGTATACCTTGCGGATATCCATGTAAAGGGCGTAAGTCTGCGGGTCGGCATATCCGAACCGCTGCTCGCAAATGGCGACAAGCACGTTCGGGCTGAATTTTTCTATCTTGACCGGCGGCAGGAGGTAGGGACCGTAAGCGTCGTTGATGATTTTCTTGTCCGGGTGCGTCTTGTAAAGTTCCCGGGCCACGCGATCGGTGAAATCCCAGACGTAATCGGAAAGCTGGCCCTGGTAACCCCTTTCCGGCGTGTCCTTGCCCTTGCATAATTCGCACTGGCACAGGCTGACGTAACCATCGTTTGGCATCACCGATATCGCGGGCTGGTTGGTGTAAGTATCAAAAATGAAACGCGCGTATTTGACGGTGGAATCAAACAGGCCCGGCGAGGACAGGCACGGCGCGCCGCTGTGCATGTGGTTAGTGGCGCGCAGCCCGCTATACAGCGCAAAATAATCCGGATGGGTCTGCTTCACCTCGTCGCGCCCGTGGATCAGGTTGAGCGAGTGGGCAAACCCGCCCAGGCCGACTATCTCCTCGCCCATGGAAAAGCGCATCCGCAGCCGCCAGAGGACCGAATCGCGCGGACCGCCGTCAAAGTGAGGCGAGTAGCCGCCCAAGTCACGGTAATTGAAATCCGGCTTGACAAGCTTGTCCACTGGGCTGAGGGCTATAGATTTCCGCTCCGGCACCACCTCGCCCAGGTCGCCGGGCATATACCAGCGCACGCCCAGGTTTTCCAGGAACTCATAGACCGCGTAAAGCGATCCGCGCTCGTCGTAATCCGATATGCCGACCGCCGGGCTGTAGCGCCGGTTGATGCCTCGGAACGGCATTCCCCATTTTTCGCAGGTCAAAGTATCCCATTCCTTCGTCAGGTTGGTTCCAACGTTCAAGGCGATGGACGGTGGGGTAAAATCACGGTCCTGCCCCAGTAGGGCCAGATAGTCATTACCCGAAACTATTTTGAACGCGCCGGATTTGAGGCCTTCATCCGTGATCTTGAGCTCATCGGTGTATTTGCTTTTACCCACGTAAACGTGGGCAGGCATGTCCTTCAGGGGCGCGGTCGCGATCGGCAGCCTGGCGCCGCTAATCTTTTCAATATAGGCCTGCAGCTCCAGCGCGGCCAGTTTTACCATGCGCGGGGGTTGGTTGGCTATTATGATGTCAGCCTGTGGCGTGCCATCCTTTACTATGAATGGCTCGCTGAGAGCATCGCCGGCTGGAACGCCGGCGCAAAGGGCCGCCAGCAATGCCGCGCCGACAAGGCGGACAGAGTCAAATTCTATCATGTACTGCTCCCGGGAATTATTATTTTATACAGTCTGCGTGGATTATGACGCCCCGTACAGCTTGCTGTCCATGCCGGGGTAGACCACGTCATCGGCGTGGGCCAGGGCTACGTCGAGGTTGGCGAACACTTTCTTGAAGGCCGCCACGATCCTGCCCATGAGCGCGATGCCGTTCGGCGGGTGAATGCCGTGCACGACCGTGTAGGTGTCGCAAAGCATCTGGGCCACCGGGAAGCGCTTGACATCGTAATTATATTTGATGCCCTTGGCCTCGTTGACCGTCCAGGGATATCCCGTGCCGCCGTATCCCAGCCTGCTCTGGAATAAATCCTGGGCCGGAACCGGCACTGTCTGCCACTGGCCGATCTGCAGGCCTTCCTTGTAAAGCGCCTTTTCGACCGCGATGCGGAAGCGGCGCGGCTCGCATTTCACCCCGGCGGCTCTCGGATCAAAGCGCAAGTTGTACATGAAATAAACGTGCTTGTATCCCGGGGGACAGTAGGGCGGGATGATGCCCGGGATTTTGCCGAGCTCCCTGGTAAGGTAATTCGCGTTGGCAATGCGCCTGGCGTTGTTGCTGTCCAGGTGCTTGAGCTGTCCCCGGGCCAGCGCGGCCGGCAGTTCCTGGTTGCGGTACATGTAGCCCAGGATGGAGGCGTTGTATTTCCGGCGGTGGGAGACCTCGTCAACCTCGTCGCCGAAGCACCGTACGAGTCCGGCTTTCCTGACGATGTCGTCGTTGTTGGTCACGAACAAACCGCCTTCGCCCCCGCAGAGGTTTTTAAGGGCGTTGAGGCTGAACTCGGCCGCGTCGCCGAAGGTCCCGACCTTTTTGCCCTTGTAGGTGGCGCCGTGGGCCTGGGCGGCGTCTTCCAGCACGAATAATTTGTGCCGCCGGGCGATCTTCATGATGGCATCCATGTCCGCGGGCAATCCCTGGATGTGGACAGGGATAATCACCTTGGTGCGCTTTGTAATGGCGGCTTCAAGCTTGGCCGGGTCCAGGTTGTAGGTTCGCGGGTCAATATCCACGAAGACCGGGATGGCGTTCTGGTGCAGGGCGCACGAGGCCGAGGCAAGGAACGTGAAGGCCGAGGTGATGACCTCGTCGCCGGGACCGACCCCCGCGGCCGCCAGCCCCATCTGCAGGGCGGCCGTGCCGCTGCAGGTTGTCAGGCAGTGCTTCATGCCGACGTATTTGGCCCATTCTGTTTCAAGCGCCTTGGCCTGCGGGGCGGTGCCTCCGCAGACTATGCCGCTATCCAGTACTTCCTTCACATGTTTGCGGTCATCAGCGGTGATGATGGGCCAGTTTTTGTAATCCGCGCGTTTCAGCATCGGCTTGCCGCCTGCAATTGCCAGTTTCTCTTTCATCTTGTTCCTCTCCTTTATTTTATCGGCCGTTTGAACTACGTGCTCTTTGATGCATGGTTTTTATCCGTGGCGCGGGCATGAGCGCTGATAACCCGGTCCAGGGAATTAAACTGGTAATGTTCGTGAAGGTAATAACTGACGAATTTGGCGGCCACCTGGCCGCCGCTGAGGCTGACCAGGTTGGTTTCGACGAGCAGGGGATGACCGCGTTTGACCTTAAGCCATTTGATGAGGTCGTCCGCGGCCGGGGCGGCTTCGATGACCTGGCTTTCGTAGTCGGGGACCAGGCCCTGTTTCTTGCGCCAGCGTTCGATGAAGTCAAATGATTGCCAGTCGGCGTCATCGAGCTGGTTGGCGTAGCGCAGGGGAATGATGACCTCGTCCATGGCGACCGGGCGGTTGTCTATCAGGTCCAGGCGCCGCGCAATCACGACCGGCTCGCCGGGCGGAATTTCAAATTGCCGGGCGTACTCCTTGCCGGCCGGCATTTGCGCCCTTGCCAGCAGGGTGCGTTTGCCGTCGGGGGCGTGGGTGGTGATGCTGCCGGCAAAGTCGCCGCGCACGATCGGGATTTTGCGCCGCGGCCTGACGTTGACGAACGTGCCGAGGCCCTGGCGGCGGACGATCAGGTTTTCCTCCTCGAGCGTTTGCAGGGCGCGGCGCACGGTGATGCGCGAGAATCCGTAATGCCCGCACAGCTCCCGCTCGGTCTCGATCTTGCGCCCGCCCGGCCACTTGCCGGAAATTATGTTATCGCGCAGGCTGCGCGCCAGCTGGTTGTAAGCCGTGCTCATCAAGTGTTTTTTTTCGTTTTAAAACCTGGGCAAACTTCTTAGTCTGATTTATTAAAATCATGGTCATATTGTTATAACCATTATAAAAGGTCAAGGAAAAAATAAAGAAATAAAATAAAGAAATAAAGTCAGGTAAATAATCAGGGAAAAAACATGCGCAAAACAGGGGAAAAATACAATCGTCCGGGATCAAGACCCGGCGCTTCAGGCTGAACTTCTTTCACATGGCCCGCAAGCCCCGGAAAGGCGGAAATTCGCAAAATATTATTTGATACATTATATTAAAAGGCCCGAGGGCTGCGCGGAGAGCCTGCGACAAAATACGAGAATCGATTTGATTAGCAAGGTGTTTCACGCCCTCTAGGCTGATACCTTTGGAGCGCAGTGTCAAAAGCCGCGGCTGCTTGCCGGTTTTTGCGGGGCGTGCGATTCCACAATTTTCATGTATTCGTCTTCCAGGCTTACCCCCTGGCGGACCTCGCGCAGTTCAAGGCCGTGTTGCAGGATGGCGGGGATGACCTTGCGGTTCACCTCCTCGACGGTCATGGCGTCGGGAAAGCGGACACACAAGGCGCAAGCGCGCGGCTCGAACCACCACTCGGCCTGGCCCAGGACACTCCGGAAATAATCGATGTCAACCGCATTCCCCGTGCTGACAATGTAAGAAACGGTGTTATGCATGGAGGTAATCCGGGACATGGTGTCCTGCCGGATAAGGCGCCCGCCCTCAATGAAGGCCACTTCCGTGCAGAGCGACTCTATATCGGACATCTGGTGGGAGCTGATCAGGATGGTCTGGTTTTGTGTTTTTCCAAGGATGACTTCGCGGATCCTGACCTGCTCGCGCGGGTCGAGGCCGCTCAAGGGCTCGTCCAGCATGATGAATTCCGGGTGCCCCAGGAACGCCTGGGCGATAGCCAGGCGGCGGTACATGCCGTGCGACAGCTCGTGCACTTCCGCGCGCCTTTTGCCGGAGAGGTTGGTCCAGGCCAGGGCCTTTTCCACGGCTTCGGAGATTGAGTCGCCGCCGATGCCCTGCAGGCGCCCGTAAAAAACCAGCACCTGTTCCACCCGCAAATGCGGCGGCAGCCTGGCGTCCTGCGGCAGCAGCGCCACCCGGCCGGCGTGAATGCCCGGATTAAAGGGGCCTTCGTCCAGCAGGCTGACCAGGCCGGCTTCGTGGCGCAGCAGACCGGCGCCGACCGACATGGCCGTGGTCTTGCCGGCGCCGTTGCTGCCGACCAGCCCGAATATCGAGCCGCGGGGCACGATCAGGTCAAGCCGGTTGAGCGCGGTGTTGCTGCCGTAGCGCTTGACTATTCCCTGCAGTTTGAGGGCTGTTTTCATAAATCACGCTTTGAAAAAAAGAAATAGCCGGCGAAGAGATAAAGCAGCGATAAGGCGCAGGTCATGACGACCGCCGGCAGGAGGCAGGCCGGCTCCCAGGACCACAGGCCGCGGTAATAGCCCGTTGGAAAAAAATTGTCCAGAAGTTTCCAGGCGGCGTGCCGGTTTATATTGTCGGAGAGGACGTGGACTACATACACCGCAATCAGCACGATGGTTCCCATGGCGGTGGCCATGTGATGGCGGGCGGTGAGCTGGGACACGCCGGTCGCCAGCCCGAGGAACCCGAGGCCCCATATCCAGGAAGCGATGGTCATCCTGAATATCGCGCCGGCCGAAGCGGCGGGAGCAAAACCAGGCATGTAAAGCAGGCCCAAAATCCACATGCAGGTCCCGCCCGCCAGCATGGCCAGCAAAAGCTGGATCGCCTGTCCGGCATACTTGCCCAGGCACCACGACAGGCGCGATATCCTCACCGCCACGAAGCGGACCGCGCGGCTGCCGACATCCTCGGCGATGCGCGCGGCGGAGGTCCACATGACCAGGATGGGGGTCAAGGTGAATGCCATGACGCCGAAAATCCAGCCGAAGGGGTGCATGCCGGCTGCGCTTTCCTGCAGTTCCGCCCCGAGGAATCCGCGCGTCAGGCGCTGGTATTCGGCGGACTTCCAGAGAACGGGCGCCAGGGCGTCGGCGTCCTCATAAGAAGAAATCCCGAGCTCGGTGAGCATCCTGATGGAAATTGATTCGATAAAGCGGATCATCATCCAGCCGGCGAAAACAATCAGCGCCGCGTAAAGGAAGACCAGCATGAGGGTGCGCCGGCTGCGGATAGAGTCGGACAATTCGTTGCGCGCCACCAGCAAAACATCGCGGGCCCACTTGCCCGTAATTTTCCGTGATTCCATTTCTGGCGGGCGGCAGGTCTGGGCATTCATGGCTTGACCGAGTCGGCGACACCCGCTATGGGGAGGAAGATTTCCGGGTTGACGAAATGCATGATTTCGAATTTCTCGCGTGATTCCTGATCGGCGAGCCACTCTTCCGGCATGGTCTGCTGCAGCTCGTTATAGCTCTCGACGATTACCCCGCTGACGTCGTTCAGCATCCTGGCGCCCATTTCTTCGTTCATGAACTCTTTTTGCCTGATGTATTCAGCCCAGCTCTCTACCCTCGCCGCGAGGCGCGCGTTAAGGTTGCCGATGATGGTGTCGAAGGCGGCGGTGTTGTTTTCATCCAGGCGCGCCTGGTTGATTACCTGCTGGCGCCTGACGTCGTAGCCGATTTTCCACAGGTTGGCGCCCCGCTTGATGATTTCGCCCATGGGCGGCCGGTTCGTCCGGGAAGCGGCCCGGTCGTCGGTGTTGGAGCCCTCCGCGCCAATCGCGAAGGAGGGGGGCTCGTTTGATGCGGCGGATCCGCGGTGGCGCGCGGAACCCTGGCGCGCGCCTGCCACGGCGTTTGTGTTTTTGAATTCGCCCGCAAGCATTTTTGCCGTGAAACCGTCGAGGCGATCCCGCTTTTTTGCTTTAGCCAGCTGGCTTTTAATGGTGCTTATTTCCTTCTTCGCCAGGGCCAGTTCATGCCGTGGGGATACGCCGCCAAGGAGGAATCCAAACGCCAGCGCCGCCACGATCGCGATAAAAATTTTCACTATTACGCTCCTTTCAAGCCGGATGACAGGGCTGGCGTGAGCTCCGGGCCCGCGGGTTAAAACAGCTCCACGGTCAGGAGTCCCAACGCACACCCCTCTGCTTTCACATTAAACAAGACCGGGCGCTTTCAGGCAAGCATGAACCGGGGGGCATAGGTTCTTGCTCTAATACAAATGATAGTGTAGCGTAACCGAACTCATGACGCTAAAAATAGCTTTAAAAAGCGCGTTGTCATTCCGAGCCAAGGCGAGGAATCTCATTATAATTGAGATGCTTCGCTACGCTCAGCATGACAAACCATGAATACATGTCTGAATGAAACACTACACTAGTGAGGACAGGTACGCAGGGTATGCCTTGACTTGGAATCTGGCGGATAATAAGGTTGCGCAGCGGGTTGGAATATGCCTGGAAGTGACCGGAATATCCGGGCAGCGTGACAGTCGCATCCAAGTCAGGCGCGCTGATGGGCTGCAACGTGCTGTGGGCGTTGGCAGCCGCGGCGGTCATGATGATCAATTTCACCTGGTTCGGCGCCAAGATCGGGATCTTGGCGGAAGAATCTTTCCTGGCCACGGCTGCCCGGCGCTACGGGCGCTGGGTGGCGGTGCTTATCGGGCTGGCGGCCTGCTTCATCTGCACCGGGTTCCAGACCGGCGACAACGTCGGCGTGGGCATCACCCTGGCGGAAATGTTCGGCGGAAAGATGGAAATCTGGGCGATCTGTTTCACTTTCCTGGCGCTGGCGCTGCTGTGGGGACCAAAAAAACTTTACCGGCCGCTCGAGATTTGGATGGTGGCGCTCGTGGCGGTTATGATTGTTTCCTTCCTGGCGAACATCTTGCGCATCCGCCCGGACACGGGGCAGATTCTGATGGGATTCGTGCCGTCTGTACCGGCGGTTCCAAAACTGGTGGTGGCGCTCATGGCGACGACCTTCAGCGTGGCGGCGGCAGCGGCAGGATGGAAGCCGCATCAACCGGTCGGCAGAGCACGGACGCGTTTGAGCAGGGCGAGGCTTTGGTCAAAAATGATGTCTTCGGCCTCATCAACAGTTTTCCGGGTGTCCGATTCGTAGCCCCCCTCGCGGATGGCCTTGCGGGTGGGGATGTAGCCGATCCCGCCGTTGGCCAGGCCCACGATGTAAGTATGCTTGAAGGGGCTGGCTTTCTTTATGCGCATGCCAATCTCGGTGAAAAGCTCGCCCGGGAAGCTCAGCCAGGCCGTGTCGCCCAGGGCAATGCAGACCTGTTCGGCCTGGTGGGGAACGTCCTGGACAGAATGCAGGTTTTTAATCAGCTTGGCCTTGTAGTCGTCGCCCACGCCGTCGGCCACGGCTTTGACCACGCCCTTGGTTTCCGCCAGTATTTTTTCTGCCCAGGCGAGCTCCTTTGGCGAAACCTTCCGGGCCGGAATTTCGTAGCGTGCGGCGGCGCTGCGCAGAGGAACGTTTTCATCGACCTTGATGGAGTTGACTGTTTGCGCGACCGCCCCGGCCAGGGCGCCGGCCACGCGGTCCATTCCGCTCCAATCCCGGTCCCGCAGGCCGTCAATATCCATCGTGCCCTGGGCGCCGTTGACGAAGATGGCGGTGCCGCCGAGCTGTTTTTCGAGGATGGATTCCGCGAGCCCGGGATACTCGGCGCTGAGGAGGTAATTGTCACCGGACATCACGTTCGGGTGGCCGGCGTGGTTGAAGAGGATAGCAATGGGCTTTTTATCCCCGTCCGCGGCAACCGCATTTAGCACGCCCACTTCCGGGTCTATTTCGCCGAGTGGTCTGACGATTTCTTCGGGCTTGTAAGGTTCCCAGTTCATGATCACGCGTCCGTCCTTTGCCAGGAGCCGGCGATAATGGCTGATGGTTTTTTCAACGCCCGAGGCGCATCCAAGAAGGGCGGGCTGCATATTACGGATGGCTTGGTAGACGGTTTCGCCGATCAGCTTGACAAAGTCCTTGATGTATTCTTCTTCCCGGGGATTCATGTAGCCGGCCGTGGCCGGACCGGAATGGGTATGGGTGGCGGCCAGGATGACGCGGTCGGGCGCAACGCCGGTCAGCGCTGACAGGTGCGCGTAAATTTCCTCGTAGAGGGGGCGCCGGATGCCGCAGACATCCACTGAAACGAAAACAAAGATATCCTCCCTGGGCTTGTCGCCGGTCGCCAGCGCCAATGCCTTGGCATAGAGGCGATGTTTGATGCCGGTGGACTTGTGGCTGCGAAGCATGCCATCCATCCAGACCGGCCCTGGGGGGGTGATGTCGATCCTTGCGGCTCCTGCTTTCATTGGGAGAGATAAATTGCATGACGTCGACGATTTGTCAAGGACGCAATCAGGAGATTAATTCAACGAGATTTTGATCTATATCGGCGGTTACCCACCCCGTCCCGACCCTCCAGAGGTCGTGACACCCCTTCACTCTGAAGCTTCGGAACGAGTCCAAGGAGGGGATCGTAAGCGTTTATATTCCAACATCCTCAGTTCCCCTCCATTGGAGGGGTGGTCCCGATGCGTCGCGCGATCGGGAGCGGGGTGGGTCTGATGAAATTTAACACCAATTTGTTTTATACCGTGCGGCCAGAAGGCGCCGGGGGATTTGTTGCCGTTTTCAGGTGGAACGAAAAAGTTGAGCCTTTGCCCGGGGAGCTTTCCAGCTCGATGGCCGTGTCATGGATATGGGCTATTTCTTTGGCGATGGCCAGCCCCAAACCGTTGCCGATTTCATTAACTTCAACAGCTTTGTTAGTCCGGAAATATTCGTCAAAAATTCGACTTTGGAATTTTTCGTCAATGCCGATGCCATGATCAGTGACCGATATCCTGATCGAATGGTCAGGCTCGTTTTTTACGGCGATGGCCACGGTTGCCTTGCGCGGCGAATAATAAATGGCGTTTTCCAGCAGGTTGGAAAGCAAAATGAGAATTTGGTTCCTGTTGCACCGCACGTTGGTGTTTACCGGTGCCGGGAAGTCAATTTTAATTTCCCGCGCAGCGGCCAGTCCGGCCAGGTGGTTGACCGCCGAAGCAATGATGCCGTCAAGCGGGCACGCCTCGAATTTAACGTTTGCCCTGACAAGCGATTTCAAGTTTGCCAGCTCCAGCATGTCCTTGATGGCCTCGGTCAGCAGGGCGCATCGTTCCCGTATTTTTTTAATGATATCCAGCGTCATCGGCGGAATTTTGCCGGCGTAACCATCCAGGATCAAATCGGCATAAGCCTGGATGGCGGCGAAGGGCGCCTTCAGCTGGTGGGTGGCGTTCATCAGGTATTTTGTTTTCTCGTTGTTGATCTGGAGCAGTTTTTCGTTTAATTTTTCATGCTCGATAATTTTCTTTTCAAGCTCCGTGTTGGCTTTTTCAAGTTCCATGGTCCTTTCCAGGACCCGGCGTTCGAGGATGAGGTTATTGTCTTCCAGACGGTCGGAAATGTCCTGCTGGATGTCAAGCAGGTGGAAAATAATCCGGGCGTCTTCCGATCCGATAACCCGCGTGTTGGCCTGCTTCTGCGAGCTGATCTGGGCGAATATTTCATTGCGCCCGGTTACTTCAAAAATCAAATCAACTTCCTTGTCCCGGCAGATTTCCGCCATCTGCGCGTGGCATTGGATGGCGTGCTGGCGGGCGAGGATCATGCCCGTGGCGGAAGGATTGACGTCGCAGACGTGTTTGACGACAACGCCCGTCATTTTCAGGAGCATTTCCAGGATTGCGGTCCCGCCTTTGCCGGCGCCGATGATCGCGATAACTTCCGTTTTCATTATGATCTCAGGCGGTTATTTTACTTGGGATCAAAAACCGAGCTAAAAAAAAGACTATCATAAAACGGTAAAAATGCTATATTGTTTATAAAAAGAAACGTTTACAGGTGGGTAAATCAATGAAAAAAATATATATTATTGATGACGACCGCAACATCGTTGAAGCCATGACCATTGTCCTGAAGGCTAACGGCTATAAGGTCGCGTTCCAGTATAACGAGGAAAATGTCGTTGAGAATATCCTGGTCCAGAAGCCCGACCTGGTGATTCTGGACGTTATATTCCCGCAGAATCCCAGCGCCGGCTTTGAAATCGCCCGGCAGATCAGGGGGCACAAGGCAACCGCTTCAATCCCGATCATCATGCTCTCGGCGATCAACGAGAAGGGAGTCTACGCCGGCACATTTTCAAATAACGACCGTGATGAAGCTTGGCTGCCGGTTGACCAGTTCCTTGAAAAACCGATCAAAAACGATCAGCTTTTGCAGAAAATCAAGACCATGCTTGAAGGGAAAAAAGCCGGTTCTTGAAAATAAACTCGCGCCGCGGCCTGAATCCAGCAGAATTTTACGGTCTTTTTTTACCGCGTCGGTTTTTTTACGTTATTCAGTGCCTGATCCATGAGATACAGCAATAAAAGAATGAATGTTTAACCACGGATGGCAGGATCCCGACTCTCTGGGAGGTCGGGACTGATGTGGAATGTTTTAACAATGTCATTCGAACTCCTTATATCCGTGAAATCCGTGTAATCAGTGGTTGATTTTTTGGGTTGTGGGCACAGCCCGCGTTAGACAAGGTAGAATAGCATGAAAATACTTGCCACAGGCGGGGCCGGTTATATCGGCAGTCATACCTGCTTTGAACTCCTCCAGGACGGGCACGAGGTGGCGGTTGTTGACAACCTGCAGAACAGCAAATATGAGGCCATCCGGCGCGTACAGGAAATAACGGGACGCCAGATTTCATTCCATCAGGCTGACCTGCGGGATAAAACCGCCCTTGAAAATATTTTCAGCCGGGAGAGGATTGATGCCGTCATTCATTTCGCCGGCCTGAAAGCCGTTGGCGAATCAACCCGGATGCCGCTGGAATATTACCAGAACAATATCACCGGCACGCTGGCCTTGTGTGAGGTTATGCGGCAAGCCGGGGTAAAAACAATTGTGTTCAGTTCTTCGGCCACGGTCTACGGCAACCCGCAGACCGTTCCGATCAGGGAGGATTTCCCGGTGTCGGCGGCCAATCCCTACGGAAGAACCAAGCTCATGATAGAGGAGATTCTCGGTGATTTATACGCTTCCGATCCATCATGGAACGTAGCGATCCTGCGCTACTTTAATCCGGTCGGTGCCCATAAAAGCGGCCGGATCGGCGAGGATCCCCGCGGCATTCCCAACAACCTTTTCCCTTACATAGCGCAGGTGGCGATCGGACGGCTGAAGGAACTTTCGGTTTACGGCAATGATTACCCGACCCAGGATGGCACCGGCGTGCGCGACTATATTCACGTGGTTGATCTTGCGGCCGGCCACCTGAAGGCGCTTGAAAAAATCAATGGTAAAACCGGGCTTTCGGTCTATAACCTCGGCACGGGGCGCGGTTACAGCGTGCTCGAGGCTGTGGCCGCCTTTGCAAAAGCTTCCGGAAAAAAAATACTTTACCGGATTACGGACCGCCGTCCGGGCGATATCCCGGCCTGTTACGCCGATCCCGCCAAGGCCAACCGCGAATTGAACTGGAAAGCGACCAAGGGTATTGACGAAATGTGCGCCGATGTCTGGCGCTGGCAGACCGCGAATCCGGACGGTTACGTGGAAAAAACATGAGTATTCCTGCCGACATACTTGCGCACCGCGAGCTCCTGGCCAACCTGGTCATGCGCAACCTCAAGAGCCGCTACAAGGATTCGGTCCTGGGGTTCCTCTGGAGCATTTTGACGCCGCTTTTCATGGCGCTCATCTACATGGTTTTCCTGCGGATCCTGGCCCGCGGCGTCCCGATGACGGAAATCCTGATCGGCGTGTTTGCCTGGCAATTCATGGTGCAATGCGTCTTCAATGGCCTGACGTGCATAACCGACAACGGCAACCTGATCAAGAAAGTCAGTTTCCCGCGCGTTATTCTTCCGCTGGCGACCACCATTTCCAACCTGATCAATTTCCTGCTTACGCTGGTTGTCCAGTTTCCGCTGGTGGCGGTCCTGCTCGGCCTGCACGGCCAACATATCAACCTCGCCGCCCTGGCTGTCCCGGCGGTGATTTTCGTTCACTTTTTTTTCTGTTTTGGAATAGTGCTGTTCCTTTCATGTTCAAACGTTTATTTCCGCGACCTTGAACACCTGGTCAATGTTCTGGTCACGGCCTTCTTTTTCATAACGCCGGTCATGTATTCTTACGCCATGGTTGAGCAGATTGCCGTGGCCTATAATCTTCCGGTCCTGGCCCAGGTTTACATGGCCAACCCGATGGCGGTCATCATCAGCGCCTATCGCGCGCTGATCCTGCCGGACGCGGTTTTTCCGCTGGGCATGGGGACTTATGCCGGCGCTGCGATAGCGCTCGTGTTCGTTTTCCCGGCATACCGTCTTTTTAAGAAGTTACAGAGCAATTTTTCGGATATGTTTTGATGCAGTAGTCAGGAGACAGAATTCAGTAGTCAGAATGTTTTCTTAATACTGACTACTGGCTACTGACTTCTGAATTCTCGGAAAGAAAATGAACGCCATTGAAACAAGAAATTTGAGCAAATCATACCGTTTGCAGGGATCGGAGCCGCCGACCATGTTCGGCAAGCTGAACCGGGTATTCCGGCGCGAAAAACCGAAACTGCTCTGGGCCCTGAGCGACGTCTCTTTTGATGTCCGCCAGGGGGAAACGATCGGGGTGATCGGCCCGAACGGTTCCGGCAAGAGTTCCCTCCTCAGCCTGATCGCCGGCACGACCGCGCCGACCTCGGGCACCGTGACCGCCAACGGGCGGATATCGTCGCTGCTTGAGCTGGGGGCCGGCTTCCATTCCGAGCTGACCGGCCGCGAAAATATTTTCCTGAACGGCGCCATTCTCGGCATCCCGAAGGCCATCCTGCGGGAACGTTTTGACAGCATCGTTGATTTTGCCGGCATCCGCGAGTTCCTGGATATGCCCGTCAAGTTTTATTCCAGCGGCATGTACGTCCGGCTCGGCTTCGCCATCGCGGTTGAAATGGACCCAAATATCCTGCTGATTGACGAAGTGCTGGCCGTGGGCGACACGGCTTTCCAGATCAAGTGCCTGGCGCGCATCCGCGATTTCCAGCGGCGCGGCAAGACGCTGGTCCTTGTTTCGCACGCGCTCCAGACCGTCGAGGAATTCTGCGACCGCGTTTTCCTGATACACAAGGGCAAGCTGGTCGCCGAGGGCCGGCCGGCGGAGGTTATCTTCAAGTACCTTAAGTCTTACATGGGCGAGGGCGGCGGCCTGCACGCGGTGGAATACGGCAACCGCGATATTGAAATCACGGACGTCAAGTTTATCAATCCCTCAGGCGGTGAAACCGGGACGTTCACAACCGGGGAGGCTTTTACGGCGGAGGTTAGTTATAACGCGCGCGTCCGCGTGGACCGCCCGGTTTTCGGCTTCGCCGTCAAGACCGGCAACGGTTTCTACGTGTTCGGGTCGAACACGCAGATTGCCGGTTACAAGCTTGATTCCATCGAGGGGCAGGGGGTGATCCGGCTTAAAATCAATCCGTTGACCCTGATGCAAGGCAATTTTTTTCTGTCGCTTTCAGTTCATTCCTGGGATCACTCTGTCCAGTATCACCGCCAGGAAGACTGGTATCCGTTCGTGGTGAAGAACCCCACCCGGGAGCCGGGTATTTTCCGTTTGAATTCGGAATGGGATCTGGTTAGTAAAGATTAAAAAACATTCAACGTCCAACATCCAACCTTCAATTTCGCATAAAAGTTGGGATTTAGTGTTGAAAGTTGAACGTTCAAAGTTTCCGGCTTGAACCAGTCTTTTCAAAGGAGGTTAAAATGGCATTGCTATCCCAGATAAAAAACCGTTATTCGGTCAGGTCCTACGAGCGCAAGCCGGTTGAAAAGGAAAAACTGCTCACGGTGCTTGAGGCCGCCCGGCTGGCGCCTTCGGCCAAAAATTTCCAGGAATGGCGTTTTATCGCCGTGCAGGACGAAAAAACACGGCAGAAGCTCATGGCCGCGGCCAACAACCAGGGATTTGTCGGGGAGGCTCCGGTGGTGATTGCCTGCTGCGCGACCAACACGGAATATGTAATGCGCTGCGGGCAGTTGTGTTATCCGATTGACCTGGCGATTGCCATTGACCACATGACGCTCCAGGCGGTTGAGGAGGGACTGGGGACCTGCTGGATTGGTTCATTCTACGAGGACCAGGTTAAATCAATCCTCGGCGTCCCGAAAGACATAAGGGTGGTTGGATTGCTCACCCTCGGGTATCCCGGGGACCGTATCAGGCCGAAAAACCGCCTGCCCTTGGAGCAGATCGTCAGCTTTGATAAATGGCAGTTTGGCTGATCTTTCTACCGCATGCCATTGATGATCGCATGCGGTTCAGCGCCGTTGATGGTTTTAATCTGCCCATAGGACATGTCATTGATCTTGATCCGCGGATACGTCGCCGGAATGGGCGTAGAACTGCCTGCCCATCCGCCTGCAGTGCCTGAAGCAGCCAGGGAATGTTGCAGGCCTACAGTCCCCATCTTCAGATTTCCTGACCTCGTGTGGGTTTTAAAGGGTTTTTCTGATGAAGGCCGGAAAATGATTTGGCACTTTTCTCTCGATTTCATGGAGGGCGATGGGCCCCCATCGCCGCGTCTCCGGCGGTCGAGGCCGCCTGCCCTCCATATAATGTGCCATGTTATTTTCCTCCAGGATCAGGAAGTCTGATCTTCACGGATTCATTCCACCATTGGTTGATACTCCGGACCGCCGAAAGTCTCCGTAATGACAGAATAGCCGCTGGCCGAAAACATAATCATCCATTGGCCAGCCGCAGGCTGATAAATTGCCGGATCAGACAACCCATCGCCGTCATAATCGCCGATTACCGGCACATATCCGGGCCCGCCGAATGAAATCCTTGCCTCGCTGTATCCGGCGCTTGAGAGTAAAGCAATCCATATTCCCGTTGTCTGTTCATACAAGACCGGATCGGTCAATTGGTCGCCGTCAAAATCAGCCGCATACATGCTTCTGCCCGGACCTCCAAACGTCGCGCTTACAGAAGAATATTCATTTCCGGAAAACATCACCGTAACCAGGCCTTCTGATTCCGAATAAACCGTCGGATCGGCCAGTCCATCGCCGTCAAAATCGGCCGAAACAAAATAGTAACCAGGTCCGCCTGCCAAACATGACGCTCTTATGTCAAAAGCGCCGCCATTTGATAGTATGGCGGATAAAACGCCGTCCGTTTCATTATAGACTCCTCCATCGGTCAACCCATCGCCGTCAAAATCGGCCGCAGCCGGACCAGCGCCATTACCTCCAAAAACCACCAGGATAACGGGGCTATAAACCATGCTTGACAACATCGCCAGCCATATGCCGGAATCCGGGCAATATGCGACCGGATCAGCCAGCCGGTCGCCGTCGTAATCGCCGGTTACTCCCTGATTTTGTTCGGCGCTAAGGACAAATGTTTGTCGGCCAAGCGCAGAACATAAGACGTCCAAAGTGCCTGACTGTGAATTGAAGAGCGCCAAGTCAGACAGGCTATCGCCGTCATAATCATTAATGGCCGGCAATGATGTTGTGGCCGTGTTCAAGGACCTGTGTCCGGTGTCATGGCCGTAATCAATGCTCGATGTGAACCCGTTAAAGGCTTTGATCTTGTACTTATAATACACCCCGGATTTTGTCTGGTAATCGTTAAAACAGATTCCATTTGTTCTTGCGAGCAGTTCAAGGTTTCCGCTGGAAGAATTAATCCCCGGGATTGTTTCGCGCCACACTTCATACCAGCCTGCATTGGCCACGGGAGTCCATGTTACATGGACATGATAAGGATACTGCGCATCACTTGCGTCAACCCCGGAAGGATTGTCAAGGCGCGTCCAGCCAGCAGCGGATGCGCTGAAATCCCCATCGCGGTAGGTGGTTTTGGCCTTAATCCAGTAGAAATAGTATGCTCCTCTTGAGATGGCAAAATCATCGTAACTTATTGTTGAAGAATCACCGATCTTGACTGCTGATGCGCATATGTCTTCAGTATTTCGCCATACTTCGTAACGCGTGGCGGAAGCGACCGCCTGCCATGAAATCCTTATTCGGTCGGAATAGCCATTGCTTGCCTGAACACCAGTTGGGCTTGTTAAGTTGGCGATTGTACCGCAGTAGCCGGAACCCGGCAGGCTGAACCCGCTTGGCCCTGAAGCGGTAACGGCCTGGATCCAGTAGTAGTATAAAACATCTGGAACAAGGGCAGTATCCAGGAAGTATGTAACAGCGGAGGTTCCGAGCAATGATGCCGTTTGTGAATTGCTGGTCGTGCCGCGCCATATCTGATAGCTTATTGCAGACGATATTGTGTCCCAATATACCATCACTTTGTCCTGGTAACTCCCACTGCTGGCAGATGGAGCAGCGATGAATATTGTCAGGACACCGTTCGCGGCTCCCTCATAGATATTATCAACCACAACGCCGGTCACCACATAAGTTCCTACGTTTGTCGGCGCCCAGCTGTTCCCGTCATATGTAACGCTTACCGTTAAGCCGGCTGGCACAGTCGTTGCCGAAACAGACCGCGCGCTTCCGTTAT
>Ga0351899_1013_pt3 | contig 50592 bp, 56 predicted proteins | sample BONcelHT113001C6_FD_206833 | JGI IMG/M metagenome (GOLD analysis project Ga0351899, IMG submission 206833) | Enriched cells from coal bed in the Powder River Basin, Montana, United States - BONCAT cells T11 rep1 HSBNCT.T11.300.1.C6 ... | reverse complement strand
GTATTCATGAGGTATGCCCGTCAAGTCGGACACGGTTTGTTGTCAGAAGTTCCACTCATGGTTTTTATTTCCTTCCTAAAAAAGAAGCCTACGCCGTTGCCGGTCATAGGCTTCCATGATTTTCTTTTTCAACGAATCGTTTTTCCTTTTGACGGCTGGCATTGAATGATTGCCCGGCACTTGTCCCGCACAGACGCTTCCAACTGGTCAAACACAGATGGAGCAACCCGCGTGAACTTGTGTGCCCGGGTTCTCGTCGCGCAATCCAGGATAAAGTTTCTGGTCTTTGTTTTGTTGATGAGTCCTTTCATATAAACCTCTTTCCAGTTTATTGTTGAAGTACTGTTGTTCCCACTCCAGGCATTGCTGTCGGGTGGGTGCCGTGAAGAGCGGGAAGCCCCGCTTGTCCTTCACCCGCCAGACCTGCTTATCGTTGTCAAACACGATGTTGGACACCCGCTTGACACGCAGGAGCCCAAGCTGCGACAGGTCTATCATTTCCGTATAGAGCCCGGCGCATGTGCCGTCAGGTTTGAATACGAGATTTGCCGTCTCACTCATGTCGCCACCTTCTGTGTTTTCTTGACCGCTGCCTGGTAGTAGTCAGCCTTCCTCTTACGGGTCAGGGTGATCCCCAACGCCTGTTCGAGAAACGCCGTGGCCTTTTCGCAATCGGCACCCTTGAACCCAATGGCATCGATCTGCACTTCTCCGGCAGGGTTTACGATGACAGTTATCATCCTATTCATTGAACACCTCCTATACGTTCATCTTCTTCCTCGTTTGCTATCCAAGACGTGATTTCGTTACAGTCATAGACAGTCGAAACATCGGGAGCATTCCGACACTTTTCTATGGCGGCATCCTGATTATCAGCTTCCACGTCTTCCCAAGAAACGTAAGGACGTAGCATGTGAACTGTAAATTTCATTAAACACCTCCTATGCACAGTTTGATGGCTCCATCCTTGAGGATGCCTCGTGACACGCTATAGCCCTTGCGCCGGGCTTCTGCCGTGGTCTTATGAACGCCGTAGAGCTGGAGCAATCGGCCAAAGTTTTTGCCGACTTCCTTCTCTACGTGCTCATCCCACCAATCCGTTACGAGTTGGAAGGTCCCGTTGGCCCGCCTGTTAAGGGCAATATCAAATGGCCCTTTAAGCTTAATCACGTATTCGCCGTTGTGTGTCTTGCCGTCATAGCCGCGGGCCTGTCCATTCTGCATGACCGCCAGTCCCATTTCAGCGCAGGCGGCTTTCAAGGCTTCGATATCCTTGATTTGCGTTTCTATGGTTGTGAAATGACTCATTTCCTTTGTCTCCTGTAATGAAAAGGGCCCGGCCGGCACGAAACCGAACCGAGCCCTCAATTCCTGTTTCTGTTTTGCTTCTATGCCACCTTGCTTTCGCTACAGGCGGCCGGTTCATCCAGCACCGGATCAACGTGGAATCTTCGCACGCCCAACTGGCCGAAGCGTTCCACGATTTCACGGTTGTCCTGCCGGGCCATTTCCCTTGCGGTGTCGGCCAGGTTTTTCAACCCGTCCTGGAGTCGCTGTCGTGCATGATCGCTGTCGCGGTATTCCTCCGCGTTCTGTGACAGGAACTCACGCTTGACCCGCTCCAACTCTTCCTCCAACTGACGGTCGCCGACAAAGTTCAAGGCTTTGAATTCGTCAATGAACTTCACCAGCCGGTTGAGCGTCTTCTGATGCACACCGGTCTTACCGTCCCGCATGGATGCCAGCATATCTTCACAGAGTTTGGCTGTCTCTGCCCGCATGGAGGCGACACACTCGGCAACAAAGCCCTCAACCCCCTGGTTGATCTTATCTGCCGCCTGTCTGGCCGCGCTCTCGCGTGCCTGTATGACATTGATCTGGTCTTTGACCGTTACCAGATTCATGCCAAGCCCTTCCGGGATGGTGATCTGGAACAGTTGGGTTGTGAACCCGAACGACTGTTCCATTCGTTCCGGACAGGGAAATGACTCCGAGATGGCTGCCACGAGCTTTTCCGGCGTCTTGACCAGCTTTTGAGCCAGAGTCCACCATTCCTTGGCGGCAGTCTGGCGCATTTCAGCATACCGGCCAATAAACCGCTGTTTTTCTTCATGAAATTCCTGTTCCAATTCGGTCAGTTTCCTTGTTACTTCCTCCAGCTTGGTGTTCGGCAGGAAGTGCGCCAGTCCGTTCAGGAACGGGAAGCTATTCGCTTCCACCAGAGCATGCGTTCGGCTTTCGATTAAGGCGAAAGCTTGAAGCGCTTCCTTGGGTATGAGCTTTTTATGGCCCAGGCTGATTAACCTGCTTTTCACGCTTTCGGGATCGAGTCCCAAGTCTTCCGCAGTCAATTTCTTGGCGGCCCGCCAGTAGCGGACCGACACATTAATCAATACGCCCTCGCGGGTCAGTGCATCCAACAGTTGATTCTCTTTCATCGTCGTCGTGCTCCTTGTAATCGTTCATTTCTTGTCTAATGTTTTGCTTTGCACCCATAGCCTTCGAGGAGAGCCGTTAAAAGCTCCCCGCAGAAGGCCATGAGCGTTTCTTACTCGTCAATCAGGCGACCTTCTGATTGACGTCCTGACAGACTTCGTCCAACGAACAAATCAAGCCGCCGCATTTTGGGCATATATCCCGCATGCGTTCGCCGTCGAACACCATGAACTCTTCGCCGTCCGCTTGCGACATGGCAAAGCTTTCCCTGGTTTCGTATTCTTCTCCGCAGTTATCGCACTTAAACATGACTTTCGTCTCCTTTCATTACCCGTGCGCCGATTTCAGCGCACAGAGCTTGGATTGCTTGTTTCCATGTCCGTCCGTCACCCCAATAGTCCTTGCCCCCAACCCGAAGCCGGGGCAGAAGCCCCTGATGGTCCTCTTGGTAAGGCCCGTAGGCTTCAAAGAAGGGCGGACATCCATCCAAGGTTCTGGATAGGACATAGAGATTGCCGTTTCCGTCTCGATAGGTCCGGTCGCTGTGCTTGTTGATTGCGCGGCCACCGTGGCCGTAGGTTTCCCTCCCGATTTCTTTCAATACTTTCATGCGGCATCACCTCCCGGCCATCCGCCATCGGAAAAGGCGAACAAAGGCGCCTTTGCTCGTTCCGTTCTGGCCAAGGCAATGCCCATGACGCTTTTTGCTCCGGATGCTTTCAGGACATCCGCGCATTCACGCATGGTGGCGCCGGAAGTCAGGACATCATCCACCAGGATCACGCATTTGCCGGCCATAAGACCGGATTGCGTGACGGCATAGATATCCTTTACGTTCTCCGCCCGTTCAGCATCGGTAGTGCACTGATGCTGTTTCAGGGATTTCGCCTTGATCTGGACAAGCAGACTCGCCAGTAAGACGTCCCGGTGTTTCAAGTGGCTGTAGATGGCTTCCGCCAGCGCCTCGGTGGCGCACCTTCCACAATCGAGGAAAAGGTAGAGCTGATGATCTTCCTCGGCCGGCACATGCGTGATGACATATTCCTCATCTTCCAGCAGGACGGTCTCAAAATGCCGGGCAATAATCCGCCCGAAAGTCTCGATAACGTCCTCTGATTTTCGCTTCGCCATCAGCACGGCTTGACTCCAGTCGGAGTTCAGATGCCGCGCTATTTTCCAGCGGGGCTGATACAGCCCGAAGGCATAAATCCACCCGGCACATATTGACACGGGCGGATCATCCGCAACTGGGAATGCCAGTGTTCTCATAATGTTCCCTTCTGATTGAAAAAGGGGCAGTCAGGTCCTTGCGGAACTCCAACTGCCCCTTGCTTTGCCGTTTCTGGTCTTTTTTGTCTTGCTTGCGCCTCCTCACTTGGCATTGGCCAGATATCGCTGTTGCCATGCCTTGGCATGGACGAGCAAATGCCGTCCGAGCAGAAAACTGCCAATGCCGGTAATCAGCAGAAACAAGCCGGTTACGGCCAGAATCGCGATGCTGACTACCCCAATGACGATGGCCAGAACTCCCGTGCTGGCGATCGCCAAGAAGACAACCTTCTTGCGCGTATGATTCTGTTTGACCCATTCATGCAGTTGTTCTTTCATTCACTGAACCCTCGCTTTCCTTTTATTGACTTTGTTCCGCCCGTGCCGCCTTTGTTTTCACTTTGTTCGGGTGCCAAAATGGACCCGTTCAAGGCAGAGTTCCGCCTGAGAACGTTCGATTTCTCAAAGATGAATTAGGGGCAGGGCTTTTCAGGCTACCGCTTTGCGCGGTTCTGATTCAGGGAAGCTGACTGCCGGTTGGCAGATGACCAGCTTTCCCTGTGGCAGGCTGTTTGAGAGGATGGCATTGCGGATGATTTTATCCACAAGCAGGGTCATTGGTATTTTCCGATCCTTGGCCGCGTAATATAACGTGCGAATAAGATCCTCGGATATCTTTGGCGAATACATGAGCATCACCTCCTTTCTTCGCTACTTTGTGTTTTGAGTTCTATTGCTTGAGGCTTCATGCAGTCCCAGAGCCACGAGAGTGACTGAGCCTGATACTGAATCGCTTCCGCGACCTGATATGCGCGAAGCGTTTTACCGCTTCCCTCAAGTCGGGCGATGGTTCGAGCAACTCTCAGGATGCGACCGGCATCAAATGCCTTTCCTATGTGTTTTTGCCAGGCCTTCAAAAGCTCTTGGGCTTCCAGATCAAGTTCTCCAAGGACTTCATGGATACGGCGTATCGCCAGGATGCGCTCTGCCATGGTAGCCTCGCTTTCCACGTCCGGTTCGCTGATATAGGCGGGACTCACTCTGCATGCGTCCATCCAGAGATCGAACTCGTCTTTTCGCTGTCCGAGCTTGGCCAGATGTCGGTTGATCGAGATCGACCGGCACCGGCACTCGCTGGTCTTGCTTCCATAGTTCCCGCACTTACACGCGGGATACGCCAACCCGTGAAACACGAGTCCATGATTCGCGGCCATCCGCTTTCAAGCCCTGACCAGCTCAACAGCGTGTGAGTTGCTGTTGTACAGGAACACGATCGGATGGGCTCCGGCCAGCGCCACTTCAAGCGTCCGTTTCGAGGCCTCCATGCCGGCAATCCAATCCAACGTTACGACTCTTTCAGGAATCTTTCCTATCTTCTCTTGCACAGTTTCCATGTTTCCTCCGTCTTGAAAAAACGAAGGGCAGGCCTGCCGTGTTGGACATGCCCGCCCTTGCGTTGTTATTGATGTGTGACTGATTCAGGCGTTCCCGAAATCGCAGAGACCCGATTCTCTCATGCTAAGGAACCCTTTTGAGGACTCCGTCGCTTTTCCGATGATAACGTGATCCTGAACTGCGATGTTCAAGAGCCTGCCGGATTCGATCAACTGCTTTGTGATCCTGATATCCTCAGCGCTGGGTGTCGGATCGCCGGACGGATGATTATGCGTCAGCACAATCGCCGACGCGTTTTCCACGATGGCCGGACGAAAGACTTCTCTGGGATGAACCAGCGAAGCATCCGCAAGACCAATGGTCACCATCTGTCTGTTGACCAGGTTGTTTTTGGCGTTGAGCATCAGCACATGGAAGGTTTCCTGCGCTAATTCGCCGATATCAGCACACACCCTCGCAACGTCCGCCGGTGATCGAATCCTGTCTTTTCTTGTTTCCTTGACCAGCGGCAGTTGCACCAAAGCGGTGACATAATTCATGTATCACTGTCCCTTTCTCTGTGTTGGTTCCGAACCGACAACCGCTTCAAGGATGCGGACGCTTCGTTCGTCCACGATGACCTCAGTGCTGTACTTGGTGACGCCCTTTGACTCGAACTTGGACGTATTCACCCGGCCTTCCAGCCCGATCATCAAGCCCTTGCTGTTCTCCATCAGAAGATTCTGCGTGTTTTCAGAAGGCCTGAAAATGACGCAAGGCACATAAGCCCAGAAATCTTTTCTGGTCTTCTTGTTTGTGCCATAGCGCGTGGCCAGCGTGAACCGCAGAACCTTCTTTTCGTTTCCGTTCAAAACCGCATTCCGCGGCAGACTTCCGACTCCAATGAATCTATTCATTTTCCGATTCCTTTCCGTTCTGTTGTTAATGTTTCCATAGTCACACCAAGATCCATAAACAGTCATTCCGCGTTGCCGGAATAGTGTGGAATAACCTCCTTTCCGTGTTGATTGTCGGGGAGCTCCGGCTCCCGCGAATATTGCCGTGCTTGAGAATCAAAACGCTCCGGATGCGGCATCATCCAAGTCAGCGCCACGTTAGGCAATTGCCCGACGATTTCAGCGAACAGGAAATCCTGCTCATGAATTTTGGTTTCAGAAGGAGGAGGCAAAGGAAGTATTTAAGCTTTTGGGTGGGATGAATCTGCTGATTTGACTACGTTTTTCCGGATATTCCTGATCGATTAGTATTACCCATCTGATAGATACCCTAATTGGTACAGGAGATAATACGTAAGAAAAAATTGTTTCCACTGACCTGTAGTCATTTTTTCGGGGTAACATTTAAGAACTTTGGATGCCTTATGGGTATGTGGCCGGACACACGGAGGGTGTTCCGGTCATTTCAACTTCACCTATCTCGCTCACCATCGATCCTGACTATCCTATGCCGAAGCGAAAGAGCAGACCCGAAAAGATCATTATGGTTGGAGCTTGCAGAGCGAGCATATTCCGAAATATTTGCCTGAAAGACGGCCAGGAGATCGAGATTCCCAAGGTGGTCCTGGAAGTCCGATATCGGGACAAGGATGGCCGTTGGCGGGGCACACAAGGACTGAGCATCAGAGAGATTCCGAAAGCCATTCTGGCATTGCAGAAAGCGTTTGAATATCTGGCATCAGGAAAAGAGCGAGTTAAATTGACTTCCTGGCTTGAGGATTCAGACTGAGGCAGGCTCATTTCTGGTCACAGCGTCATAGGCATTGGCAACCGCTTCTTCGGACGGATTCAGGTAAACGCTCGTCGCCTTCAGTGTCCTGTGCCCGACCTGTTTCTGGACTATCGAGAGCGGGAGTTTATAGACATGGATATAGTGCATGATATGGCTGTGGCGGAGCGAATGGACGGTAATCAGGTGAAGCTTCCGGCCCTTTGAGTCGGCGCCGTATTCCCGATCCAGACCGGCCTTTTTCACGTATTTCTGAAATATCTGGCGAATACGGTTTTCAGAATAGGCCCTGGTCGACTTCCTTGACCGGCGGAAAAGAAATTCATCCGGATTCAGCACGGCATCCGACCTCTTGAGCATCCGGTTTTCACGCTTCAAGATGCTTTTGATCTCATTCATCAGGCCAACCGGAACGTGGCTCGTTCGCCTGTGGCCGGTCTTGGTGTTCTCGGCAGGGAAGAACACACTGTTCCGGTTAAAGTCCAGGTGCTTGAGCTGAATGTTGACAAATTCGCCCACACGACAGCCCAGGTGATAAATCATCCGGAACATGAGCTTGTGGCGATAATCGTCAATGCAATCGGTGAGTTTCTGCCATTCTTCTAAAGTCAGGTAACGAATAGTTTCGCCAAAACGTTCGTAATTTTGTGATTGTTTCACATTTGCGGATTTACGTCCGGTTTCCGCTTGTCCGCCCTCTGAAAATCCCTCGTTTTTCGCCATTCTCTTCACATTCCTGTCCTAATGTGAAGTCGGGGGCCTTTTTATATCTTGCGGTGAGGGTGGAAAAAGTGAGGGTTGTGTTGGCTTTAGCGATCAGGGTGTTAGCAAATCTCATTCATCCGGTTGTCTATGGGCGGTGGCTTCTTCATCCACCCAATCCTCTTCTTCATAGCTCATCCCTTTCCGGCCAGGGACTTTTCGCGTCGGCCCTGCCTTGTGGAACGCGCATGATTTTGGCCCATAACAAAATGTCTCTATGCGATAACGCTTTTGCGAAGGATTCCAATGATCCACAATCATTTCCACGGCCATACGGCAGCCCCAGATGCAACTCAAGCATTTGATTTCATAAGTCCTGGCATCCAGTCGCCGATGCCCTCTTGCACGATAAACCTCCAGCGCCGGCGGAATTCCGAGCCATGGCGGCGGATTGTTGTTTCCGATGGCAGGTCGATTCACGACTTCTAAACCGCTGGCTTTATAGAATTCAACTGATTCCATCCGTGGGTCTGCGACCGGTTCGCAGGCTCCGCTCGCCTCACAACCTGCATAAAACTCATGCTGGGTCTGTTTTCCCTTGCCAATTCCGACGCAAAACTCAGACTTTGTATCTCCGACTATCCCATCTACCCGCAGGGTATAGCCCAGATAATTATGATAGCGTTCGTCAAACGAACGTGTCAGCCGGATTCGAGGCTGAACAGCGGTTATTCTTCCATGCCATGAAATCTTCATATAAAGAAATCATATTGTCCGAAAGCAATAATTGAAAGGATAAAGAAACTGGAATTATGCTCCCGCCCAGTGAAACATTACCTCCATAAAGCTTAAATACTTTCCGTGTGTTGTCATACCAGAATGGCAACAGACAAATACACACCGTTTGAATCGCGACTTGAACAGATGCTCAGGGGCATTGACGCCAATGTGCGGGAGATGAAAGATGTCGTCTCCGGCCTGTATGGGAATCTGCGCGAGCTTGCCGACACCACGGAAGCCGTCTATGCGGCCGTCCGTTATGACGGCCACACCACGCAGAACAGCGGAGATGATGATTGGAGTTTCCTCGACGAGGAAGATTAACCCACCGGCATGCGAACATTTATAAATGCCGATCCCCTTGGTTACCCGAGGTGATGCCAATGGGAAAAGGAAGACCGACGAAGTGTCCTGCTTGTGGAAGTTCAAGTTCGCGATCCCGCGGTTACAAATATTATGCGGGCGGCCGGAAAGCCCGAGACCGGCAATGCAAGAGCTGCGGCAGACGATATCTTGTCAAGGTGAAGCTGCGGAACCCTACGACTTGTCCGCCGAAGCTATCCGAGCGAAGGGGGAAGCCAAAATGGCGAAGAAGGGTAAAATGAGATCGGCCAGCGCTGTGAAACGCGGTGGCAATTTAAGGCGAGCGCCAGATGCGAAAGCACGAAAAGGCAGTCGGAGCTGTAAAGCCGACGACCTTCAGGAAATGATAACAGCGCTTCGCGCTCAGTTAAACCATGTTAGGGATCAAACGGCTTTTCTGGCCTTGAAACGCTCGGAAATGCGGCCTGACGATCAGGTGTCTCTATATGGATTCATGGATGCCCAGGAACAGCTCAAGATTGAGAAATCGCTTCTTGCCGGCCATGCTTGGATGCTTCGGGATATGATGACTGAAAGTAAGTTTAAGCCCGACGTGGAAACTCGACGTCTTCTGAATGAGATCCGCAATGCGGCCTGATCGCGGGTAGATTTTTCGGTTCAAATTCCCGCATCAACGACCAAATCCATGACCTTGCATTTTAGCGCCTTTGCCAATTTAACCAGGCTTTCAATGGTGATGTTCTGTTCGCCCCGTTCGATCAGCCCGATATAATTCCGGTGGACATCGGCCCGTTCCGCCAGTTTTTCCTGGGACAGTTTGCGGGCTTTACGACGATGCCGGATGGCGTCACCCAGTTTCCGCCTGTAAATGGGCCTTGGTATGCTTGGTCTCATGCCACAAAGCACACCATAATTGTGCAACTTGCTCTACCCACTAAAATAGTGTATTTTTATTAAATATTTTCCTTGCATAATAATCCCGATAATTGTAATTTACTATCGTTGTAGAAAAGTTCACACTTCTGCCGAAAGGTGAACTATTTTGGGAGCATGATTTGATAAGGGAAAATGACGTTTAACGTCGGAATGACAAGGATAAGAGCGCAAAGTATTTAAGCTTTGCGCTGGCAGGAAGTTGGCAGGGATATGGACTGGAATTGGGTAAAATAATAAGCCGGGGAACCGGCTTTAAGAGACGAACAGGATTGAACTTACGTAAATATCAAGGCAGGCAGGAAAAGTTCATGCTTCGGCAGAAAGATGAACATTCACCCATATTGGAGACACCGACGATGAATAACAATGATCGTGCAATTAAAAAAACCGAGCCGGACCCACTGGCTTTTGGATGCGAACAAATTCCTGACCGAGGCGGAACTCCGACGGCTGGTCAGGATTACCGGGAAGGAAAAAGATAGGGCATTAAGCGCAGGCAGGAAAACACCGGTCAAGGATTGGTTTCTCGTATGCGTGGCAATCGAAACCGGCTTGAGGGTGCAGGAAATAGCGGATCTATCCTGCGGAGATTTCCAGATGAACGGGAGTCACAGCGCAGTGCTGGTACGCAACGGCAAGGGCGGGAAGAAACGGCTGGTGCATATTCGCGATGAAATTTGTGACAAGGTACTGGATTATTTCGCCTGGAAGCGCAGTCAGCGCGAAAGCGTGGAGCCGGATGCGCCGGTTTTCTGCGTGAACGGGAGGCGCATGACCAAGCGGGCGTTGCAGAATTCGTATAAACGCAGTCTGGCAAGAGCCGGCATCAGTCAGGCCAAAGGCGTGGGCATCCATTCCCTGCGGCATACGTATGCCAGCTTTTTGCTCAAGGCCAGCAAATTCAACCTGCGACTGGTTCAGCGGCAACTGGGACATGAATCCAGCAAGACGACAGAAGTCTATGCGCACGTGTTTGACCAAGACATGGAAAAGGCGCTGGGAAGGCTGTATGCGTGAACATATTGGAAGGAGTGGCGATGAATAGAAACTTATGGACAGTATCAATCGGAATCATGCTATTAGCATGGAGTCTTAATGGCTATGCCACCGATGCCGTCACGGTGACGACAATCGCCGGTTCGGCCGGGAGTTCAGGGAGCACGGACGGCACGGGCAGCGCCGCACGGTTTAATTACCCTCACGGTGTTGCCGTTGATAGCAGTGGCAATGTATATGTTGCGGATTATTGGAATCATACAATACGAAAAGTCACTTCAGCCGGTGTAGTAACAACCTTAGCGGGTTTGGCCGGCAATGCGGGGAGCGCGGATGGCACCGGCAGTGCGGCACGGTTTGATTCCCCTTACGGTGTTGCCGTTGATAGCAGTGGCAATGTATATGTTGCGGATTATGGGAATTCTACAATACGAAAAGTCACTTCAGCCGGTGTAGTAACAACCTTGGCGGGTTTGGCCTACAATGTGGGGAGCACGGACGGCACGGGCAGCGCCGCACGGTTTAATAGCCCTATCGGTGTTGCTGTTGATAGCAGTGGCAATGTATATGTTGCGGATATTTGGAATCATACAATACGAAAAGTCACTTCAGCCGGTGTAGTAACGACCTTGGCGGGTTTGGCCGGCAGCTCCGGGAGCGCGGATGGCACCGGCAGTGCGGCACGGTTTAATGGCCCTTCCGGTGTTGCTGTTGATAGCAGTACCAATGTATATGTTGCGGATCAGGGTAATCATACAATTCGTAAGATCACATTTATCCCCCCTAGTCCCGGTACGCTCCAATTCAGCGCTTCCAGCGCCAGCGTGAGCGAGAACACAGGAAGCGTAACCATGACCGTGACGCGCTCGGGTGGAAGCTCGGGCGCAGCGAGCGTAAATTATGCGACGGCTAACGGTACGGCCAGCGCAGGCACGGATTACACGGCCATATCGGATCAGTTTACCTGGGCGGACGGCAATTCCGACAGCAAGACTATCACGGTTCTGATCAGCAACCGCTCCGGCACGCAGGGGAGCCGGACATTCACCGTAACCTTGAGTAGCGCCTCCGGTGCGAGTTTGGGCAGTACGTATCAGGCGACCGTGACGATCAACGATGTATCGTCAGGTTCTGCCGGCACGCTCCAATTCAGCACCTCCAGCGCGAGCGTGAACGAGAACGCGGGGAGTGTGAGACTGTCTGTGACGCGCTTGGGTGGGAGTTCGGGGGCTGCCACGGTCAACTACGCCACCGCGGATGGCACTGCTGTAGCTGGTTCAGACTATACGGCAAAATCCGGCACATTAAGCTGGTCGGATGGCCAAAGCGACACAAAGACCAAAACAATCAACGTCAATACCATATCCGGCGGCAGCAAGCGGTTTTATGTCAATTTGTCTTCCGTTTCTGGCGCCACATTGGGTTCGCCTTTCCAGTCCACGGTAACCATTGAGGATAACGCCGTCTTGTCGGGCACGATCAAAAGTCTTAGTGGATACAATCAATTCTATGTCGGTAATAGCATTATCTTTAAATGCGTTCCGGCAGGATCGGAAAGCGGGCTGACCTGCACCTGGGACTTTTCCGGTAATAACCAATTCACGGATGCCTCCGGATTGCAAGCCAGCTATGCGTTCTCCTCTGAAGGAACACACAAAGTCAAGGCAAGGCTATCGGACGGCGTGAATCAATACACGGCGGAATACCTGGCCGCCATTGGGAAAGCGCCCGTGCCTGACGAGCCGACGGCCCCCCCGCCGGCGCCGGATCCCGCGACCGGTAGCGATGCCGGCAGCGCCCAAAATCCTCTTGACAGTGATGTGATGTTTACTGCGGATTCGACGAAAAAGAACGTAGGTTTGATTATCATCGTGCACGGTTTGGGGAGAGATTCTTCTGATGATTGGGTGTGGAAGATGGCGATCGCGATTTCCAACCGATTAGTTTCAATTGGTAAACCTTGCCCGAATATCATGGCATGGGATTGGAAGAAAATAGCGAAAGCATATATACCTAACATTAACATTGATTTGTCTAACTGGCATTCAATACTTGATATCATACGCGGGCCAGCCCAGAATCAAGGACAGCAGCTGGCGGTATGGATTGATCAGAACGTAACCGCCAATAACATAAATCCTAATAAACCGATCCATATCATTGGTCATAGTGCTGGTGGTTGGGTCGCGGGCGGTTGCGTTAATGAAATTAATCGTAAAATTGATCAGATCACGACTCTGGATACCCCGATTTATTCAGCTGGAATCGTTGAGCGGTATTTAAAGGCCGGAAACGGACGGCGAGTTGATATGTATATGACACAGTGGGGTATGTTTAGCAATATTTATTTAAGCCCAGTTTTTAAATTAAGTGGTAAGCCAAACCCATATTACCAAATCCGTTATGATGATTCATTATATTGGTATGAGGTTACTGATGATGTCGACGCCCATGACACTCACGGGGGCATCCCTTATTGGTATTTCGTAAACACTATTGCCGGACTTGAGCAGAACGGTTTTTGGTACAGCCCTTGGTTATACCCATCAAGCAGCCCTTTGCCAATCAAGATGACTCAGAAAAACGATATTGTTGCGGCCGGATATCAGGTTGCCAAGCAAGCTGTCAGCGACTTCCAAACTTTTGGTTCCGTCTCCGTTGCGGATAGCATTTATACAATTACCGAAGGTACGGGTAATGCCGGGATTTATACGTCCACGGCTTTTTCATCGGATGCCAAGGCAGTAATGTTTGAATACAAGTTCACGCAAGCAGGTGACGGCGATTTCCTCAGCGTTCATGTTGGAACGAATGAAGCGGCCTTTATCGGCGAGGAAAACGACTTATCGCGGCAGTCATTCGTATTGGGGGAAGGCGATTTATCCGCCGTGACAGGAACCACAGCCATGTTGACCTTCAAGCTTGTCAGCCGCGGCCAGCCGAACGCCCAAGTCCAGATACGATCCATAGAAGTTTTGACTGAGACTGAAGTCGTCGGGCCGTTGATCACCGCTAACGGTCTGGTGGCAGATGCGTATCTCAACAGCGGCGATACAGTTACGATCGCCGTTCAGATGAACGCGTCCACTTATGTGGGCACGCCGGTTGACTGGTGGGTTGTTGCCTTCGCGCACTCCAGCGGCTGGTATTACCTAAACAGCGCTATACAGTGGACATCCTTCAACGGTGATTTGGCGTTCTGCCAACCCGTGTATCAGGGACCTTTGTTCAACCTGTCTTCCACACCGGTGTTGAATGGATTTACACTTTCTCCCGGGACCTATGACTTCTGGTTTGCCGTTGATTATCCTATGGACGGCATCCTGAATCTAAGCGGTCCGATCCTATATAATAAAGTGACCGTGGTCGTTCAGTAAGCCGTGGCAATCAGTCAGCCTGACCACCTTTGCCCGCCTGCCCGCGTAGGCCAGGGAGCTCGGCTCGCCGTCGCGAAGCGCTATAGCGGAGCGCGGCCAGGGGATGCCGGCATCCAGAACGGCTGTCGCTATTTTCATAGACCGAAAGATATAAATACCAGGGCGCTTTATACGTAGTAGAGGTGGATGCGTGAAATGCCTGAGGACGAGATTGAGACGTATATACAGAAGAGCCGTGAAGAGGCCGAACGACTCAACTCCGGTGTCAAGGATTTCGCTGTTTTCGATCTGAACCACATTCCCGAAAAGCCGCTGATCCGGGAAGAGGTAAAAAAGATCGTTGATGTGTTTGTTCGCTATCACCAGACCGGAATCCCGCGTCATTTGTTGATTGCCGGCGCGCGGGGAAGCGGCAAGACGCTGACCCTGAAATATCTCGCGCGGACTTTCTCGGGTAAACTCGGCCTTCCGTTTCATGCCGCCAATTGCCGTGTCCACAACACCAGTTTTAAGGCCCTGGCCCATATGCTCAAAGTCCGCCCAAGGGGATATTCCTATTCCGAACTATGCACCCGTTTTGAGGAGCAGATTCCGGAGAAGGCCGTGATTGTCCTCGATGAAGTTGATCTCCTGTCAGAAAAGGATTTTCGAAAAGACATACTCTACTTCCTCTCCAGAAGCGTTCGGCGTTACAACGTGGTCTTGCTCAGCAACAACCCGAAGTTTTTGAACTCCCTTGATGAAAGCACGCGCTCCAGTCTTCAGCCGGACCTTCTCGTGTTCAGGAACTACTCCGCCATCGAAATCCATGAGATCCTGAAAGAACGTGCGCGCGCCGGCCTGCATTCCTGCGACGACTCGCTCCTGGCTGAGATCGCCGCATTGACCGCCAAGAATACCAACTCAGATATTAGGGTTGCCATCAAGACCTTGCTCTACGTTGTGACTCATGAGGCCAGAAACGTGGCGGAATGCTTTGAGCGGGCGAGACAGGATATCGTCTCCGACATGCTTCAGAATCTGAACGACAAGGCGCTCCTGATTCTTCGCGCCATAGTCGAAGAATCCTCGGGGTTTGTGAAGCAGGTTTACAGCCACTACTGCACGCTCAGCCGCCAGGTGGGCGAGGAGCCATATTCGTATTTTTACTTCTACGGCAACCTGTCATTCCTTCAGTCCATCGGGCTGATCATGCTGGTCTCGGCCAAGGTGGACCGGACATACACGAACCGCGTTCAACCCCTGATCTCAAAGGATCAGATTGCCGAAGTAGTCAGGGGCAGATTCCAATAGGCGAATAGAGACTGTGCAGTTGATGCGTCCTTCTCTCTCTATCTCAACTAAAATCTCTATCTATCTATCTATCTATCTATCGCGTTCCGGCTGGATAATGATGATGTTGTTGTTGGTTGGGGCACAGCCCGCAAGGCGGATGCCCGAGCTCACGCGTCAACTTCACTATCTCTCTGCGGCCTTTGGATCATCAGGTTTAACCATCCCGGCAAGAACCTTCCGGCCCTTTTCGGTAAGCCGGAGAACTTTCTTTCTGCCGGACGGCGTCAGTTTCTCAACCTCTTCCACATGGTTCATATCAATAAGCGAGCGTTTTGCCTTGTCGCCCTGGCGGCCGGAAAGGCCCAGACGGGTGTATCTGGAGACAACACCGCAGTCAGGAACAAGAGCGATATCTTTGAGAAGTCGAGTTTCCGAGTCGGTGAGTGAGATTTCTGATGTTTCGGGGTGCTGTTCGGCTGACCGAACAAATGGTTGCATAGCTTCCTTAACCATTCCATCCGTTACAGACTCGGGGGGTAGCTTTATTTCAGGAACCCGAATCATAAATGGTTCCTTGATGCGCCCCTGAAGTTTCACGATAGCCTTGCCGATTTCCATATTACCAAGCGCCATCGGCTGATCATCCTGAAGAAGCATGGCGGCGCCGATGGTCGCAACATCCTGCTTCCCCTTCAGATTCATGGCTATGGTGGTGTAGGTGTTCGCCAGCGCGGTCTTGCTGATTTCCGATGGCATCTGGTCCAAAAAGACGATACCTTCTGAAAGCTCCCTGATTTCACGGAACATCACCTCGACGATGGATGCCGGCTGGCCGGAACGCTGGGAAAGGCGGGACAGAAGATGATGAGCCTCCTCAATGATCAGGATATGATGGAGCTGATTCCTCTCGTTCTTGATCATCCGATGTGAATATATCTGAAGCATCAGCATTTCGGAGAAGAACAGCTTGTCTGCGTGACTGAGGGCTTCAAGCTCAAGGACGGTGGGATGCGACAACAGTTCATCCATACTCACATTGGAACCTGAGTTGACGATGCTGTCCATGGCGCCGAAACACAGGGAATGCACAGCCCTGATGGCCGAGGACAACCACAGACTGACTCTGCCGGCGGCGGGGATGGTCTTCAGTATGGCCAGTACATCCCGGAATGTCGGGTAGCGCGTGACCTTGCCGTCATAGACACCGTGTTTCTGGTATAGCTCGTCCAAAACTGAGGTTAGTAAAAATTCAACTCCGGCCCCGCAAAAATACGCAGCGTTTATAACCGCGACAAGCGCCTTCAAATGCTGCTTGGGATCAATGCCTTTTGGAGGAATCAGCGGATTTATCCGGAACGGGGCAACGTCCCGGCCGATTGTATACACTCGCAATCCCTGAAATTCCGGAAGGTTCCGAAGTCTTCGCCAGGATTGTTTCCAGTCAAGACACAGCCAGGGGATGCCCGCTTTCGTGAGATTCATGGCCAGGAGGTAGCCTGAGTTCGATTTTCCGCTTCCTGTACGTCCCACAAGCGATGTATGTTGCGCAAGTTCCAGAGGGCGCAAGCCGAAAGGACACAGATCCTTGCCGTTGTAATGAATCCAGCCCATGAAAATGTCGCCTTGGGCTTCCTGTTGAGCCGGTGGGTGGAAGATGGGCGTGGTGTTCTGAACGTCCGTATTGAGATTGGCGTTTACGAGGAGATTTAGCTGTTCCTCAAGTTCTTCTCTGCCTTCCTCGTCCTGGTAAAGGTACGCCGTCCAAAAGTCGTCCGCCTGCCGGCCGAGAATAGGACGAAGCGCCCTACACCTATCCTGAAAGAGTTGTGTCGTCTTGTCTTTTATCGTCATCGAGAGGTGGAACTGTGGTCATAAGTCCCTGCCTGAACTGGGTGCCTGTGTAAGCCTTATCGGCCAGGATTAGTTCGCGTCTCAACTCGATGGAATCCCGCCAGAGGGTAACATCCTCTTCCCCGAGTTGGCGCTCCAGGTCGAACTTGGTTTTTTCAAGTGCCTGCCGATTGCGGTCGCTGTCCGGCGTCCGGACAACATGAAAACCGTATATTTCCCCAGAGAGGTCGGTGATTTTGCCAAGAATGGCAGATCGGTTCTTGTCCCGGATATTCACCCGCTCCTGAAGCAATTGCCTGAGCACATCGAACGACAGGTAGCTGAACTTGAGTTGTTGGGAAGTGAGTGATTTAAGCAAACTGGGACTTTCGGCTGGTAGCTCCGGTTCACCGGCATCCCGGTCAATCGGGCGCCCCATCCCGTAACATGCTGGCACAGAATACCGCGAAAGGCATGGGGTCTGGAGAACGGCATAACTCAGGTTGAAAGGGCGGTATTCATGGATGCGCCATCCTGTCTCAGTTGTGAAGGTGTATTCGTTGGTCATGTTTTGCTACTATATAGTGACTACGGGAGTATTTAAATGTTTCGATGTCCGACTTTCCCTGGAAACAGCCTGCCCCCTGCAACCATTAAAAACCGGCCAAACCGATTTGATTATTTGATTTCTCATTCCCCCCTCTCACCTCTAACAATCAAATCAATCAAACTGATCCACAACAACTTACACAAATAAATCAAATCAACCTAAAACAATCAAATAAACCTAAACTCCACACAAAAACGTCCGTCCGTCCGTCAACGCGCGAACACCGCAAGACCGCGAACACAAAACAATCAAATCAACCAAACCAAAACACCGCACAACAACAACCATCAAAAATAACTGCCAAATCTCTCGAATCTCTAATTCCACCAATAGTCCTCACTATATAAAACAACAGCGTCAGCTAGACACCCGTCCGTCCTCTCAAAAAACCATCCAAACCTATTTTATCTCTGATAAAGCCACTCTTAAATTCCCCGTCCTCTCATCAATAAGAATTATTAATACTTCACCATATAAAATTCATCAATAACGTCATCAGACGCCTTCTCCGTCCGTCCGTCAACACGCGAACGCCGCAAGACCGCGAAAGCAAAATAAATAAGTGCCGAAGGCACCTATCTTTTATTTACTCAAATGGCCGCCAGGCCGGTCTTCTTGAGTAAATGTGACCCAGCCGCAATGCTGGGTCATGCCTATAAGCTCCCTCTGGAACCAGCTTCAGAGCGGAACCTCGAAGCTGGTGACGAGCGGAAGCGCATAACCGAAGACCACCGAAAAGCATTGGGCTGCACCGATTCGGTCAGAATCCAGCGCCAGCGGGTGCCCCTTGCTTTTGGGTGGGCGAGTGAATACGTCACCTCTCCACACAAACGCCAACATCCCTCCCCCTGGCAGACCCCCTCCCTATAACACCAATCTCGACAGCGCAACCGAGCGGGCTAGCGCTCAAAAAATAAGCCCTAATGAGCGCCCGTGCCCATTAAAGCCATATTCGAATACGCTGCCTGGCTAATTATTATCATACAGCCATTTCCCAAGCTTTCATACATATTCAACGCAGTTTCTGCATCTTTAGCGCTTATGTGAGTTACATAAGCTTCAAAATCATCTGCCTGCTCAATTATTGTGAATTCCATCTTTTCTTGCTACCCCCTTTCAATTCTTTAGAGCGAGCTGGGGATTGCTCATCCCCATGATCTCCATCGCAATTATGCTTTAAGCACGATGGATTATCGCAGTAAGCCGGGGACTCTTCGTCCCCAAATTCTTTTAGGCAAGCCATACATACGCTTTCGCTATGTGTGCCTGCCACTACACATCTAAGTCTTAAATCAGACTTTTGTATTAAGCTGTTGCAGATCTGACAATGCGCATTGCTTTCGATATGTTTAATTTCTATCATGTTTTGAGTTTCCTCGATTTAGTTACCCCCAGGCTAAATCGAGCCGTGCCCTGAAATAAAAAGGGGTAATGTGAGTTTGGGCTTCGCCCGAACCGCAGATTTAAATATCTTTCGAGCAGTGCGCGAAACCCTAAAAGGGCTTGGATTTTTAAAGCTGCGGCGACTTTGTTCGCTCACCTATGCCCTTTTTTTGAAGCTATCTGCTGTCCGCAGGACGCGCCGAAGGCAAGAGACTAAACTCACCCCGCCGCCAAGCGGCTTTCCCTCTCAATCCAGCCTCTCTGGCTATCGCCAGTCAACCAGCCTGTCACAGCGCAGGCATATCCAGAGCTCAATGCCATCAGCGTCCTGTATCCGAATCATGCCCTTAAGCTCTCCACAAAACGCACACTTGCCGCCCTGCTTGTTCGGCTTGCCGAATTTCTCGCTGTCCTTGCTATCGTCTCCACCTGTCATCGTTCATTCTCGAATAGCAGGAGGCCGGGAGGTTAAAACCAATTCCTCCCCAGCCATCCTGACGGTCCATCAGAACCGTCTTGCCTGCACAACCTTTGGGGCAAATTCCTGCCGTTCATTCTCAGGCTTTGCCTCATTGAGCCAGACCAGTACGCCCTTGCCGCTATAATCGGCATCAGACTCTTTGCTCTTCCGGTCATTCTGGAAAGCCTTGAGATATGTCTCCTGGCCATCCACCTTGATACGCAGGTAAATCTTCTTGTTTTCTGCCATGTTCTTTATCACCTCCTTTCAATGCTTTTATCATACCGCCAATATACCCCAGGATATTCTTCACTGGCGGGAATTGTCCGCAATATCCTTATGCGCCGCTCACTGTCCAGCTGTCTGATTTTGGCTTCAGGCGTCCGCTTGGCAAAACGCCCGAAGCCATGCCCATAAAATGCCCTATCGTCAAATGCACGCTGGCCTTCCCTGAGCAAGACCTTTTTCTGCCCCGCTTCCATGTCCAGCCAGAGGTCAAACTTTTTAGCCGGATATTTTTCATCCATGAACGCCACAAACAGCTTGGCGTCAGCATAGTCGTCAAACGCTCCCTCCTCGCGCCAGCCCTCCAGCACAAGGAACCTCTTGCTTCTGTTTCCCTCCGGCATTAATTCGCCTCCTCCACAACGACCACGTAAGCGTTCCCCGGATGCCAGCGCCGCATAAAGCGCTCCATTTCCTGCGCCTCTGTCCAGCTTGAAAGCTCAGTCAGCGCCTTGTCATCTCTCATCAGCACGTATTTTTCGCTCATTGTTCAACATTGCCCCCTTTCAAACTCTCAACAGCGCAAACAAGGTTCTGCAATCGTTCTTCATCCATCACAAGCACTGAAGCAAAATTGTGAAGCCCTTCGCCGACTTCCTCCCAGACATCGGCAACATCGGTTTTATCCGACTCCCACACATACAGGTCTATGCCATTGTCCAGGGCATTCCACTCCAGCACATGCCACTTTACTTTGATGCTCATTTCATCCACCTCTCGAAACACTCCTTGCACCAAGCCGCGCCCGGTAAGCAAAACACCACTAACTCATCCGGCTTGTCTTCTGGCTGAACAATATCCGCATTGCAGCAGTCGCAGATAACCTCGGTGAATTCCGCGATTTCTTTGCCATCCAGATAAATATGCCCCTTGCCATCCGGTCTTGTAGCCCTGATGAACTCCTCAACCGTATAACTTATGACTTCCTCATCTTTCATGTTTAACTTTTCCATCTTTCTTTCCTTGAACCCATCTTCCCAGATTCCCTATGCAGATAACAATATGCGCAGACCAGCGGGTCAAGCACTGGCGAAATGTAAGTGGACGGAAGGGAGCGGAATGGAGCCTGAAGTGTGTGAGCGGCGCGCTGGAGCCAGCAAATATAAACAAAGCATGATTTGGCGAAGGCGGGCGAAAGGCTTAAAATAGGGAAGCGCAGTCCTGAGATTCAGTAAGCTGAACCCCGGTGGGCTGCAGAGCAGTCTCAGGCGAGAACCTCTTTTTATGCCTCTTCAGCGAACACACTGGGCACGGTGTGCCCCTGATGGGCATAAACTCGGTTCACCGAGTAATCTTGCCACGGCCAGAAGCGCGAGCTTGTCTACCTGGCTGTGGCGCGCCAGCCACGCCATTCACGCATAATCAGACCGGTGGCTATCTTCAGGCATCAGAAGGCCAGATAATTCTGCGCGCCCATTCATGAAAACCTTCCGGACGTCAAGCGACAGCCTTTTCGAGTATTGAACAGAAAAGATTTTATTAGAAACATTGCCCGTTCCGTCCGTCTGCAAAGTTTTTAATGAAATCTACAAACACAGGCACTCATGACGAAATAGCTGTGAGCTTGGATGACGGAATCCCGACAATCGGCGCGCAGGTTTCTTTAAACGCAAGCCTTCCAGCCAATTTCTGCCGGTCTGCTATCGTTTAATCCGGCGATGGCTGGCGGAAAGGCGCGTTCCACTTTCAGCGAACACGCTGGGGCCACTGGCCAATTATTTATCTCAGCGTTCGTTCGAAGGACTCATGGAGCATCGGGTTCATACAGGTCTCAAGCAAGCCCCTACGCACATCGCGTGCTTGCCGTCAAGCGGCTACGTGATCTGCCAGCCAATACACAACATGCGCTCCCAAATGCTTGGTTTGAATACCTGTTCTGAAAATATCCGATTGTCTACCGGAGTGGGCATTTCCTCCCGCTGGCACATGCCATCGGCTGGGACGCCATTGAATTACATTCATGCTCCACACTTGTAAACGATATTGTCCCCCACTTGTTGTAGTTGCCCTAAAGCACTTCGGTAAGTTTTCATAACTTAGCAAGTATCAATGAGATGCTACGGCAATATTGAGGGCATATTGTTAGTAAATGAAAAGAAAGATAGGGGAATAATCTCTACCGGTTTATGAAGAGAATTGAACCGATCTTATCCTTCTTATCACGACATTTTATGTGCCGTCGTCTTCATTAGCGCATAGAAATACTGCCAAAATGGCATTGGTGATTTATAATAATGCCAACAAAGATATTGGTGTCGACTCATGTTATCGTGAAGAAAATTGTGATGGATTGTTCAAGTTGAAGAAATAGTCAGATAGCGGGCCATGAGCAAACGAAAAGACAACGGCAATAAATCAGATCCTTCCTGTGGCCAACCCATCAGATGGGACTTGGTGGAACAGGAATTGTCCGCCATTCCAACCCAGGAAGTCGCACTCGAACCTGATTTGGCCCGTTTTAGCTGGCCGGCTGAATACAGTGACCAGCTTTTGTCGCGGCAATGGCGAATGGCATATTTGGATAAAGGCGTATTGATTGCCATAGTTGAGGATCTATGGCCTGAGCATTTGCGCCGCCTGTATGCCCACATTGCCACTGTCCAGCCCATCACTGAAAAGTATTTCAATATAACATACCGGGACACTTCTCGTCCGGTTCATATCGATGCCAAGCGCCGGTGCTATATTCCGAAAGAATCCATGCGTTACCTTAATTTGGGCAAAGAACGGAAGATCGTTCTTCAGCCATGTGCCGCTTTTGTCAAGATTATTGGAAAAGCGGATTACGATCAAGACGTCCAGGCCGCCCGTGAGGCAATCGTTTCATTACCGCCTGACTTATTATCCCGTTATCCCAATGCTCCCCAATCTTCACCCGATAATGCCCTTTTGCTCCCTGTGACTAAGAAAAAGAAGTGTGCTTAAATATTGCTGTAAATTTTAAAAAAGGACCATCAAGCGTAAAGGAACAGTAGTTATGAACCAGATACTCAATTTCCCTGGAAACGCGGCAATAGCGAATTGGCTGACTTGCATTGTCCATATTGTGCTCATCACCGGCGCCTTCGCCATCGGCATCAGCTGGCTCAAGCATTATCTCACCAGTTCGGACAGCGCCCGAATACTTGGAAAACTGGTTGGGATCCTAATCGGCGTCGGCATAGCCATTATCCAGACGCAGGTGTTTATTCGTCACTTTGACAATCTTAACGACGAGACGATCAGTTTGATTCTGATAACGTTTATGATCGTCAACGCATTTGTCTGCATCCAACTCTTCGCTTCACCAAAACCGCCGCCGACCGGAGGGACAATCGTATGACGCTACTCAGCAAAACTACGCATATCCGCTTCATACATGATACCGACGCCGCTATGGACGCTATGCCGACCATGACTGAACAGCATGACAGTGTTGGCGGTCCACTCGATGGAGAGATCACCACCATCGCCCAGGTGAATTACCTCGATGAAGTGGGTGGATCGATCGGCCAAAATAGCCCCATTGTCCGGGACGCCATATCGGGCAAGCCGACCGCACTCTGCAATGCTTTCCGATGCTCGGGTTGCGGCAAATTTCATGCTCTTACACATATGGCTCAACCTGTAGAGCCAGCGGTTTCACAGCCTGCGGCGGATGGCGCTGCCGATACAATTCGTGTCGGTATATGTGAAAACTGTGAAAAGAAGGGCCGTTCAAAGAGAATTCTGAAGGCTATTGGGCGTGTGTTGATTGCGCCATTTCTACCGGCACAAACTGATACTACTGCACCCACGCCACCGCCGCCGACACTGCCACCGCCACCGGCCCCCCCTCCAGAAGCCAGTGTGCGGCACAATAACAGGCGTACGTCTTATCCCGGCAACAACGTCATCATTTGCTTGATTGCTTTGAATATCCTTATCGCATCATTAGTCAAGGCCACTGTCTCCTTTCCAACTCCTTTCCGTGAAACAACCATGCAATTGAAAGGAAACACTATGCCAAACCAATCCCAAACCAATCCGCGTGACGTTACAGTATTGCTTAATGAAGCCATCCTTTATGGCATTGACAATCCCACTATCAGCAATATGGGCGCGCGCTGTTTCAAGCGGCTTTCAGATGCCTTGGAAAAAGGTCTGGCCATCAATCCATCCGACTTCACGGCACTCAAATCCATTGTTGAGCGCGCCAAGAAAATCGTTTTGCCGATGGATTATCGACTGGCATTTGCCAAGTCACCGCCGCCGGAAGTCATTTCAGTCGGTGATATCAAGCCTTTTACGCTTCTGGACGGTATAACCGAGGTTGGCTTGGAATTTTCTGAGATGCCGGAACAAATTAGAAATACTGGCCGGTCGGGTGCGACCAAGACAACCGCTTCGTGCGCTGTGTTGGATAAGAGCATCGAAGCCGGCAAATCGGTTATCGTGATAGATTCGAAGGGCGAAGGGCAATTTGACTATTTCTGCGCCAAATATCCGGGGAAAGTCCTGAAGTTTCGCGTCGGCCGCCCCAACCAGCCGTTTTTCAACATCTGGCAATATATTCGCCGAATTCGAGGCTACTTCCTGCTGATTACGCAACGTAAAGACAGTAAAATCGTTCTGGATGCGGCCGAGGAACAAAGCGAAAAGCAGAATGCGTTGTCTGGCGCCAAAGCTATCACGCACACGCAACTCATGAATAACATTGCCGGCGGAGCAACGCCAGCCGGGTTCCCGCATATTCCAAACGATTTTCGCCGCAGTATGTTCAGCGTATTTTACGATATCCAACGTTCCGCCCTATATCCTTCAATTCGTTGCCAGTGCGGTTACAGCCTCCGTGAAATTGTTGCCAGGAACTACAGTGCGATCATCGACAGCTCGGCTGTTGCGGGGAGCATCGAGGAGGAGCTGCTGATTTGTTCCCTGCTCACGGCCTTACGACATGAAATCATATCCGATCCTGGCCTCAGTTCCCGGCGCGGCACGCAAGTAATATTTTATATTGATGAATGTAGCTATCTGGCCGCGGCTTCCCGTGTTCCAAGCGGATTGCCAAGTCTGGTCCATTTGGCAACCCTGGTGCGCTCAAGCGGGGTTGTGCTTTTCTGCACATATAACAGTATTTCGATTGTTCATCCGGTGCTCAATGCAGCGGCCATCTGGATTATTACACAAATATCGAACGGCGAGGACCTGCGCACGGGGCAACGTATGTGGTCGTTGTCCGACTTGCAGACCAAGGCGCTCTCAACTTTGCCCAAGGGCGTGGCGGTCATGCGCATGGGCAATCGGTACACCGAGCCTTTCCTCATTACCTACCCAAAAATTCCTGATCCGCGCAAAATGACCGATGTAGAAATGGACGCTAATAACGCGCCTATCCTGGCAACCCTGCCTGCGATTGTTCCTGAAGATTATAGAGCAATCATACGGGGCCAGACTCCTGCAGCCCAGACATCAGCACCTGCGCCAAGCACAACGCTGGACAATGATTATCTTTCCATCCTTCATGATCTGGCCAAGCGGCCGTTCGTGAACGTCACGGAGCGATCTGCCAGCATACAACTGCCCTCTGGCACGATCTTGAACTTCAAATCTCTGAAAGCTGCTCTCGATACCCTCGGCAACAAATATAACTACTGCCGGCCGCTGGCGGTTCAGCTCACCGTGCGGGGAAGCCCCAGCGAATTATGGTATCTGACGCAGGACGGGCACCAGGTCATCGGATCTCTATTCAAGCCATCAAGGGGTGATTATCAGCACGATTTAGCGCAAAAACTCCTCCGGCACATCCTGAAACAGAATCTGCATCTCGATGCGACCATAGAAATGGTTCTGCCCGGTACTTCAAAGCCTGTGGATTTAGGAGTTATTTGCCCCCAGACCGGTATGAAAATTGCGGTGGAAATTCCAATATCTACATTCTCTACGGAACCGGACCAGGTTGAAAAAGATTCCGCTGCCGGCTGGGACTGCGTGATCGAGGCCTGCATGAATCGCGCCGATCTTAAGAAGCTGAAAGCAGAGTTTGCCAAGAAAAATTATCCGGCAAATCCGCGCGTTGCTTTTTGTCTTCCGGCTGACTTGCGGTCGGCAAAATCGCTCCAGGACATCTTCGATAATCCGAATTTCAGGGCAACATCATAAACAACCAAAATACAGGAGGTGCAGTATGCAAGAAACATTACAATTCAGCGCCGCTCAGGAGAGTCTTCCGAAAGCAGCCACCATTGTTCGGCCCGCGAAACGGTCGGACAAGGTGAACAGCAAAAACAGGCAGCGGGTGCTGCTCATCGCTGACGAATCCGGATCAATGGGCGGGGCAAAAGCTCAGCAGGCACATACCGGATGTCAGCAGTTGAATGCCGCACTCGGTGCTGCGGAATGCCGCAACGGTTTTATTACCGGGGCTGTATTCTTCAACGAAGACGCGCGCATCGCTGTGCCTTGGACAGCGGCCACTGCGCTTGTCGGAAACATCATGCCCCTTAATCCGTCGGGCTATACCAACATTGCCAGCGCCCTCGATGTGGCACTGACGATGCTCAAGGAAGCCGAGAAACAGGATGCGACACAGAAGGACGTCAATTACCTGCGTCCTATTGCATTCCTGTACTCGGATGGCCAGACGAACAGGGGCAACGATCCACGGATCAAGGCAACAGAACTTAAGGTCATTTGCGACCTGGTCACTATTGCCATAGGTGATGACAGTGACCGCCAGCTGCTTGCTGAGCTGGCGACCAGCCCTGCTCACGCCTACACCGTGTCGGATGCCAATGAACTCCGCAAGTTCCTGGCTGATGCCGGTCCGACAGTAGTCGGCTCCTTCCAGAAAGGGGAGGACGCGACAGTCGTTGCTACGCAAATCAAATCGCACTAACGCCGAAATGGAGGGCGTTGAGCGCGCTCTCCATCTAACCGGGATTGGTTACCCGGTTACTGACGAGGCAGACCCTCGGGAGGAATGATAGAATCATGAGAGCAACGCTGACAAAGAGCCAGGTAGATCAGCTTTCCATAGTCGATGGTATCGACAGGCATAGGCTTCCGAAACCGCGAGCTGATTCAAAGATAGCGGCCGCAGCGGTGACCGCGACAACCGCTAACGATGAAACCACAAACAGGACCACAATACGTCCAGCGCCGGTCTCGCCGGCCCCGGACGTTCATTACTCCAGACCCCGAAAGGGGCCGGACGGCGTATTGTTCGTTGTGATCGCCATCATCGTCTTTCTGATTATTCTTCTGGTACTTTCCACAAAGTCGCACGGCGAACAGGTTTATGTTCTGCCCGTTCTATCTACGCCCGATTCGTTATCCAACGGATATCCGCCACCGAACAGATTTGTGCCGGGCATCAAACCCACCGACGCCGTGAATCCCGTCCTTACCAACATATTGAATAAGATGGAGCGGATGGACAGGCGCATTGACGCCATGGCGAAGGATAATGACTCTACCGCCAGGCGTAACCAGAATCAGACGTCATCGATTGACCGTCGCATTTCTGCAGTCAGCAGCGCGAGTGTTGAGGCAGTGGTTGAAGGCACAGAAGCCATATCCAACTGCCTGATACAAACTCACCTTCGGACAGTCTCTTCACTGAACGGGATTCACGATACGCAGGATTCAATAATCACGTCCCTTGCTGGCATCAGAGATTTCATCGTTGCTGTTTTGACCGTCCTGGTTCTATTCGGGGCGATGGTCCTGAATCGTTGCTATCCCCATGCGCTTCGCAGTCTTCGGCGTCCATTTCAAACAGGAACGCCCAAGGCAGTGTCACCTATTTCCACACAATTGACTACTGCACTTGATTATCGACATACAGTTCCACCGCCTGCCGAAACGCTTGTCCGCTTATTGCGCAGCACCCACGATAACTCAGATCTGCAGATCAAGCCCTCAGTATCCCCGATCGGATGGCGGGGTGGATTCCGTTCAGACAAGGGGCCGTACAGGACAAACAACCAGGATTATGGCTGTCTTTTCGGGATCGGAGACAAGGCTGTCGCTGGTGTCGCTGACGGTGTTGCGGGTTTGCCCGCCGGCGCTGATGCTTCCTGCTGTGCAGTTACCGCGGCATCGTCACATCTGGCGTATTATCTCGGCCGTAATCCCACAGAGGATGAGCTACCGGATATACTTCATCATGCGGTCTTGAGCGCTTCCCATGCCCTCACCGGTAAAGCTCTCCGCGACAACATGCACGGCATGCGCACTACGCTGGCGCTCGTCATTGCGACCCCGAAAAACTATTACGCCGAATCAATCGGCGACAGTAAGTTCATTGTCGTCAGGAAAGACGGCAAAGTTGAAGTGCTTGTTGAACCTCAGAGGGTGCCGGGCGCGCCGCTCAATGAACTAGCCGCATCGCTTGGCCCTGTGATCGACGGAGATCCGCAATCGTCCTCTCTCCCTGTTCTTTCGGGGGATCTACTCATTGGAGGTAGCGACGGTCTCTGGAATATCGTGGACGACGAGTTCCCGCAGGCCATCATCGCGGCGGTACAGCAGTTCAATGGTGATCTGCAGCTCATTGCGGATACGGTTCTCGCCAATCTTGTCGAGGAAACTGACCCCCTGCGTCTGCCCTGCAGGGACAATCTCACCATAGCATTGGCCTATCGTGATGACATACAGGGAGGTAACCACGTATGAGTTTCAAACTCGAACCTACTCCCAAACCCATTTACCTGCCTGCTGGGCGCCTGTTCGTGACGAAAAGACGGAAACACGGCATTGAAATCCAATACAGGATCGGAAACGGCGGCCAGGGCACAGTCTTCCTGTCGCTAAACAAGAACACTGGCAAGAACGTTGTTGTCAAGATTCGCCATCCCAAGTTTGCCAACGGTGAGACAATCAGGCTTCTGGAGCATCAGGTATCCCAGCGGTTTCACCGGCTGTCTCGCATATTTGTGACTCCCCGCGACCTTATTATTCAGGACGGTTTTGTGGGATACGTCGCGGACTACATCGAAGGCGACCCCATTGATGTCATTGTTGAAAAAGGAGAGATCGACCTGATCCAGGCTCTGATTATCTGCCTGAGAATCGCAAGGAACTTCGCCGCGCTCCACAACCTCGACATTCTCCACTCCGATATTCGCGAGAGCAATATTCGTATCCGTGTGCATCCCGATGGCACAATTGACGTGTTTGTAATCGATTGGGATGGCATGCTTGTACCGGGGCTTCCGCCGACACACTGTTACGGTGCGCCAAGATACATGGCACCGGAGATCCTGTCGGCTCTCATTCAGGGGAAGGACCCGGTCCCGACCAAAGCCACGGAATGTTATTCGCTCGCTGCCATCTTCTACGAACTGATCCACATGCGCCATCACCTGACCGGCCATGATGAATCCCCAAAAACTATTCACGAAGTGATTTTAAAGGGCAAATTGATCTTTGATCCAGATTTACCCTTCGATCCCAATCAAGGCGGATATCCTCCGGCCATTCTCAATACCCGCTTGGTTGTTCTTTTCCGTCGGGCGTTTTCGCTCGACCCGGAAAATCGCCCGACTGCGCGTGAATATGAGGATGCGTTTGTTGACGCGTTGAACAATGTGCTCCCTTGTCTCTTCTGCAAGAAACCCACATTAGTTGATCACTTGAAGAACACCTGTCCCCATTGTGGTAATCCGTTCCCGACAGCCAAGTTTGTTGCACCGTCCGGCAAACACATCATTGTCAATTCTCAGGAAGTCGTCATCGGCCGTGCCGATTTCGGAGGGGACAAGACAATCTCCAGAACTCATGCCTACCTCAGAAAGCTCGGGCCGGACGTGTTCGTTCACGTTGTAGGAAAAATCGGCATGTCCCGGAAAAACGGCAAAGGCTGGGAAACACTTGATTCCCACACCCTTATTCCTGTTGAACCAGGCCAATTTCTTCGTGTCGGAAAATATGAATTCAAACTGGTCCGCTGCGATATTAACGGAAGGGATGTTTGATATGCATGTCATCGCGTCGCTTGCTCCGCTCATTGTAATGCTCAATTGGCTTGCCGGCATAATCGTTTTTGAGCGGCTACACGCGCAGGGATTCTTTTTACGAGTATTTCCAACGTATGACAAACCGCAATGCTGCAAGGGTTGGGTAATCGGCGAAACATTTGTCTACCTGTTGTGCGGTTTCCCAGCATTCATGCTTGCATTGCTTATGTTATGGACCATCGGAGCCAGTCATTATTTCCTATGCGCAGACGATAAGCGAGTAACGATTATTGGTGTCATTCGCAACGTGCCTTCCGCGCTGAAAAAAGTGGCCGCATACAATAATGGCGTAATTACAGTGGCAGAAATGCTCGATAATATTCGCGTTGCTTTACGTCAAGCGATCTGTGGGATTAAACGGTTCCTGAAATAATATATAAAAACAGGAGGCTTAATATGATCGCATTGCCATTATTAATTTTCATCGGCTCGTTGCTTTTGGCCGTTGCCTTTGAATGCGGCTACGCTTTTGTCGATAAACGATGGTCAACCCCGTTCGATAAAGATCAGTGGGGTCTCATCTACTGGCTTGCCGTTGGCATTATTGTGGCAACCAACCAGCTGATTCCCCAGACGCTTCAGATGCCCCGGGTGTTGGTTCCGTTCGGCTTTGTCGTGATTGTCCATCTGCTTATTTGTGTTAGCGGAGGTTCTTTCGAACGCTATGGTACACACCATAAGGCATCCGGAAACACTCATTCGTCAACAAACCGAAGCCCCTCTGATAAGGAATTATTCAGTAAACGCCAGGCTGGTCAGAATAATAATAATTGTCGACCGGAAGGAGACGAGGAATGAGCAGTCTTTCAATATTACCGCTAATCGTGGCAGGGATAATAGCGGCTATGACCACGGCCGTATCCTTGCGCGCGCTGAAAATGTGCCCAATCCTCAATAATCCCGTCATATCTCTATGTGTGGGCGGGCTGACCTTTATGGGGTTGATCATTTTGCCCAGCGGATTGATCGGTGGATTATTGATTCCGTACGCCGCGCTGGGCCTGACGTTGCTGCTATTGCTCCTGATGGGAGCGTTCCTGAAAGGCAAAGAGGACCGGCGAAAGATAAAGATCGAATGGCCAGAGCATGACGAAAAGATCAAAGAATAAAATGCTATTCTTAAGACCAATATAAGGCCATGAGCACGAGACGAAATAGGACATGCGACGGTTGTGCCTGGAATAATGCTTCAGATTTACGGGAATGCACGGCACGGTTGCTCGGCAGGTTGGATGTTTTGATATGCCGGCTCTCAGAATTGAACGAAAAGATTGAGGCGATGCCGGAACGAATCGCTTCATCAATTCACCTTCACGGGAAGGAACAGAAGCAAGCTTAAGAAAAGAACTGCCGATTATGGGCAATAAAAATGGCGTAATATGAATTCCGCTTCTGAACAAGATAATGGGTTAAAAGGCTATTTGCGGCGGCACGAAGCTGCTCGTTATTTAGCGTGCAGCGTGCGTCAGGTTGACGAGCTGAAGCACAATGGCGCGTTGCCATATATTCATCTCGGCCGACGACTCATCATTTTTAAGATGGCAGACCTTGACGCCTTCATGGAAAAACATAGAATCGCTGTAAACTCAAAATGATTATTTAAAGCCGTTAACGGTCTTGCAGGAACTCGCCGAAGTCATGGACCCGGGAAAACTGGTAGCGGCCGCCGAGGCAGACGGCAATGTTGCATAATTCTGGCTTGCATATTTTCGAGTTGACTCTAATTTATGCATGCATATATTAGGGTGGATTTGAATCCATTCATTTGGGTGAAATATGGAACGTTATCTGAAAGAGACCTTGATTGAAGATCTTGGCGAGAAAATGGTATTTCTCGGCGGACCGCGACAGGTCGGCAAAACCATCCTGGCTTTGAGTCTGCTGGCGGGCGGGAACGAAACTCATCCCGCTTACCTTAATTGGGATAATCCGGCAGCCAGAAGAATGCTGCTGCAGGGCGCCTTGCCCGGCGGAGAACGGCTTGTTATCCTTGATGAAATTCATAAATACAAAGGATGGAGAAACCTCGTCAAGGGCTTATATGACACCAACAAATCGAGCCGTCAATTTTTAATTACAGGCTCCGCCCGGCTGGATCATTATCGTCGCGGCGGCGATTCGCTTCAGGGACGATATCACTATCATCGCCTTCACCCCCTATCTTTGTATGAAATCAGTCGCCGGCCAACCCGGGCAGATCTCGATCATCTCTTACAATTCGGCGGATTTCCTGAACCGTTCATCAAGGGTCAGGCGCGCCATTGGAAGCGCTGGCAACGGGAACACCAAAGCCGGATCATTCATGAGGATTTGATCAGCCTGGAACACGTCAAGGAGGTGTCGCAACTGGATCTCCTGGCCCAGACGCTCCCGGAACGAGTCGGTTCGCTTCTATCCATCAACAATCTGCGCCAGGATCTTTCGGTCGCTTTTGAAACAGCAGACCGCTGGATCACCATTCTGGAAAATCTTTACTTCTGCTTCCGAATCCAGCCGTACGGCCTGCCAAAATTGAGAGCAGCGGCCAAGGAAAGAAAAGTGTACATGTGGGACTGGTCGACCTGTGAAAATCCGTCCGCGCGATTCGAAAACCTGGTTGCTTCAAATCTCCTGAAGCATTGTCACCGGATTGAAGACCGGGATGGAGAGCGGATGGAATTGCGTTTTGTGCGCGATTCACAAGGCCGCGAGTTGGATTTTGTAGTGGTCCGCAACGGCAAACCCGATTTTGCAGTGGAGTGCAAAACCGGGGAACAGCAGCTGAGCCGGAACATTTCCTATTTTTCGCGGCGCACCAATATTCCCAAATACTATCAGGTCCACATGGGGTCAAAGGACTACGAAATTGCCGAATACAAAGCGCGCATTCTGCCCCTTGCCACCATGGCCGGCATCCTGGCCATTTGATCCGACGAATTGAATTGTTCGTTGCGTATCAGACAGGAAAAACCAACTAAAAAGTTTGCTACAGTTTACCTCAGAAAAACGTGCTCTCAAGTGCTATTATGTGCAGTCTTGCGCAAAAGTTCTTTTTTGCAATGGAACTATGCGCAACTACTTGCAACTATGCGCATGTTTGGCAGGGTTGGTTTCGAGTCATGCGCAATCAACCGGACTCTGCCATCCCTCCTTAGTCTTTGTAAAATACGATAGCCGCTCCTGATCCGGTCTGCAATAATAATTACATTGTCAGAATAATAATTTCCTGGCTGAACCGCGATGCCAACGCAAGGGGAAACCTCATTTACGACTTGATACGCGCTTTAAAACAATATATTTTTCAGGACAACTGGAGGCGGTGATCATGACTGATAAAAAATTCTTTTTCAAGAAAATCGAGAATAATTACGACTTCCGTCGCCGACTTGAGCAAGTACATATTCCAGGGCGGCGCAATAACGAGTTAAAGCCAAAAGCCGATGAAATTGAAATCAGCGCAAAATGGCGCATAGTTATTCCAGAAAAATCGTCGCCGCTGATGCTCAACACCGCCCGGGACCTGCAGGATTACCTGCAGACTAGCATGAACACGCCCGTGCTTCTGCAACAAGTTAAAAGCCTCAAATCTGTTATAAACTCTAAAACGCCCGCCATTATCCTCGCCACAAAAAAGGATCTGCCCGGAGCCGGCAAAAACCTGACGACGACGCGGAGTTACCGCATATCAGTTTCCCGGGACTGCGTTATTGCCTGCGGTTATGACGGGCGCGGCGCGGCGCAGGGCAGCTATTACCTGGAAGACCTGATGAATTTCCGCGAGGCGCCCTTCCTTAAAATCCAGGACGTGAAAAGGGAACCTGTTTTCTCCCCGCGCATGACTCATTCCGGCTGGGGACTTGACCAGTTTCCCGACGCGCACCTGAACGCCATGGCCCATTACGGCTTTGATTCGATCCTCGTGTTCGCGCGCGGGGTGGACAATTCTTCCGTGGGCTACCTCGATTTCAACAACCTTGTTGACCGGGCCGCGGCGCACGGTCTCGATGTTTATTTTTACAGTTATCTGAAAAGTACCAAGCATCCGGACGAACCGGACGCCGCGCAATACTATGACAGCACCTACGGCGCGCTTTTCAAAGCCTGCCCTCGCGCCAGGGGTATTGTGATGGTGGGCGAATCAGTGGAGTTCCCCAGCAAGGATGAAAGGACAACCGGGCGCCCATGGAACGCACCCGCTGAAAATGGCCTGCCTTCCACCAAGCCCAGCCCCGGCTGGTGGCCATGCCGCGATTACCCGCAATGGGTTGAAATGGTCAGGGACTCCGTCCGCAAATACAATCCATCGGCCGACATCGTATTCTGGACCTACAACTGGGGCGGAACCCCGGAAAAGGAGCGCCTGGCATTGATCAAGGCCCTGCCAAATGACATCACCCTGCTGGTCACGTTCGAAATGTATGAAAAAATCCGGCAGCAAAATATCTGCCATACCTGCGTTGATTACACAATTTCTTTCACCGGTCCCGGCCGTTATTTCTCATCCGAGGCAAAAGAAGCCAGACGGCGCAAGATCCGGCTTTACACGATGTGCAACACCGGCGGCTTGACCTGGGATTTCGGGGTTGTTCCCTACGAGCCTGTCCCGATGCAATGGGCGCGCAGGCACCGGGCCCTTTTGAAGGCAAACAAAGACTGGGGTTTGAGCGGCTTGATGGAATCCCACCACTTCGGCTGGTGGCCGAGCTTCGTGAGCGAACTCGCCAAATGGGCATACTGGAAACCGGGCCCTGCGGCCGATGAAATATTGAAGCTTATCGCCATCCGTGATTACGGCCGGGACGCTTCCCGGCTGGTGCTGAAGGCATGGGGATACTGGAGCCAGGCCATCCGCAGCTACATTTCAACCGACGAGGATCAATACGGACCCTTCAGGGTGGGGCCTTCCTACCCCTTCATCTTCCACCCCAAAAACCTTCACAAGCATTTGCTTGGTAAGAGCTTTTCGATTCCTTCGGCTGCCCATGCCAAATTTGGTTCGAGAATCGTAGTCGTCGATTATACCCCGCTCGATAACAAAAGGCAGTCCCCGTTTTCCATGAGGATTGAATCTGAAATTCGCAGCCTGGGAATAATGCTCTCCCTTTGGCAAAAAGGGATCGAATGCCTTGAACAATCAAATTCTATGGTGCCGCCATCCAAGAAACAGGCGGGGGAACACCTGTTGAATCTCGGCCTTTTCATGCGCAACTGCATACGCACCGCCATCAACATGAAGGAATGGTGGCAACTGAACCGCAGGCTCACAAGCGCCGGCAACCGGAAAGCAATTTTAAACCTGCTGGATAAAATCGAGGCCCTCGGCCGGTGCGAGATCGCAAACGCCGAGGCTACCATTCCCCTTGTTGAACAGGATTCACGCCTCGGCTGGGAACCCTCCATGGAGTACATGACGGATTCCGGACACCTGCGGTGGAAAATCGCGCAGGTCAGGTCGGTAATTGATCAGGAAATACCGGAATACCGGCGCATTGCTAAATTGTAATAACCGGCACTTTGCCTCGTTTCTATGGAGGGCGATGGGCCACCTCACTTTTCCAAGGGCGAGCCATCGCCGCATTCCGGCGGCAGGGGCCTGCCGCCCTCCATAGTCTGAACATACGCTGCGAGAAACTTAATACTCGCGGGCGACAAGCGAGCGCCTGCCGGCGATCATGGGCAGAAATGTGGCAAGAACGGTTATAAGCGCAAGCCAGACCCCGGCAAACACGATTCCCGCCAGGAACAGCGAACGGCTGATATTGCCAATAATATATTCGTGGCTTATAAATCCGAAAGGAACGATCACGGCCATGATATAAATCAAACTCAACACGAGGTTGAACGTGCCCCCGAACCCGGAAATGATGGCCACCGGGTTGCTTTGCTTAAGATCCATGAAAATAGCCCCGAGCCCGAGGGCAAGGCCGCACAGCCCGAAGGACACGGCCGCCGCCACAATGATATTGATCAGCAGGACGAAATTGTCAACCTCCAGCATCAGGGCCGACACCACCAGCAATGTCCCGCTGATCATGAGCATCGTCGAAACGGCCAGGACAAACTTATACTTCAATACCCGGCTCATGCCGGTCGGCGAAAGGCCTATGACCCAAAAAGCATGGCCTTCAAGGCTGATCTGCGGAAAGATGAAGCGCGAGCAAAAGGAGCACATTATCGTGGAAAGGCTGAACACGTTCAGGAATGAAATAAGGTTGCGCCAGACCGGCGTTAAAAGATTATAATGCAGGTTGCGCAGGTTGAAAAAATAAATTGCCAGCAGTCCGAAAAACAGCAAACCCTGGATGACCTGGACAGGGTCGCGCAGGAAAGTGCGTATATCTTTAAGGACTATCGCGCGGCATTCGGGCGGCAGTATCAGCGCGAGCAAGCTGGCAAGACCGGAAGAGTCAGCCCGGCTGATATTCCCGCGCCGGCCGGACGATACGACTTTTTCCCAGGCGCGGTAGAAAAACCTGTCTCCGATGTATTCAACAACCACGGCCATTAAAAGAAAATTAGCCAGGAGCACGCAAAACAAAAGCAAGCCCCTGCCCCATCTTTCCCTCACCAGCGCCATTATCCCCTCGGAAACCCACCAGCTTGGCCAAAGGGGAAACGAAGTGAATGTGATTCCCGGCACAAGCCCGGCCAGTAAAAAAGATCCGTCATCAGTTTGGCCGGGACCTCCCGCAAGCGGGCCGTAATAGCCGAATACCGCCATGGCAATAGCGACCAGCACAAGCCAGGCCCAACCCCTGAGCCGCGGCAGGAACCGCACGGTAACGAGCACGAGGATAACGCCGATCCCGGAGCACAAGCCGACAAAAGGAATTGAAAAGATGACTGTCCAGAACGCGAAACTCAACGGCAGCTGCTGATGCCAGGCAAAAGCGGCCATGAACGGGAGCATGATGAAAAAGAAAGCCCACGAGGACAGCAAGGCCGATTCAATCAGTTTATGGACGGCCGCTGTCCCGCGCGATACCGGCTGGACCATTAAAAAAGGAACATCGGATGACCGGAAATAAAGCGCGTAAGCCGTGATAATATTGGATAAAATCAGCATCATCCCCAGGCCGAAGAAGAAAAAGCCGAAGAGGTGCTGGATTATCATTATGCCGATCCCGCCGAGAGTGCTCAAAAAGCGGAACGCATCAAGGAAAAGCACAAATAATCCCGACAGAATTCCCGCGGCGAAAACACCCACCACTATCGCCTTGAAAAGAGACTGGTGCCTGGCTTCGTATCGCAGGTTAAAAAAAGAGCGGAAATCTTTTTTAAAAAATATCAGCAAGTCGCTCATGACTCTGATTGCCGTTTCATTCCGGCCTTTGCGTTATATCGTCATCAGGACGGGTCAGGTGCAGGAAAATATCTTCCAGCTGCCAGCGGTCTGCTTCCCGGTTCAATTCCGCGCCGCCGCGGGCCTGCCGGCTTTGCGAACGCAATTCATCAAGGGAACCCGCCGCCACCAGCCGGCCATCCCTGATAATGCCGATCCGGTCGGCCAGTTTTTCAATCAAGGCGAGAATATGGCTGGTCATGAAGATCGTCATGCCGGCGGCCACTTTCTGCTTCAGCAAATTATGAATAAGCCTGATGGTGTAAGGATCGAGGCCGATGAAGGGCTCATCAATAAAGAGCACCCGCGGATTGTGCAGGAAGGCGGTTGCGTAAATCAGGCGCTGGCGGTAACCATGGGAAAGATCTTTTATCAAGGATGATTCGTACGGCCCGAGGTCAAACAGATCAAATGCCTGCGCGCGGTTTTCCATGACCTCGCGGCGCGGAATTTTATAAAGGTCCCCGATGAACTCAAAGAACTCGGTTGGAGTCAGGCGGTCATAAAGATACGGCATATCGGGAATATAGCCGATAATTTGCCTGACTTTTTCGGGCTCCCGGCCAAGGTCGAATCCGCCAATGATAATACTGCCGGATGAAGGCCGCAATAGGCCGCAGGCCATTTTGATGGTCGTGGTCTTGCCGGCGCCGTTCGGGCCGAGGAAACAAAACAGCTCGCCGGCCGGGACCTCCAGGTTCAGGTCGCGCACGGCGTGCAGTTCGCCGAAGTTTTTTGAAAGATTTTGGATTTTAATCATGACGCACGGATCATCTCCATTTATGTTTCAAATAGCAATGCAATCATAAATTGTCATTCCCGCCCGCCTGCATCGCTGTGCGAAGCATTGCGGGCAGGTGAAAACGGGAATCCAGGACTTTATGGCTTGTTTTTATTTGATGCTGGATTCCCTCTTCCCGCCTTCGCGAAGCCCGCTACGGCGGGCGAAGGAAGGTCAAGGGAATGACAGTGCTTTCATTACGCGACTTCTTTTTATATTTTAGCAGATTTCAGACAATATTATCTATTTAATCCTCTGAGATAATGTCAACGCTCAGCCTGCCCAGGACACCGATCAATTTCAACTGGTCGTTCAACTCTCCGGATATCAGGCGGACGTAAGCAGCGTCCACGAGATTCGCGCCGAAGGTCGGGTCCATTTCAACCCACTGGCCGACATAGACAGAAGGCCAGGCATGATAATAAAAAGCCGCCGGCCGGCCGTATGCTTCGGCATAAACAATCCCGATATTGATCCGGGCCGGCAGACCGACCGCACGGGCCAGGGCAACAAATAAATACGTGTGCTCATTGCAGTCTCCCTCCCTGCGCTGGAAGACATCCAAAGCCGAAGGAAGGCTGACCGTGTTTTTCTTAACAACATTGCGGTAGACCCAGTCATTGAGCGCCGTGGCGGCCTCATAGCTGTTTGTGATTCCAGAGGTGATTTTCCGGGCCTGCGCGATTATGCGGGGATCATCACTCTGGATCGCGATTGTAGCAGGCAAAAACTGCTCTGTTTCCCGGGGCAACTGAGCGCCCGTCACCGTTACCGTAACTGGTTTATCCTGGGCCGCTATTTCCATGACCACATGATCATCCTGCCGTTCCGTAACAACCTGGCGATGGCTTTCCAGTCCGTCGAGGTCAATCATGCGCCCGTTCAAGCGCGCTTTCAGGCTTCTGCTTTCACGCGGATTATCCAGTTTACCGTTCACCGTAACCGCCATGGAGGCAAAAAGGTCAGCCCCTTCGAACGCCTGGCGACGGCGGCTCATGATTTCACGTGAACTCGACGCGCGCATTGTCCAGCCGAAAGGCGTCTCCTCGCGCAGGAGACGGCCTTCATCATCAATCCAAGCGCTGACGCTCATTCCCCGGTAAACGATATTGAGCAATGTAGTCGCTTTGTTTACGCCGCCATGATCCAGGTCCTCACGCCGGACCGCCTCGATGACAACTTCCGCCACAGTCAGGGAAAGAGGATCAATGGTCTTAATCCGGATGCTCTCGCCCGGGACAAGCTTTTTCATCGCCATTTCAGACATGGCCGAATATATGACCACGTCGTCCGGAATTTCCATTTGAAAATGTTTCTCGGCAGCCGGGGTTTTCATGACCACGTCAAATACGCCCTTTTTGCCCCGCCGGCCTTCAATGCGCGTTGTATATACGCTTGAAACCATGACGGCCGAAAAGTGCTGGAGGCTGTATTGATCGTCAAGAACGGCATCGACCGTTATCCCGATCCACTGGGATTGCCCCATCAGCCTGAAATTGAGAACGGTCTGATTTTTTACCGTGTAGGCGGCCTGGTTATTATCAAGATTCGTGTCAATCCAGGTGTGGCTGTGCCCGATCGGCAATCCCTGGGATTCAATCTGCATCCACGAATCAAGGATCAAGGGGCCGCGCTGTAAAAGGGCGCGGTAACCGCCGGCTGCGTCCGTGAATTTTTCGGGAAATGCCTCATACCTTACCAGCCAGGCGGTCATGACGAGCCAGAACATGATAATCAAGGCTTTAACTAAACTGGCTCGCATAAGATAAGTATGTAATCAGCGCCTTGCGCCAACCGCCTCGTATCCCGATCCGCCTAATTCACCGTAAGCGGAGGCGTAATTCTGCAGGGAAAGCAGGAAATACCATCGTCCGGCCGATTCATGATAAACGGCTATATCGGCCTTGCCATCGCCGTCATAATCGGCCGGCACGGCGGTGTATGCGGATCCGCCAAGCGTAAACGCAACCGGGAATGAGTAATTTGACGCCGAAGACCAGTAATTCCACAGCCCGTTGACGGGGTTATAAAGCGCAAGATCCGCCTTTAAATCGCCGTCGTAATCGGCCGGCACGGGGACATATCCCGTCCCGCTGGTTGATTTTAAGTCCGTCAGATAGCCGAGGCCGGACATAGCCGTATACCAATATCCCATTCTTTGTCCTGAAGATTCAGTATAAACACAAGGATCAACCAGCCCGTCGCCATCAAAATCAGCCGAAGCTGCTTTAAACCCCGGACCTCCGAAAAATATTGTCACGAGATCGTAATTGCGCCTGGAAAGCAACCCTTTCCAGATTCCGCTCGATTCCTGGTAAACAAGCGCATCCGCGCGTCCGTCACCGTCAAAATCCCCGGCAACCGGCTTGAACCCCCACCCGCCAAGGACGGCGTAAAAGGGAACATAGCCGCTGGATGAAAGAAGGGTGATCCAAAGGCCGTCCGGCTCATAATAAACCGTCGGGTCAGTACGACCATCCGCGTCATAATCGCAGGAAACCGGGATAAAGCCCGGCGCACCGAGTTGGTAGGAAACCGTGGCATAACCGCTTCCCGAAAGGCGCGCGAACCACATTCCGTTGGCTTCCATGTAAACGGCAAAATCCATGATGCCATCGCCGTCAAAATCGGCCCTGGCATTGTTCCCGGCCGCCATGCTCCGGCGCCAACCGGAAGAAAGGGAGCTTAAAGAGCCGATAATTGACCATCTCTTCGCCTGCACCCAGTAGTAATAAGTAACACCCGGGCTGGCGGTAGTATCAAGGAATGAAAGTGATGACGTTTCGCCGATATTTGCCGCCGATGCAGAATTTGCAGAAGTGCTTCGCCAGACGCGATAGCTGACAGCGCCGCTGACCGCACTCCATGACACCAACACTCCTGAAGCGTGTGTGCCTCCCGATGCGGTTACGTCGCCGGGCGTCTGCAAGCCGCGGTAGCCGGAAGCGCCTGAACTGAAAGAGCTTGTGCACGAGGCCGAATATGCCTTGACCCAGTAAAAATACTCCGTCCCGGGGCTGGCACTGGTGTCGGCATAAGAGAGCGATGCAGACCGGGCTATCTCGGAGGCGGTATTGCTGTTGCCAACCTGGTTGCGGTATAGTATATACCCGGCGGCTCCTGTAGAACCGCTCCATCCAAGTTGCACCTTGTCCAAGTAAGTCCCGCCGGAAGCCGATATTTGCGTCGGCGGCAACAGCCTGGCGGAACCGCTTTCAACCCGGCTGTAATCGCTGGTTCCGGACGCGCCCACCGTCCTGATCCAGTAATAATAATTAACTCCGGGAGTGACGGCGCTGTCGGTATAATTCAGGCCCGGTTCGTTCGCCAGCAGGGAAGCGGTTAAAACATTGTTGACCGTGTTGCGGTAAAGTAAATACGATGTTGCGCTCGCCGCGTGCGACCAGCTTAAATAAATCCTGTCGGAATAGGTTTCGTCGGTCGCGGTGAAATTGGCCGGAAACGCATACGGATAAGTTACCGGGCGCATGAACCCCTTCATGCAGACATTCATGGTTGAATAATATGAGGTTATATCCACCCAGGCGGAGCCGTCGGCGCTCATGTAACTCTGGCCGGATGACGCGGTCGCCTGGCTGCTGTAACCGGCCAGCGCGTATTCCACCGCGATTGGATATGAGTAGGAAGGCGTGGAAATTCTGACGACAACGGAAAATATCCTCCCGGAACTCAAGGATATGGGATTGGAAAGCGCGATCGTATAATATCCGGCATTTGTCAGGGAACCTGACTGGCTGGCGCGCAGGGTTCCGTTGACCGGCTGGCCGGCGGCGACGTCCGCGTAAACGTATAGATTGTAAGTAATGTTGCTTGAAGTGGCGTAAAAGCCTACGCCGCTTAGTTCGCCGCTGTTTGTGGTTGTAAAAATATTCGCCGACCAGGCGTTCGTCGTGGAATACCCCAAGCTGGTTACCCACCCCAGCGGATCATATTGATAAACCTGCGCACAGAGATTGGTATTTTCGGCGTTGCAAAAAACGTAACTGGCGCTGCGGGCAAAAACCGGGTCATAATAGGAAACATAAAAATAACCGGCTTCACCCCAGAATGTCCCCCAGCTGTTCCTGGCAATAAAAGCCCCGTCGCCGCTCGGCTGGGGAGCGGCGAAATTCGTCCGCGAATAATTGTCGTTCCACCCGACAATTGCCACCGCGTGATTAGCAGTGTCGGGAGTTGCCTTATAATAGGCAGCGCTGAATTCATTATAGGAAGCATAGCTCCAGCACATTGAAACGTATACTGCGCCGCGATTTGTAACAGCCTCCTTGATATCGTTATTGGCCATGGAGGTAATACGACGTCCAATGAGCTCAACCGATTGGACATGCTTCACCGGCGCTAAACCGGTTATAATATTGGTTGAATTGGGATAAGGGTCGTCGCTTTCATTCACAGGTCCCCGCCAGCGCGCCAAATAGGCGGTTGCCATGTCGGCATTACCGCCGTCATCAAAACCCCAGTCAAATCCGGCGAGATTTACCATGTTGTTTTCTGAAAAATCATGTGATTCCCCAGGAGAAAGCAATAGACATGATTCCATCGAGCCATAGGAAGCGAACGACCAGCAGGTGCCATTAGTACCCTGGTCTTTTACGGCAGTTACTCTGCCAAGGTCCCTTAGGTCATACGAAGTGTTCGTAACCGCACCGCGCGGGAATTTCCGCTCAGCGCTGCCGCTGACCAAATGGCTCAGGTCAAGCGGGGAAGGGAGCAATCCAAGGCCACGCCCTTCCAAAGAAAGCTCAGGCGCAATCCGGGCGTCGCGCTGAGCGCCTGCTCGTTTAACAAATTCAGGGTTGAGCGGAGCCATCCTGACAGCGGGCAGCTGCGCGTAAGAAGGCAGGCAAATTGCAATGCCTGCAATTACACCGCATGCGGTTTTTATAAACTTCATGAATGAAATTCCCGCCGGCAATTAACGATTCAACGTAATGCCGCGCAAAAAGGCGATATGCCCGTATTCCTCGGCGATGATCGAGTTGATTTTTTCCCGCCCGAGCTTTTCCGGAACCAGCTCCCGCGCGCCGACATAAAAAACGATCGAGTCCTTCTCCTTGCCTATGGCGAGATCAATAACCTGGGCCAGGGTTGCCGCGGACGGCAATATTTTTCGGGGATCAACATTTGTCTTGAAAACTTCCCGGTCCGCCAGCGCCTGGAGGTACAGGTTGTTCTGGCTGTCGGGATCATACGCGGTTGACTCCCTGTCAGCCGCGGAAAGCTTTTTGCGCATTCCGGTAAATATGGCCAGGTGTTTTTTTTCCTCCCTGGCCAGCTGCGCGAACAGGTCGTGGAATTGATTCAGCTGTCCGGCTACGAGCGAATAGAACTTCACGCCGTTGTGCTCAATCTGCTCGGCCATTTGAAGGATTTCGTCAGCGTTAAATTTAATAGGCATGGGCAAACCGGCACATAAATGTAATTCGCGTGAAACGCCACTGGTTTCCCGATCAGGCCGGGAATGACAACCACGCTAAATGGCGCATGAAACCGCACAGAACGCAGAAAAAAACCGGAACTCATTCCTGTCATTCCCGCGACCTTCCTTCGCCCGCCATAGCTGAACTTCGCGAAGGCGGGAAGCGGGAATCCAGAAAAAACATTTTTTATCTCAGAAACTATAGGCAATCTTCACGGAGCCGCGGCCGTTTTCTTCGGCATTGACGGAAGTGCCGGCGTAAAGGTTGACGCTCAGCTGCTCAATCGGCTTATAGGCGAAGCCGCCGTTGAAATAGACGGGAACATCCTTGGTCGATCCCGGGGATTTTTCCATGACCTTTGCTTCCGCAAGGACGGAAAACTGCTCGCTCAAATCCCAGATGAAGGAAGCGGCGCCCTCGAAGCGGCCGTCATTCATGGCGTTCGCGTCGTAACGCCCGTCCAGGGCCCAATGATACTTGTCAAACGTGGTTGTGCCGACCGCAACTCCGAAAATCGGGTCAACTTTTCCCAAGCCCATGTGGTTCTTGTCGTCGCCCGTGGGTAAAGTCACCTCAATATACGGCACAACCCATGGGTATTTATAAGTATATTCATAAGCCAGAAGCTCCATGCCCACGGCAATATCGTTTAAACCGGCCTTATTGCCCTTGGTATCTGAATTTACAAAATCAATCGGAATCTTTGAATAAAGAGTCAGGTTCTCGTAAACCCCGTAGCGCGCGTATGGCGTTACGGTTGTTTCAGAGCGCTTGGCTTTCTTGTCAACATAGTATCCGCTGAAGCATTTAGGGTCGATCTGGTTGATGAAATACTCGTCCAGCTGCCGGTAATCAAAGTAGGATCCAACTTCGAATTTGCCTACCTCCGGGAATTTATTCTCGCGGGTAAAGAGGGTGCGGACCGACTCAGACTGGGCCAGAAGCGGCTGAACCGACAATGCAAACAGCGCTGATAACAAAATCAATTTGTGCATATATATATTCTCCCGTAAATATTTAATACAATTTATACCCGTGCGCGTTTAAAAACAAGCATATTTTTTAATAATTTATGTTCCCTATGGATGAAGAACATCGGAAAGCCGTGTGCGGGAAAACCGCGCGCACGGTTTGACGAGGGGCGGGAGGGTTGCTCTTCTTGCCTACTCTACCCTTTCCCTGCTTTCCAGCTATTATAGCAGCATGGATGAAACTCACAGTTTTTACATACGCAACACGCCGGTGAAGGGGCTGCCCCCTTTCGCCTTTCGCGTCGTTTCGCTCCGAGGGTGTCCGAAATCATCGGAATGAGTGGCCGAATTGACCGGAATACGCATAAAAAGCGTTTGTTCCAGTTTTAAAACCGGAGTTATTGAAGCGGCGCGATCTTTTCAAGAGGCTGGTGGTCCTGCGCTCGATCCCAATCATAAAGAAGCTCTTTCTGGTGTAGATTTGTCCACTCAATCACAAGGCCAAGGGCTCTTGGTGGCAACCTGCCGGCAAACACCAACAGGTTATTGATATCAATCAATGCTTCAAACTCGCCATAGAAGGCGTGAAAATGCGGCGGATTGTGATCGTCCATAAACATTTTAATCACAATCCCGAGGAATCTGGATAGTTCAGGCATAAACCGTTACGTGTTTTAAGGCGGGAAATATATCTTCAGCAGTTTTCCCCGTGACTCTCAGGTAAAGTGCATCCGGGCAAAGATCAATCTGCTCTCTCCAGACTAACTCGCCGGCATCGCCGATTTTCACCATCTTAAACTCCTCATAGTTGTCCCAGCACTTAAAAACACCACTGCCGGCCAAATCGGATAGATCCGCCGTACCCCGTGTGCCATCGGCAAATGTCAGGTCAAGACGATAATTCTCCAGTACATTTATTTTAATTACTTTATGCATAATCTCTACTTTCTTAGGTATATTGTAGACTATATTTAGATGGAATGTCAAGCATTGGCAATAAGTATTAACGCACTCTCCATCGTATGTTTACACTCCTCTTGATTCCTTACTGGAATCATCGTTTCAGAGTGTCACCCAGTTATCTCAAGATTTTGGTGTCGGGATATGGTTGTTAGCGCAACTGTGAAGATGAAGGTGGCAAGCGTAATTGTACGCGCAAGATTTATTGGCTGATTTCTACCCATTTTTTTCTCCCAATTCATATTGAAAATATTATTTATACACTTATACTACTTTTATGATTTTTGTCCAGTATATTTTTTTGTTTTTCGCCGGCTTCATGTCGCATAGTAAAATTAAAATGCCTTACTTATCGGCCAGGCACAGCCTGAGGCCAGTGCGCCGTTCGGCGGTGCGATTGTTGTGAATCGCGATGGCCACGGCCTTCTTCGAGCCGACAAGGCAAACAAGCTTGCGCCCCCGCGTGATCGCCGTATACAGCAAATTGCGCTGAAGCAGCTTGAAATGCTGGGTGGTCATCAGGATAATCACCGCCGGGTGCTCGCTGCCCTGGGACTTATGGATGGAAGAAGCATAAGCCAGGCTCAGCTCGTCGGCCTCGCCAAAATCATAGAAAACAGTCCCGGCATCAAAGTCAACCGCCAGCTGCTGTTCTTCATTGTCAACGGAGCGGATTATCCCGATATCGCCGTTATAAACATCCTTGTCATAGTTGTTGCGCAGCTGCATGACGCGGTCGCCGACCCGGTATATCCGCCCGAAACGCGAAAACTCCTCCCCGCGCGGGTTGATGACGCCCTGCAAAATCACGTTAAGGTTATCAGCGCCAAGCTGGAAACGGCGCATGGGCGTCAAGACCTGGATATCGGTGCGCGGGCTTAATCCGAACCGGCGCGGGATACGCTTTGCAACCAGCTCAACGACGCGCTCGATCACCCGCTCCGGGTCATCTTCATCAATGAAGAAAAAATCGGCCGGACGATCACCCTCTTCGCCGCCGGGCTCAAAGAAACGGCCGGAATTGATCAGATGCGCGTTGCGAACGATCAGGCTTTTTTCGCACTGGCGGAATATTTTATCAAGCCTGATCGAGGGTATCGCGCCGGAATCAATAAGATCCCGAAGCACATTGCCCGGCCCGACGCTCGGCAGCTGGTCGGCATCACCGATCAGCAACAGACGCGCGCGCGAAGGCAATCCGCACAGGAAATGATACATGAGCATGATATCGATCATAGAAACTTCATCCAGGATAAAAACATCGCCTTCAAGCTGCTTATTGAGGCCGTATTCAAACTTATCACGCCCGGGCTGGTATTTGAGCATCCGGTGGATGGTCATGGCGTCGCGCCGCGTGGCTTCTTCCATCCGCTTTGCGGCCCGGCCGGTGGGGGCCGCAAGCCGGACAACCATTTTCTTGGCGGAAAAAACATCAACCAGCGCCCGGATAATGGTCGTTTTGCCTACGCCGGGGCCGCCGGTAATGATTCCTACTTTTTCAGTCATGGCCATCTTGAGCGCCTCAGCCTGCTCGCTTGAAAAATCAATTTTCATTCTTTCCGCGGCCCACTCAATCGCCCTGGCGGTATTTATCTGGACAGGATTGGTATCCGCGCTTTTCTGAATTCTTTTAAAATGCCCGGCACATCCCGTTTCGGCGTTGTAAAGCAACGGCGGATAAATGTTTTCACCGGCGCCGACTAACGCGCCGGACGATAATTCCAGCGCCAGGGCTTCTTCAAGGAGGGCATGGCCGATCTCGAGCTGCTTTTCTGCCTGGAGAACAAGATCTCCTTTCGGACAATAACAGTGCCCCTCCTCCGTCATGGTTTGCAGCGTGTACACAAGCCCGGCCCGGGCGCGGATCAAGGACTGGACCGGCACCCCCAGATTCATCGCGATTTTATCAGCCGATTTAAAGCCGATGCCCCAGATATCGGCGGCAAGGCGGTAAGGATTCTGGCGGAGGATGGCGATGGAGTCGTCGCCGTAAACGCGGTAGATGCGGGCGGCCTGCGAAGCGCTCACCCCGTGCGCGTGCAGGAATATCATGATTTCCCGCACGGCCTTCTGTTCCACCCAGGACTGCCTGATGCTATCGCGCTTCTTGCGACCGATTCCTTCAACCGTTTCCAGGCGCGCCGATTCCTGGTCAATCACCCGCAGGGTGTCGGCCCCGAATTTTTTAACCATTCTGCCGGCAAGCACGTCGCTGACGCCCTTGATCAATCCGCTGGCCAGGTACTTTTTGATACCGGAAAGAGTGTGGGGTTCAACACAAACGATCTTTTCGGCATTGAACTGGAATCCGTGCTGCTTGTGGCGGGTCCATTTGCCCTCGGCCCTGAGCTTTTCACCGGGCCAGATAGCGGCGCTGTTGCCGACCAGGATTACTTCCTCATCCGACTGGTCGGTCTTCAGCGCGCAGACAGTATAACCGGTATCCTCGGCACGATAAATTATTCTTTCAACTGACCCGGATATCGTCTTCTCGTCTTCGTTTTTGTGCGGGGATGTCATATTACAAAGTCCAGAAGGCTGCTGCGGAAGTCAGGCTGCAACGAATATAACTGCCCTTAAAATCCCCTGTTCGGCATCGCGCACGCCGTTTCCTGCACGGGCGGGCCTGCGGGAAAGATGGTTGGATAATGCGACTCACAATGAAGGGACAGGCATACGGAGCTTCAGGTCTTCCGCGATCGGTGACACTATAAAATCGTTGTTTATGACCTGTCCGGATGGGGCGGGCGCCGCGCCGGCATTGCCGCGGATATCATTAAGGCGCGCATTGAGAGCCAGTATCTCCGCCTGCTGGCGCTCGATCATGGCACGGACCGATGCCGATGAATCACGCGGGCGCGATTGCAGATAATCAGACACGGCATTGATGTTTTTTTCAACTCTGGCAACTTCTTCCCGGTCCAGTGCCGGAGGGGTTATTACCTCATCGGCTTCCGGCGCCATAGTAGCCACATTTCCTCGACCGGCTATCATGCGCCAGGTCTGCTCAGTAAGCCGGCGTTCCTCCCGCAATTGAACCAGTAATTGTTTCGCGAACCAGACCCCGCCCCCGAGCATCACGCACATAAACATGATGAAAAAGATGCTCAGGCGAATGAACTCCATTCGGGCGCGCCGGCGTTCGTTCGCCAATATCTGTTCGATAATCTGCTTTACAACCTCCGCCGACTGGGATGTCCCCGGCGCCGCCGGCAGGCGCTCCTTGTTATCCGGGTGCAGGATATTGTCTCCTTCACGCTTATTTTCACTGTCATTGCTCATGCATGTTATGTTTACGGAAGGTGGCGGCGTTGTCAAGCGGTTTTAGGAAAAACACCTTAAGATTGGGCGCGGCCGGTTAATATATTTTCTTTCATTATCGCCCGCCCCGTGATATTGATTTGTGGCAAATCGGGCATGAAAAAAACAAAGGAAAGCTTATTGATAGCCGGATCGACCGCGGCGTGTTCAGACCTGAGATACGTCGCCGGTTTTTTTTCCTCCGGCCCTGTTATTTTCCTGGAATCCGGTGAAGCACCCCGCAGTCCCGACTCTAAGAGGTCGGGACGGGGCGTCATTGCGGAACCCTGCGAAGCTCGTTCCGACTCGTTCTGTCAAGAGTTACAGGACTTGCCGGCGAAGAAGGGCCGAAAAAAATTCCTGGTCGTTTCCCCGCTTGATTTGGAATATGTCCGCCGGGTTGCAAAAAATATCAACGTGTTTTCGTCATCCGATTTCCCGGTTGCGAGGGATTCAAAGACTCCTGGCTGCGACCGCATCGCCGGTTTACTGAAAAAAGCCGGAGCCCGCGCAATTACCGTGCCACCCTATTTCCCGGTCGGTCTCTTCAACCAGCTCAAGAAAAAGGGAATCAGGCTTTCGGTCGCCGAAAGGAGCGTATTCCCCGGAAGAGAAATTAAAACACGGCAGGAGATAAATCATATCGCTCTCGCCCAGAAGGCCGCCTGCCGCGCGATGGACGCGGCCATCGCCATGATCGCCGGCGCGAATATTACGCACGCCGGAACCTTGAAAGCCGGAAGGCAGCCCCTGACTTCCGAGGATGTCCGCAAGAGGATAGACGACAGCGTCCGCGACTTCGGCTGTGTTTGCAGGGGCACAATTGTCGCCTGCGGAGCCCAAGCGGCCAATCCCCATGAACGCGGATGGGGCGCTCTCAGGGCTTACGAGCCGATCGTGATTGACATATTTCCACAGCACCTTGAGAGCGGCTATTGGGGTGATCTGACGAGGACCGTTGCCCGGGGAACGCCGGCTCCGGATATCCGGCGAATGTACTCGTCGGTTCGCGAGGCCCATCACCGGGCGGTTTTAAATGTCAAAGCCGGGGCAACAACCGGCAAGATTCACAATATCGCCCTTGAGTTATTCAAGAAAGACGGCTTTCCGACCCGTGAAAGGCACGGCCGCCAGGAGGGCTTTATTCACAGCATAGGCCACGGCGTCGGGCTTGATATCCATGAAAATCCCGGAGTGGGATTGGGAGAAAGCAAACTGGCGGCAAACAACGTGATTACCATTGAGCCGGGCCTCTATTATCACGGGCGGGCCGGAATCAGGATTGAAGACACTGTCCTGGTTACCCGCAACGCATGCCGTGTCCTTGTAAAATATCCTTACAGGTTTATTCTTTAATGCGTCATATAGCCGTAACCATAATCAACCACTGATTTCACGGATATGTTCAGACAGTTGACGGTCAACAGTCGACTGTCAGCATCAGTACCATCCGTGGTAAAATTCTTGTTTTTTATCTCAGTTTATCATACATAAGCGAAGGCCCGGCACCGATCATTCCGGCAGGCCGATTTTGCCCACCGACAGGCGCCACACCGTTTCCAGGAGCATTTTCAGGCTGCGCACATCTTCAGCGTTATATTTCACCAGCAGTGCCAGCGCCTCCCGGCTGCCGTTCAAATGTTCGTTCCAGAGACGGACGGCGTCCCATCCGCTCAGGCCGCGCGTTTCAGAACTGCGCTCAAATCCTAATTGCTTTTCAATCGCTTTCAAGCCGCCGCGATAGCCCAGGGCGCGAAGCGAATAACGAAGATCAATGTGAATGTGGTTCCCTGATATGTCCGGAAAACGCCTCCTGATCACCGGTAAATCGAAACAGGTGCCGTTGAAAGTCACCAGGAGCGGATAACGGTTTATCTCGGCCACGGCCTGCTCGAGGTTTGAGCCGGCCACGAATGTTTTTGATTCCGAGCCGTTATACGTGCCGATCATGGTAATTGAATCGGTTTCGTTCAACCCGGTTGTTTCAATATCCAGGAAAAGCGCCTTTCCGGACATATCAGGGAACCACATTCACATTGATCTTCGTTATTCGCT
>Ga0351899_1023_pt1 | contig 50766 bp, 51 predicted proteins | sample BONcelHT113001C6_FD_206833 | JGI IMG/M metagenome (GOLD analysis project Ga0351899, IMG submission 206833) | Enriched cells from coal bed in the Powder River Basin, Montana, United States - BONCAT cells T11 rep1 HSBNCT.T11.300.1.C6 ... | reverse complement strand
AGAATTTTGCCGGTTGCGCAGTAGTCATCAGCCACGACCGGTGGTTCCTCGACCGTATTGCCACCCACATGCTTGCTTTCGAGGGTGAGAGCACAGTGGTCTGGTTTGATGGGAATTACTCCGAGTATGAAGCGGACAGAAAGGCCCGTCTCGGCTCAGCAGCGAACCAGCCCCATCGAATTAAATACAGGCATTTGACCAGAGCGTAAATGGTTGGGTGGCCGTGTGTTTTTTGAGCCTCACTTTGTCGTTATCGGAGCCGCACGGTCCTCAGCTTACGCTGAGGTACGCTTCCGGGCGGCGACTCCTCGTCTTCGCATTATGCATCAAAAATCGCTCCGGCCACTTAATACCGTTGGTTCCCTGAGCAGCTGAATCGTGGCAGACAGAAGGGGAAATGTATGAATACATGACCTGACCCCGTACAGTTTGCGGACATTGAAAAAGCAAAGACCTTCTGGCTGGAGTATAAAGCTGGAAATAAACATGGAGGTTAGCCATGGCACTCACTCGTGATTTTAAGGAAACGATAATGGAACGTGCTGCTCATGATGAAAAGTATCGCAAGAGGCTCCTTGCGGAAGCCGTAAATGAGATCCTCGAAGGGAATCTCGATGTCGGCAAAGCCAAGCTTAGTGATTATATCAACGCAACAATTACCTTTCCGGCCCTTGCCCAGAAACTTAATAAGTCCAGCAAAAGCATACATCGTATGCTGGGGCCAAGCGGCAATCCTCGTATGGACAGCATTGTCAGTATCCTGAAGGTCCTTCAGAATCAAGAGCAAATAAAACTACATACAAGGTATTAAGCCGGCACATCTTGGAATGATTCGATTTCACCGCATGGTTTGTCTGCATCAGATAAAGCCGGTTTTCAAAGAAACCAATATCTGTTAAAATCTCACCAATATAGCCACGTAAAAGTCAGGAGATGCTAAACCAAAAGGAGTAATGCCTATGAAGACAATCCTTATAGTGGCAGCATTGGATACAAAGGGTGCAGAGGTCGCATTCTGCAAAGAGCAGATAGAGGCTCTGGGGGTAAAGGTACTGTTAGCAGATGGCGGCATATTGGGGAGGCCGACAATAACGCCCGATATTACGCGGGCGGAAGTAGCTGACGCGGCCGGCACAACGATTGAACGGGTGAAAGAGATCCGGGCTGAAGGAGATGCCATTGCTCTGCAGGCCAAGGGCGCGGGGGTCATCGCACTGCGCCTGCATAAGGAGGGCAAGATCCACGGTGTATTAGGCATCGGGGGAGGCATGGGTACGGCTTTAGGAACAGGAGTCATGCGGGCCCTTCCCATGGGTGTGCCGAAATTCATGGTATCCTCGCAAGCAGGGAACCCGGCCATGAGTCACCTGGTAGGGACCAAGGATATTTGCATGTTTCACTCGGTGGCCGATGTGGTAGGGCTAAACCGGTTCACAAGGACCATCTTTACCAGGGCCTGCGGAGGCGTTGTGGGAATGGCGAACGCACAGGTGAAAGAAGAGAAGGACGAGAAAAAGACGGTGGCCCTGTGCGCCAAGGGCGCTACTGAGGATGCGAACCGAATGTTACGACAGAGACTTATTGATGCCGGCTATCATCCCATGACCTTTCATTGCTTTGGGTTCGGCCCGGCCAGCCTAGAACAGGTAATAGCCGACGGTTATATAGATGGCGGTGTTATCGAGCTCTCCAGTGACTGGCTTGACCGCATTGGAGGTGGCTCTTCATTTCCCCCTGACGATCGTTATGAGAATGCCGGCAAGTTGGGATTGCCACAGGTTTTTGTTCCCGGGACCTGCGATCTCATCGCTGCCCCCGCGGGAAAATATACAGATCGAAAGACCCATCTCCACAACGAAGCGGTAACATCTTACCGGTCAAGCTATGGAGAACTCCATCAGGTGGGAAGAGAAATAGGCGAAAAACTGAGTAAGAGCAAGGGGCCGGTAACCGTGGTAATACCCATGCAAGGGTTTTCGGTGTATGACCGTGTGAGCGGTCCTATGCACGACCCCGAGGCAAATGCGGGTTTCGTAGACGCAATTTCTGGTTTTGACGGTACATTAAAGGTCGTAAAAGTGGATGCCCATATACTGGATGAAAAATTCATCGATGCAGTGATGGATGCTTTCCTGGAAAACGCCTCCAAGGTCTGAGCTTAAGGTTCCTTTCCTCTATTTTGTGGTGAAGAACCACTCTTTTGCGGACGGTAACAAACGCATCGCGGCATCTCTGTTTCTCTGGTTTCTTGATGCCAATGGGATTCTTTACCGAAAAGATGGAGGAAAAGGATTGGCGAAAATGCTCTTGTCGCCCTGACGCTCATGATTGCGGAGAGCAGACCAGAAGAAAAAGATGTGCTCATCAAGGTGTATCGTAAAGCATAGGTCAAACATTATATCTCTTCCGAAAAAACTCATAAGCCTCTATGATTGCCTTGGTCTTTTGCTCGGCAATTTCTTGAAACTCTTCTCCTAAATGCTGTAATTTGTCAGGATGGTACTTTGCAATTAAGTCTCGATATTTTTCTTTGATATTGGCAGGGCTATCTGTATCGGTAACCCCTAAAATCTGTCGATACTTTTCTTCCTGGCTTACTCGTTTCCAGCTATGGTATTCCTGTTTTTTTTCATCTTTATCCCAATAAGCACCATTCTTGCCTTGGTGACCGTTATATCGTATTAATTTTTTAATTATTGATCGAATGAAACAATAACCAACGATAAAGAAAATTATGATTATTATAAATCTTATCAATCAGACACCCTGATCCATTAAATTTTTTTGTACAATTCCTGATCTTTATCAAACAACTGCGTTCCAGACCGGCATAAACAATTGCAGGTCTCATTTTACCACAGATAGATATTGATGAACATGGATAACTACACATGATTTTACAGAGCCTTATAACTTGTTGGCTGACGGCCTGAGGGCTGAAGCGTGGCAGAAAGAAGGAAAATGTATTAAGACAAGATCTGACCCCAACGGTTTTGCCGGTCTGAAAAAATCATTGACCGCTGTCTCAGCAAAGAGTTAGGATTCTCATACATCCCGTTCTTTGATTTGGAGGAAGTGGCAAGGGTATGGAGTTGTTCAGTAAAATATTTAGCGCGATGAATCAGGACCGGGTCAAATACATGGTGGCAGGAGGTGTGGCTGTGAACCTCTACGGAATTGAGCGTGCCACCGCTGACCTCGATATCGTTGTTCTGCTTGAAGAAGCAAACCTGTCAAAATTTGTTTCTGTGGCAAAAAAGCTTGGCCTAAAGCCCAAAATTCCTGTTCAGCTTACTGACCTTATCGACGCGGAAAAGAGAAGAAAGTGGATCAAAGAAAAAGGGATGAAGGTCTTTAGCCTATTTGATCCGCAAAACCCATTTTTCCTGATTGATGTTTTTACTGAGTTTGATTTTCCTTTTCGGGATGTATATGAAAGAAGAAACAGAATTCGTTTTGAGAATACAGTCATTCCGCTTATTCCGTTAGATACTCTTATAGAAATGAAAAGAGGAACTGGCAGGCCCCAGGACGAGTCTGATGTTTACTATCTTGAGAGGATCAGGGAGAATCTGTGTCATGAAAAATAGACCTCTTCTCTATCACAGAACAGATGAGGAAATAGCACTATATCGCCGGAAGCCTGTCAAGCTGAAGCTCCAATGGCTTGAAGCACAGATGGAGTTTTTCTACAAAGCCATGCCAAAAAAAGCCAAGAAGATTCGCGATCGGCTTATGAAGGGGGAGCTTTAACTCTACTATTATCCCGGCTTATCAGCTTGTTTGCCTGAACGTGTACCGGCATTTAGCATGACAACCTGAAGCGCCTGAGTTTTGCATAATACACAACTATGTCCCCAAAATTCACACTATAATATAATTTACACTACAATATGATAATTATGTTATAATGTAGTGTAAAATAATGGAGGTTGCCATGAAGGTGCTCAAGGGTATTTTGTCTGAAAGTAAAGAATATTATCTTAACATGAAGGCAGAAATACAGCAGAAACTAATCTCTCTGCCGACAGGAAGCGTGAAAGAGAGGATTATCGCAGGCAGGAAGTATTACTATATGCAGAAAAGGAAGGATGATAAGGTGGTACACGAGTATATTGGAAATAAGAAGCCTAATGATCTGCTCGAAAAGATACAAGAAAGAAGAGTGTTGAAAGCAGAACTCAAGAAAGTGAATGAAGCACTAAAGATACTGCAACGGGCCGAGGGCAGGAAACGTGACTAAATACCTGACAGATATACTCAGAGTGTTCTATAGCCATAATCTTTTTAATGAAGGCGTGCAATTGATCGGAAGCTGGTGTTTCAACCTTTACCAAAAACACTTGGGGGTAAAAAAGTATCCCCTTCGCACTCTCGATATCGACTTCTTGGTGCCAATACCGTATCGAGGGGTCAGGCATGAAGATTTTATAAAAGACCTTGAAAAGCTTGATTTCCGATGTAATTTCAACTCTGATGGCTCAATGTTTTTTTGGAACAGTGAATTGAAGATTGAATTTATTGTTCCAGAGAAGGGACGTGGAGGTAAAGGAGTTGTCCATATCAGGGAGCTTGGTCTAAAAGCGATACCGTTAAGATTTGTCAATCTGTTACTGGATAATCCAATCTATGTAAATGAAAACAATATGAAAATACTTCTACCGAACCCTGTTAATTTCTGTATTCATAAGCTCCTCATCGCTTCTCGAAGAAAAAGCCTGGATAAAAAACTTAAAGATCTTGAGCAGGCGCTTCATACCTCGACAAGACTAAATGATAATGAAATACGAAAACTGTTTAATTCACTACCGAAAAACTGGAAACAGAATATCTTGAGAACTTTTGAATTTGCTCGGACAGAATTGCCATTATTGCGTGAAGAAGCAGAGAGATTGTTTCTTACACTACAAAATAAAGAGAAATAGAAATGGTAGTGTAAAAATCGGGTTTTTCCGCTTTTATCCCTAAGCAAGTTTCAGATATACGCATCCCTATTTATCGGTTATGTTTCTCAAGGGAAGGCAATAAAAAGAGGCATTACCGCGGGACGAAACCCTTTGGATAGCCTCTTATCGTGATTATTTAAGAATTATATAGTGATATTATAGGCTTGTCACGAAATTCCATAATGTTGTTTTGTTAGGGCCAGAAATCTTTCCCGCCCGTCTCCCCTTTCTCACTTTTCCCGCTTGCTTCCCAGTTAGTCGTTTTCTTTCTGATAGCGTACGTGGCGTGATTCCTCGCATTTTACATAGCTCTTACTGGATTTCGACCTATTTGGAGGCTGCCATTCCACAGGGCAAGTCACAAAAAATCTCCCATAAATGATGATCTTCTCAACTATCCCGGCAAGTCTTTGGCAGACAGAATCCAGGACGAAACTATGGATGCTATAATGCTGTCGATTTTTTTAATGCTTATGCCGGCTTTCTTATTGCTGATATTCATTACCCTAAAGAATCATTTAGCCTCAGGGACTGCTCATCTGATTTTTGTTGCTGTAACACTAATTATTACCGGACTTTTCTGTTGGAGACTGCATCGCAAGTTTCGAAAGATCCGTTTCTGTCGTATGGGTCTTGATGGAGAAAGGGCTACGGGCGAAGAACTCAACCAACTCATGAAGCACGGGTACCGGGTCTACCATGATATGCAAGCAGGCAAGTTCAACATCGATCATATTGTAATAGGGTCCAGTGGTGTATATGCTGTGGAAACAAAGTATAGGTCAAAAGTAACTGGAAATGGCACAAATGGAGTAAAGGTTCTTCGTGATAATGACAGGCTTTGCTTTCCAGATAATAGGATTGACAGCAAGGCCATACCACAGGCCAGGGCACAGGCAAAGTGGATGTCTGAATTCTTGACTAAGAGCGTCGGCAAGCAGATTACTGTTCAGGCCATTGTAGCCTTACCTGGCTGGTACGTGAAACCAGGGCCTCATGATGGAACCGTGCTCGTAATTAGCCCGAAGAACCCCGACAACTTTTTCCTCTCAAGACCTGCCATGCTCGATGACCAAATGATCCAGCAGGTGGCTTATCAAATTGAACAACGCTGCAGAACAGTCAAACCGTTTGAGGTTGTTTGATTTTTTTGTCACCATTTTTCCACTTATATCTTCAACCGTCTTAGCGACCTGTTCACCAACTCATCCCCCTTTCATCCCTGATCCTGCCTTTTCTTTTTCCCATCACCAATTGCCTATCACCTATGACCTGCCTTCGGCAGATTTCTCTTGTCTTTTCATGGGTTAAGGGGGTAGAATTTTTCGATAAGGGGGACAAACAGGATAAAAAATGAAAGTCAGGAAAGCACAAAGGATTAAATAAGCCATAGATGGAATGGAGAACGTTTCAATTTAAAATGACAGAGCTTTGTACGAGATTTCCTGGAGCGAACCGTGCCTGACAAAAGCCCCGCAAAAGGCATCAAAAGTTGGCCCAAGGACGATCGTCCAAGAGAGAAACTGCTCAAGAAAGGCCCTGGAGCGCTGAGCAATTCTGAGCTTCTGGCGATTCTTTTGCGTACCGGCGTTGAGGGCACGAGCGCCATCCCCTTTGTGCGATAGCTGCCGATAAGTTCCGGAAAAGAAAATATCATAGCTATGGCGACTATTCCGAAGGGTTCATTGTAGTACCGAGGGAGGACTAAGGGACATCCTGTAGTCCTCCTGTCAAGCACAAAATATAAAGATAACGATTTCAAATAGTTCACAAAGTGGCTTCTTTTCACGGCGCATCTTTCCTGTCGACTCGTTGTTGAGAGTCCACATTTATGTCCGGCGAGTATCTCACATAAGAAACGAATCCGCACCTTATCGTTATCAGTATCCGGCATGCATGGAAGCTGCCCATCATCCTTTGTCCAGGCTGCATGATTCAAGTGAGAGGCCCGTTAGTGTCCCGCACGAGGTCACATCTGCCTCAACGTTGTTGCCCGGGCTCTCCCGCCGTTTGTCGTTATTCGTTTACTACGCTCTTATACACCCCGGATCAAACATCTGTCTCTTTTTCATTAAAGTCCATGCAATAATAAGCATCTTTGCCGCAAGTTTAACCCTCATCCTGGTTCGAATCCCCTTCTCCCGTTCTCTGCCGGTGAGCCTGTTCGTATAATAGGTTATGAAGGCATGGTTTCGCGTCGAGGCAATAAGCGCTGCCTGATAGAGACCATACCGGAGGTCAGCCTTCCCTTTTTTGGAAATAACCGGGGCTGTCTCTGTTCTTTTTCCACTGCGATCGGAACTCAGATCCAACCCAGCCGTTTTGAGCACCTGCCGATGGTTCTCGAAGCGGTGGGGATTGCCAAGGGCTCCGAGCACCTTCGCTGAGATATCAGGGCCGAAGCCGGGGATGGATACGAGGTACCCATACTCCGGGAATCTCCTACATACCGCTGCAATCCTCCTGTCTGTCTCCAGGATCATGCTATGAAGGTGCTGTAAACCATCGAGGAGGATTCGTGCTTCCAGACCTGCCGAGGGATGGACCATACAGCCGATAGACGATGACGCTTTTCGGTGGATCTCCCATAATCGCCTTCTCTGGTTCTCTCCTCCATTCGAAGAGGACACCATACGGACAAATGCCTCAAAGGACAGGTTTGCAAGCTCTGCCGGATTGAGGCACCATTTGACAACAGCAGGTCCTTCTCCATATCCGAAGAAGGAATCCATTTCCGGGAAGTACTGGGCGATAAGATGATTCCTGATTCTGACCTTGTAATCCTTGTTCCGATTTCTTCAGCCTTCGCTTTAACGACAAAAGGCTCCTCAGTTCTCGCATGTCCATGGAAGGAAGTTCGTAGAAGAGGCACTTGCCCTGGGTAAGAAGATCGGCTATATTCGCTGCATCCTTTGTATCGTTTTTGTCCCATCGTCCATCCAGAAGTTCACGGTTCTTCTTGACTGCAGTGCCGGCAACGAGAACAACCATACGACCATGGGTAATGAGGTGCTCTCCCAAGGGCTTATGATAATCTGCCGTGGGTTCCATGCCGAATGCCAGGCGTGGAAGACCGTGCTGAGCCTTCAGGGTATCTGCCTGGAAACAAAGCTTTTCAAATCCTTCTCGGGTGTTGTCAAAGACGAACCTTCTCAGCAAAGTCTCCCGTTGCTGTGCCGAAGAATGCCGTGTGGGTATCTTTGGCAATATCGATACCTACCACCAGATGCTGCGTTGAACCGCGAATCTCATTCTTGAGTTGACGAAACGCTTCCAACCTGCTATCCTCGTTTTGTACCATAAGGGCCTCCTTGGTTCAGATTTGTTTGATGCGCACACATCAATAGTCTTACCAGGAGGTCTTCCTTTTTGGTAGTCTGATAAAAAACTTTTTTCTATGGTAGCCTTTGGGGTAGAAGCAAAGAGCATAAGGATATATAACGTTGTTAACTTGTCAACTAAATGAGAAGCTAATAAAAACTGGTAATGTGTAATAGGAAATAGGGTAACGGAACGTCATTGAAATGTTGAAATATCTCTTCACCTTACTTTGAAATGAGCTTTTTAAAGTCGGAATATGGCTGGGAAGATTCTACTCCAAATAGCTCATGCGTGCATTTTGTCCGGGTTTTCCATTAGCAAACCATCGCTAGGCAAGGAAACTTGGTCTTTTGTGTTTGCATAGCTCCAAAATCAGCCCACACAGTGGGCGAGAAGGGGAGACTAGGTCCCGCTTGGCGGGATAGAGGGGGCGACGCAAGCCCCCGTAATATGTTCCGAAGTCTCGAGCGCGAGTGAGTGAAGCCGCTGAAATAGATACAGGATTAAGGGTTTGAAGGGTAAGGATTAATATCGAGAAGGCTTGTCCGAATATGGGTATAGATTGGACATGTACTTATTGAAAAGAATGAAACCGGAGAGATGAGTCGAAGCATCAGGGAATAGAAGATATGCGCGATGGAACAAGATTCAATAGGGTAGAGCATGGCGAAAGAAAGTGGCCTAATTGTTGCTATATGGTATAATAGATTAAATTCAGAAGGAGTCAACGTGAGGAGGTTGAATAAATGAAAACTCAAGGTATGACAGCCGAGGTTTTCTTGACGGCGTTTAAGACGATGCCGAAGAGAGAACAGAATATTTTTCTCAGCAAAATTGTTAAGGATAGCCGTTTGAGAGAAGATCTAATTGACATAGCAATAGCTGAGAATAGAACAAAAGATAAGGGTAGGCCATTCAGGGAATTCTTAAAGGATAGCGGGGAATAGTTGTAATATACTGTACATATTATTTTCAAGGCATAAAAAGAATTTCTTAAATTAGCCCAGACAGAACGAAACAAAATTCGCAACAAAATACTCTCCCTCGAAAAAGATCCTCGACCTTTCGGTTCAAATAAACTGCGAGAAACAGAGTATTTCAGGATTAGGGTCGGAGATTACAGAATAATTTATGGTATTGACGATGAACTTAAGTTGGCGAAGGTTTTGTCAATTGCTCACAGAAAGGATGTTTATAGGTGATCGTGGGATTCTCCTAGCTCTGTCCGTGACATAATAGACAATCTCTACGGCAGCAAACAGGTCTCTGAGAGTGCTGGATTACATAAATTTAAAAGCCAATCAGGGGGCATCAACCATCTACGGGCTTGCAGCGAGCCGCCATATCTCTCCTTGGTCCGTTGCAACATAGAGCCCACCATCAGGACCCTGAGCGAGGGAACGCATGCGCCGGGACGGTATGCCGCTGATAGTCGTGTGCCCGGTGGCCATACCTGCAGTATCCATCTGCAGAATATCGATCCGTGAACCACGGAGAAACCCGACTGCCAGCCTGCCGTCCCATGTCTGCCACCGCTTCCCGCTCAGAAAGATACAGTGCCCCATGCCTTCAGAAATACCATTGTTCGTCCACGAGGGTCGAAGGGCTGCCGGAAACTTGTCGAGATCGGTCATCGAGGTGGGTCTTCGGTCCGATCTGTTGGAGGTATACCCGCAGTAGTTGGATATGCAGCTGACGTTAGGGTCAGGCTTAGGGTCCCATCCACCATTGCCGCCAGCGATCAGCGGTGTCACTTCGTCGCTGTGGCCCGGCCCGTGCTCGCATGAAAACGGTTGGCCGGTGCCAGGACGGAACGTGATTCCCTGCACATTTCGATGGCCGTAGGTGAAGATACGGGGATCACCCCCGGCAGGCGTATTGTTGCCCGGAGCAGCTGCACCATCGCGATCGACACGCAGGATTTTGCCGCCTAAACGAGTAAGATCCTGGGGCAATTCTCCGTTGTGGTTGTCGCCGGTAGTGATGTACAGAAATCGGTCGGACGGGCTGAACCGAATACGTCCCCCACTGTGTGCTCCGGCCCCTCCCCAGATAGTGGCCGAACTCTTATACGGAATATCGGTGACGATATCCTTGCGGTTGGTGACTGTTGAATACCCTGTATCCACGACGAGCCTTACAACGTGATTTGTTTTACGGTCGTTGAGATTCGAGGCCATAAAGACATAGAGAAAGCGGTTGTCGGAAAAACTTGGATCGACGGCCACACCAAGCATTCCGCTTTGCCCCTGACAAAACAAATCATCAACCACAACTGCCGACCCGGATGTACCGAATAAGCGCTGAATGGTACCATTTGCACGGCGTACCGAGAGACCACGGCACTTTTCAGTAAACAACATCACCCCGTCAGGAGTGAAGGCAATGTCCCACGGGTCGCTCAGGCCGGATAACAAAACTGTCCTGGTCAATGTGGGTTCTTTTGACGATAAGCTTGCACCCTTAGAAATCTCTTGTTCTGCGCAGCAGTTGCCAACGTTCAAAATTACGCAAACGACAAGGGCTGCAATCAACAAAATCATCTCTCTCTGTTTCATATATAACCCTCCCGGTCCAAGTCTGCAGGAAACGGTTGATGAGCCACTGTATAACACCTCCTGCAACTATTATTATTCTTCAAATAGCTTACTGCCGGCAATCGTGTTTTTCAATATGAATTTCAGGATAGTCAAGTTTAAAGGCTAAGATACCTGTAGAGATTCCCAAGGCTTTTCTCACTTCCATCCACCATATTCCTCAGGACATTTCTGACTGGTCAGTGTAGTAAAAGGTAAGGGGCGGCTTATGAAGGCCGCCCTTGGTTAGAAAAAGCTAAAAGAGAAGGGTAATGGTCACCTTGGTCTCTTTGCCTGCGTTGTTTGCCGGGAACTGCCACTTCTTCATGAGCTTCACAATACACTGATCGGCGGTTTTGTTTTTCGTGGAACCTGATACGACCTTGATGTCCTTCACGACGCCATCCGCACCTATGGTCAATGTAACAGTGACCTTTCCTTCCAGACCTGTCTGAGAACGGCATGCATCGATTTTTTTCATATGATCGTTGACGATTTTGGCGACAGCCTCTTTCGGGAGGCCGCCGGATGCCGTCACCTCACCTATGGTTGGCGATGATTTTTGCTTGGGCGCGTCCTTGGATACGATCTGTTCCCTGAGGATCCCTTTTCTCTCGAACTCAGCGGGAGAAGCCAGCTTGGCCATCGGTGCGTAGGCCCTGGTTGATGCCATGCCGCCCACTGCAAAATCTGAAACACTCTGCGGCAAAGGTAGGGGCTGTTTAACTGTGGTTGGCATCCCGTCAGTGTTGCGCACTTCGGTATCGATAGCTACAAAGGATGTGTACGCTGTGAGGAGGTTGTAGGTGAGACCGAGATCGGTAACTTCTTTGATGCGTTTATCGTCGGACCGTAGCTTGTTGTAGTCTGAGAGCAAGGTGACACGATGCCGTGCCCAGAGATAGCGAAGTGCCGAATTCGTTCTGGAAGGTTTTGTACCGGCCACATCGATGGTATCCGTGTATTTTCCTTCTCCCGTCATGCCGGTCAGGGTAATTTTGCCCTGGGGTTTGCCGCGCCATTTACCGAACACTATGACAGGCCGCTCGGCGAGCACGTCGGGGATACGCACAGGTTCAACGTCGTAGGCGGCGAAGCCATTGAAGTTTGCCTTGACCCCCGTCAATACCGGCGATTGGATCATGGTCCGGAAACGTTCTGCTTTGGCCGGGGCCTCATCGGGCTTTGTGATAACGAAAGGTTCGCCCATGCCCACATGTGCCATGCCCTCAATGATGTGATGGTTTACGCTGGAACCGATTCCGAAAGCGAACATGTTGGCATCACCGAGGTTCTTCCGAATAAGGTCGAAGACCTCCTCTTCAACCATGACGTAGCCGTCCGTCACGATTACCATGGTTCTGGAGACTCCATCGGCTCGTTTGAGGGAGAGGGCCCGCTTCATTGCCGGGAGAAGCTCTGTGCCGCCTCCACCCTTTTGGCGCTCGATGAGGGCAATAGCCTTGCCGATGTTTTCGGCGGTGGCAGGCAGCGACTCCTCGGACATGACGGAATTGCCGCCAGAAAAGAGGAGCACGTTAAACGTGTCGGTGGAACGGAGATTGCCGATGAGGTTTTTCAGAAGCTTCTTGGAGACATCCAACGGAAATCCATGCATGGAGCCGGAGACATCGACAATAAAGATATATTCCCGGCCTGGTATCTGGGCTGTAGAGACCCTTCTGGGTGGCTGCATCATGAGAAGGAAAAAGTTCTCCTTCGCGCCCTCATACAAGAGGAGTCCTGATTATATGCTGTCTCCATCGAGGCGGTACCGTAGTATGCAGTCGCGATTGCCGTCCTGCTTCTCTGATTTGTCGAGGGTGACTGTAGCAGTAGTCGGGCCGGTGTAAACCGTCTTGACCTTGTGGGCCGAGCTGGTAATCTCCTTGATCGGTAATCCGGCTGCGATATGAACGGTTATATCGAAAACATACGTTGGGGCTTCTCCCTCGTGAAGGTAGGGGTTCTTCACCCAGTGTTCAGAAGGGGGCGCTGTTTCCGCCGCCTGGTTTGAATAACGGGGGCCGACAACGGTAGGGTAAGCAAACTCATACACCCGGTCGGTCGGTATGATGAGTTCGGCATATTTGAGCTCCACCTTGATCTCATCGCCGGGCATGATGTTGGCCATGTTCATCTGAAAGACATTAGGTCGTTGCTGTTCCAGGAGAGAGGCGCTCTTACCTGCATCCCTTGCCTGCTCGTATTGCCGCCGGGCTTCCTCCCTCTTGTTGATTTTGGCTTCAATGACCCGCTTTCCAATGCTCATTTTCATGCCGTAGACGGCAGCCCTTGTCGATGCCGGAAAGACATAAATCGCTTCCAAGGCCTTCTTACCTTCGTTCTTGTAGACCTGTGTAACGGTGACATCGGCGATGACTCCGGCGATATTCACTTTGGCTGATGTGGATTTTAATGGAAGCTGATCCACCGTGGGGTCGTCGCTTTTCACGAAAAAATAGGGAGAGAGGGTCTTGTCGTCCGACTCCCTCTGCGGTACGGGCAAAGTCTTCCCAAAGGCAATGCCGAAGAGAATGGATACTGCTGCAACCAGTAGGACAAAAGATCGTGTAACGGGTTTCATAAATAACCTCCTATGATATGAAAGAATGTGCATCTGTTTTCTTAGACAGGGGAGGGGCCGAAAAAGTTCCCGGTTAGAGGAGACCTTGGTAATTTATTGATTAGCTGAGAAAGGCAAAGGCTCAGGTTCTATTTTTCTTACCACCCGCTACGCTAGAGACATGGAGTACACAGAGGAAGGCTTCCGTGAGATCCTGTCCCGATATGGGGAGACGACCATATCGGGACAGCCACCGTCCCGCTTATGCGGGAGCAGGTGTGGCCGGAAGCGAATTCCTACGGTTACGGCCATCATGAAACTGATTTTCTCGGTGATGCTTTTCTCTGTGACCTCTGTGCCTCTGTGGTGAATACTGCAGTTTTAACTCGTGCATCTGATACAGGCTAGCAGCAAGGAGAGGTGTTTGTGCTGAATGCCGGCAAGGAAAGCTTCCACAGTTACAGGTGCGGAAAAAGAGGGATTGTGGTAATGTAATGGGAACCGGACCGCCATGAACCTTTCAGATATAAGATTGCCAAGAGAGCTGGAAGCCGACGGAAATGCCGAAACCATTCTCCGGGTCTTAGGGGCCCGCACCGTTCAACTGTGGGCCGGAAGTGATCTTTCCATACCCATAATCACCATGGGCGAGCCCTTGAAAAAGGTCATCCGGAGAGCAGGCCTGAATGGTCAGGTGCGGTGGGGTTTGGAGGCAATCTCTGACAAGCTGAAAGAGGAGGAAAGGGGAATTGCCAATCTTCGGGAAGGCAGAGGTCTGCCCACTGGCGACAGGGTTTCCCGGCTGCTTCTCGTTTCTAACGATGGCGCCCAACGTTTTTACCGGCACATCGAACGCCTCCTGCAAGCCCATGCTCCCAGGCTTTTCGTTTGCATGGTAGATATGGATGGCAATGTGCTGGGTAGCATGGTTACGGGCAGGGAGAAACAGATCAAGGTTGTCATGGCCGAACACAAAAGTGTTGTTGCTGAGATATTGCGTGCCATGGCGATAGGATAGGACAGTTTATGATCACTATATATGTTGATGCCGACGCAACTCCTGTGAAGAACGAAGCAGCCAGGGTTGCAAAACGCTACGGGCTTAAAATCTATTTCGTCTCCAACTCCAACAAGAAAGCTCCGCAAGACTCATTGGTGGAAATGATTGTGGTGAATGACAATTTAGACGCTGCAGACGATTGGATTGTGGAGCACATTACCGAGAAGGATGTGGTAGTGACGGCTGATATTCCTCTTGCTTCCCGATGTCTTAAAAAGGGTGCCCGGGCCCTTGATCCCAAGGGGCGTGTTTTCACGGAGGACTCAATCGGAGAAGTTCTTGCAAACAGAGATATTATGACTTTCTTGCGGGATCTGGGAAACATGACTGGTGGATCACCGCCATATAGCAAGCAGGATCGCTCCCGCTTCCTGCAACGTCTGGATGATCTGATCCATGCAATTCGCAAGGAGAGGGCGGCAAATGCATCAAATTCACATTCGAAATCTTAAGCTCGATCCGCCCCTTCTTCTGGCTCCCATGGCAGGCCTTACCCACAGCGCCCTCAGGCAGATTTTCTCCGGGTTTGGCGGAGTCGGCCTTTTATCAACGGAAATGCTCTGGGCAAAAAGACTGCCCACTGAGAACCCCATGATCTCTCCTTATCTGATCAGGACCGGTTTGGAAAAACCACTTTCCTACCAACTCCTGGTTTCCATAGACAGTGAGATTGCCTTGGCATTAGATAAGCTTCATAAACTTCAGGCCGATGCTATTGATCTGAATATGGGCTGTCCAGCGCGGAATATCCGGAATTCAGGCGGAGGTTCCATGCTCATGGAACAGCCGCAGGATGCCCGCCGCATAGTGATGGAGGCGAGAAAGGGCACACATCTGCCTCTTACCGCAAAAATCAGGCTCGGCGCAGAACTCGATGAACAGACATTGAAGGACTTCTGCGTTATGCTCGAAGATGAAGGCATTGATATGCTGTCGGTCCATGCCCGGCTCCAGAAAGAGCCGTTTGACAGAAGGCCTCGATGGGAGTGGATTGCCAGGATAAAAGAACGGCTCAGGATTCCTATTATCGCCAACGGCGGAATATTCACTGTCCGGGACGCCAAAGATTGCCTGCGCGTCAGTGGCGCCGACGGATTGATGCTTGGCCGCGGGGCTGTTGTTAAACCCTGGCTTTTTGCTGAAATTGCCCGGGAGCTGTATGACTGCAACATTCAGGAGCCGGAAGTATCCCTGCCTGCTGTATATGACAACTTTATAGACCTCATAAACGACCTTTTCACGCCTGAACGGCGGCTTGGGAGGCTTAAGGAGTTTACCCATTATTTTGCGAGAAATTATCAATTCGGGCACCAGTTGAGTTGGAGGATTCAAAACAGCGCCAGCGTGGAAGAAGCAAGAGATAGGGCAAATATTTTCTTCGAAAATAACCGCTGTTAAAAAACAGTAGGGGGCGTTGTTGAGTTGTTAACTAGCCTGTAGGCCGGCAAGCTATCAAGCCGGTGCATGGCGCGGAAGGGTTATTCTGATTTCCAGTCCTTTTTCCATATTCAGTGCCTCAATTGTCCCGTTATGCTTTTCAATCGCCTTTTTGGCAATAGTCAGTCCCAATCCCGAACCTGGCGTGCTGGAACGTTTTAACCGGTGGAAGGGATCGAAGATGCGCGAAAGATCTTCTTGCGACAGTTCCTCAGAGGTATTCATGATGCGTATCTCCAGTGCATCAGGCTTCCACGTCATCTGTACCGAAATATCCCCCTTCTCGGGAGCAAACTTGGTTGCGTTGTCAAGTACGTTTACCAGCGCCAACCGAAAAGCTTCTTTATCAGCAAGAAAAGGCTGACTTTGAGAGAACTCGGTTGTTACATGGAGGTTTTTTCGTTCGATGAGCGGGCGAATTTTTTCCAACAGCTCCCCTATAAGATCTGATGGATCAAGCGGTTCAGGCCTGAACGGCGATTGACGCATGTCCAGCCGCGACAAATCCAGCATGCGGCCAATAAGGCCGTCGAGTTCATCTATATCTTCGCGAATCCCGTCGAGATGTCCCGCCAGGTCCTTTATGTTCCCCTGCGCAACCTTCTCCCGCAGGAGTTCCTCAGCCATCCGAATTCGTGTCAGAGGGGTCCGGAGCTCATGGGATATATTGGCTGTAAGCTCTTTGCCGCTCACGATCATACCTTCGAGTTTATCTGTCATATGGTTGAAGGTTTGGGCCAGATCACTGATCTCGTCTTTGCCCTTGATGTTGACCCTGTGGGAGAGGTCTCCTTCTGCAACCAGAACGGCTGACTGGCGGAGTTTCTCTATACGTCTCGTGATAAGCCGGGAAACAGGAATGACGGACAGGGCGACGATGATGCCGATTATGAGCAGTCCTAAGGCAAAAAAACCTTTGGGGGGAGAAAAGGCGGGCTTCTTGAACAGTATATGGATTGCGCCTACCTTTGTCCCTGAAAGCTCTATGGGGACAGTAGTGTAGAAGTGAAGATCCATCAGTGGATGTAGCGTGGGGATTCCGTGTTTCCCTGGCCTGCTTTTCGTGATAGTCTCGGGAATATTAGGGATTTCTCCGGGGAAGGATTTTAACGCAACTGTGCCATCCTCGCGAGTCACCCACATCGGGGCTCCCAGGAGCCTACCAAAATCGGAGATGAACTCCTTGAGGGGGATATTCTCCGACCAATCAGCAGCCGGTACGGATTGAATTTTGTCTCCAACCATCTCCTTCACGACCAGAACCTTGTCTTTGGCGAACTGCTCGAAGCGGGCTGTAAAGCGCCGTGCAGGGATCATGATAAAGAGGAAAAAGACGAGGACCTCCGTGATGAAGAGAACTGCGAGGAACGACAGAAGTATTTTTGTGTACATCGATCTGAGTTTCATGGTGCATCCACAAACATGTAACCCGATCCCCACATCGTTTTTATTCGTAGGGGCGTCCGGGGGTCGTCTTCCACCTTGGCCCTGAGCTTGCTGATGTGGACATCGATGCTTCGGTCAAAAGCAGTAAAATCCCGCCCGCGGGCCAGCGTCATGAGCTGATCACGGCTCAGCACCGTGTTGGGGTTCTTCATGAGAACCTCAAGAATCCTGAATTCCGCGGTGGAGAGTTCCAGCTCATTATTTTTGACAACAACGGTTTGCTTTGCCATATTCAGCGTAATGCCGCCCGCAGTGATAGAGAGGTCATGCGCTTGTTCTCTCGCATCTTTGGTTCTATAATCGGACCTTCGCAGAACCGCCTTCATCCGGGCAAGTAATTCCCTGGGGTTGAAGGGCTTCGGCAGGTAGTCGTCTGCTCCCAGCTCAAGCCCTACGATTCGGTCCGTATCGTCACCCTTTGCGGTAAGCATGATTACAGGCAGTGTATGATCCCTCCTGATTTCCTTGAGCACCTCCAAGCCATCCTTTCCCGGCAACATTATGTCCAGGATAATGATATCGGGTGCTTCGGCGGATAAGGTCTTCAGCACATTAGAACCGTCAGGCAGGCGCAGGGTGCGAAATCCGTTGCCTCTCAAATACTCTCCAAGAAGCTTACACAGCTTGTCATCATCATCTATGATTAGAACCGTATTTCCCACAGATGTCACCTCTTTTTACAGTCTTTTACATTTATTTTACACTTTTTTGCACGTTCGCAAAAATATCTTTACATCTTTTCAGTATCCTATATGAGCATGGGCAGCGACCCAGAGCAAACTTTAAGGAGGGAAAGCATGAAGATAAGAAAGCGTTCCATGGTTATCGGCGGTGTTATACTATTGGTGGTCCTTGCCGGTTTTGGAGTTTTCGCGGCGTGGGGACAGGGAGGATGGTCAGGATGCGGTCCTCATTTCAGACCCTGGGGCAGTGGATTCCATCATGGACCCTTCAGTAGGGGAGATATGCATGAGTTCGTTCTTTGGAAACTCGACAACAAGATGGAAGAGCTGAGGCTTACTCCTCTCCAGAAGGAGAAGTATGGCGAACTCCGCACACGCATCAAGGGGCATTTTTCAGCGGCAAAGGAAGAGCGGAAGAGACTGAGAGAAGATTTTCGCGCAGAGATGGCCAAGGAAACTCCTGATGTGGCCGGTTTAACAAAGACAATGAAGAAGAAGATTCAGGATGTTTCGGGAATCATGCAGACCGACCTTGATCTCATTGCTGTTTTCTACGGGAGCCTAGACAACACGCAAAAACAGAAGGTGGTAAGCGGGATACGGGAGAAAATGGCCGGCAAGGGTCCTTGCGGGGAGGAGCAACAATGAAAGCAATCACGAGGAGGGAGTTTATGATAACCGGTTCAATATTGGCCAGTGCCGCAGTGACTTGCTTGTTACCGGGCAACGGGGTATTGTCGGCATCAAAGTCCCATGCTGCCGCGGTCAATTATCCTGAAGAAAAATGTGGAGATGAGAAGAATATGGAAAAGAGAATATTAATCGCCTACGCCAGCAAGTATGGTTCCACGGGAGGAGTCGCCGATGCCATTGGAAAGGAATTGTGCAGTAAAGATGTGGCCGCGGACACGGTCTTAATCAAGAATGCCAATAACATTAGTTCATATCAGGGAGTTATCATAGGCGGCGCAGTCTACATGGGTAAGTGGATGTCTGACGCGGCAGATTTTGTTAAGCAAAACAAGGATATCCTGTGCAAAGTGCCGGTCGCCTATTTTCTTGTGGGGATGACCCTGGCGCGGCATCCAGAAAAACGGGCCGAAGTGTTGTCCTACATGGACCCCATCCTTAAGGCTGTGCCTGAAATAAAGCCTGTTGGCATTGGAACATTTGCCGGAGCGATGGACTACAACAACCTTTCTTGGATAAACAAAAAGATTATGAAGTCCAAAGGATCTCCGGAAGGGGATTTCCGTGACTGGAACGCCATCCATTCGTGGGCCGGAGGTCTCGCGTCGCGACTGGTATAAGCGGAAGGGGACATCCTGTAGTCCTCCTGTCAAGCACAAAATATAAAGATAACGATTTCAAATAGTTCACAAAGTGGCTTCTTTTCACGGCGCATCTTTCCTGTCGACTCGTTGTTGAGAGTCCACATTTATGTCCGGCGAGTATCTCACATAAGAAACGAATCCGCACCTTATCGTTATCAGTATCCGGCATGCATGGAAGCTGCCCATCATCCTTTGTCCAGGCTGCATGATTCAAGTGAGAGGCCCGTTAGTGTCCCGCACGAGGTCACATCTGCCTCAACGTTGTTGCCCGGGCTCTCCCGCCGTTTGTCGTTATTCGTTTACTACGCTCTTATACACCCCGGATCAAACATCTGTCTCTTTTTCATTAAAGTCCATGCAATAATAAGCATCTTTGCCGCAAGTTTAACCCTCATCCTGGTTCGAATCCCCTTCTCCCGTTCTCTGCCGGTGAGCCTGTTCGTATAATAGGTTATGAAGGCATGGTTTCGCGTCGAGGCAATAAGCGCTGCCTGATAGAGACCATACCGGAGGTCAGCCTTCCCTTTTTTGGAAATAACCGGGGCTGTCTCTGTTCTTTTTCCACTGCGATCGGAACTCAGATCCAACCCAGCCGTTTTGAGCACCTGCCGATGGTTCTCGAAGCGGTGGGGATTGCCAAGGGCTCCGAGCACCTTCGCTGAGATATCAGGGCCGAAGCCGGGGATGGATACGAGGTACCCATACTCCGGGAATCTCCTACATACCGCTGCAATCCTCCTGTCTGTCTCCAGGATCATGCTATGAAGGTGCTGTAAACCATCGAGGAGGATTCGTGCTTCCAGACCTGCCGAGGGATGGACCATACAGCCGATAGACGATGACGCTTTTCGGTGGATCTCCCATAATCGCCTTCTCTGGTTCTCTCCTCCATTCGAAGAGGACACCATACGGACAAATGCCTCAAAGGACAGGTTTGCAAGCTCTGCCGGATTGAGGCACCATTTGACAACAGCAGGTCCTTCTCCATATCCGAAGAAGGAATCCATTTCCGGGAAGTACTGGGCGATAAGATGATTCCTGATTCTGACCTTGTAATCCTTGTTCCGATTTCTTCAGCCTTCGCTTTAACGACAAAAGGCTCCTCAGTTCTCGCATGTCCATGGAAGGAAGTTCGTAGAAGAGGCACTTGCCCTGGGTAAGAAGATCGGCTATATTCGCTGCATCCTTTGTATCGTTTTTGTCCCATCGTCCATCCAGAAGTTCACGGTTCTTCTTGACTGCAGTGCCGGCAACGAGAACAACCATACGACCATGGGTAATGAGGTGCTCTCCCAAGGGCTTATGATAATCTGCCGTGGGTTCCATGCCGAATGCCAGGCGTGGAAGACCGTGCTGAGCCTTCAGGGTATCTGCCTGGAAACAAAGCTTTTCAAATCCTTCTCGGGTGTTGTCAAAGACGAACCTTCTCAGCAAAGTCTCCCGTTGCTGTGCCGAAGAATGCCGTGTGGGTATCTTTGGCAATATCGATACCTACCACCAGATGCTGCGTTGAACCGCGAATCTCATTCTTGAGTTGACGAAACGCTTCCAACCTGCTATCCTCGTTTTGTACCATAAGGGCCTCCTTGGTTCAGATTTGTTTGATGCGCACACATCAATAGTCTTACCAGGAGGTCTTCCTTTTTGGTAGTCTGATAAAAAACTTTTTTCTATGGTAGCCTTTGGGGTAGAAGCAAAGAGCATAAGGATATATAACGTTGTTAACTTGTCAACTAAATGAGAAGCAAGCGTGCAATGCGAGACGGGCGGGAAAGGTGTGAAACTTTAAAGCAAATAGGGCTTGCAGGCTGACAGGTTGTGAAGGCAACGCGAATCAGAAATCGTGAACGTGTCTGCGTAAAAGCGTATATGCCTGAAAGCGATGAAACGGTCGCAGGATCATTCTTTTTCATCCCTTAAAAAGAACCCCCGAGGGGAACCCTATAGATTTTGTGCTGGGGGAAAATCAGGGTTCGGAACCTCAGGGGTAAGAGGCTTCTTAATCCTTATGAGATCACAGGGGCCCTTGTCGTCTATCGGATCCGGAATAGTTTCCACCCAAACCCCTGATAGGATCACGATAAACATCCACCCATCGTTCTTCTGAAGGGCGATAGAACTGCCTAAGGGTCTTGCCCAAAAGCAGCCTATCGAGTGTGCGGGCATCAATATCACCATAACTGTCATTCAGGTATTGCACACGTATCAGCATTCCTCTCCCCCTATGATCTTTTTTTTAGTCTGCTAAGACAAGTATAGCAGAAGAACCTGATTTGTACAGGGACTGTATCGGTTCTGATATTATATTTTTATGGTGCTTTCCATAGCCCGCGCCGATATATTCTGGCTTCTTTGTAGGCCTCTATGAATCTTTCCTGATATTTGATATTGGGTGGGGCTATGGCTACCTTTGCATACCCCGCCCTGACTATTTCCTCATTGAGCATTCTTCCATCGGAGAGGTAGACATATCCCTGAAGTTTTCCCTCCTGGTCTCTTGCCTGGACATCAAAGGCCATGAACACGATGTCTCCTTTTTTGACAATCCTTTCAACAAAACGTTTGGCATCAATCCCCTTGAAAGTTATGGTGAGTAGACTTTCTCCTGCGGTTCTGGAGTCTATCTCTGCCTTCCTGTTCATTACGCTCTCCGGGGCATCAATGCCAAGAAGGTTTATGGATTCTTTCTTGCTATTATATTCTACCATGAGGGTGTCGCCATCCACGACATCTACAACCGTGGCCGTCTCATCGGCATAGAGCGTCAGGATCAAAAGAAGGCAAAGCAAAAAAAGAGCAACAATCAGAAAAACTTTCGTTCGCAAAAATCTTTTCATGAGTACCTACCTTGTAGAACTGTGAAGGACAGCATGGACTATTATAACAGAACAATGGAAAATGGTGCAAAAGATGAGGGGTGAAAACATACTTTGTTTGACACCCCTCTTATGAAAGAACGCTGTCGGCTTTACGGTCCGGTTAGTCTTAAGGTGAGGGTATGAAATCGACCCTCCTTTCCTTTGCCCAACAGGACTCATCCTTTCCCTTGCAGGTGGACATCTCTTTTCCAAAACTAACAACATTAAGAAGTTTTGCATCTATGCTATGGCTAATAAGGTATCGCCTTGCTGCCTCGGCTCTTTTCTTGCCGAGGGAAATGTTGTACTGTTCTGTTGCCCGCGGGTCACAGTTTCCCTGAATAGTCACCTTTCTCCCCGGGTTTTGTCTGAACCATTCAAGATTTTGCTTCAGGGTTCTTTCAGCATCGGCCCTGATGTTGGATTTGTTGAGATCAAAGTAGATTGGCAGAAGGGCAGCTGCCGGAGTTGGTTGCGGCGGAGGCGCCGGCTGGGGAGCTGGAGGAGGGGGTGGCGGATCAGGGTATGCGTATGCCTGATTTGGAACGATTATAGCTGGCGGCGCTGGTGCGTATAGTATCGGAGGATGTGGATAGACATATACCGGCCCCGGGATGTAATAAGATCGTGGATAACCTGGCCCATACCACGGTCGATAGTATGGCCTGTAATACGACCTGTATGATGGCCCTCTCCAATGTCCTTGATAATAGTTGTAGTTCGGCCTTTGGGAGTAACCGTGCCCACGGGAAGGGGGGTTACCACGCACGCCATGGTCGCCAGGCACGCCATAGCGTGCATAGCCTGCGTTGGGAAAGATACTTATCACCGTAAAAATGATTGTCCAAAAAAGTAACCTTTTCATGGTAATCCTCCTTGATGCTTGTTTCCAAAAAACTGATTAAATCCTAAAACCTCTATAGCAATACCTATGCCTGGAGCAGTTGATTATAATTGATTGAAATTAATGATGAAAATATTGTTCGGCTAATGTCGGTTAACATTTTTGTCGTTTTTCTGATGGATTTCCGACAAAAATGTCGATGAGCACCAACAATGCCTTATCAAGAGTAGGGAAGGTGATGCATCAAATTCCAATGGATGTATCGTTTACGCTAAACTGATAGCGCCATCATAGGCGGATTTGCGTATGAGTTTTCCGGCCACAATCGACTATGTAAAGAAAGAAGATTCCATTCTGACAGAATTGGCATTTCTTTTGCACTAAAAAGTCAGGTATGGATTACCGTCAACACAGTTGAGTTTGTGATAGCGTAATAGTGCTCATATAGGGAGAATGATTTGATTTATAAAGGAAATAACGATAAACTGTTGGCACTTTTCGGAGGACGAATGCTGTTACATAGACTGAAAATCATCATTACTTTTATCGTCATTGCTGGTTTTTTCAGCCACGAAGCATGCGCTATTACCCTCGACGAAGCCATCAAAAGGGCGCTTGAGGTCTCTTTTATAATAAAGGAACAGCAGGAAATTGTTAAAAAGACAGATTACTCATATATCTCCACCATCGATCCCTATCTGCCCCAGGCAGACATATACAGCTCGTATATCAGGTCTATCAATGGAAAGCGATCGGTGAGCTACCTGAGCGGAAGCAGTGCTTCGGGCACATCCGGTTCCAGGGATGCGTACACCTTTAATGGCTCAATCTCCTATTTGCTTTTTGATGGAGGTGAACGCTATGCGCGCAGGAAAGGCGCGTTTTTCTCTACGCAGCGTGAGAAAGAACGCCTCCAGGGTGTGAAGACCGATGTTCTCTATTTTGTTAAGGCAGCTTTTTATACTGTCCTGGGAAATAAGTCCATTGTTGAGAAAAGAAAAGAAGCATACGACGTTGCCGAAAGGGTTTTGGCCCTCACGAAGGGGAGATACGAGGCAGGCGTAGCAAAGAAGAGTGAAGTTCTCCAGTCAGAAGTAAGGATGACAACGGCAAAGATTGAATATATGGATGCCCAGAGGGAATATGAAAAAACACTCGCTGAATTCAAGAGCCTACTCCTCTATGATCCGGAAGACAAACAAGACGTAGACGGTTCACTTTTGGAGCCAACATACAAGGGAGACTATCGTCAGCTTACTGAGAGGGCAATAAATGTAAGGCCCGATGTGATAGCCCAGAAGAACGAAGTGGAACGGCTGAACATGGTCTACAGGGAAAAAACAAGCGCTTGGTTTCCAAGGATTAACGCACAACTTGAGCAGTCACGGCAGGATGACAGGTTTTTCCCTGAAGGCAGACAAGAAACGTTCAGTATTAACCTCTCCTGGCCTCTTTTTGATGGTGTGGGTCGTTATTACAATATGCTTGGAGCATCAAGCGACATAGCCTCTGCGAAATACAGGCTTGAAGAAATTAAAAGAACTGTTGATGTGGAGATCATCAGGGCACTCAAGGACTATGAACTCGGTGTTCAGAACGTAACACTCTATGGTGAATTGGTAAGAGAGGCCACCTCCAATTTTGACCAGGCTTTCGGTGAATACAAGGTTGGGAAAGGGGACATTTTGGCCCTTCTCCAGAGCGAGAGGGATCTCGCAAAAGCAAAAGAAAACCTCGTGGGCGCCCTTTCGCGGGCCAACACTACCCTCGCAAGTCTTGAACGGGTTGCTTACATGAGCGGTGAGTAACAGTGAAGAAGAAATATATTGTCATTGCAGTCATTGTAGCAGTTGTGGCAGGAATACTTATTTATTTCTTTGCCGGCAAGAAAGGCAGTTCAGAAAAAACTGGTGAGAATTTTACCGTAAAGCGGGGTAATGTTACCCATTTTACAGAACAGACAGGCATCATCAAGGCACAGGTCGGCGCCATAGTCAAGGTAGGCACACGGGCAACGGGCACCCTTACCCAGTTGCAATACCAGGTTGGTGATGTTGTTAAAAAAGGCGAGTTAATTGCTACGATTGATGACAGGGAAATCCTGGCGAACATAAGGAATATTGAAGCTACCATTGAATCTCTGAAGCGGGATCTCGAAGCAAAGGAGGCACAATACGCTTATAGTAAGACGAATTATGATCGGGAACAAAGCCTTCTTGCGAAGGAGTTTACCACAAAAGACAGTGTCGACAAAGCCAAGCGCGAGATGGATGTGGCATATGCCCAGGTAGAGTATGGCAAGGCAAAGGTGAAGGAGTCTTCTGAACGGCGCACGGCCCTTGAGGTGTCCTTAAGCTACACAAAAATTTATGCCCCAATCTCCGGCTATGTATCTGCTGTCTCAACTCAGTTGGGTGAGACCGTTGTTTCTGGCCTTTCCGCAGCCATCCTTATCACCATTATCGACCCTACAAAGCTTGAGATGTGGATTTACGTGGATGAAACAGATATCGGTCGGACGAAGCCGGGTATGAAGATCGAATATTGGGTTGACACCTTTCGCGATAAGAAGTTTTACGGAAAGATTGACATGATTTATCCCCAACCTGAAATTAAAGACAACATCGTGTACTACCTGGCTATTGTTAAGATAGACTCTAAGGATACAGCTTTTTTAAGACCTGAAATGACGACCCATGTAAGAATTATCGTTGAGGAAAAAAGCGAAGTATTGGTTGTACCCAATAATGCTTTGCGTTTCGAGGAAGGAAAGAACGTGGTCTACCTCAAGGGGAAAGACAAAACTGAAGCGAAGCAGGTAACCCCGGGCATTCGGGATGATAAATTCACAGAAATTACAAAGGGTCTCAGCGAAGGCGAAACCATCGTGATACCTGCGTTTGTAAAGAAACCTCCCCAGAATGCTTCGCCAGGCTCAAAGAAGTGATTACCCTCAGAAATATTAAAAAAAGTTATTTCATTGGAGAGAGGGAGCTGCCCATTCTCAAGGGAGTTGACCTTGAGATCAGGAACGGGGAGTTCGTTGTCCTCATGGGTGTTTCCGGGTCAGGGAAGACAACATTGATGAATATTGTTGGTCTTCTCGATAAGCAGACCGAAGGTGAGTATACATTCATGGATGTTACCATCAATGGCCTCGATGATGAGAGGCTTGCTTCCATGAGAAACCTGCATATTGGCTTTGTTTTTCAACAGTTTTTCCTTCTGCCCTATTTGAATGCCCTTGAGAATGTACTTATTCCTATTGTCTACTCTTCGAAGCAGATCAAGCATCCCCGTGATAAAGCAAGGGCACTCCTCGGCAGGTTCGGCCTTTCAGAGAGAATCCACAACAAGCCTTCTCAGCTTTCCGGAGGTGAGCAGCAAAGGGTCGCCATTGCCCGTGCTCTGATTAACGAGCCTGACCTGATCCTTGCAGACGAACCGACCGGCGCCCTCGATTCCAAGACTGGGGGTGAAATCATGGATCTGTTCCAGGTGCTCAATGAAGAGGGGAAGACTATCATCGTTGTAACCCATGACCCCAAACTTGCATCCTTTGGCAAACGACTGATCAGGATAGAAGATGGGACTATTTCAGAAGATATCACAAGGTAGGGAGTTTCTTGAGGAGATTCTCAAGATTCTCTATTATTATCGGGGAAGGGTTATTTTTTCCTTCGCCGGAGTAGCCCTCGGCATACTCTCAATCTGCATCATCATAACAACTATAGATGGAGCAAACAAGAAGGCAAAGGACATATTTGAAGCGCTTGGTCCTGATTCCATAATGGTTTGGGGAGGTGGGGAGAGACAACGGACAGCGCAGGCGAGAAGGAGCACCCTCACGCTCATAGACGCGGAACACCTTGAGAAAATCGAAGGAATCTACGATTCCGTGAAGACCTACTTTGCGAGACGCCCTACAATGAAATACAGGGATAGAAAATGGCAGTCCCGTATAATTGGTTCCACCATAAATTACTTTGAATCGATGTCTTGGGAGTTTCAGGTAGGTTCGCCCTTTACTGAAGACGATTACAGAAACGCCAAAGCGGTGTGTGTTATAGGGTCGAAGGTGTATGACGAACTTTTTCAGGGCGAAGATGCCATTGGTAAGGTAATCCTCGCAGATAGACTTCCCATGACAGTGGTCGGTGTCCTCAAAGAAAGGGGTGGAGGGACAGGCGGACCTCAGATAGATGACAGGGTGATTATGCCGCTGACAACGGTCACGAGCAGAGTTGTTAATGACAGAAAATACCTGAGCGGAGTGAGGTTAAAGACAAACAGGAATGTGGACGAAACCATTGAGGATGTGAGGGCTGTGCTTCGGAGAAACCATGGCCTTGAGGGTTCGGCAGAGGATGATTTCACCATAAGGAGTTCTCAAGATATTGTGAAGTTTGTAACGGTTATTTCAGGACAGCTCTTCCTATTTCTTGGAATGGCCTCCATAGTGGCTCTCGTGGTAAGTGGGTTTGTCCTTGCCAATCTTTTCTACCTTACCATACAGGAGAGGAGGAAAGATATCGGTATCAGAAGGGCCTACGGGGCGTCAAAGAGGGGCATCCTCCTCTCGTTTCTCTTCGAATCGGTAATCATAACGCTGCTGGGCGGAGTAGCCGGTATTTTGCTTAGCTTGGCTCTGGGCGGAACTTTTGAGACGCTTTTTGAAATACCCATGTTGTTTTCATACAAAGTTGTTGTTTTTGCGCTTATGTTCAGCTTTCTTACCGGAGTGCTTGCAGGTTTCCGGCCAGCCTTGAAGGCAAGCAGGATAGAGCCGATTGAGGCAATAAGAGGATGAAATACACCATTGGCTTTTATCTCAGGATAGCCTTACAGAACCTTGTTGTTCATAAAGGCAGGATGACACTTGCCCTTCTCGGCATACTTTTCGCAGTCATGAGTCTCGTTGCTTTCGGTAACATAAGTAATGGTCTCAAGAAGCAGATCGATACTGAAATCGGAAAATTTGGAAAAAATCTTGTCATTTTGCGATCGGGCCTTGTCCGTTTCACCGGGAGAGGTGCGTTGCCGTTCGGTGATTCAAAAACCTTGAAACTGGAAACAGTAAAGAGGATCAAGGAGTCGGTGCCAGGGATTGTTGCGGTGGTGCCTTTTTATGATGTATCATACCCGGCACGGTACGAGGAAAAAACTGTCACCGCGGGCGTCGTGGGCACGACTGAGACCATGTTTCGCATAAGGAATCTGGATTTACTTATGGGCACGTATTTTTCAGAAGAAGACGACCTGATAGCCAGAAAAAAGGCCGTTGTCGGATACAAGGTATTTGACAATCTCTTCCAGCGCGAGAATCCCATAGGTAAATATATTCTTATCTATCGTGTCCCAACAGAGATTGTGGGGGTTCTGAATGAAAAAGGAACTGATTTGGCAGGCCAGGATCAGGACTTACAGGTCTATGTGCCTTTGAACTCTTTTATGAGGCGATACAGCAACGTGGATTACATTAAAGGCGCCTATATTCAAGTGCAGGATGGGGTCTCTTTGGCCGAGATGAAACCGGTCCTCCAGAACTTCATAAGGATGATTCGCAAGATGAAGCCTGAGCAGAGGGATGATTTTTCTGTTTTTACTATGGAAGATATTGTGAAAACACAGGAGCAGGGCATTCGGCTTGTGTCGATCCTGACCATTATCGCTTCAATTGTTTCTTTTTTGATAGGAGGGCTTGGTATCTTTGCCATAATGCTTCTCTCTGTTTCTGAAAGAAAGTTGGAGATAGGCATACGGAGGGTTGTAGGTTCCAAAAAAAGAGATATTATACTGCAGTTCCTTACGGAGTCAGTTGTTGTTGCCCTTATGGGTGGCATTTTCGGTGTATTTGTGGGGTTTATCATCACGGTTATCGTAAACTACTTTGGCGACCTACCTTTTTCGCTGTACCTCGGGAATATCTTAATTTCCCTGTTAATAAGCACACTGGTTGGAATTCTGGCTGGCATCTATCCCGCAGTGCAGGGGACGAAGTATGAGCCGGTGAGCGTCCTGTATGGATAGTAATCAGCGCGACAAGTTATTTTTTTTCTAAACCTTGCAATGCTTGCTCGGCGAGTGTTTGAAGGATTGTGCCTGAAGAGCCCTTCACAACTTCCCGATAAAGGGTTTTGGCGTCATCAGTCTTTCCCTGCATGGTAAAAATGGTAGCAAGGTAAAGTCTGGCAGTCTGATATGCCTTGCCCTTCTTTTCTTTGATAAGCGTCTGAAAAACATTTTCAGCATTTGTGAGACTTTCTTGCTTGCCGGTTTGGCTGTATTCTTCAAAGCTTTTTATACCCTGAAACAGTATGGCTTGGGATTTTTCTTCTTGTTTGCTAGAATACACAGTGTAACCGTAAACCGCAAGGACTGCCATAATAAATACTACAGCGCCGATGATGAAGTTGCGGAGATTATTTTGGATAAATGTATAAGCAGTTTCAATGAATGTGAGGAGAAAATCTGGTTTTCTGACTAATTCTTTGGTTTGTTTTCTTGCCATAGTCGGTATTTCACCATATTAAACGCATTGCTGTCAATGTTTAAAAGAATGCGGGGAGGCGAGACGAGCGGGAAAGGCGGGAAAGACTGTATTAAGGATTAAGAGATATGGATTAGAAAGGCAGATAAACATTGTGGAGCTCGAAACGAGCATCGCGAAACGGGCGGCAATAACTCGCTTATCTGGTTTATTTAGTTTGTTTGGTTTGATAAGTGCAGAAACCAGGAAACTCATGAAACGAGAAGAACGAGACGGGCAAAAAACCGGCAAGCTTGACAGCTTGATAGCTATAGAGCTGGCGAAACTGTCAGCTGTGAGCTATGAGCTTGTCGTGCGGCTTTCAAGTAGATTCTTATCCGCCTCAGGTTTGGTTCGTTCAGGATGCGGGAGATTGTATCTTCGTCTGATTGGGAGAGTTTTTGTATAGTGTCTATTCCCTTTGCCTGTAGTTTAAGATAGTTGTCATATCCAAGCCCTTTCAAATGCATCATATCCAGGGTTGCCCTTTCTTTTTGCTTCAATATAGCCGGATCTATTCCAAAGCTGGTTTTTACTCCTGCAGCCCTTAAGACATCGAATCTCGCCTTTGCGATGAATGACAACTGATCAATCCTCGCCATGCTTGAAAAAACTGTATTCCTGTCAATCATTGCGAAAGAGAATAATGAGAAAATAAGCGCTACTGCTGTTGCACGAAGGAGATACGATTTATAGACTTTGATCCCCCGAAGGAAATTGACGAACGCAATGGTTCCCATAGCAAAAAACAGAAACCCAAGGTAACCAGGGAGGGGCATCTCAAAGATCTTAAGATTCTCGAAAAAAGGGACAGTGTATACCCACTTGGAAATGGACCAGAAGTTCCAGGTTTCCCAGAGTACTCCACAGATAAGCCCGGATACAAGGGTGGCAATGAGGTTTCCCGCCAAGCCCTGCTCATTTTCTCCCATGAATGATGAGTAACCCCTCTGATAATTGTAACCGTCCATGACCATGACAACGAAGATCCATGCGAGGGGAAAAAAGTAATCAGGAAAGGCTATGGTTACAATGAGTGTTGCAGCACCGACATACATGGCTGATATCGGATAGCTCCTTGCAGATAGAGATTTGACCTTTATCTCACCAAGCAAGTTTTGGAGGAAATCTTTGGTGACATACAGAGCAGGTATAACAGTGCCATAGGACAGCATATACCCTGCCCAGCGCTGGAAGAAGTTACAGGGAAGGTTTATGTAAAACCAGTTCTCAAGTCTGAGATTGATAATCTCATACATGCACCAGAAACCTGACGAGATAACAATGAGAAAGGGTAGGTTTCTATTAAAAATTAAGAAACGCTTGGTTCTCATGGCGAAGAGGGTATCGATGAGGAGAATATATGACCACCACAAGATAAGATACGCAAAATACTGGAAGGGCTCAATCTTTTTTATGAGGACATAATAACCGGAAAGATGGAAAAGAATGGCGAACAGAAAAATCAGTATATTCTTTTTGTTCAAATACTACGAATTACTTGATGAGGAGTTCTGTGGGTTTCTTGGGCTTTCTGCTGTGTCGTCAGGTGATTTTTTTATCCGGGTAGCCCCAATAAACGCCTTTGAATAAAAGTCAGAAGAAAGAGCGTCAACTTTTACACCAAGCTTATTACGAGCTGAGGATGAATGAATAAAATTGCCATCTCCAATGTATATCCCTACATGGGTAGGATACTTGACATAGCGCTTGGTTTTAAAAAAAACAAGGTCGCCGACAGCGAGTTCATCTTTTGCTATTTTATATCCCACATTAAATTGTTCTCTGGCGCTTCTTGGAAGCTGAACATCGAAAATGTCGTATATTTTCTTAACAAATGCAGAACAATCAAGCCCACGGACTGATTCGCCGCCATATTTGTAAGGAGCGCCCATAAAGCCTTTGGCAACCTTCACAAGCATGTATCTCTCGTCATTATTTCTCCAGGGCTTAAGAGGCTTGTTGGAGAGTTCAACAAGCTCTTCCGAATCATTAACCTCAATGATTTTAGGGATGAGTATGACCTTTGGAAGCTTCTTGCCGGTTATGTTGTTTGATTCAAGGATGTCTTCCTTGTCAAGGTTAAACTTTGATGCAATCTTTGCAAGGGTGTCACCCTTCTTCGGCCGGTATTCAATAAATTCTCCGTCATTTTCTACTGCCGTTAGATCAACAGACGTCTCCCTGTTTAGTGATGGCGCAGAAACCACTTCTTTTTCTTTTTTAGCAGAAACTTCATTTTTAATGACAAGGATTTGACCTGATCTGAGTTTTGTCGATGATAGGTTATTGAGACTCTTCAGCTTATCAATTGAGACATGATATTTTTTGGCAATCTTATGAAGATTATCACCTGATTTTACCTTGTACGTAACATTTGCTGAAAATGCGTGACTTGATGAGAAAAATGTAAAAAAACAAAATATGACAAACGTGAAGACAGTCCTTTTCATTACCCCTGATCTATCGCCGTTCCTTATGCTTGGATTATTTGTAATGTTTCATAACAGAAGCCATAAAACCATGTCAAGATATTTCTTCGGATTATTTGATGTAAACTTAAAATACTCATAATAAACTATTGATATTAAAAGTATTCCATGTCCTTGTAAAACTTTTCACAAATAAATAAGAATTTATTTTCACAAAGAAAATATTTTGTGGTAGTATATCGCAAAAAAAGTCTAGGAGGCGGATGATGGAGATTGGCAGGGAGATCCTCTGGAACGCAGGACATGTGGGGCAGTGGATTACTTACGTGTTTATGGTTATTACCTTTGTTCTCTTGTTTCTTGGTATCAAGAAACGCTATGCAATGTGGAAGATAGGGAAACCTGAACCAATAAACTTTGCAAAGACAGCCGGCGCAAGAATTGGCTACTTCATCAAGAGTGGGATTTTTCACAGCACTATTTTGAGAGCAGGCGAATCTTTCCCCGGTTGGATGCATTTCTTTATTTTCTGGGGTTTCTTGCTCCTTACCGTTGGTACTGCCCTTGTAGCGATCCAGGCAGACTTCACCGACCTTCTTTTTAATTATAAATTCCTTACCGGTGACTTCTATCTCTGGTTCTCTTTCTTCCTTGATCTTGGAGGCCTGATTGCCATAATCGGAATTCTCATGGCCATGTACAGACGCTATATAGCAAAGCCTGAAAGAATCAACGACAACAAGCCGGACGATTTTATTTGTCTCATCTGGATTTTGGTAATTCTCGTATCCGGCTTTCTGGTTGAGGCTGCAAGGATTGCGGCAACAAAACCGGATTATGAGGTATGGAGTTTTGTGGGCTGGTTCACCGCAGGGCTTTTCAGCGGAATGGAAGAACAAGCCATCAAGACAACCCATCTTGTTCTGTGGTATTTCCATATGGTAATAAGCTTCGGGCTCATTGTGTACGTTGTGCACTCAAGGCTGCTCCATATCGTTACCTCTTCGCTTAACATGATGTTCAGAGGAGTTGAAGAAAAACCGAGAGGAGCTATTGCCCAGATTCCTGATTTCGAGAACGCAGAAGAGTTTGGCGTTAACAATATAGAAGGTTTTACCTGGAGGCAGCTATTTGACCTTGATGCATGTACGCGATGCGGTCGGTGCCAGGACCGTTGCCCGGCACATCTCACTCAAAAACCGCTCTCACCTAAAAAACTCATCCAGGATATGAAAGGCGAGTGGGAGAGGGTTGCTGAAGGTGTTAAGAACGAAGATGGTATCATCGATAACGTTATTCAGGAAGAAACCCTCTGGTCGTGCACTGCATGCTTATCCTGCCAGGTGAATTGCCCGGTATCCATTCCAACCTTTGACAAGAATATCGAGATGAGAAGATATCTCATCATGACCTTAAGTAAAGTAAACTCAGAATTAAAACTCCTCTACAAGAACCTCCAGACCCGTTTTGATCCTTATGGCATGGGCAAGTCCCAAAGGCTTGAGTGGACAGAAGGCCTTGATATCAAAAAGGCGTCCGAAGAAGAGGTTGAATATCTTTACTGGGTTGGCTGTGTAGCATCCCTGGACGATAGGAACAGAAAGATTGCAAAGGCAGTTTCAACGATACTCCAGAAGGCAGGCGTCTCATTCGGCGTACTTGGTCCGGATGAAAAATGCTGCGGTGACCCCCTTCGGAGAACAGGGAATGAATATCAGTATTTTGAATTAGCAGAGGGGAACGTGGAGCTACTGAAGGAACTGGGCGTTAAGAAGATCATTACCGCCTGCCCGCACTGTTATAACACCTTGAAAAACGATTATGCACAGCTTGGAGGCAACTTTGAGGTCTATCACCACACAGAGATCATAGCAAAACTGGCACAGGAAGGCAAAATCAAGATCAATGCGAGCCTTGAAGGTATCACGACGTACCACGATCCATGCTACCTCGGCAGGGTGAACCAGATTTTTGATGCCCCAAGGAGTGTTGTAAATCAGTTCAAAAAAGGAAGCTTTGTTGAGTTGGGACGTAACCACGATGAAGGTTTCTGTTGCGGTGGCGGTGGCGGAAGGATCTGGATGGAAGAACATCATCTAAGGATAAACCACCAGAGAATGGATGAAGCGATTGCCGTGAATGCCAATACCCTTGTAACTGCTTGCCCATATTGCCTTATCATGATGGAAGACGCCATAAAAGACAAAGAAAAGTCTGAAACCATGAAGGCATTGGATATCTCAGAGATTGTTGCGAAGAGTATTTAGATAACAGACTACAGTGAAACATATAAAAGGATGGGGCTTGCCCCATCCTTTTATTTTTTAGGAGAAGACTATTCTTCCATGCTTATTGCTTCTACGGGGCACTCATCCACACAGGTCCCGCATTCAGTGCAGGTTTCCGAATCAACCTTTGCCACATCATCAACTGAAATAGCATCGACCGGGCATACCTCTGCACATGCCCCACATCCCGTGCAGGCATCTTGATCAACTTTTGCAGGCATCGTTATACCTCCTTTAAGTATTTTAAAATTCCTAAACAAATCTGAAAAGAATGTCAATAAAAAAATTAAAACAATTCTTTTATTGTTCACTTAGATTCTGCTGGTCAATATTTTCTTAAAAGCGTGTTTCTTATTATGAAGCAAGAAGGCGTGGGTTAGGATGTGTTTTTCATTGACATCATTAGAGACATCGAATAATATTGTTCCCATGATTGACTTCTTTAAGGATATGTTCCTTGACCTCTATGACAACTTTACAGAGGTCTTCCTGAATATCATCGTCATGATTATCGTAATGTTTAGTGGTTTCATTATTAGCTGGTTCATCAAAAAGCTCCTGGCGCGGCTTCTCGTTCTTTTCAGGTTTGATAAATGGGCTAATGAGGCTGGAATTATCAACTTTTTGCAAAAAGGTGGGGTACATACCCTACCATCTATTGTGATAAGCAAGATTGTTTACTGGATATTTATTGTTGTATTCTTCTCCTTTGGCCTAAATTTTATTGGTATAAGCCAGTTTACCGAATATGCTTCACGGGTTTCAACCGCTCTTCCACTTATTGTTGTGTCTATTGTCATCATTATCATTGGCATTATTCTGAGCAATTTTATAAGCAGGGTCATTTACCTGGCTTGTGAGAATGCAAATATCAAATATGGCGATCCTATTGCAAAGGGCGTCAGGATTTTTCTTGTCATTATAACATTTGGAATTGTTTTTGAGTATATAGGCGTTGGCAATACAATCATCACCATAAGTTTCCTCATTATTTTTGGTGGTATTATCATGACCCTCTCTCTTGCCCTCGGTATAGGGTTAAGCAATGTTGTAGGCGATTTTATCAAAGACCGACTCGGAATAAAAACAGAAAAGAAAAAGGAATAGTTTAATTTATTTTGAAATACTCCAGGAACCATTTCAGAGCGAGATTTATCGCTTTATCCCGATGAGAAGGGTCAGAAAGAACATGATCACCGCCCTTGATGATGACACACTTCTTGGGTTTTTGCATGTTCTTGTAAATCGTCTTCCCTTCTTGGCACGGCACAACTTCATCCAGCTCGCCGTGGATAACCAGGGCATTTGATACCTTCTGTGCTTCAGCAAGAACATCGTGTTGGGCAAAGTCAGTAAAAATAGTTTCCTTGAAAGGGATGCCCGATATGGTTCCGTCTTCATCCTTGTCCAACCTGTATGGGGTTGCCCACGGTGATACACATTTAATCCTCGCGTCCTTTGCTGCCTTCAACACACATGTGGTTCCGCCAAAGCTGCTCCCGAGTATGCCTATATTATGAGGATCTACCGAGGGGTGGTTTATGATGTATTCTGTTATGACATCGAGGTTCTCAAGGCGGATTGAAAGGGTTGTTTCGGTAATGTCACCCCCGCTTTCGCCGCATCCGTGATAGTCGAATCTGCACGTCGCAATACCGGCCCCGGCAAAAATGTCCGACACGAGAGCATATTTCGAACTCTCTTTGGAGCTGACGAGGCCGTGCGAGAGAATGACGCACGGGTATTTTTTTCTCCGGCCCTGAGGAATTATCATGAGCCCTGCTATTTTGTTGTAGACTGATGAAATTTCAAAGTTCTTGGTCATAGCGCTGTTCCTTCATAAGTTTGTTGAACTTTTCCTCAAGGGGGATAAGATTCAATACATCCTCTTTGTTGTATTCAAGGAGCAGTTCAAGGGCGTCTTTTCTTCCGTGCTTTCTATAGATTTCCCATAATTGGACAGCTTTGAAGCCATTAACACCTTCAGTCTTTCTTTCTATGCCATACATTTTCTCGAGTTCCTTCAGACCTCCCTTAATATTGAGTTGCTTCTTTACCTTGAACAGGTCATATGAACGATGGGTTGCTGCGAGGTCCAGGTTGAGTTGTTTTTTTATCTGAGGAAGGTCAAAACTATCTCCATTGAATGTTACAATTGTTCTTGCTGATCGTAAGCAATTTTCTACCTTATGGCTGGTGATTGCTTTTCCAACGAACTGCCTGAATCCGCAATTACCGATTGAGATACCAATAACGTTAATATTGCCTTCTCTGTCTGTTTCAATGTCAAGATATGCTTTCATTGCAAGAAAACCTTTCTATTATTTTTGGGGCTCGCGTCGCCCCCTCACCCGGCAAAGCCGTGTGAGCCTCCCCTTCTCGCTCGCTGTGCGAGCTAAATGATTACCTGCTCCCAACTGTGCGCTGATCTTCTTCCCTCTCCCATCTTTCTATCTTCTATCAGGTTTCGCGTTGGGGCTCACGTTGCCCCCTCTTTTATTCGTGTATTTGAAGGATGACCGCTTCGCTAAGACGACCGCTTCGCTTTGACGCAGAATCACTAACTGCGCTTTCGTCCCTCGTCCCTCTGCCATTTCTCTTAATCTCTTACCCCTCTGATACTTAATCCTGTCCTGTCATGTTCTTAGCGTTACCACGCCAATAATACCCAGTGCAAAAAAAAGCATATTTGATAGCCATGCTGCAAACAAGGGTGGAAATGTCTCGGCGTAACCAAAGGACAGACAAATATTATGGATGAACCAATAAAGTATACCGACGCAAACACCTACAAGAATTCCTTTAGCAATGTGCTTAGTTTTGGAGTATCGAAGACCCACGGAAAATGCCACAAACACCATTATAAGGTTAATAAAGGGGAATGCTGTTTTATTATAGAGATCGACGAGATATCTCCTCACATCGTGGCCGTCACGTTTCAGCTTCCGTATATATTTCGAGAGATCCCTATATCCCATCTCCTCAGGGTTTTTATCACCAGTCTTGAGTATTGCAGGGGGTTCCCCAATAAGACCTTTCATTTCAGGATAAACACTTTTGGACTGGATAGCGTTGTTTCCGAAGGTCCGCTCAGTAACAGTTGTGAAGAGCCATGCTGAATCTTTCCAGCTTCCTTCCTTGGCATCAATCCTTTTTTTAATGGTGAAATCATCATTAAGCTCTATAACGGTGAGCCCTTTAATAATATCCTTTTTAGCATCGTAAAACTCTATGTTGTGAAGTATATTGCTTCGTTTAAACCATATTCTGTCGTTTTTAAAATGGACATATGAGGTATCTTTCTTGATTTTCACTCTGTACAGGTAATCGGCAGCATTCGCTGCATGAGGCATAATCCATTCGGCAATAACAAAAGAAAGGATTATGAGGCCGCAAGCACAAGCGATAAAGGGCTTCATAAGGGAAATTGTGCTTATTCCTGATGTCCTTGCAGCAATGATCTCATTATTACGTACCATCATAATAAGAAGAATAAGCATGGATATAAGTGATGCCAATGGCAGTAACAGATTGAAATAGTGTGGAAGTCTTAATAAGATGTAAACAAGGCTGAGCAGGAAGCTTTTAAAGGAATCTGTAAAAATATCCATATGTTCCAAAAACTCAATAGTGATAAACATAACAAGACCTGCAAACTGAGTGAGGAACAGGAGCTTCAATATATTGAGAATGAGATATTTATTTAGCCTTTTCAAAATAACGTGTCCAAAAAAATCGTATCATCTGGGATGATTTCGTTGGTTCTTCAACATTTAGGTTGCGGACGAGGTAAAGACCAAGGAGGACTATGGTTATGTTTGGTATGGCAGCAATGAGTAGGGGAGGTATGCGTAATGTCTTCCCAACGTTTTCAGTAAGTGCCATAAGCATGTAATAGAAGACAAAAAGGGCAAGGCTATAGATGATTCCAGAGAACCTCCCCTCAACATTCCTCCTGATACCCAGGGGTACTGTGAGGAGAACAAAGGCTAAAGCTGACAGGGGGATTGTAATCTTTTTATAAATTTCAACCTGCAAATCATATTGGCGGTCTTTATTCGCGCGCTTCATGGCATTTCTCAGCTCATTTCTATCCATTTCAAAAGGCCTTTTTCTAACGCCTGCGCTTGGAGGGAGCATGTTTGCGAGGTTGATCATAAAGGTATAGTTTTTAAAGGAAACCGTCTTATATGAGTCGTCTTTTTTTTCCCACCTGTGCAAGCTTCCGTTGTTCAGAATAAATGATAGGTCCAGGGTTTGTGGATCAAGGTAAATAAAACCATCCGAGGCAGAAATCGTCTGTTTCTGATCTTTGTCGCGATCATCTGAGACCAAAACCCCGGTCAATTTTTTGCTTTGTGTATCCACCTTGTCAATATATATTACGACACCTGGCACTGTATCATTGAATATCCCTTCCTTGTCGTCAACGGTTATCCCCTTTTTGAGAACATTCAGCAGGGTATCACGAAAGAGGTTAGCGCTTGTCGGGAGCAGAAAGTTCGTATTAAAAAGAGCTACAGCGCTTATTAAGATACCGACGGATGCAATGGGCACGAACAGACACCTCAGGTTGACCCCGCTTGCTTTCAGCGCTAGTATTTCGTTTTCAGTGGACAGCCTTCCGAGGGTTACTATTGTAGACAGAAGAAAGGCCATGGGAAGGGTAAATGTAAGATAAGGCGGCGAAGAATAGATTATGAGAAGAACAATGTCCATCAGCTCAACACCTTTGTTGATAACAAGGTCTGTAAGCTTTCCGAGCCTGCTCATAACAAGAATGAAGGTAAGGATAGCAAGGGAAAGAAGTAGGATGTAGGACAACTCTTTTAATATGTAGAGATGAAATTTTTTATAGGATGTTCTTATGATTTGCACTAATAAATGTACCATTCAAGGCTTTCCCCTGTCAATCTCTGGGGCTCGCGTCGCCCCCTCACCCGGCAAAGCCGTGTGAGCCTCCCCTTCTCGCTCGCTGTGCGAGCTAAATGATTACCTGCTCCCTACTATGCGTTGATCTTCTTCCATCTTCCCGCTCCCATCTCCCATCATGATTTATTCCTGGGGCTCGCGTCGCCCCCTCTTTTATTCGTGTATTTGAAGGATGACCGCTTCGCTAAGACGACCGCTTTGCTCTGACCCAGAATCACTAACTGTACTTTCGTCCCTCGTCCCAGTCACGCCTGAGCGGGACGGGGGTCGTCCCTCATCAATCGTCTTTTTGCTGTTAAGTCTCCCCCTCGCGCCTAAGAATGGGCTAGTTAATCCTTACCCCTTTAACCCTTAATCCTGACTTTTCCCTGGGCTTGTATCAAAACTTGACCCACGACTGTGAACAATTTATAATTGTCTGTATGCGTATGGAAGTTATTGTAAGATGAATGGACTTGGGAGGGCTTAAGACAGGTAAAATGGCAGAGATTAAGAGCGCAATAGAGCTTGCGATGGAGAAAACAAAGAACCTGGTCATTGATTCCAAGGAAAGGGAGGAGATGGCTGTTAAGGAAATAGAGGATAAGGTAAAGGCTGTTATCCGAAGGTTCACGGAGGAAATGATCGACCATGAAGACGCCGCAAAGGAACTAAACAAGATCCAAGCAGACAGCGCATTAAAAAGAACCATAATTATCAATAACCTGGTTGACCAGTTTGACGTGCATAAAGAAAATGAACGATTGTTTGCACTTTTCCATGCTCTTGAAATAGACCTGCCGCAAACAATCCGCGGTGAATTTGAAAAGTTAAATGAGAAGTTTCGTGAAGAGGTAGGGGACAGGGAAGTTGCAATTCAGAAAAGGATCAAGGATATTCTTGCTGGCTTAGATATCACGGGAAGCGCTATCGAACCCAATCTCGATGCCTGGGAGGAATGGCATGAAGAGATTAAGAGAACCAGTAATATTTTTGAGAAAAGAATAGAAGAACTAAAGGATAAAGTAAAAGCATCAAGCAAGAGCATATAAAACAAATTTCATTTTTTCAGATAACGCTCTGACAAAGGAAAACAGATCAATCTCATTGACATATATAGCAAGGAAAAAGCGAGTCTTCTATCGTTTATTGCGAATGACCCGGTTGAATTTCTGTATCGTTTTGATTCTTCAACAGACAAGGAGCTGGCCGGCTTCCTGAGTGCTCAATTTGCCTATGGTCAAATAGGGGTTTTCAGGCAGTTCCTGGAAAGACTGTTTTCTATAACGGGCAATTCACCTTCGCAATTTATCATGAAAGGAGATTTTTCCTCTTTTCAGGGCCTCTATTACAGGTTCCAGAAGTCTGATGACGTTGTTTTCTTGTTTATTATCCTCAAACGTATTCTTGAGCGTTTTGGCGGTATGGGTACAATGCTGCGAAATTCTTATGCAGGTGATACGAGAAGCATGATATGGCTGATACGGGATGAGTTTATCGGAAATGACGAGAGGCTGACATTCTTTTTTCCGAAACCATCAAGCTCGAATCCGATGAAGCGATGGAACCTATACCTGCGGTGGATGGTGAGACAGGATGAGATCGATGCTGGTTTGTGGGATTTTATCCCAAAGGATCGATTGATTATGCCTCTTGATACGCACATCTTCAAGATTGGTAAGTGTTTCGGATGGACAAAACAGAAAAGTCCTTCGTGGAGGGCCGCCTGCGAGATTACCGATGCATTGAGAGCCTTTTCGCCTGACGATCCCCTTCAATATGATTTTTTCCTCTGCCAGAGCGTGGGAATTAATGGTAAGTGTACTGGTGTGAGAACATCCGACTGCATTGAGAAATGTACGCTCTTACACAATGAGTAAATTAGATTTTCACGGGCAAGACAGTGATACCGATATAGCAGGGTTTACAAAGGTAAGAGTCCGAGAACTTAAGGGTATGAGTCATGGATATAAGACAGGAATGTATTTTTTTAGCTCGCACAGCGGGCGCGAAGGGAAGGCTCCACGGGCCGGGGCACCCACCCAGTGAGTGGGTCGCGTGGAGGGGGTGACGTGAGCCCCGGTAAAATGCAATGAAATTCAAAATCATCAGCCTGGGCTGTCCAAAAAATCTCGTTGAATCAGAATATATCGCTTTCAGGCTAGAACGGGAAGGACATGTTCTTTCTGAAGACTGCAATACCGTTATCATTAACACCTGCGCCTTTATCAGCGATGCAGCCCGGGAGTCCATTGAAACCGTTCTCTATGAGGCGAAAGAAAAAGGCAAAACAGGAAGAAAGCTAGTGGTCACCGGCTGCCTTGTTGAGCGATACCGGGAAAAGCTTGCCAGGTTACTTCCTGAGGTAGATCTTTTTACCGGGAGAGGTACGTATCACGAGATAGACAAACTCATTGAGAAAACTGGGTACTTCTTTCGGGATACTCCTTTTCATGAGGCATATCCCAGAAAAATACTTACCAACAAACCCTCTGCCTATATGAAGATACAGGAGGGTTGCAACAATAGATGTACCTACTGTACCGTACCCGATATCAGGGGAAATCTTCAGAGCAGAACAATTGCAGATATAAAGGCAGAATTCATATATCTCCTGGAAAATGGATACAGGGAAATAAACATTGTGGGACAGGACATTACATCTTACGGCAAGGATGGGGAGCTCAATCTCAAGACTCTGCTTCGTGACATGCTTAAAATCAAGGGAGACTATTTTTTGAGGCTTCTTTATATGCATCCGAAGGGAATAGACGATGAGCTTATTGATTTAATTGGAAGGAGCGAGAGGATCATCCCGTACCTTGATATTCCCATCCAGCATTCGGAAGACAAGATCCTCCATCTGATGGGCAGGGGTTATACAAAGAACAAACTTGAAGGTCTCTTTCAAAGAATAAGAGACAGATTGCCCGACGTTACCTTGAGAACAACTGTGATAGTGGGTTTTCCCGGTGAATCAGAAGATGACTTTGCCGGCCTATGTGATTTCGTAAGAAACGAAGAATTCGATATGCTCGGCGCCTTTACCTACTCGAGGGAAGAAGGGACCCCTGCATTCAGGTTTAAGGGCCATGTGAGAAAGAACATAAAACAGAAACGGTACAACATGATCATGGAGATACAGAAGGATATTTCGAAACAGAGGCTCCAACGTCTTGTGGGCACGAAGGCCGTCGTGATCGTTGAAGGGTTTGAAAAACCGTACATGGTCGGAAGGATACTCGCGCAGGCGCCTGATATTGACGGCATTGCTTTTATTAAAGGGGAATGCGCTGCCGGAGAGATACGGGAAGGGAAAATAGTGAAAACCCTTGATTATGATGTTATAGTTGAAGTATAGGAGAAACACAAAGAAGACATAAGTCAGAGATCAGAAGACAGACAGGACAAAAAAGCTGAGAATTGAGATAGAGATTTGGAAGTCTGTTGTCTGGATGTAAGACTTCTGTGATCACAGGAGAGCCTATGGAGCCGATTAATGAGTTGGTAGCTGTCAGAAAAGACAAGGAGAAATATTTCCGGAGTATTGGCATTGAGACATACCCCCAGGACAGGGGAACCTATGCTGATACAGCTGGCATAGCGCAGCGTTTTGGCGCCATGAGCCACGATGAATTGGAGAAAGAAGGAGCTTCCCTGTCTGTTGCAGGACGGATTGTGGCCTTCAGAGATTTTGGAAAGAGCTCCTTCCTCCATATCCAGGATAAAAAGGGCAAGATACAGCTCTATGTGCGAAAGGATATGCTGAAGGATTTTGATTACGAAGCCTTCAAAAAGCTTGATATTGGAGACATCATCGCTGCCGAGGGAAGGATTTTTAAGACAAAGACCGATGAGCTTACGCTTCTTGCTGAACGGGTTAAGTTACTTACGAAGAGCCTTCGGCCCCTGCCTGAAAAGTGGCATGGCCTTAAGGACATAGAGGAGCGATACAGAAAAAGATACCTTGATCTCATTGTGAATGAAAAGTCACGGAAGGTTTTTGAGGAAAGGGCGAGTATTATCGAATACATTCGGAACTATTTTAAGGCCAGGGATTTTATGGAGGTTGAAACACCCATGATGCAGGTGCTTCCAGGTGGGGCAGTTGCCAAGCCCTTTATGACCCATCACAATGCCATGGGTATGGATCTATACCTGAGGATAGCACCTGAACTTTATCTGAAAAGGCTTATAGTAGGTGGCCTTGAGAGGGTTTTTGAAATAAACCGGAACTTCAGAAATGAAGGAATATCGGTGAGACATAACCCTGAATTCACCATGCTTGAATTCTATCAGGCGTACGCAACATATGAGGACCTGATGGCGTTTACTGAAGATCTTGTTGCTTCTCTTGCCGTGCAGCTTTTCGGGGGAACTAAAATTACATTCAATGGCCAGGTGATAGATTTTGCTGTTCCGTGGAGACGTATGACTATGGAGGAAGCGATGCGTGAACTGGGAAACTTCGACCTTCAGCAATCCGGTGACCTGAACACCCTTACATCCTATGCAAAAGGCTTGGAAATAGAGGGTGTAGAGAAAGACACGAAGGGTAAGATTATCACCAAGATTTTTGAGACCCTCTGTGAGGAGAAGCTGATCCAGCCGACCTTCATCACTCACTACCCTGTTGAAGTGTCACCCCTGGCGAAACGGAGTAAAGAGCAACCTGATATTACTGAGCGTTTTGAGCTTTACATTGCGGGGATGGAGATCGCTAATGGCTTTAACGAGCTGAATGATCCAGAAGACCAGAGGCAAAGGTTCATGGAGCAGATTAAGGATAGGGAAGAAGGGGTAGTACTTGACGAGGATTATTTGGCGGCTCTGGAGTATGGGTTGCCTCCTACTGCTGGCGAAGGTGTAGGGATCGACAGACTCACCATGCTCTTAACTGATAGTCCCTCAATTCGAGATGTCATACTCTTTCCATTGTTGAGGCCATGATGAAAACAGCGATTGGCTCACAGCTATTAGCGATCAGCAAACACAAAATTGAACAGACGATGCATTTGATTGCAATAAACTTTGCGCTGACTGCTCACTGTTTACAGCTTACAGCTGAGGCATTTTAATATGAACTACGAAACATCCGTTGGATTGCGGTATTTACGCTCCAAACGTAAGGAAGCATTCATTTCCTTTACAACGTGGATATCGATCGCTGGAATCGCCATCGGTGTCATGGCCCTTATCCTGGTCATCGCAGTGATGACAGGCTTCCAGGATGAGATCAGGGAGCGTATTCTTGGTATCAATCCCCATGTGCTGGTCCTGGGACTGACCGGTGACATAAGGGAACCTGACAAGATTGTCAATACTGTTAAGGATATCAAGGGGGTAACCCATTCCTTCCCCTTTATTTCCTTTCAAGCCATGGTCCAGACAGGCAAGCAACTTTCTGGTGCTCTGGTAAAAGGGCTCAATGCCGGAGATGTTCAGTTCATGTCCCGCTTAATAAAACAGGGAGGCATTGATGCGATTAAAAGTAAGGGAAATGTCCTTATCGGAAAAGAACTTTCGAAACATCTTGGTGTTCTCTACGGGGATACCTTGACAATCATGGTCCCCTTTGGGGGTGTTTCCCCCATGGGCGCAGTGCCTGAGACTGTGCGGGCCAAAGTTGGCGGAATATTTGAGACAGGCGTGTATGACATCGATAACACACTGATTATAATGTCAATTCAGGATATTGAGGCGATTATGGGCGCTGGCGTAACGGGCATAGAGGTAAAAATTGATGATGTTTACCGTGCAGATAGTGTGCGGAGCGAGATCATGAAACGTCTTGGACCTTCGACCGGTTATTTTGCCCGGACATGGATCGAAATGAACAGGAACCTCTTTTCGGCCCTTAAACTTGAGAAGATCGCCATGTTCATTATCCTTGCCTTGATAATTTTTGTGGCAAGTTTCAACATTATCAGCTCTCTCATTATGACTGTCATGGAGAAAAAGAAGGATATTGCAATACTGAAAGCAATCGGGGCAAAGAAGGCAAGCCTTATGAAGATATTCATGGTAGAAGGCATAACTATCGGAATCTTAGGCGCCCTCATTGGTTCTTTCAGCGGGTACATCCTGTGTGAGATTCAGCGGAGATTCTCGTTAGTAAAACTTGATTCAGATATATATTACATAAACACCCTTCCGGTAAAAATCGGCATTCTTGATGCCTTCCTGGTCGCATCCATTACTACAATCATCTGTATCCTTGCGACGCTCTATCCCTCGTATAAGGCTTCCAAGATTGACCCTGTGGAGACGCTGCGATATGAGTGATCCAATCCTTCGTGTTTCCGGCCTGAAAAAGACCTTTAGTAAAAATGGCGTTGATATCAACGTAATCAAGGGCATCGATATTGATATCTATGAAGGTGATTTTATCACCATCATGGGTCCTTCTGGGGCAGGCAAGAGTACCTTCCTCCATATCCTTGGGACCCTCGATAATCCATCCGAGGGAGATATATTTTTTCGGGACAGGAATGTAAAAGGATTTACGGAAGACGAGGAGAGCAAGTTTAGAAATGAAAAAGTTGGTTTCGTTTTCCAGTTTTACCATCTTCTCCAGGATTTCAATGTCATAGAAAATATAATGATGCCCCTCCTTATCAAGCGTTTAAATCAGACGGATGCCATAGCCAAAGCCGAGAACTTTCTTGAAATAATGGGCTTGAAGCACAGGAGAGATCACAAGCCAGGAGAGTTATCAGGAGGAGAGCAGCAGCGCGTTGCAATTGCACGGGCTCTCGTCAATGAGCCTGAAATCATCCTGGCTGATGAGCCTACTGGAAACCTTGACCGTAAGACTGGTAAAGAGGTTCTTGATTACCTCCTTTCTATCAATGAGCGATTGTCGTCAACCCTAATTCTCGTAACCCATGATCCGGAGATTGGTTCCATTGGCGAGAGAAAAATGAAGATGGTGGATGGCGAGTTATTTACAGTTTAGCGGGACTTGCGTCGCCCCCTCACCAGGCAAAGCCGTGTGGGCCTCCCCCCCCAGCTATTCTCGCCAATATTATTATGTCACTATTTTGACATATTTCTTCTAATAGATTACGGACTTGTTGAGTCAGAGAAGGTGAAGTAAGCTCCGCACTGTTCGAAAAAAAGAATTTGGATCGTTTATAAAATATTAATATATCAGCCTGTTACAGGCAAGATGATGTCTACGAGCTGATTTTGTCTCTGCCTCCGCTGGCCCTATTATTGCATAGCCAAAGTCGCAGACATTATGAAGGATGGAAACAAGACAAAAAGCCAGCTTTTAACCGAATTAGAAGCAATGCGACAACGCATAACTGAGCTGGAAAAATCAGAGAATATCCGCAAACAAGCAGAGAAAGCCCTCAATGAGAGTGAGGCAAAATTCCGTGCTCTTGCAGAAAACGCTACAGCGGCGATTTTTGTAATCCAGAAAGAAAAATATGTTTACATAAATCCTGCTTTCACAAACATGACAGGGTATTCATTCGAGGATCTTTCCTCAATGAATTTTTGGGACTTTATTGCCCCTGACATGCGTGATTTAGTTCGGACAAGAGGCATTGGGCGACAAAACAAGGAAGACGTACCTTCGAGGTATGATCTGAGATTTATCACTAAATCCGGAGAGGAACACTCCGGTAGCTTTTGCGCCACTCTCATCGAATTTCAAAATGCACCAGCTATTTTGGGAACTGTATTGGATATTACTGAGCGTAAAGATATGGAAATTGCCTTACGTGCCAGTGAGAAGAAATATCGCGAATTGGTGGAAAATGCAAACAGTATTATTCTCAGGATGGACGTTACCGGCAAGATCATCTTCTTTAATGAATTCGCCCATCGCTTCTTTGGGTATAGAGAGGAAGAAATACTTGGTGAAAATGTAGTGGGCACTATAGTTCCCCCTTATGAGTCCACAGGAAGAGATTTACATACTATGATTCAGGACATTGGCCTAAATCCGAAATGTTATGCAAACAACATTAACGAAAATATTCTTCGCAACGGTAAGCGCGTCTGGATTGCATGGACCAATAAGCCAGTATACGACAAGACTGGTAAGGTTACTGAAGTCCTGTGTATAGGGAATGATATTACCAAGCGTAAAAAAGCAGAAGATTTGCTCCGACAAGCTGAAGAGAAGTACCGTAACATTTTTGAAAATTCCGTTATGGGGATATTCCAGACTACACCCGAGGGCCGCTATTTGAAGGCAAATAGCGAACTGGCATGGATGCTCGGCTACGAATCTCCCGATGAGATGATTGCCATTGTCACCGACATCGGGCAACAGCAATATGTTCATCCTGAGGATCGAATAAGGCTAAAAGAGTTGTATAAATGTCTTGATGTTGTTCATCGATTCGAGACAGAGATGTATCGTAAAGATGGAGCACGGATGTGGATCTCTTTAAACGGGCGCGCAGTAAAGGGGGAAGACGATAATACCCTTTATTATGAGGGTACAATTGAAGACATTACCAAACGTAAACAGGCAGAAGCCGCGTTACGTGAATCAGAGAGCAAGTTTCGAGATTTTACCGAAAAATCACTTGCCGGCGTATATCTTCTGCATGGAGATGGAGCGGTGAAATACGTCAATGCAAGATGTGCTGAAATATTCAAATACAAAATCGAGGAAGTCATTGATATATTAAATGTCAAAGATGTCATATTTTCCGAAGACTGGCCTATAGTTAAAGAAAGCATGCGTAAAAGGATGTCAGGGGAATTGCCATCTCACCATTACGAGTTCAGAATAGTCACAAAAAACAAAGATATGAGGTACGTTGAAGCGTATAGCTCCATCACCATGTATGAAGGGAAGCCAGCGGTTTTAGGAACTATACTGGACATTACTGAGCGAAAGCGGGCCGAGGGGGCTCTCAAAGAAAACGAGAGGAGGTATAGAGAACTTGTAAACCTGCTTCCCTTAACAGTGGCGGAGTTTAATAAAGACGGTTATGCTACCTTGATCAATCATTATGGTATGGAAAAGTATGGTATCACCCAGGAAGATATTGACCGGGGATTGAAAGGCTTTCAAGGGGTTATCCCCGAGGAACAGGAAAGGGCAAAGGCTATATCAGAACGAGCACTTAAAGGAGAACGCTTAGAAGGAGGAGAGTTTAAAGCTGTTAAGAAAGATGGAAGCACATTTCCTGTACTCACATATTACTGTCCCATTACACGAAATGGCGATCATCAAGGATATTTGGCTATTACGATTGATATCACTGAACGCAAGCAACTTGAAGAACAACTCCATCATGCCCAGAAAATGCAGTCTATCGGCACCCTTGCCGGGGGGATAGCTCATGACTTCAATAATCTTCTCACAACTATTCTGGGGTGTGGACAGCTTTTAAAGTTGAAAGTAGATTTTGATGGGAAAGCAGGAGCATACCTCGACCGGATAATGGAGGCTGCCGAGAGCGCAGCGCAGCTTACGCAAAACCTCCTAACCTTCGGCAGAAAGTATGCCGCAAAGCCCATCGTCGTTGATCCAAACATGATAATTGATAAAATAGAGAAGATGGCGATGAGAACTATAGGTGAAAATATTACCCTGAAGGTGATATATGGAGTGAGTAATTCACGAATCATGGCGGACGTAAACCAAATAGAACAGGTGCTGATGAATATCATAATAAATGCGCGTGATGCAATGCCTGAAGGAGGAGAACTCACTATCCGGACTGAGCATACACAATTAAATGAAGACTTCACAGAGCAGCATGGTGGAAGAGGAAAGCCGGGTAAGTATGCCAAGATTTCAATACAAGATAGCGGAATTGGAATGGACAGCAAGACAATGGACAGAATATTCGAACCCTTCTTTACGACTAAAGAGGTAGGAAAAGGAACCGGTCTAGGCCTTTCAATCGTCTATGGAATTATCAGGAAACATAATGGCTACGTAACTGTTTCCAGTGAGCCAGGAAGAGGCACAAAAGTAGAGGTCTATTTACCATTTACCGATGCTGCAAGTGAGAAATCGACAGAAGCGCCGGATTCAGTCCATTTAGAAAAAGGAAATGAAACCATCCTCATTGCAGAGGATGATCCGCTCATGCTGAATATGCTGAAGACAATCCTTGCAGAGGGCGGTTACGGAATTATTGAGGCTGTTGATGGGGAGGACGCGCTTCAAAAGTACATACGACACAGAGAGAGAATAGAGATGGTCATTCTTGATGTGATGATGCCCAAGAAGAATGCGAAGGAAGTGTTTGATGTAATAGAAGTGATGGATCCTTTTCAAAAAATACTTTTCATTTCCGGGTATACTCCTGAAGATATGGATAAATCGGGCATCTTCAAGGAGAACTTTAACCTTATAAAGAAACCTTTTCTTCCTGATTATTTATTGAAAAAAGTCAGGGAAGTCTTTGCAGGATAGAGGGATAAATGGATAGAATCCTCATTGTGGATGATGACAAAAATATCAGATTTACTTTAAAAGAGTTTCTTATTGATAATGGTTTCGCATCCGTAGAGGCACCGAATGGTAGTAGTGCGGTAGAAATTTTTAAAAGGGAAAAACCTCTCATAGTTCTCCTTGATCTTAAGATGCCCGACATGAATGGCATCCAATGCCTGCAATTGTTAAAAGAGACTGATCCAACGATCCCGGTAATTATCATTACTGCGCATGGTGATGTCCCAACCGCTGTTGAAGCAATCAGGCTTGGTGCATACGATTTTATCCTTAAGCCCCCTAATTTCGACAGGCTTATGCTTACCGTAAAAAGGGCCATAGAAAAGGTAGAACTTGAGAGGGCCTTAAAAACCTCTCTGACCACTTTATTCGGGAAAAGCAAGGCTATGAGAGCAATAATTGAGCAGGTGCGGCAGGTGGCGCCGAGCTATTTTTCTATACTCCTTCAGGGCGAAACAGGTACCGGCAAGTCATTTATTGCCAGAACCATACATAATTTTAGCAAAAGGCCTGACGGGCCGTTTATAACCGTAGATATTGGAGCAATACCGGAGAATCTAACGGAAAGCGAACTTTTCGGGTATGAAAAAGGTGCTTTCACGGGTGCTGAGAGGAAAAAAAAGGGTTATTTTGAGATTGCAGATGGAGGCACCATTTTACTTGATGAATTGCAAAACACCTCTCCGTATGTACAAAGCAAATTACTCAGGATTGCAGAGGAAAAGAGATTATATCCCCTGGGAAGTACCAATCCCGTCGACGTGGATATTCGGATCATCTCAGCATCAAATGCCGACATACTCCAGGCCGTTAAAGAAAAAAAGATCAGGGAAGACCTTTTCTTTCGTCTTGGAGAATTTATCATTAACCTTCCTCCGCTGAGAGAGAGATCTGAAGATATACCCTTCCTTGCACACAGGTTCTTTAGAGATGCAACAGAAGAACTCAATAAAAGCATGAACGAAATACCTGAGGAAACAATGGAATTTCTTCTCAGGTATTCATGGCCCGGCAATGTAAGAGAACTTAAGAATGTCATTAGAAGGGCTGTTCTCCTCGCCCAAGAGGATGTTATAAGGAAAGGACACATCAGTTTT
>Ga0351899_1022_pt1 | contig 51298 bp, 40 predicted proteins | sample BONcelHT113001C6_FD_206833 | JGI IMG/M metagenome (GOLD analysis project Ga0351899, IMG submission 206833) | Enriched cells from coal bed in the Powder River Basin, Montana, United States - BONCAT cells T11 rep1 HSBNCT.T11.300.1.C6 ... | reverse complement strand
AACGGAGGTGTTTCATGAAACATACGCTTAAGTCCGCCAGTGGTTTTACCCTGATTGAAATAATGGTGGTCATTGTTATTCTGAGCATGCTGGCAATTCTTGTCGGACCGAAAATTATCGGTCGAACTGATGACGCTAAAATTGCCGATGCCAAGATCCAGATCAAGAATCTGGAGACAGCACTCAAACTCTATAAGCTGGATAATGGTGACTATCCGGGAACCGAGCAGGGTCTTCAGGCGTTGGTGGAAAAGCCGGCCGCCGGCGTTATTCCGAGAAATTACCGGGACGGTGGCTACCTGGATAACAAAGAGGTTCCCAAAGATCCCTGGGGAAATGACTATCGCTACATCTCGCCCGGCGAGCATGGCGACTTTGATCTCTATTCCCTGGGGGGTGATGGGGTGCGGGGCGGCGAGAAGAAAGACGCCGACATTGAGAGTTGGAACCTGCGCTGAGCCATCTGTTTTCTCCCGGTCGGTGCTTTTTCCTTCCGCTCCGGGATTTGATCCAGTCTGGTAGTTCAGAAGCAGCTGTTGGGAGCAGAGAGTGAGCCTTTTTTGATTGAGATACGTAAGACGGTCAGAAGCCGAGTGAGAAACTGTGTTGCCCGGCAGTCAGGTTTCACGCTGATCGAAATGACGGTGGTCATCGTCATCCTGTCTATGCTTGCCGTACTGGTTCTGCCCCGGCTACCCTTTGCCCATGAACGTGACCTCAAGACCTCGGCGAGAACCCTGGCAGCTTCCTTGCGCTATCTGGGAGACCTGGCGATCTCGTCAAAGCAGCATTATCGGCTTCGTATCGCCCTGCTGAACAATGAAGTGGCAGTAACACGGTCCCGACAACTATCCCCATCGCCAGTACCATCAGTGGCTCCAACAGGGACATGAAGCGTGAAACCGAGGCAACGAACTCCTTTTCAAAGGCAGACCCCGCCTTTGTCAGCATTGCCTCAAGGGTTCCACCCCTCTCACCTACCGCCACCATATGGACCAGCATGGGCGGAAAGAGCTCGGTAGATCGAAGAGACGCGGACAGGCTCCCGCCCTCGGCCAACTCCTCCCGGACGCTCTTCAGGGCTTTTCGATAGCGGCGGTTGACAACCACCTCGCCGGTAATCTCCATCGCCTTGATGACCGGCACACCGCTTGCCAGCAACAGGCCCAGTATTTTGGCAAAACGGGAAAGAATCAGTTTCGACACCAGTGGCCCGATCAGCGGGAGCTTCAGCAGCCAGGTGTCCCGCTTGAGACGAAGGTTCTCCTGCCTGATAAGTCTGCGATAGGCATATACAGCGCCGATTCCGACCGCAGCCAGTGCCCACCAGCCCTTTCTGAGCAGGGTACTGACCTTGATCAGGAGAATTGTGATAAGGGGCAGGGTTGCCTTGTTCTGCTCGAAGATAACAATGATTTTCGGGATGACAAAGGCAAGAAGAAAGAGCATGACCGCAGTTCCGACCACGACCATGAGCGCCGGATAGGCCAGCGAGGTCACGATACGACTCCGCACTGCTTCCTGATCCTCAAGAAAATCGGCCAATTTGTCCAGGATTGTATCCAGCGCCCCACTCGCTTCGCCCGCTGCCACCATGCTCACATAGCTTTCGCTGAATACAGCAGAGTCTTCCGCCAGGGCACGAGCCAGATTCGTACCCTCGGCAAGTCGAGTCCGGATCCGGCCGAGAACCTCTTTCAATTCGCCGGGGCTTTCCTGCTCATAGAGGGTGGCAATCGCCTCATAGACCGGCACGGAGGAACCCAGCAGAGTTGAAAGGCGGCGCGTCATGAGGGATAGTTCCGGCAAGGCAACGCCCTTGCTGAAAAAGCTCTTGATCCTGCCTTCCGCGGAGCGCTGCACCTCGGACAATTCTCGCGGATACAGCCCCGCTTTCTTGAGTTCCTGACGTGCGCGCTGCACATTTTCAGCTTCAACGACTCCCGATACCGGCGAGCCGTCTGATTTGAATGCACTATAGCTGAAGGTCGGCATAATCCTCCTGCGTTACCCGCAGTACCTCCTCAATGGTGGTAACCCCGGCGGCAACCTTCAGCAGACCGTCTTCACGGAGAGTTTTCATACCCTTTGCAACCGCATACTCTTTGATAACCCCGGCGGGTGTCTGCTTGATGATCATGGAACATATCTCGGGATCAACCAGGAGCAGCTCATAGATTCCGGTACGCCCCAAGGTGCCAAGACCGAAGCAGGCGTCACAACCCGCCCCCCGGTACAGAACATCCGGCAGAGTAATGCCCGGATACTCGCGATCCGCCGAGTATTCCTCGCGGCACTGGGGACAGATGACCCTGACGAGACGCTGGGCCAGAATGGCTGACAGGGATGAGGCTACCAGAAAAGGCTCGATCCCCATATCGATCAGACGTGTCACCGCAGTTGATGAGTCATTGGTATGAAGGGTCGACAGGACCAGGTGGCCGGTAAGACTTGCCTGGATTGCTATTTCGGCGGTCAGAGCATCCCTGATCTCACCGACCATGATAATGTCGGGATCCTGGCGAAGAATGGAGCGGAGACCATTGGCAAAGGTGAGATCGATCTTGGGGTTGACCTGTATCTGACCTACCCCCTTCAACTGGTACTCGATAGGATCCTCAATGGTAATGATGTTCTTATCCGGAGAATTGAGGCAATTGAGGGCCGCATAGAGGGTCGTGGACTTACCGCTGCCGGTCGGACCGGTAACCAGAATAATACCGTTGTTGCGGCTGAGAAGCCGTTCCATTGCCTTGACACCGGAAACGGACAGACCCATGTCCTCAAGGGAAATCAACCCCTTCTTCTTATCCAGAAGACGGAGGACAACCCTCTCACCATAAAAGGTCGGAATTAAGGAAACACGGATATCCACATCCCGTCCCGCAACGATAACCCGGATGCGCCCATCCTGGGGCAGCCTTTTCTCGGCAATGTTCAGGCCGGCCATGATCTTGACACGGGAAATAATGGCTTCCTGGACCACCTTGGGAGGAGTGAGTATTTTGTAAAGAATACCATCGATCCTGAAACGTACATCAACTTCCCGTTCATAGGGTTCGATATGAATATCACTCGCCCGCTCCTTCACCGCCTGAAAAAGGATAGAGTTCAGGAGTCTGATAACCGGTGCCTCATCGGTCAGATCAAGCAGGTCACGGGGTTCATTCAGTTCGGTGGCAATCGTGGAGAGATCTTCTCCCTCCAACTCCATGACCACCTCCTGGGCGGAGCCTGTCACCCGGGAATAGAGGTGGTTGATGGCGTCCAGGACTGCGGGGGAAGGGACCAGGACGACCTCCAGAGGAAGGCCGAAAAGTCCACGCAATTCATCGAGCACCGCCAGGTTGGACGGGTCGCCGGTTGCAACCACCAGCTTGCCGTCACGCTCCTCGAGAGGCAAGACATAGTTCGCCCGTGCAAATTGGAGCGGCAGGCGCTCCAGAAGTGCAAGATCGACCCGGGCATCGTCAATCTTTTCAGAAAAGGCGAGACCAAGCCGCTGGGCAAGCGATTCCATGTCCGTCAGGGAGGTCATGGTGCTCATTTCATCAGTTCCGCGTCAAGGTCGATTTTCTTGTTCCCGGGAACCGTCGTCTCAAAAATACACTTCTGTTTTGCGGTAACAGCGGCCATATCAGCTGCATCCTTGACGATACGGGGGGTGAGAATTAACAGGAGATTGGTTTTCGTATGATTCGTAGACTTGGTCTTAAACAGGTAGCCGAGCAGGGGGATGTCCCCCAGGATCGGAATCTTGCTGATGGAATCTTCTTCACGACTTCCAATGAGACCGCCGATGACTACGGAATCAGAATCTTTAACCACTACCGAAGTCTTGGCAGAGCGTTTCGTGGTGACCAGGTCGGTAGCCTGCCCCTTGTTTTGTTTTACCGCAGAAATCTCCTGATAGATATCGAGTTTTATATACTCCCCTTCCGTGATTTGAGGCGTTATTCTCAGGGTGATGCCGGTATCCTTCCGTTCTACTGACTGCTGCGACAGACCGGTAGAGGAAAGGTTCGTTGCGGAAATAAACGGTACATTTTCACCGACAAAAATCTCTGCTTCCTTGTTATCCGAAGTCAGGATGTTCGGACTGGAAAGCACATTCACCGCACCTTGCTGGTCAAGGAGTTTCAGAACTGCGGAGAAATTCGCGTTGTTGGCCAATCCTTGAAGTACTTTTACAACTGCCTGCTGCTGGGGACTGGCGGTGGCGCCAAGGAAACTGAACGGATCAAAGACACCGGCAGCAGCAATACTGCCATCTGATCCGGCACCAGCAACCCCCAGTTGGGTCCCAATCTCTTGAAGTTTGTCAAGTGACACTTCGGCAAGGAGGGCCTTGACAAAGACCTGACGCCGCCGTTTGTCCAGTTTTTTTATCACCTGCACCAGATTCTGGAAATCGGCAGGCGAGGCCATGATGACCAGGGAGTTGGTGGCCTTGTCCGGGGTAATGCTGATGTTGGTCCCCTCAAAAGCGCTCTGCTGAGGCGCGCCGGCCTTTGCCGCCGTGGCCGAGGCCGTGGCAGTAGTTGTGGCTGTTGTCTTGAACATTCCTTCCAGCACCTTGGAAACCTCGGTGGCATCGGCGTTCTCAAGATAGTAGACATTGATCTTGCTGCTGGAGGTCGGAGGAACCACATCCACAAGAGCAATGATCTTCTTGATGTCTTCCTTATCTTTGTCATTCCCGAAAATGATCACCGCATTGAGTCGCGCATCGGGAACCAGCATGCCGCCGACACTGCCACCCTGACTTTGCTGGCTCGTTTTTGTGGAGAGATCTCTGCCGTAGAGCCATTCCTGAACGATGCTTGCGATATTATCGGCCGAGGCGTGCTGAAGAAAAACCAGTTCCGCCCCTTCTCGGCTCAGATCACTGTCGATGGCCTTGACGATATCGACAACCTTGTGAATATTGAGCGCCGAATCGACCACCAGAAGTGAATTTGTCGGACCGAATGACGCAACATAGCCGTCCTTTGACACCACCGGTTTCAGAAATGTCTCAGCCTCCTTGGAAGGCATCCGGTTCAAGGCGATAACTTGGGCAACATAGGCTTCATTGACGGGTGCCCGATCAGTGCCGGAAAAAAGTTTCATTCCCGACTGTTTGGCAGCACTGGAGGGCATGATTTTATAGAACTTGCCGGTTTTGACAACGGAGAAACCCTTCAGTTCCAGAACCGAGGTAAAGACGTTGAAGGCTTCGTCCGCAGAGATTTTGGAAGGAGAATAGATCGAAATTTTACCCTTCACCTTTTCGTCCATGATGAAGTTTTTCCCGGTCAGGTCGCTGATGAACTTGACCATTGTCGAAATATCAACATCGCTGAAGTTCAGGACGATACCCTTGGCCTGCCCATAGCCGGGCATCAGGAAAAGGACCGTCAGGAAAATCGTTGCGACCATGGTAACAATTCGCTTCTTCAAAGAAAACCTCCGACGACTTTCACGGGTCCGGAAGAAAGTGAAAAAACCACTTCTGATGGCTACCCGATCATCTGATATCATAGGTAAAAGTTGTGGGACGCCCGTCCCGAATCAAATCAAGTTTGATTCTGCTCTGACCCTTCAGAGAATTCAGCGTCTGCATTGCCTTTTCCGGCGAATCAAGAGCATAATCATTAATACTGAGCAGTGTATCACCGTCAGCAATCCCTACCATGGCAAAAATTCCGCCCGGCTTCACTTCTGAAACTCTGAACCCCTCCACCTTGCCGTCTATTGAATTGGGGAGAAGGCGGGCATCGGTCATCGCCTTACCGATATTATCCAGGGCAGCATTGAGTGCTCGCTGATCAATCACGTAACCACCGGGAGATACCTTGCTGGCAAGCGCGCCCGGCTGAGATGGGACACCCGGGGTTTTTGCCGGCTCACCGGGGACTTCCGTCGGAGCCAGCAAGGTGATGCGGGAATCACGCCCCTGTATCTCGACTCTTTCCCTGCGAACAGTGACGAGCGGGCCAATGTCGAAGACATCTTCCCCAAGTCGAAAAACTCTTTCTTCGCCTGTGCTTTGCCGCAAAATAAAGGCAAACGTTTCACGGAAAGAACCAATAGCGGTTCCGAGCAGGACCAAGTCAGTCGGAGCCACAGCAATTGGCCCCTCGGTTTGAGCTATAGGAGTAAGCCTGCCTTGTGTCGCCGGACCGAACAGACCTTTTTCAAGGATGGCGGAAAAAGAAGAAAGTTCATTCCTTCGAGCAGTGGGTTCCAACGTGCTTTCTTTTTTAAAGGTGGCGGGAAAAGTTCTGGAGAGCTTGTAGGCAATCACATCAGAAGCAATCATGGCAATCACCACGAGGATCAGAATGGACACCATGATATTCAGAGCCACTATTTTCTTATCCATGAAAGACCCGATTCCTGTCGTGAGATTGCACTCACTATAATCAAAAACAATAGCTGAAGCAAGGGAAATCAGAACCAGGGAGTGGCGTCAACGGCTAACGAATGCTGTAAATTTAAAGCGTTATCTTCTCGGAAAACAGATGGTACCACCGAAACCGGAACGCGATGAAAAGGTTGGCAGGTATGTCGGCACGCTTCTCGTGAGAAGCGCGGAAAGAGAGTATTCGATTCATTGCTGAACTATAAGGTACGAAACCTATCCCACCCGAACCGGGCAGCCCTCGCGGCGAAAGAACGTCTACTACCGGGAGGTACCGTCGTCCCCTTCTACTATCTTGGAAGGATTGAAGCACTTCTTGAAGCCAGAGTCGGGAGAAGCGCAGAACGTGCCGTGCAGTGTAAGTTTTTTCCCCTGGTATTTTTCCCGGAGCTCTTCGTCGAGAGGCCCGACAATGAGATAATCACGGCTTCCGGTTGCCCGATCAGCGTTTCCCCCCACAGTCAGCACCACCTGAGTAAACGGCTCATTTCCTACGACCCTGACGGTTCCGGTGAGAGCTTTAGACCCGGAATTCTGAACGCTCATGGCACATCCCTGTGCTGCAAAAAAAAGAAAAAGCCCACCGACCAATCGTGCCAACACTGCCCGTCTCATGCTTGTCCTTTCGTTCGGCACTCCTCGAGAAAATCCGAACACCCTGTGCCGAACAGAATGTCCGGACTTTCCGTGATACTTTCGACACTAATCTGTGTCGAGGTCTTTGGTTCAAAGATAGCGGAAAATCCGCAGAAGGCAAGGTCTCCGAAAGCTCGAATCAACTGGAGAATCCTGACGCGGCCTCACGACATTTTCAGAATGACGGCCGAACACCTGTTTTTCGCAACTCTTTCTCCTGTTCGACAAAGAAAGAGTCCATGCGGACAGGATATTTCTTGCCCCTCATGGCAACGAGCTTTTTCACGACAGGACTGTCATTGACTTCGGCCAGGATCTGGCGCGGTGACTTGGGAGACGGTTGTTTCAGGGAGTGCATCAGTTCCACGTCAGCCAGCTTCAAGGGATTCAGCACGATCGAACTGCTAACAACCGCCCCTCCACTTGCTGAAGAAACTTCGGTCTGTTGCTCGATCAGGTAGCCGTAACCAGTGAAATCATAAGGGGTACTGGAAATCATGTCAAAGGTAATAGCGGAAGCGCCGGAGTCCACGAAGGAAGCATGGTTGTAGGTACCGGCTGACGCCCAAGTAATCGTGCCAGCCGGCGAATACCGGTAAAAGTTCATGCTGAATGCTTCGAGAGGCGCCAGACTGGCGACATTCTGCCTACTGATCGGGAACAACCCGGGAAGAATATAGTCGCCATGGCTGCCGGGCCAGGTATCGATAGAAGTATACGACCACTCTGGATGGCCCAGCCAGGAATATGTGCTGCCCGAAAATACCGCAATCGACAGATCCCGGAATGTTTCGATGAAGTTCTTGGAATATCCCGCCGCGGCCAACGCATTATTAACCGAGGTAATTCCAGTGGAATTCTGGTCCAGCATTTCTTTGAATATGTTACCGTTTCCCGTGTAGTGATCCTTGAAATACTGGGCCCACATATAGACCACCCCATAATCGTACGGAGTTGAATCCCACATGGTCAGGGAATTCGACGGGTCCTGTTCATAGACCCAGACGCTGTACCAACTTGGCCCATAGCCGCAGTATGTACCAGCAATGGTAGACATGGCCTCGTTCAACCATGTCGGGTTATTCAGGCCTTTTAGGTGGGTTTTCTGTTCCCAGTGAATCATGTGCTGGAACTCGTGGGCCAGAGTGTCGTTGAAATCCGCGTCACCGGCCACAATCCCCGGGGCGGGGTTGATGTTCATGTAAAACATTTCCTTTTTGTTCGAGTTCGGTACGGAATATTCATTCAGCGAATTGAAATAGCCGGCTATGTAACTGGAACTGCCCGAAGTGAATCCGTCGATAACGTTCTGCAAAAGGATGTAGATCTTGGAATCGCCGTCGACACCCGGATTCGGTTCACTGCCAAAGGCGGTCGTGACACTGGGATAGATATTCGAGTCGAATTCGTTTTTAACGGCATCGATTGCATCTTGTTCAACGGACTCACCATCCTCGAGGTAAATATAGCAGTGAACGCCTTCCGCCACTTTCGCGGCGCTGAGCGTGTAGTATCGGTTGTGGACGAAATCGTATGCCCAGAAAGAAACTGTCTCCGGATCTGTTACAGGATCTGTTGTCGAAATCGGCATATAATAGGATGTACTGTCGCCACTTCCTCCGCAGCCACAAAAAAGAAGCAACACCAGAAGACAATAAATGAACCGTTGATATCTCATACGATTTACCCCCTTGTTGACTTGTCGCAGAACCAGTCGCATTCAGCTTATGCGATTTATGAGAAAAAGCAAACCTTACAAGCCCGGATGCACCTGAGCCAGACGGTCGAGTGCTACATGCACTAAATATCTTCCATCCGGAAACACCGGATGTGAAACTATTGGTTTTCAATTCGGAAACGAGGGATTTTTGGTCCTGGCAAGAAACATATGCCTGCAAAAGTTGACAGCGAAGGCTGCCCGCAGGGCGAGCCCTCCGGGCGAGTCAAAATCAAGGGATTGCGCGGAGGCGTACACAGGTACGCCGTACAAGCAAGCCCGCGGATTGACACAGCTAGGGCGGAAAAGAATCGATTCCGGATAAAAACTAAATAGATTGATCTTACAAGGATAAGTGCTACCATGTAACCGTTTTTACAATGAGCATACTATATGATACCTATCGAACAATGAAACAAATACTTTAGAAACAAGAAGTTTTCCATGAAAACTATCGCTGTCATCGCGGCAACGCCCGTAGAAGCATCCGCCCTAGTCGAAGCATTCCACGCCCAACGCCACCCGGTATCGCTTCCATGGGACATCTTTGTCGCAGTGGAAGCTTCCACAAAAATCATTTTCTGCATTTCCGGAATCGGTACCTCAAACGCCTCGGCAGCAACTGCTATTGTGGCACACCTTTTTACTCCGGACCTGCTCGTCACCACCGGCTGCGCAGGTGCGTACCCCGGCTGTGATCTGGTAATCGGGGACCTCTCTCTGGCAACAACCGAAATATTTGCCGATGAAGGAGTCGTTATTCCGGAGGGCTGGCGCTCCCTCGAGGAGATTGCAATTCCTCTCCTGGAGCGAAATGGCAGCCGCTACTTCAATGAAATTCCTCTTTCCCAACAGGCCAACAGGGCGGCATTGCAGCTGGCAAAACGGCTCAACGTAACGCTGACTGCCGGCAGGTTCCTTACCGTCGCCACCTGCAGTGGAACGATCGCGAGGGGACAGGAACTGAAGATTCGCTTCGCCGGTATCTGTGAAAACATGGAAGGGGCCGCCGTCGCTCTGGTAGCGGCACGGTTTGGCATTGAATGCATGGAGCTCAGAGGAATAAGCAACTTCGTGGAAAATCGCAACATTGCACGCTGGAACATCAGCCTGGCGGCCGAAAATTCCCAGCGCTTCATTGAACAGTTCATCAGGAATCACTAGAGATGCAATCATTAACCCTCGGATATTCTCCCTGTCCAAACGACACCTTTTTGTTCTACCCGCTGATTCACCACAGCATTTCCGGCAACGGCATTCGATTTGTCGAGCGTCTGGAAGATGTGGAAACCCTCAACCGGTTGGCCATGGAAGAGGCCCTGGATGTCTGCAAGGTATCCTACCATGCCTTTGCCTATATCCGTGAACGGTATATCCTGTTGCGTTCCGGAGGCGCAATGGGAAGAGGCTGTGGTCCGCTGATCGTATCAAAAAGGCTGAGCGTGCCTGGGGAATTAAAAAGAAAAAAGATTGCCGTCCCAGGACAATTCACAACCGCCTGCCTACTTCTCCAGCTCTTCGACCCAACGCTGACTGAGCTCATCTTCCTTCCCTTCCACGAAATCATGACTGCCGTGCAAGAGGATCAGGCCGATGCCGGTGTCATCATCCACGAATCACGATTCACCTACCACTCATACGGCTTGCACAAGGTTCTCGACCTGGGAGAATGGTGGGAAAAGTCAACCGGATTGCCCCTGCCACTCGGCGGCATCGCAGCCAAGCGATCGCTCGGGGCAGTTACCCTCGCAAAACTTTCCACAATCGTCCGCGCGAGCGTCGAATATGCACGCAATCACCCGTCCGAAACGTTCAGCTATGTGCACGCCCATTCTCAGGAAATGAGCGACGAAGTCTGTTCCTCGCATATCGCTCTCTACGTCAACGACTTCTCTCTCGACCCGGGTCCTGAAGGGGAACGCGCGGCGGAACTCCTTTTTACGCGTGGTGAACAGCTGGGTTTGTTCCCTTCATCACGTGCCCCGCTTTTCGTGCCCGCCTCAAGTAGCCTGTCGGACGTAGGGTAAATCTGCTGCAAATCCGTCTGGACGGTCCATATTCCGCCGCTTTTTTGGTCAATAGAACAACTATTGCCCTGCAAAATCGACAAAATCTGTCCTCGCCCAGCCAAATTTTCGCTTTGATTTCCTAAGTCCGACAGGCGCCTAAGTAGAGCCACAATTTCGCTCAAATCAGAACCATAATACAAGAGCAATTTCAGCATGTTACAAGCACACTAACCACAATTTGCTTGACACGGCAGGGACTTCTGGGGTACAAAGTGGCTCGCCCAAAAAGGAGGTGCCGATGGCATCATTGAACCGAAGGGGCACACTGGCATTACTGATCATCAGCCAGGCTATACTCCTTCAGGTCCAGACACTTCCCTTGCAAGCAGAATCTTTATTGCCTGACAAGAACCAAGAGCGCATTGAGCAAAACATCGACAAACCGGATTTCTCAAGCGGTAAAAAGGGAATTGCAACTTATTACGCCAAGAAGTACCACGGTAAGCGCACAGCATCAGGACGCAGATATTCTCCGCAAAAACTGACTGCAGCACATCAAAGCCTCCCTCTGGGAACAAAGGTCAAGGTTGTCAATCTTGCCAACCAGAATGAGGTGCACGTCACCGTAAATGACCGTTGTCGCAAACGATCCTTTCCTTTCATCGATCTTTCGCGGGCAGCGGCAAAAAAACTGGGCTTTCACGGTAAGGGAACCGCACAGGTTTTGATTATTCCTGTGAACGAGGAAACCTAGAAAAAACTCTTGGGCGAATACATCAAAAAAGGCCGGGTACATTACCCGGCCTTTTTTGTTATCTAGTTTCTTCCAAACAGTGCTGATTAGCCCCCGACTCCGCCTGAGGCGGTGTTTTGTCGAAGAGTACCTTGCGCTCGTCATTCCCGCGAAAGCGGGAATCCAGGAATGACAGATAGTTTTAAAGCACTGGATACCCGCTTTGCTCCTTCGCCAGGGCTACTGCACACAAGCCGCGAGTATGACAACCTTATAAAAGCATGATATACAAAATGTGATATTTCAGATACTTAGAATGAAGTTACTCAGAAGCTCTGGGCTGGGGCTTTCACGGAGTCTCTCGTACGGCTTTATGGCAAGATGGCGTCAGCAAGAAAATCGCCTGAACTCAGCAGGCTAGCTGATCCGTGTAACGGGTGGCGACCGATTACGAGAGACTTCGGGGAAGTCCCAGCCCAACCCCAAGCGAGACTTTCCGGATGAAAACTATCTAAGCAAAACAGCCAACGGACCTTTCTCCGTTGGCTGTTTCAGTATCATCGAACTGGCTTGATATCCACGTCCGGCAAATCGGGACAGCCAGCCATATCCCACCTGCCGTTCGAGAATTATTTCTTCTTTTTCCCTTTGGATGACTTATTGCTTTTTTTCGCGACACTGGTTGACTTCTTGCTTTTCTCGCCGGAGGAGGATTTCTTTTTCGCGACACTCTTGGAAGATTTTTTAGACTTCTTTCCCTTTGTTGCGGAGCTATCCCGCTTCGAAGCTTTCTTTCCCTTCCTCGCGGAGCTATCCCGTTTCGAGCTTTTCTTCTTCCCGGAGGAGTATGACTTTTTTCGATAGACCTGGGGTTCGGGAGAAATTTCGTCTCGAATGTTCCCCAAGAGGACGTTTGTCTCTTCAAGCTTGGGGTCGGCCTTCTTTGCCAGCTCAAGTGTCTCTTTGGCTTCTTCCAGGCGGCCCGACTTCATATAGACCCGCCCCAAGGCGTTTAATGACTTGGCATTGTCATTTTTTAGTTCAATGGCCCTTTTATATGACGGGATTGCCTCGTCGTAATCCTTGTTGAATTCATGAATGAGACCCAGTTTGTAATGATTAACGGGATCCTTAGGGTCTAGTTCCACGTTCTCCTGCAGCAGGGAAACCACCTTGGCAAACTTTTTCTTCTTCACATACAGTGCAAGAAGGGCATTTCTGGACTCCATGTCATCTTTCTTGAGTTGGAGCGCGTTCTGATAATGTTTCTCCGCCTCGTCATCCATGGAACTTCGCCGATACAGATTTGCCAACTCTCGCTGCGCCTCCTGATTGTCGGGGTCGAGTCGCGCGACAAGTGCATATTCGCTCCGTGCCTCTTTAAAATTCCTGTTGTTCAGATAGGCCCTGGCAAGCATGAAATGGGTCCGGGAAGTATCCTTCTTCATCCGGATAAGATCCTGATACAGCTCAATCGCCTGCTGATTGCTGCCGCGGAAGGTATAGATGTCGGCCAGGAGACGAAGAGAATCCGGGTTTGCAGGATCGGCTGCCAGGGACTGCCGATATTCGACCACCGCTTCGTCCAGCTGCCCTTTTTTCTCGTACAGCACCCCGAGGTTGCGGTGCAGATCGGCGGTTCCTCCCTTGAGACGATTCGCTTCCCGATAGCTGGCAATGGCCTCATCGTCCCTGCCTGCCGCCATGTAGGCGTCGCCGAGTTTTCGCAGTGTCTGAACGTCTCCCGGTTTTTCCTTGAGTGCCGTCTCCAACTCCGACATCGCCTTGACGTAATGTCCCGACTCCAGATACTCATTTCCCTTGCGCAACTGCTGCATCAATTCAACCGAGCGGTTTTTCCCTGCCAGAAGATACTCGTACTCCGCGGCTTTCAGATCACCTTTTCTTTCATAGACCTGACCCAGCAGAAAATGAATTTTCTTATTTTGCGGGTTCGCCGTCTGCAGCCGTCTCAAATCACTGAAAGCCTCATCCGTCTGGTTCAGGTCGAGATTGAGCTCTGCCATGCCGAGACGCGCATCCACATCGCTGCCATTTACCGCCAAGGCCTTGCGGTACTCCTCACGGGATTCTTCATACAGTCCCTGCTTGCGGTAGAGATCCGCAATACCCACATACAGGGAGACATTGGCCGGCAAGACCTTCAAAGCCTCCTCATAATGATAAAGAGCAAGGGGGTACATCTTCTTGTCGGTGTAGACCTTGGCAAGACCCTTGTGATAGAGAGGGTCTTTTTTTGCGGCAAGAGCCTTGGTCAATTCCAGCGCCGCTTCGTCAAGCATTCCCTTGAGATAATAAGCAAAACCCAGTCTCCCGCTGGCAAGGGGAAACGCAGGGTCCTTTTTCAGGCATTCCTGGTACTCGGCAATTGCCCCATCCAAATCATAAACACGCTCGCGCTGCAGAGCCTTGACATAGTGGCCGGGTGCTCCATCGCCACAGAGATCCAAGACTCGTTTTTCAGTCTGTTCCCTGTCCGTATTGTCTTTTTTTTCTTCCAGAACGGAGACAATTTTTTTGGCCTGGTTACACTTGCCAGACAAACCAAAGGTCCAGTCGAAACCGCATGCAAGGGAAGCAACGATAGCCAATATGATCAGGTGAGATTTTTTCATCAGTATCCTCGCAGCATTGTGTATCCGTTTTTCATCCGAAAATCCGGATGGGAAAGTATGCAAAATGAGGTGCAGATTATACACACCCTCCCGATATAATTCAAAGTATTATCGATAACTGCCTGGATTTACTCACCGATACACCTTTTTCAACAAATATCGCACCCCTTGGGAAACACTATTTCTCTCTATTCCACTCATCACTGAACGCGCCTCGGCACCGCCCGGTATCCCTGCTCGGTGATTTGGGTTGACGTCGAAAGCCGATATATCTTACAGTGCGTGCAGAGAATAAAACTGAGCCTTGGGAATGTTCACGAAGTAGTGTACACTTGACAGAACAGGCGGGAATAATTACCTGTTTATAACAGTCATAAGAACTGTACAGCTTCAGAACAGGCTGGCCAAATAAAGGAGACGGTCCATGGAAAACCATCAGGATAAGGAAGATCTCAAAATACCGGATATACTCCCGTTGCTTCCTGTGCGTGATGTAGTGGTATACCCCTATATGATTATCCCCCTTTTCGTGGGGAGAGAAATATCCATCAGCGCAGTCGATTGGGCGTTGTCCCGCGACAGGCTCATCTTCCTGGCAACCCAGAAAGATATCGCCGATGAAGAACCATCACCGGATGAGATATATCCCGTCGGCACCGTAGCAATGATCATGCGGATGCTCAAACTACCCGACGGCCGGGTTAAAATTCTTGTGCAGGGACTCGCCAAGGCCCGAATCACCGAATTCGTTGAATCAAAACCTTTTTTCTCCGTGCGCATCGATCGAATCATCGAGCCCGTCGTGGTTGAAACGACCTTGGAAACCGAGGCCTTTCTCCGAACCATCAAAGAACAGATCACAAAAATAACCTCGCTGGGAAAGAGCATCTCCTCCGAGGTAACGGTTATCCTTGAAAACATGCAGGATCCAGGAAGCCTTGCGGATCTCATTGCCAGCAACATCGGTCTCAAGGTGGAAGAGGCCCAGAAACTACTCGAAATAATTGATCCGATCGAACGCCTCAAGAAAGTGAGCGAGTATCTCAACAAAGAGATAGAACTCCTATCCATGCAGGCCCGTATCCAGTCGGCCGCAAAAGAGGAGATGGGCAAGACCCAGAGGGATTATTTCCTTCGCGAACAGTTGCGGGCAATTCAGCAGGAACTGGGCGAAGCCGATGCCCGGTCGGAAGAGATGACTGATCTTCGGAAAGCCATAGAAGATGCAAAGATGCCCGCAACTGCGGAAAAGGAGGCTCTCAAACAACTCGGGCGTCTTGAACAGATGCATCCTGATGCCGCCGAATCCAACATGCTCCGCACCTATCTGGACTGGTTGGTGGAGCTTCCCTGGAGCAAATCAACCAAGGATGTTCTCGACATCAAGCGGGCCCGGACCATCCTTGATGAGGATCATTACTACCTGGAAAAAATCAAGGATCGGATCCTGGAGTTTCTTGCGGTCCGTAAACTCAAGAAGAAAATGAAGGGCCCCATCCTCTGCTTTGTCGGACCTCCGGGGGTCGGAAAGACCTCTCTCGGAAAATCCATAGCCCGCGCCATGGGACGCAAGTTTCTGCGCATCTCTCTTGGTGGCGTCAGGGATGAAGCTGAAATGCGCGGACATCGACGTACCTATGTGGGTGCACTTCCGGGCAGAATTATCCAAGGATTGAAGCAGGGAGGGTCAAACAATCCTGTGTTCATGCTCGACGAAATCGACAAGCTCGGTTCGGATTTCCGCGGCGACCCCTCTTCGGCACTGCTGGAAATTCTCGACCCGGAACAAAACCACGCGTTCTCCGATCATTACATCAACCTGCCGTTCAACCTTTCCAATGTAATGTTCATCGCCACGGCAAATCAGATCGATCCTGTTCCGAGCGCGCTGCGCGACCGAATGGAAGTAATCAGGCTGTCCGGCTATACGGAAGAGGAAAAACTTGAAATCTCGAAACGCTACCTCATTCCTCGCCAGATAACGGAAAACGGGATAAGCGAGGACCTCGTCTCCTTCTCCGATGAAGCGCTCAAGACCATCATCTCCAAGTATACCCGGGAGGCGGGCTTGAGAAACCTGGAACGAGAAATCGGCTCCATCTGCCGAAAAGTCGCCCGCAAAGTAGCCGAAGGGAAGAAAACCCGAACCGTCATCACTGCCGCCACTATTGCCAAATATCTCGGACCACCGAAATTTCTCCGTGAAATGGAAATGGAAAGCAATGAAATCGGGGTAGCGACCGGTCTTGCCTGGACACCGGTGGGAGGTGAAGTACTCTTTGTGGAAGCCACCGTCATGAAAGGAAAGGGTGGATTGACCCTGACCGGCCAATTGGGCGACGTCATGAAAGAATCAGCGCAAGCGGCCCTCTCCTTCATACGATCGAAAACAGGGGAATTCGGCCTCTCTGACGATTTTTTCACCAATCTCGAGATCCACGTTCACGTACCGGCCGGAGCGATTCCCAAAGACGGGCCATCCGCAGGAATCACCATGGCCACGGCACTAGTTTCCGCCCTGACGAAAATTGCCGTACGTCGGGATGTGGCCATGACCGGCGAGATTACCCTGCGCGGCAGGGTTCTCCCCATTGGAGGCTTGAAAGAAAAGATGCTGGCCGCCATCAGGGCCGGGATTACCACCATTATCATTCCCGAGCAGAACAGGAAAGACCTGGATGAGATACCGAAACATATTCTGAAAAAGATCAAAATCGTTTCGGCAGCAAACATTGACGAGGTGCTGAAACTGGCGTTGGAAAAATTTCCGCCGTCAGCAACCACTGCCAGGAGCACTCCCAGCAAACCGAAGGCACCTGCCCGCCGGCCAGCTTCATCGCCAAAGGTAGCTTCTTGAAAGACGGAACGGATCTGAGCAAACTTGGCGAATTCGGTCTGATTGATCGGATTGCCCGGCAAATAGCCGCCCGGTCGGAGGTCGTGCTGGGCATCGGAGATGATGCCGCCGCCTTTACGCCCTCGCCCGGCCGTCTCAGCCTGATCACCACCGACATGCTGGTCGAAGGGATACATTTCGATCTCTCGTTCTGTGACCCCCTGTCCTTGGGGAGAAAGGCCCTGGCGGTCAATCTTTCCGACATTGCCGCAATGGGAGGAGAACCACGCTATTTCCTGCTCTCTCTGGCAATTCCGCCGACGATGACCCTTGACTTTGTGGACAGCTGCATCAACGGAATGTTGCAGCAGGCCGAACAGTTCGGCGTCCAGCTGATCGGTGGAGACACCTGCTCGTCGCCGGGCCCCTTTATCCTGACTCTGACCGTTCTGGGGGAGCAAGCCCCCGGTATGATCGTACGGCGTTCCGGGGCACTTCCTGGTGACAAGATATGCGTCACGGGTACGGTTGGCGACTCGGCTCTCGGACTCCAACTCTTGAAGCAAGGTGAAAAACGGGGAAGTTTGTCCGCACGCCACCTCGACCCGGTACCGCGGGTTCTCGAAGGTCGGGCGCTGGCCGAAGCAGGCATTCCCTCGTCTATGATCGACCTGAGCGATGGACTCCTGGCCGACCTGGGTCACATTCTCGACCTTTCCTCCGTGGGTGCGCGAATAGCAGCGGAGACGCTGCCCCTCTCGGAACAGTTTCGGCACCACTTCCCCACGGTAACGGAAGAAGCTCTGTCTTTGGCCCTCGCCGGTGGCGAAGACTATGAGCTCCTCTTTACCGTCCCTCCCGAAAAAATACCCGACGTCTTCTCCCTTCTCAACACACTGGGTACTCCGGTCACGGTCATCGGCACCATAACGGAAGAGAGGACAGTAACCGTTATCGGGCCCCACGACACGGAAATCTCCCTGAGCAGGAAGGGATATGATCACTTTTCACCTCGGGATGGCCGGTAAACAGGCAGGGATCCATGCAGCTCACGGGAGACAACAGCAAAGGGTGACTGAAAAGTCGTGACCCCTCTCCTCTTTCGGGCGGGAATCATCAAAATTTACCGGAAAGTCTGAAACGTATCATGCTACGAGCAAAACGCAGGGGCAATCCCCTCAGAAATGATGATGCTGACATTTCGGATCAGGCATATGAAAAGATCCGCCGCATCCTGAAAACACTGGCAGGCTTCCAGCTGCTTGGCTATAAAGACGCGTGCATCAAACGTCGGATTTCCGCTCGAATCCGTGCAGCAGGGTGCGCATCGGCAATGGAATATACCGATTTGCTGCTGAAAAACAGATCCGAACCAGCACAATTGATCAAAACGCTCACCATCCATGTGAGCAAATTCTTCCGGAATCAGGACACCTTCAACAAGCTGCGCGATGAAATATTCCCCGTCCTTTTTTCTCACTGCATGCGGGAAGGGCGAGAAAGTCTTAATATTCAGAGCATTGGCTGCGCTGGCGGTGAAGAGCCCTATTCCCTGGCGCTGATTCTCCGTGACTCCTTTGCTCACGAGATAGCGCGAGTAAAGGTTGCCATACACGCGATGGACGTTGATGAGGAGGTACTGCGGGTCGCTGCCGAAGCTTCCTACGAGCCGGACCGCATCGAAGAGGCTCCCCCTGCCATCAAGGAACGCTTCTTCACCTTTCGGGACGGCAAGTACCGGCTTAATCCCGAAATACGGAACATGGTTTCCTTTCGTTGTCAGGATATGCTTCGTCCGGTACCATTAGAGTGTTGCGACCTCATCCTCTGCCGAAATGTCCTTATCTATTTCGAGCGAGGCCACCAGGAAGCACTCCTGAAGAGATTTGCCGCCTCGCTCCGTACGGGGGGAGTCCTGGTGCTGGGCAAATCAGAAAACCTGATGGGAGAAGTGCGCGAGCTATTCCAGACCATCTGTCCTGTTGAACGCATCTACCGGAAACGTTAATCGGTGACGAACTCACGGCTTGCAACAACTTGAAATCAAGGCCGCAGTAGATCCCTGTTCCATCTGAAAGGAGAAATTCATGCGTATACCGATCGGATACAAATTCATCCTTGGATTTGTTGTCGTCGTGGCGGCGGTCGCTTTTGCTCCCAGTGGAGTCCAACTGCTCGGTTATTCACCAGAGAGCACAAAAATCATGACCTTTGCCGTAGCACTCACCATCGGACTGATCCTCGGCTGGATATTTTCCAAGACCTTCACCAGAAACATCACGACTCTGAATGAATCCGCCGAAGCCATCAGCAGGGGAGATCTTACCAAAGAGGTGATTCTCGCCAAAACCCGTTTCCCTGATGAGACGATCGACATGGGTCTTTCCATCCATCGCATGATGGAACATCTCCGGGAGCTTGTCAGGAGCATCCGGGAAATTTCTGAAAAGGTCTCCGAGTCGGCCAAAACCCTCTCTTCGTCAGCCCTTGAAATCAATGCCTCCACCGAAGAGGTCGCATTCGCTGTGGAGCATATTTCCCGTGGTGCGGAAAATCAGGCCGAAATGGTCACCAAAAGTTCCAAGGTGATCCATGAGATGGCCATTTCCATAGAACTGATCGCAAAAAGGGCCCGGGAAGCTTCAGGGGCAGCCAGGGAAACAAGCATTACCGCCCGCCGTGGCGGCGAGCAGTCACGGGAACTTCTGGAAAAAATGCGCAATTTCTTCGACCGGGTTGAACAGAGCGGGCGACAGTTCATGGAGTTCAATGCAAAGCTGCAACGGGTTGGTAAAATTGCCGACTATATCGGTGACATTGCCCGACAGACAAACATGCTCGCCCTCAATGCCTCCATTGAAGCGGCACGTGCGGGAGAATACGGCAAGGGCTTTGCGGTTGTCGCGGAGGAGGTGCGAAAGCTCTCTGAAGGAGCGGGAAGATCGGCCGAAGATATTCTCGAACTGACCAGCGGAATTCGGGAAGAAAGCCACCGTGTCCAGGACACGATTCTGGAAATTTCCAAAAACATCGGCGAGGGCAAGAAAAATATCGACATCACTTCGGAATCATTCCGGGAAATCCTGGAAACGGTCATGGAAACCGAGCGCAAGACCAACAGTATTGCCGACATGTCGGCCATGCAAACCGACGGCGCCGGACAGATGGTCTCGAACGTGGATGAAATCGCCAAGGTGGCAGAAGACAACGCCGCCTCGACGGAACAGGTTTCCGCCGCCACTCAGGAACAGGCAGTTGCCATGCAGGAAATGGCCCAGGCCGCCCGCGAACTGGCTGCCCTCTCCGACAGCCTGCTCCAGAGCGTTGAACGCTTTACCCTTCCGCCGAAGGGGGAGCAGGTCCAATGAGCGGTCGAGGCAGGCGTTTCCTCATCTTCACGCTGCGGGGAGAACGATATGCCATGAACGCCGGCGACCTTTCCGAGGTCATGGAACCGCCCCCCACGTTCCCTATTCCCAAGGCCCCGAAAACCTATCTCGGGATCATGAATTTTCACGGCGCACCGATACCAATTCTCGATCTGGCCGCCTTCCTCCATGGGGATCCGCCGAAAAGCTCCGGGAGAATCCTGATCCTCGATCACAAGCTTGGTTCGCTGGCGTTGCGGATTGACACGGTTGAGCGTATCGTCTCCGACATTCGAGGACTGCAGATCCAGGAGGAAGAGGGTCCCTACGTGCGCCAGGCGATCCTGTTCAATAACGAAAAAATACCGCTTTTTGCCATGGATATTCTTATGACTGAGCTGGAAAACGAAGTGCGCAGCGGTAACAGAAAAAACAACACGTGCGATGGGAAAAGGTAGTAAAGGAATGACAGCAGAACGGAGAACCGCATAAATGGACATGTCCCCGTATAAGGATCTGTTCGTCTCCGAAGCCAGGGAACACCTCCAGGGCATGAATGAGGCAATCGTCGCCTTGGAAGAAGCTCCCGATGACCGGGAACACATCGATTTCCTGTTCAGAATGGCCCACTCCATCAAAGGGATGGCGGCATCCATGGGATATGACGAGATGGCGGAAGTCTCCCATAAAATGGAAGATCTCATGGACCGGGTGCGGAAAGGAACCATCGAGTTTGTTTCCGCGGTTGCCGACCTGCTCCTGGAAGGGAGCGACCTTCTCTCGGTAATGTTGAATGACGTGGATGCCGGAGGAAACGGACATCAAGACATTCTTGACCTGTCGCAACGCCTGACCGGCTACACACCTTTCCAGGAGCCTGAACCACCACGGCAAGGCGCAGGGCAAGCCTTAGGAACTCCGGATACGGCAACCACGAACCGGTCTGCGGAACAAGCACTCCCAAAGAAGCTGGAGCAGGAGATCGCACGGGAAAAGCCCGACTCCCCGCAGAACGTACGGGTCAAGACCGAGATACTTGACGCCCTGGTGAACATTACCGGCGAGTTGATCACCCACAAAAACCGGATGATTACCCTCGCAAACGAGATGAAGGCTCCGGCACTCACCGAGGCGATTTCCGACCTCTCCCACCTTGTCAGGGAGCTGCAGAACGAGGTGCTGAAAGTCAGGCTCATGCCTCTGTCCACCGTTGTTGACCGCCTGCCCCGGATTGTCCGCGATCTGGCGAAAAAGAGCGGCAAAGAGGTCTTGTTACAGATTTCCGGCAAGGAAATTGAAATGGACCGGGGCATCGTGGAGGAACTCTCCGATCCGCTGCTCCACATTTTACGGAATGCCGTGGATCACGGGCTGGAATTGCCGGCCGAGCGCCGGGCGATGGGCAAAAAGCCGGCGGGAACCATTTCTGTTGCCGTGCAGCGGGAAAATGACCGGGTGCTCATCACAATCAGCGATGACGGCAAGGGGATGGATACGCGACGACTCAAAGCTGCCGCCACCGAAAAGGGCCTCCTCCGACAGGAAGACGCTGCCCTGTTATCGCCGCAACAGGCCTTGATGCTGATCTGTCTCCCCGGTTTCTCCACTGCAACCGAAATAACCGACGTTTCCGGACGAGGGGTTGGGATGGACGCCGTTCGCACCGCTGTTCAGGCCATCGGCGGAAACCTTGCCATCGATTCTTCACCGGGAAAGGGAAGTTGTTTCACCCTCTCGCTGCCACTGACCATCTCAATCATCCAGATCCTGCTGGTTGCCTGTTCCTCGATGATCGTGGGGCTTCCCGTGACCAAGGTTCTCCGGACCGTTGAAATCAGAAAGGATTCGGTCATCAGTCGCGGCAAAGGGAAATTCTTCCGCTTGGCTGACGAGGAGATTCCGCTCGTGAGCCTCCATCGGCTGCTTGATCTTCCGCTTTCCCCCCTCAAGGGTGAGAGCATACCGGCAGTGGTCGTGGAAATGAAGGAACGCACCGTAGGACTTGTCGTGGACCGGTTTGTCGGCCAGCAGGATGTTTTCGTGAAGCCGTTCGGAAGCCCGCTGAACAGAATGAAAGGCTTTTTCGGAGGGGCGATTCTTGGAGACGGTCAGGTTATTTTTATTATCGACCCGGGGAATCTGCTTTGAGCGATGGGCCCTTCGTTATCATTTCAGCCCGTCCGCCTTCCCTGCCCGCTGGGCCGGGACAGAATCACAGCGAAAGTAATTGCACCAAAAGTAGAGTTATGACACTATCAGCCGCGTTTTTCTCGAAAGGAACCCTATGAAACGATTCATTACCCTGGTTATTCTCAGCTGCACCGCTTCACTCATACTTCTTTCCGCAACACCATCCCGGGCAGAAGCAAATCTCAAAGATGTAATTGCTACCGTGGAGCAAAGCTATAACTCCCTGACAGATCTTCAGGCAGCCTTTTCTCAGCGGACTTTTCTGCCCTCGCTGAAGAGAGAACAGAAGGGAAGCGGCACACTCTCCATCAAAAAATATCCGAAGCGTCCGGCCATGTTCCGCTTCGACTATACGAAGCCAAAGCAACTGATTGTCTCGGACGGCGTCTCAGTCTGGTACTACCTGCCGGAAAACCGGCAGGTGATGGTTAGCGACCTGAAAGTTCTCCTCGAAGGAGGACAAGGGGTAACTCTCAACTATCTGACCGGCATCGGCAGGATTTCGCAGGATTTCACCATCAAGCCCCTGAACGGGGGACGCGATACAAAGGGAAATTATCTCCTCGAACTCACACCGAAAACCCCGAGTCAGACTCTGGCGAAACTCGAGATGACCATATCTGCTGAAGCCGTTGCTACTTTTCTCAAAAATAGAAAGATTCGCAACAGTTTTCCGATCATTTCCTCTGTTGTCTACGATCAGTTAGGAACCAAAACGACTATCGAATTCAGAAACGTACGAGTGAATCAGGGGTTGCCGGCGTCTCTCTTTCAATTCAAGACACCTGCCGGTGTAGAGGAACTGCGTCACTGACCGGCACGATCCAAACCAAAAGCGGTTCCGTGAAATAAGCCGTCATCCTGCCGCCCAGCTGACTGGTCCGCGTGAACCCCGAAAAACAAAGAAAGGAAGCACACTATGCCGTCATTTGATATCGTTTCCAAGGTGGATATGCAGGAAGTCGACAACGCGGTCAATCAGACCATCAAGGAAATTGACCAGCGTTACGACTTCAAAAAATCAAAAAGCGAAGTGTCCCTGGAGAAGGAAACCATCAAGATCCTGGCTGATGACGATTTCCGACGGAAGGCTATCATCGACATTCTCCAGTCAAAGTGCCTGAAAAGGGGCGTTTCCGTGAAAACACTGCAGGAAGGCTCCGTCGAATCGGCCTCCGGTGGCATGGTTCGCCAACTGATCACCATCCAGCAAGGAATCTCAAAGGAAAAAGCAAAAGAAGTCATTGCTGTTATCAAGGAAGCGAAACTGAAAGTACAGGGTCAGATTCAGGACGACCAGGTGCGGGTAACGGGAAAGAATATCGATGACCTCCAGGAGATTATCCAACTCTTGAAAGGCAAGGATCTCGGAATCGAATTGCAGTTTATAAATTTCAGACAATAGACCCCCGCGAGGGGCGTGGAATCAGGGGGACGGGGTAAGAATCAGGTTTTCCCACCTTGTCTCACTCCTAAACAATTTCAGAGGTGCATTTGAATAACACGGTAAAAGAAAAAATCAGTATGGTAAGCCTCGGCTGCCCCAAGAACCTGGTGGATGCGGAGATTATGCTCGGGTTCCTCGACCGGGAAGGATATGACATAACCACCGATGAGAAGGATGCCGATATCATCATTGTCAACACCTGCTCTTTCATCAAGGAAGCCAAGCAGGAGAGCGTGGACGCGATCCTCGACCTGGCCGACCGAAAGCACGACGGCCGCTGCAGGCTGCTCATCGTGACCGGATGCCTGCCTCAGCGCTATCAGGAAGAGCTCTGTAAGGAGTTGCCTGAAGTGGACATCTTCATCGGCACCGGAGATTACCCCCGCATCGCCGAGATCATCGCAGAAAAACGGGGCACGTCCGAACAGCTTCGTTATATCGGCGATCCGAATTTCATTTTTGACGAAGATTCCCCCCGCCTCAAGTCAACTCCGGTCTATTCCGCCTATCTGAAGATCGCAGAAGGGTGCTCGAATTGCTGCTCCTACTGCGTTATCCCGAGTCTGCGAGGTTCGTATCGTTCCCGCCCGGTCGAAGCCCTGATCCAGGAAGCCCGGCGACTGGTGGCTGGCGGAGCGCGGGAATTAAACTTGATTGCCCAGGATGTAACCAACTACGGAGCAGACCTGGAAGGGAAACCCGCCCTTGAGGATTTGATCCGCAGACTGGCGGAAATCGAGGACCTTCGCTGGATACGCATTCTCTATGCCTATCCCAACGGCATAACCGACGGCCTCATCCAACTCATCAAGGAAGAAAAGAAAGTCTGCAAATATCTGGATATCCCCCTCCAGCATATCAGCGACCCGATTCTTTCCCGCATGAACCGGCGGAGCACCGCCGAGGAAATTCGCACACTGCTCGCAAAAATCCGCCATGAAATTCCTGAAATAGCCCTGCGGACATCGCTTATCGTTGGTTTTCCGGGCGAAACGGAAGAAGACTTCAAAAGTCTGCTCCAGTTCGTCGAGGAGGCCCAATTCGACAGGCTCGGCGTATTCTGCTATTCTCGGGAAGAGGGCACACCCGCGAACGACATGACGGACCAGGTATCGGAGCGCATCAAACGGGAACGGTACAAGAAAATCATGAAAGCCCAGTCCAGGCTCTCCTTTAAACGCAACCGCCGCTTGGTTGGAATGATAGAAGAGGTAATCGTGGAAGGGTTCAGCGAAGAAACCGAGCTCCTTTTGAAGGGACGCTCTTCCCGACAAGCGCCCGACATTGACGGACAGGTGTATATTACCGCCGGCAATGCCAACGTCGGGGACATCGTGCGCCTGAAAATAACCGACTCTTCCGACTATGACCTCATCGGTGAAATTTACGACGCAGACTCCGTGTAGTTCCGATGGTTTCAACCCCTCACATCGTACGGCTTTTTTCTTGACATCAGGATAAAGTACGTTATTATGTCCAATCTTAACTGGCTGTTTGAGAACATTATTTTGAGAGGTCTTGATGGTAGAGAGAATTGATGAAATGAAAGCTCTGCTCCTGAAGTTGAAGGAGGAGACGCTGAAAGAAATAAACAAGTCGATTAAATCCACCTCTGAACTTCCCAGCGGGGATCCGAGTGGCGATATTTACGACCAGGCATCCAGTGAACGGGATCGGGAACTGGGCCTTTTACTGAGTGATCGTGAGCGGGAAAAACTGCGAAATATCGACGAGGCACTACTTCGTATCCAGGAAGGCGAGTTCGGAATCTGCGAGGAGTGCGGCTGCGATATCCCCCTCGGCAGGCTTAAGGTAGTACCTTTTGCCCACTACTGTGTGAAGTGTAAGGAAGATATCGAAAAAATGCAGGCACAGACCAAACGCTTCGAAGAAGAGCGAACCTACAGCGAGATCCCTGTCAGTGATGAAGACGACATGTAAGAGTGGATCCGTTCGGAACAAAAAAGGGCGTTGCCAGCAGGCAACGCCCTTTTTTTACATCTCCACCCGGGTCACAACCCCCTGCAGACGACTGGCAGGAAGTTTGTTGAACTGTACGAAGTTCGGCGTCAGCTTCTTGATGAGGCTGAAAATCTTCCAGACCGGGTTCCTGGTATTTATGTCTTCTATCCCGTAGAAAATCACCTTTTCCTTGATTCCGTTGATAAGCAGAAGTTTCTCGATGTCAACCAAAACCATATAGCCGGCGCGGATCTCGAAGGCTTCCAGACCGGACGCCAGATTCTGTTTCAGTTCCGTTTTGACACCAAACGGGTCGTCAGTCCTGACAATGGAAATCAGGATATTCCTTTCGTAGATGATATTGCTGCGAATAATGCAATGGATGACATAGGGGGGAACTATATTCCACTCACGGGCGAAAAACAGTGCGGTCCCGGCAATGACCCGCCCCGAGGAATAGATCTGCTCATAACTCACGATGAAGGTATCGATATCAAGTGGCTTCAGGGCTCGATAGAGATTCCGCTGGCCATTCGTCCAGATCAGGATGGAAACAAGCGGAAATGATGCCAGAATAATTGACCAGTAGGCTCCATGGGGGAGTTTGGTGAAGGTGGAACCGAGATAGATGAGATCGATACAGCATACCGCCACCGCAAGCGGGACCTTCCATTTCTTGTTGGTCTGGGAAAAGATCATGATCATCATCAGACTGGTAATGGTCATTGATCCGGTCACCGCCATGCCGTACGCTGCCGCAAGATTTGCCGATTTCTGAAAAATGAGCATGATGAAAATGACCGCACACATGAGTGTCCAGTTGACAAATCCGATATAAATCTGCGATTTCATGACATGGGAGGTATAGTCAATTTTCATCAGCGGCAGCAGTCGGGTGGTAAGCCCCTGGTAGACGATCGAAAATACACCGCTGATAACCGCCTGGGAAGCGATGATGGTCGCCATGATCGTCAGAATGAGAAACGGAATGTACAGTAATGGCGCCTGGGACTGCACCATCCCGAAAAGCAGATTCTTCGTTTCAGGATTCCGCAAAACGAAGGAACCTTGGCCAAGGTAATTGATCATGAGGGCGACAAAAACGAAATACCACGCCCTGATGATCGGTTTTTTCCCCAGATGGCCCATATCGGCATAGAGCGCCTCGCCCCCCGTGGCACAGAGAATAACCTCGGACAGGACAATGAACGCGGACAGGCCGTTATCAAGGAAAAACCGGATCGCATAATGGGGGCTTATGGAAAATGCCACATCCGGCATTTTCACCAGCGATACCAGACCGGTAAGCGTGAGGGTGGCAAACCAGACCACCATGATCGGCCCGAAGACGCTGGCGACCTTGTCGGTTCCCTTGTACTGCATTACGAACAAACCGATGGCGATGACGATGGCAATCAGGATCAATATTTCCTGATTGATAGCTCCGAAACCGGGGATGAGGAGCATTCCCTCCACGGCCGACATGATACTGATTGCTGGCGTAATGACGCCATCGCCAAGGAGCAGTGAAACACCGATAAAAGACAGGAGTCCGGCAAAACTCAACATGCGCCCCTTTTTCAGGAGCTTGATCAGAATTTCCCGGAGCACGATTTCCCCGCCCTGCCCCTTGCGGCCGAGGCTCATGGCAAGCCAGGCATATTCGACCGTCACCAGAATGGTCATAGTCCAAAATACCAGGGAGAGAATGCCGAATACATTTTCCGGGGTTGGCTTGGTTAAGGCGAAAATTACGGTAAGGGTATAAATGGGACTGGTTCCGATATCGCCGAAAACCAGGCCCATGGATTTGACGATACCTCCCCAGAAGGAAGATCCCTTTTCAGTTCTCACTACGTTTCAGCTCCTTTGTTCTCTTGGTCTTTTTCGCGGATTTCAACCCGTCGGATCTTGCCGCTGATAGTCTTCGGTAATTCCGGAAGGAATTCGAGGATTCGCGGATATTTATAGGGAGCTGTCAATTTTCTTACATGGTCCTGCAGTTCCTCCACCAGGTCGTCGCTGGGCGCATAGTCCCTGGTCAGGACAACCGTGGCCTTGACTATCTGGCCCCGGATCTCATCTGGAACGGCGGTAATTGCGCACTCCATTACGGCGGGATGCTCCAGCAGGGCACTTTCCACCTCAAAGGGACCGATCCGGTAGCCGGAACTCTTTATTACGTCATCAGACCGGCCAACAAACCAGTAGTAGCCATCCTCATCCCGCCAGGCCATATCGCCGGTACAATAGATTCCATCGTGCCAGACCCGCCGGGTCATCTTCTGATCCCGGTGATAACCGCCGAACATGCCGACGGGGAGTATTCTGTCCGTTCTGATGATTATCTGCCCTTCCTCTCCCACCTCACATGATTTCATCTCATCATTGACAATATCGATGTCGTACAAAGGAGATGGCTTGCCCATGGAACCGGGCTTCGGTTCCATCCAGGGATAGGTTGCAATGGCAAGGGTGCATTCCGTCTGACCATACCCTTCCTTCAGGCTGATACCGGTTTTCTTCAGAAACTGGGCATAAACCTCCGGATTGAGCGGTTCTCCGGCAATGACACAGTATTGCAGCCGCGACAGGTCAAGTCCCGAGAAGTCTTCCTTGATCAGAAACCGATAAATGGTGGGTGGCGCGCAGAAAGTGGTTATCCCGTAGCGGGCGATAACCTCAAGCAGGTTTTGCGGAATGAACTTTTCGTAATCATAGACGAAAACTATTCCCTTGCTCAGCCACTGACCATAGATTTTTCCCCAGACGGCCTTGGCCCATCCCGTGTCGGCAATGGTAAGGTGAATGCCGCCATCCTGCACACACTGCCAGTACTTTGCGGTAAGGATATGCCCGAGGGGATAAACGAAGTCGTGACGGACCATCTTCGGCATGCCGGTTGTCCCGGAGGTAAAGTACAGCAGTGAAACATCGTCGTTTTTCGCGGCACGTTCCCCCTCGGGCCGGGCAAAGCACCCGGAGGCCTTTTCCAACTCGGTGGAAAAGTTATACCAGCCGTCACGGTCCAGACCAAGAACAGCCTTCATCGCCAAGGTCGGAGATGCATCTTCCGCCTCTTCAATGTGACTGATGACCTCCGCATCATTGACAGTCACAACCATCTTGATATCTGCGGCATTATTCCGGTAGACGATATCCTTGGTGGTCAGAAGATGGGTTGCCGGGATGCAAATCGCGCCCAATTTGTGCAGCCCGAGCAGGCAGAACCAGAATTCGTAACGCCTCTTCAGGATCAGCATGACCGGGTCGCCCTTGCCGATGCCGACAGACTGAAAAAATTCGGCGGCCTTGTCGCTGAATTTTTTCAGCTGCCCGAAGGTGAAGACCGCCTCGTTACCTCTGTCGTCACACCAGATCAACGCAATCCGGTCCGGCTCGCTCCGCGCAATCTCATCAGCCACATCATAGGCGAAGTTGAATGACTCCGGGATGGATATCGAGAAGTTTTCCACAAAGTCCTGGTAGGACTCGAACTGGGTTCGGGGAAGATACGAGTCTAACATCGTGCGGCACCTCATTGTACGCCAGGGAACCCCGGCTGCACACTATCCTGCTCTACCGGCAGGAACGCATAAAATGCTCCCGATCAGGGGGAAACGCTGTTGCACCGATCAGTATCTCAAAACAGGCGGAGCCGTTTTTCCTGCCATCCTCTTGACAGGTCGCTGTCCGGAAAGGCACTGAAAGTGAAACGGCGCGGGTCGGTCTTTCTCAGAAAATAATTGCCAGGAACTTTGCCGTCCTGTTATCCAACGCCTGCATTCCGTGACGATAACTCGCATCGAAATACAGGGAATCGCCTCGATTGAGGATAAGTTCATGTTTGTCGATAAGGATTTTCACCGTTCCTTCCAGGACATAATTAAACTCCTGGCCGGAATGGCTATTGAAAGTAACGGGGGAGCCCGGAGGCTGCGGCTCAACAGTCACCAGAAAGGGTTCTGCCTTCTTGTGTATGAAGTTATAGGCCAGCTGTTGGTATTTATACTGCTGTCTCCGGTCGATGCTGACCCCTTTGCCGCTTCTGACCAGTGAATACATGTGAAGGCGTGGACTTTCACCGGTCAGCAGGTCAGTAAGTTCAACAGAGAACCGGTGGGCAACCTTGAACAGGAAACTTACCGGAATATCCACCTCACCGCTCTCATATTCCTGATACGTCTCTCGGGAAACGGCGAACTCATGTGCCAGCGTTTCCAGAGAAACACCCCCTATCTCCCGCAACTCCTTCATACGCATGGCGACATTTCTGATGTTTTCCGTCATCGCGCCACCTCCTTGCGTTCTTGCTGATCCTCCGGCAATCTCCGAACCAAAACTACTCGCCGGTTTACTAGTAGCACTTTACCGTAAAAATGCAATCACTAATTGATGGTAACACCTGCGGTAAACAGGGGCGCGCAGAAGCATCATACAGGTCACTCAGAAACATGCGGGGACATCACCTGGCGACCAGAAACATGTCACTTTCGCAGACTCTTTTCACTTCACAGGCAACGCCCGCCACAAGCATAACGTCTTTCGCAGCAGCTGAAAGCATATCTTTCATTAACGATAAAACACCGGTTTATCTCTTCCCCATGAAATCATGGTAAAAAATAGAAGTCAAATGATTATTTCTCACCACTCCGATACTATTTTCCTTATTCATTCCGAGCAAAAAGTAGTATACATACACAGGATTCATGCAAGTGAAACATCGCACCCCAAGAGTGATTCACCAGAAAACTCTCTGCTGTGACACGTTCCCCCGGCAGTGAACAGAAAACAGGCCAAGGAGCAAGGCACCATGACCTCCAGTGCCATCGAATTACGCCGCTCCACGCCTTTCCTCCCGCTTGCACAGCAGTCCCTGAATCAGGATCAACCATTTCCCGTGGGGGTTTACATGCAAAGAAAAGAATACCTCATGGAAGATGAAGATGAAACTCTTCGACTGGAACGGAAGACGGACAGGGAAACCCTGCAGCGACAAGCCCAGTGGGCCGGAATCAGGCCGGGCATGAGGGTAGCCGATATTGGCTGTGGCTCGGGAATTACAAGTTCTTTCCTGCATGACCTCGTACAGCCGGGCGGATCGGTGGTCGGTTTCGATTTCTCAGAAAAGAGAATAACTCACGCGCGTGAGCACTATGCACAGGAAAAAATAGAATTTCACTGCCGAGACATGCTTGATCCGCTGGATGATGTGGGAATGTTTGATTTCGTCTGGGTCCGTTTCGTACTGGAATATTTTCTTGCCGGCAGTTTTGATGTTGTAAAAAATATCTCTACGATCGTAAAACCCGGGGGAATTCTCTGTCTGATCGATCTGGATTACAACTGTCTCAGTCATTACGGTGTTCCGGTGAGACTGGAAAGAGCGCTGTTTGAGATCATGCATCAACTTCAGGAAAAGGCTGATTTTGACCCCTATGCGGGAAGAAAGCTCTATTCCTATCTCTATGATCTTGACTACGAGGATCTTGATGTCACGATTTCAGGTCACCATGTACTTTTCGGAGAACTGCGGGAAGCTGATTCGTTCAATTGGATGAAGAAGGTGGAAATCGCCCCGCGAAGGATTGGCTATGCCTTCCCCGAATATGGGGGAGGACACGAGGAGTTTATCGAGGAGTTCCGCAGATTCTTCACTGATCCGCGCCGGTTCACCTATTCGCCGATTATATCCTGCCGGGGGCGCAAAACAAAACAGTGCTGATCAGCCGCGACAGCGACCCGGGCACGTCCAACAAATGCAGTGCTGCGTAGCAATAATCAAAAAGCCGCGCTAGCGTAGGTTGCTTGTTCACCGACAAATGACGAAAGCACATCATCTCGCTGCACAATATCCAAAAACTCCACTCCGACCCCAATCGGGAAAAGCGGCTTCGACCGCTCCCGCCCATTGTTCACCCACGCAACACGCCCCTTAGCCTGAATAGTGACCGAGCAATTGTTCGGAAGAGTAAAGGTAAGCTCGATCGGACTACCTTCCTCGAATTCATCATCAACTGCCACATACATCCCCTTCAAGCTGATGTCCGTGCTGGTTCCCGATACGGTTCTTCCATTGACCCGGAAAGAAACGGATGTCCGACAGGGCACTCTCCTGTATCGAGGTTCTCGGACTTGTTTCTGGGCGTTGAGTTCCTCAAGAAGCTGGGTATCCTTTTCCAGGTACTGGATAAATGCTTTTACCACTTTTTTCTCAAAATGAGCGCCACTTCTCTCCTCCAACAGTCTGATGGCCTGAGAAAGGGGCATCGGGCCTCGATAGTGGCGTTTCGCCGTGATCGCTTCGAAAAAATCGGCAACCGCTATGATCTTCGCGCCAAAGGGGATTTCGCTTCCTCTGAGACCACGCGGATAGCCTGACCCATCAATTTTTTCATGGTGACTGCCGGCGACCTCCGGAACCTGCAGGTATATCCCTTCGAAATTGATCTGCTCCAGAATCTCCCTGGTTTTTTCCGCATGGGACTTTACCTGGGTGTACTCCTCAACGGTCAGCCTGCCCTCTTTTTTCAGGATTGCGTCAGCAATACCGATTTTACCGTAATCATGCAGCAGTGAGGCAACCCGGATCATCTCGGTGTAGTCCTTGGAAAGCCCCAGTTCCTGGCAGATGCCGAGTGCATACTTGGTAACCTTTTCCGCATGGCCTGCCGTCAGATTGTCACGGGCATCAATACTTGCCGCCAGCACCTGCAAAGTCGAACTGAACTGATGTTCACGGGTTTCATTGAGCATTGCATTACGGATGCTGATACCGATTACCGTGGCAGTCCCCATCAGAAGACTCATATTGCTCTGGATCAGCGGTTTTTTCGTGACAACATTGTCAACGGCGAGGATTCCGACCGACTCGCCGTCACAGACTATCGGGCAGACAATGAAAGACTGGGCTCCAAGCATTTTTGCAAACGTCAGGCTGTGTGAGGAAAGGTTGGTCTTGATGTCATCAAAATCATTTATCAGAAAAGGTTTCTGCTCCCGGAAGGAAATTACGAAAATCCCCTTTGACTCGGGACGGTCAAGATGAAAGGAGGTTTTCTGCAAAAGGTTTTCCTGTTCAACGGAATATCCGAACCCGGCAGTAAAGACGAGACGTGTCTTTTCCGTGTCGGCAAGAAGGATCATTCCACGGTCATAGTCGAGCCTTTTCTGCAGCACAACAAAGACATTCCGCAGAATAGAGTCGACATCGGTCTGCTTGCTGATCGCTTGACCAACCTCGTTCGTAAGCAGTGCATTGGTGTAATTAAGGTTAATTTGCTCAAGCAGTTTGTCAGTTGACTCTCTCAGGTTTTCAATACCGGTCTTGAGTTCCTTTTTCTCCAGACTAGCCGCAACCAGGCACGCAAGCAGGATAAATGACACGAACGTCGGAACAACGGCAAACAGGGCAATCCAGCCATTCAGAAAGAAGGTCGTCGCGGAAAGAGCAAGCAGCAGAAGAGCTCCGTAGTTCCGGATCTTTTTCCAATAGATGGAAGGCGTTTTTTCCCACGAGATTATATACCGGCAAGCGCTGCCATCGCGGAAGAGGCATTCCGGATGTTCGACATGAAGAAGTTTATTGTTGAAAACGCTGGCAATTGCTTCCAGAAAGCCGATCCGGTTTTCACACTGAAAAGATTTCTCACAGATACCGGTTTCAGGGGTTACGATAATTTCTACTTTGTTGGACGCCAAGCGCCGGCACTCATATTTCGATGACCGGGTGAAGTTCTGCGTGGTCTTGCCGATTAATTCGTACGCTTTTGCCGGACTGCCAAGCCCGAGAACATACTGCCGCATGACCCCGATGGAGTCGGGTGCCGCAGCAAAGCGCCCTGCTTCACGGGCAATCTGTTCGTTTCCGGTTACTTTTACCAGCCGTTCATAAAAGAGATCGACCTGCTCCTGATTAAACCAGTGCCCCTGATCCGCGACTTCATACGGCTCCATCTTCGCAGATCTCAGCAGATCCCCGATATTGACATAACTGTACTTTTTCTTGATGAGCCTGATATAGGTGTCGATAATTCTGCTATTGTACAAAGGTGGTTTAAAAGGGTCAGTTCGCATGAATCACCGTGTGTGAATAGTATTGAGACGCACCTTCAAAAAACCCGATTTACCGTCAATGATGCACCATTCTGTCAACGTATCGGAAGTAGCTGTCGGTATACTGCATATTCAATATCCAGAGATTATAGATTTTATCATATTCAATCTGGTTATTATCTGCATAGGAAACAGGATAGACAAGTATCGGGATATACTCACTATCGTAGTACTTTGACAGTAGTGAATATATCATAAAGAGTGTTCCTCTCGGAAAATCATCAGGGTCGACAATTATCGTATGAATGCAGTTGGTCAGATCCGACATATTCAAACCGATGTCTGATATGTTAACAAGGAAAACAGCTTTCAGGTTCCCATCCTTTTTCAAGGAAAATAGATGTTTTTCCTTCCTGAAACCTATCTTGTCGTATTCTTTCTTGATTTCATCGGTGTCAAACATCTCCGGTTCCAGATCCATCGCATTGACAAGGAGCCCCCCCGACACATGGCGGTAGAAATTGTCCAACTCCACCAGGTCCTCTGCCTGGGTTTTGGTGAGAGACCAGGGGCCTGAAAGGTCCCAGCTTTCTATCGTACTCTTTCGATAATGAAGATAAGCGAAAGAGTCGACGGAACAGCCTTTTCTGTCGTTTATCTGCTCGGCAATGCGACCAAAAACCCTTTTGGGAAACCTGTTTTCGGACCGGTAGTAACAGGCGACGAAGTTCATCCTGGTTGACGTGAGGCAATTGGAGTCATTGATGGATCGGCCAACCTGCTCGAGCACGGACAAACCCGCCCTTTTATGGACAGCGTTGTTCGCGGCATGGTGATGAACCAGCCAGGTATTTTCATAGAAGCGGACCATCGCCACATGGCCGTAAATCATGCCGTCTTTCTGATAGACGAAATGCCGGGCAATATGGAAATTGCTGCTATAGAGTCTTTCATAGGTTTTCTTGAAGTTCTCTTTGTTTGCCTGGATAAAGGAGTATTTCTCCGGATAGAGAAAACCGGTCTGAAAGAACAACTCCCATAAGGACTCCATGTCGACCTTGTTACAAATATAGGAATCCTGATCCGTCACCTGGTTAAGGAGTGCCAGAAGCCTCACATGTTCCTGAATGTCCATATCAAGGATGGCCAGACCGCACTTTACCGTGCGTCTATCCTCACTCTCCTGGCTGACAGTTCGATACACGACCTGGGCCTTGCATCGGACCGAAAAGATCGTGGCCAAATCAATATTCACTTCGGGAAGCACTCTTCCCGGCAGGAGGACGGAATTTTCCTCCTGTTCTTCAACGGAAAAGCCCGAACCCGACAGGTCGACCACCTTCAGGTTGACTTTTTTCCCGGTAAGCGGATCGCTGAAAACCACGTTTGGTGAGGGAACGAGTTTATGGCGCGAACTCCTGAACTCTTTTGGTTTGAACCTGCGGATCTGCGAATGAAGTGGCCTCAGGACAAGCGATCGCGATTTCTGGCCGCAGTCCTGCTTGATGATCTCACAGTCACCGGAATAGAGCATCTCCTCCTGTTTGGTGAAAACGATATGAACGGTCGATTCTGAATTAAGCCACTGAAATGGCTGGTCAGGAAGGCTTGACAAGGTAACGCGAAAGGAAAGGGGGCTGAAATCCGCCAATGTTCCGCGAAAGAACGCACCATTTTGAAGAAGTTGGACGCTGATATCGTGACAAGGATGGCGTGTTACCTGGCGGGAGTCGATTTCCAGGCAGGTTTCCGGGAGACGGAGGATTATTCTTTCATCAGAAAGGCTTACCGAAACTGCCTCGACAAGGAGTGATTGATGCGTATCCGGAAGGATGAAATTGACATATCGATAATTCTTCAGGACCTGTTCAAGTCCCGGCGCTTTGACCCATAGGCATTCAAGGGTGTCGCCAAGGCAGGGAAGAGGCTTCGCCCGAAGAGAAACAGGGGACCCGTACTTGGTATGAGCGAGGTTGACAAGAAGCTCACTGTCGGTGAAGTTGAGAAAATTAAGCCGGTTGATGAGGGTTTTTTTGGCGATTTCACGTCTATTTTCCGTAGGCATGAAAGAAGCGGTCCGACTCTCGGAGTGCAGACTCGGTGCGTCAGGTTCTTTTCCCTTGCCGTTGGCATCTGTCACTGCATGCACTCCCGTCACCTTCTGCTCTCAACAGGCAGAAGAACCGGCTGTTCCAAAAAATTCCCTCTAGGAGTCTGTCGGGCTTAGGAAATCGAAGCGAAAATTCGACTGGTCGAGGACAGATTTTGTCGATTTTGCAGGGCAATAGTTGTTCTATTGCCCCAAAAAGCGGCAAAATATGGACCGTCCAGACGGATTTGCAGCAGATTTACCCTAAGTCCGACAGACTCCTTGAGGGACACTCAACAGGCAGATCTGAATAGGACAGCGAAACTAATTGTCGATTTTTTCATTAGTTTTCAGACTTTAACCTTATGTACCACAAAACATCCCCTTGTTCAAGTACCGAAAACTAAAGAATTTTGCGATGTATCCCTCTTTCCGGAAACTTGATTGAAACGACACGGAAACGTTATCGTTTCAGGGAAGGCAGCTTGTTTGCCTTCCCATAAAAAAAAGAGCGGTGATCCGCTCTTTTTTAGTGCCATTATCGTACCGCAACACTACTTCCGGGCTGCTTTCGCGGCCACCTGCATCCTGATGAGAGCCCGTTGCAGTGCGGCTTCATAGACAATCAGATCCTTGGCTTCCTGCGTAAGCCCCTTCAGGGCTTCCTCGGCCCGCCCGAGTGCTGCCCGTGCCCTCTCGAGATCTATTTCGTCGGCACGTTCCGCAGTCTCCACAAGAATCGTCACCGTATCGTTCACGACTTCGAAATAGCCCCAGTTCAGGGCAAGGTGAAAAACTTCGTTATCTTTGGTATAGGTAAGTTCCCCAATCTTCAGCGAGGTCAGAAATGATGCATGCCCCGGCAAGACGGCAAACTCCCCCAGAGAGCCGGATGCCGTAATCATATCCACCTGTTCGGAGAGAACTTTTTTATAGGGGGTGATCAGTTCAAGCTGTAATTTTTCGGCCATCGGAAAAATCCTTTTTTTGTCTGCTACGCGGAAAACTTCTTCGCCTTCTCCAACACCTCTTCAATCGTGCCCACCATATAGAAAGCCTGCTCCGGTATGGCATCGTGCTTCCCGGCAACAATCTCCTGAAAGCCCTTGATGGTGTCCTTCAGTTCCACATACTTGCCGGGGGTTCCGGTAAAGGACTCTGCAACATGGAAAGGCTGCGAGAGAAAGCGCTGGATTTTGCGTGCTCGCGCCACAACCTGCTTGTCCTCTTCGGAAAGTTCATCCATACCGAGAATTGCAATAATGTCCTGAAGATCCTTATACCGCTGGAGAACATATTGTACATTGCGGGCAATAGCATAGTGTTCTTCGCCGATGACCTGCGGATCAAGAATTCGCGAGGTGGAATCGAGGGGGTCAACGGCCGGATAGATCCCCAGTTCGGCAATCTGACGGGAAAGTACGGTCGTCGCATCAAGGTGAGCGAAAGCCGTTGCCGGAGCAGGTTCTGTCAGGTCGTCCGCAGGAACGTAAATGGCCTGGACCGAGGTAATGGAGCCCTTATCGGTTGAGGTAATCCGTTCCTGGAGTTCGCCCATCTCCGTTGCCAGGGTCGGCTGGTAACCAACCGCGGAAGGAATGCGTCCGAGAAGTGCGGAAACCTCTGAACCGGCCTGAGTAAAACGAAAGATGTTGTCGATGAAAAGAAGAACGTTCTGCTCTTCCTCATCCCGGAAGTACTCGGCCACTGACAGAGCGGAGAGGGCAACCCTGGCACGAGCGCCTGGAGGCTCGTTCATCTGGCCATAGACGAGCGTGGCTTTATCGAGAACTCCCGACTCTTTCATTTCGTTCCAGAGGTCATTCCCTTCACGGGTGCGCTCGCCGACGCCGGCAAATACTGAGAACCCGCCATGCTGTTTGGCAATATTATTGATCAGTTCCATGATAATAACAGTCTTGCCGACGCCTGCGCCGCCGAACAGGCCGATCTTTCCCCCGCGGGCATACGGTGCCAGAAGATCAACGACCTTGATGCCGGTCGTGAAAGCCTCAACCTTGGTGGACTGTTGAAGGAAGGTCGGTGCCTCCCGGTGAATTTCATATTCTTTTTCCGCACCGATCGGTCCCTTCTCGTCGACCGGCTCACCGATAATATTGAGAATACGGCCCAGGGTTTTACGGCCGACCGGCACCGTGATCTGCTTGCCGGTATCCAGCACCTGCTGGCCGCGAACCAAACCGTCCGTTGAATCCATGGAAATGGTGCGGACGGTGTTCTCACCTACATGTTGCGCAACCTCCAGCACCAGATTATTTTCCCGATCATCGATAGCCGGATTCGTCACGCGGAGCGCATTATAAATTGCCGGGAGCTTGCCAGGCTCAAACTGCACGTCCACTACCGCACCGATGACCTGCGAAATTTTTCCAAAATTCTGACTCATCTGGTCTCATCCTCCTAAGGCCCATTCTGCGGGCCGGTATCTATGATAGGGCATATCCTGTTGATCGTTTACCCATTGATCGATTCCGCCCCGGAGATGATCTCCATCAGCTCCGTGGTAATGACTGCCTGCCGCGCCCGGTTATACTGCAGGGTCAGTTTCGCAATCATCTCCGATGCGTTTTTCGAGGCACTGTCCATTGCCGTCATTCGGGCACCATGTTCGGAAGCAATTGATTCGAGCATGGCATGGAACAGCTGCACTTCAATATTCTTGGGAAAGAGCTCCGCGAGCAGTTCCTCTTTCGACGGCTCATAGATCGCTTCCGGAGGAAACTCCTCGTCAGGTCCCTGAGGAGGCTCGATCGGCAGCAGCAGTTTCAGGGTGATGTCCTGTGACATGACACTCTTGAACGCATTGTAAAGCAGGTAGACGACATCATAATCATCCGCCAGGTAGCCTGCGATCAGTTCCTGACCGATCAGGGAGGCTTCCTGATAGCTCACGGTAGACAGTATGTTCGAATAGTTTTTCCGAATGGAGGCCCTTTTTCGCAGGAACTCATAGCCCTTCCTGCCAATTGTGAGGAGGCTTATCTCCGTATAGCGGGAAGAGTTTTCGCGGATAAACGCCTCGGCGGCCTTGCAGATATTGGCGTTGAAGCCACCGCACAGCCCTCTGTCTGAACTGACGACAATCAGCAGGGCCTTCTCCGATTTTTCCTTGCGGGCAAGGGGATGATCAGTAGCGCCGCCACTGCTGCTGAGCCGTACCAGGACCTCTTCGAGTTTCTCCGCATACGGCCGGGCCGCCAGCACCTTGTCCTGTGCCCGGCGGAGTTTTGCGGCAGAAACCATTTTCATGGCCTTTGTTATCTGCCGGGTGTTCTTGACCGAAGTGATCCTTTTGCGAATACTTTTCAAGTTTGCCATGGGGCGATACCGTCCTTGTTAGACTGTGAATTCTTTCTTGAATTCATCGAGGGCGGAGATGATCTTGCCCCGCAACTGGTCATCAATGGCCTTCTTCTCACGAATTTCGCGGAGGATATCCGCTTTACGAATATCGAAGAAGGTGTAGAGTTCCGTCTCATAACGGGAAAGAACGGAAACCGGGTAATCATCCACATAGCCATTGTTGGCGGAAAATATAATGAGAACCTGTTTTTCAGAGGGAATCGGACGATACTGGGGTTGTTTCAGCATTTCCACCAGGCGCTCGCCTCGTGCAAGCTGCATCTGGGTAGCCTTGTCCAGATCGGAGCCGAACTGGGCAAATGCCGCCATTTCTCGATACTGGGCCAAGCTGAGTCGCAGCGTCCCGGCAACCTGCTTCATGGCCTTGATCTGGGCAGCACCGCCAACACGCGATACGGAGAGGCCAACGTTGATGGCCGGACGCACACCGGAATAGAACAGGTCGCTCTCGAGATAGATCTGGCCATCGGTTATGGAAATAACATTGGTGGGGATATAGGCGGAAACATCACCCGCCTGGGTCTCGATGATCGGGAGTGCGGTCAGTGAACCGGCACCGTATTCGTCAGACAGCTTCGCGGCCCGTTCCAGAAGACGGCTGTGAAGATAGAAGACGTCACCGGGATACGCTTCGCGTCCGGGGGGACGGCGAAGGAGCAATGAAAGTTGCCGATAGGCAACGGCCTGCTTGGAAAGATCATCGTAGATGATAAGTGCATGGCGCCCGGTGTCGCGAAAGAATTCACCCATGGTGACGCCGGCATACGGAGCAATAAACTGCAGGGGTGCCGGTTCGGAAGCGGATGCTGAAACGACGATGGTATAGTCCATGGCCCCGTTATCGCGCAGCCGGTTCACCACCTGGGCAACCGTTGACCGCTTCTGTCCAATGGCCACATAAATACAGATAACATCGCCGCCCTTCTGGTTGAGGATGGTATCAATGGCAATTGCGGTCTTACCGGTCTGACGGTCACCAATAATCAGTTCGCGCTGACCACGACCGATCGGAACCATCGCATCCACCGCCTTGAGGCCGGTTTGCAGCGGCTCATGGACCGATTTGCGCTTAACAATGCCGGGGGCTTTTACCTCCACCATCCGGTAATCGTCTGTCTCGATCGGTCCGTTCCCGTCAATAGGCTGACCGAGTGCGTTCACCACCCGGCCGATGAGGGCCTCTCCAACCGGGACCTCCACAATCCTTCCGGTTCGCTTGACGATCGCCCCTTCCTTGATGTTCAGATTATCCTCACCAAGAATAGCGGCCCCGACATTTCCCTCTTCGAGATTGAGAACCATGCCGGAAACCCCGCCGGGGAACTCCAGCAATTCCCCGGCCATCGCCTTGGCGAGGCCATGAATTCGGGCGATTCCGTCCCCAACGGAAATTATGGTTCCGGTTTCAGCTACTTCGACATCTTTGCCGTAGCCTTCAATCTGCTTCCTGATAATCTCGCTGATTTCTTCCGCTCGCAATTCCATAGGCACGTCTCACCCCTTCTGTAATAATTCCTGAATCTTTGCCAACTGGGTTCTGATACTGCCATCCAAAACCTTATCGCCAATCCGGCTCACAACCCCACCAATAAGGGAGGGATCCGTCGCAACTTCAAGAACGACCTTTTTCCCTGTCGTTTTCTCCAGGGCACTGCGCAACTCGTTCACCTGAGACTCCGTCAAAGGCAACGCTGAGGTAATGGTGGCGCGAAGGATACCGGCAGTTTCATCAGCAAAGGATCTGTAGCAGGATGCAATTTGTGAGAGGAAATAGAGCCTCTTCTTATCAAGGAGCAGCAGAATGAAATCACTGATTGTTTTGGAAATCCCGAGCCGCGAAATCATTTCTTTCAGGAGCTCCCGCTTCAGCTCGATCCGGATGCCCGGATCGGACAGTAATGCGGTCGCCTCGGCACTTGAAGCAAGGGCCTGGGAAAACCCCGCCAACTCTGTATTGTAAAGCTCGACCGACTTCTGACCTACCGCAATCTGAATGAGGGCCTTGGCATATCTTCGTGCAATTGCATTCGTACTCACTATCCCTCCACTACCTTACTAATATATTCATCGACAAATCTATCCTGGTCATTCTGCGTTACTGACTGTTCCAGGGTGGTTCTCGCAAGCTGTACCGCAAGCCGGGCGGTTTCCGCCTGCAGACGGGCGCTGGCCTGCTGGATTTCCTGCTGCGCGGAAACCTGAGCCTGTCTGCGAATTCGCTCGGCAGCCTGGTTCGCTGCCGCAATGATCCGGTTTTTCTCCGCTTCACCATCCAGCTTGATGGCGGCATATATTTCGTCAATCTCGCTGCTCGCTTTTTCCAGCTTTTCACTATATTCAGCGAGTTTTCTCTCCGCATCCTCCTTGATCTCTTCCGCTTCTCGGAGAGCCTTCGCCACTTCGGCCCTGCGTCCGGCCAGGCGGCCCTTAACGTTCGCCTTTTTCATGGCCCAAAGCAGAATACCCGCGAGAAGGGCAAAATTAAAGAGCCGGTAGAGAAAGTCTTTCAACTGTGCGCCGGAATCGGCATGGTGCACAGTTTCGGCGGCTAAACATGTTGTTGCGAAAAGAATGAGACCAAAGGAAATGGCCGGCAACAGCAAAAGATTGCTTCGATTAGGGAGTTTTCCGTGGAGAGACTTCATGACAGGCTCCTTCCAAGGACTTTTTCGCTGATACGTTTGGAAAGAGACTCAGCCTGAGCCGAAAGGAAAACTTCCGCTTGCCTGGCTTCCTTGCCGATGGATTCCCGTATCATTACTAACCCGGCGGCGGCTTCCCTGCGGGCGGCCTCGACCAGCACCGCTTCCTCATCGCGGGCAGTTCCAAGCATCCTGTTTCTCTCTTCGGTAGCGTCAGATTTGATTTTATGGAGCTTCAGCTCGTACCGGGCCATCTTTTCCTGCACTTCCCGATCAACGGATACGGTCTTTTCCTTTGCCGCGGAAATTTCCGCCGCCCGTTCCGACATTACTTTCCGGATCGGCTTGTAGAGAAGTTTATTCAATAAAAACAGGAGCACCAGGAAATTTACCGCCTGGAACAATATAACAATGTCGATAGAAATCATGCCGGCACCTCTTCTCGCCTGTTTGATCGAGATATTGCATTTGCGCCACAGATACGGCCACAAAACATTTGATAGCTACCATACTGCCAATTCGGTGTCAACTACAACTTTAGTATAAATAAAATATATTGGCTAAAAATATAAAAATACTAAAAAGTTCCCGCCACCCTCGCTGCCCAAAAAGCATGCTTGGGCACCAGCCAAGCTTCATGGTACCAATTCGGCTTTCCTTTGAATGTATCGTACGGGTGGATGAATCCCTAGGAGCCTGTGCATGCGGGCAGCGAGCAGATAAATGCTGTCAAGGAGTGAGAATATCGATAATTCTGGTCAGTTCATCCAGTGAGGAATAGGATATCTCGACCTTTCCCCCTTTACCGCTCTGACGAATGGCGACCTTTGTCATAAAACGACGCTTGAGGCTGTCAACAACCGCTGTCATCTCGGGAACGGGAGGGGTCTTCGGCTTTACGGGCCGTTTCGTTTTCAGTCGCTTGACCAGGCTCTCCGTCTCCCGCACCGAAAGGTGTTTAGCCAGAATTTCCTGGCGGGCCTGTTCCATGAGTTCGTTCGTTTCAAGGGAAAGAATGGCCCGGGCATGACCCATGGTGAGACGTTCTTCGAGTATATCATTTTTTATTTCGGAAGGAAGTCTCAGCAGCCGCAGGGAATTGGCAACCGTGGAGCGGTCCTTGCCGACCCTGCGTGCCATTTCCTCCTGGGATAGGTGAAACTTTTCAATCAATGAGTGAAATGCCTCGGCCTGTTCAATGGCATTGAGATCTTCCCGCTGGATATTTTCTATCAGGGCGATCTCGAGGGCCGCGTCATCCGAAACGTCCTGGATAACCACCGGGACCTCACGGAGGCCTGCCTTCTGAGCGGCCCGCCAGCGTCTTTCTCCGGCAATCAGCTCATAGTGCTGCTGCATCTTGCGCACAACCAGGGGCTGGATAATGCCCTTTTCGCGAATGGATGCCGCCAACTCCTCCAGCTTGTCCACGGAAAATTTCTTGCGCGGTTGTTCGCTGTTGGGCTTGATCTCCTCGATCGGACATGAGAAGTAGCGTTTACCTTCATCCTCGACAACCTCCAGAAGGGCTGCCATGCCCCTGCCTAGGGCGGATTTTTTAATCATGTACTCCCTCCCGTTCAATGATCTCTTTGGCCAACTCGAGATAGCTGGAGGCGCCCCGCGATGAGATATCGTACAGAATAATCGGCTTACCATGGCTCGGTGCCTCAGAAAGTCTGACATTGCGGGGGATGACCGTCCTGAAAGTTGTTTCGCCAAAATGCAGACGGATCTCCTCGCTCACCTGCCGCGAAAGATTGTTTCTGCCATCATACATGGTCAGCAGGATTCCTTCTATCGCCAGGGAACGATTCAGCCCCTTCTTCACCAGCCGGATGGTCTTCAATATTTTGGAAAGACCCTCCATTGCATAGAATTCGCATTGCAGCGGCACAAGTACCGACTTGGCGGCAACCATCGCGTTCAGGGTCAGAAGACCGAGAGAAGGGGGGCAGTCGATGAGAATATACTCGTAGGAATCCTCGACCGCTGCCAGTATCCGGGTAAGTCGCTGCTCCCTGTCGGGAAGAGAAACGAGCTCCAGTTCCGCGCCGGCAAGGTCATCAGAGGAAGGGAGGATATCCAGGCCAGGAAGAACAGTCTTTAATATGGCAGCCAGCGGATCGGCGTCGTTAATCAGGGAATGGTAGATGTTTTCCCGAAGAGAGTCCCTCTCGACACCCACACCGCTGCCGGCATTGCCCTGGGGATCCATGTCCACGAGAAGGGTTTTTTTCTCGGCAACGGCCAGGGATGCGCCGAGGTTTACCGCTGTCGTGGTTTTCCCGACACCGCCTTTTTGGTTCGCTATGCAGATTATCTTGGCCATAGAAATAGTGGTACTACAGGGTCTGTCGTGGTTCGAGGCCGGAATCCGGCAGGTTGACATCACAAAGAGAAGTGGAACTTGGAGGAAAGTAGCACAAAAGGTGCTATTTTTGAAGCGCTTTCTGCATAATGCCGAGCTGCTGTTTCATGAATGTTTCACGAAAAAGCAGCAATCTAACCGCGCGGGAACCCAGGAGTCTGTCGGACTTAGAAAATCGAAGTGAAAATTCGGCTGGGCGAGGACAGATTTTGTCGATTTTGCAGGGCAATAGTTGTTCTATTGCCCAAAAAAGCGACGGAATATGGACCGGCTAGACGGAATTGCAGCAGATTTACCCTAAGCCGACAGGCTCCTGTCTAGCACCCATTCCGCAGTAGACGGGCCACGTCCTTGGCATGATAGGTAAGGATCAGATCGGCACCGGCCCGCTTGAAGGCAGTCATGGTTTCCATCACCACACGGTCCTCGTCAATCCAGCCATTCCGGGCCGCTGCCTTGACCATGCTGTACTCTCCGGAGACATTATATACCGCCAGCGGCAGGTTGAATTCGTTCCGCACCTCCCGCACGATATCCAGGTAGGGAAGCCCCGGTTTCACCATCAGGATGTCCGCCCCCTCCTCCACATCCATGGCCGCCTCGCGGATCGCTTCGAGCCGATTGCCCGGATCCATCTGGTAGGAACGACGATCGCCGAACTGCGGGGCCGATTCGGCTGCCTCGCGAAACGGACCGTAGTAACCGGAGGCATATTTAACCGCATAGCTCATGATCGGCAGGTGGCTAAAGCCATTTTCGTCGAGAGACCCCCGGATTGCCCGGATCCGCCCGTCCATCATATCCGAGGGCGCAACCATGTCCGCCCCCGCTTCCGCATGGGAAAGAGCCTCTTTGCAGAGAAGCTCGAGGGTGGCATCGTTGTCGACATCGCCGTCCTTGATCACGCCGCAGTGGCCGTGGTCGGTATACTCGCACATGCAGACATCGGTAATGACCGCCAGATCGGGAACATCCCTCTTCAACGCCCTGATCGTCTCCTGCACCACCCCGTTCTCGAGACAGGCGCTGCTCCCGACGGCATCCTTGAATTCCGGGATCCCGAAGAGGATGACAGCCGGAATGCCAAGCTCATGGGCCTCCCGGGCCTCGGCTACGATGTTTTCCACCGACTGCTGGCAGATACCGGGCATGGAGGAGATCTCCTTGCGGATGCCGGTGCCAAACGTTGCAAACATTGGGTAGATGAGGTCGTTGACCGAAATGCTGGTCTCGCAGACCATCCTGCGAAAAATCTCCCGACCACGGACGCGGCGTCCGCGATAGGCTGGGTAGAACATACATTTCCTCCTTGAATCTGTTCACGGTGCAGGAAGTTGTCCCTTGGCTTTTTTGAAATCCGGGAAGCCTTTCCCGGTGAGAAGTTAGCGTAACGTGTCGAGATTCGCAACAGCCTTCATTCCCGCTGCCTTCAGTTTTTCCTTATCATTGGCCATTCCCAGGGAGATGGTTATATAGTAGCCGTTTTTCAAAATATGCAATCCCGGGGGAGCCATGAAATTATCATCACCGACACCGGCAATGCTCTCGGCGCCGCTGAAAGCGTCTTTCGTTGTCTTGTAGATGGATTCGGGGGTAGTTCCGGAATCAAGGGTCTTCTTGTCCATAAATGCGACCTGCGAAAGTCCCACCTGTACCATGGAGTTGCCCTTGTCATACACGCAGAGTTTCTGCCCGACCACGGACCGTTCATTGACTTCACACTCAGCAAAATCGACACCCGTGAGGGCCTTTGCGTCTTCCTTCGAGAGCAGCTTTGCAGGCTCTATAATCGTTGCGGAATCGGCTGCCGTCTTACCCTGCTTACTATCACAAGACACCAGAAATAGCGTAACAACCATCAGAACAACAATACTTGACCAGGATTTTCTCATATAACCCTCCCAAACCTTGATAGTTTTCAGCCTGAAATGTCATCGTGAGGAATAATACGCTACGATTTCTTCCGTCAGTGCTTCAATAGTTGATTTTTCCGGTTCCAGATCGACACGGAGCCCCAGTTCGCGACAGGTGGCGGAGGTAACGGGACCGATCGAGGCTACGGCAACCCCCTGCAGCAGGTGAATGAGCCGATTTTCACCGACCAGAGCCGCAAGATTGCTGACCGTTGACGAGGAAGTGAAGGTGACACAATGGATCCGGCGCTCTTCCAGGGCATCAAGGGCATCCCGGGAGATGGAATCGGGAACGGCAGTTTGATAGGCAACGGGACTCACAACATCCATGCCCAGTTCGGCAAGGCCTTTGGGAATTACGTCGCGAGCCCGGTCCGCTTTCGGATAAAGGGCCTTCTTGCCGGCTACCTTCAGTTCACCAAACTTCCTGACAATACCTTCCGCATGATAGCCGGAAGGAAGCAGGTCCGGCCGAATACCGTGGGCAGCAAGCGCTTCGCCGGTCTTCGAGCCGACTGCGGCGACCCGGCACGATCCCAGTGCCCGGCTGTCGAACCCCAGTGCCTGGAGACGCTCGAAAAAGAAGCGCACGCCATTTACCGAGGTAAGAATCACCCAGTCGTACGCCGCGAGCGCACGAAGCTCCCCGTCCAGAGCCTCGAAACTTTTCGGAGGAGTAACGACAATGGTCGGGCATTCCAGAACATGCGCACCGTACCCCTCGAGGAGGCGGGAAAAGTCTCCCGCCTGATCGGTTGCCCGGGTAACAAGTATTCCCTTGCCGAACAGGGGTCGGGTGTCGAACCAGCGAAGCTTGTCTCGCAGACGCACCACCTCGCCCACAATGACAACAGCCGGCGCCTTGAAGCCCTCCTGGTGCGCCTTGTCGGCAATATCGGCCAGGGTACCGGTCAGGACATCCTGCTCCGGACGCGTACCCCAACGGACCAGCGCCACCGGCGTCTGTGAAGACCTGCCGTGGACAATGAGGTTAGCGGTAATCTGGGCAAGATTTTTCATCCCCATATAGAAGACCAGCGTACCGCTGCCGAGAGAAAGTTGCTCCCAGTTGATGCCCGATACCTCCTTGCCGTTGCTCTCGTGGCCGGTGACAAAGGCAACGGAGGTAGTAAAGTCACGGTGTGTCAGAGGAATGCCAGCATAGGCCGCCGCCCCGATCGCGGCGGTTACTCCCGGCACGACTTCAAAAGGGATTCCCGCTGTCACCAGCGCCTCGCATTCTTCGCCACCACGACCGAAGATGAAGGGGTCTCCCCCCTTCAGGCGCGCCACCACCTTGCCCTTCTGCGCCTTTTCCACCAACATTTCGTTGATCTGCCACTGTTCACGGTTGTGGGCACCACCAACCTTGCCGGCATAGATCAGCTCAGTATCACTGCGTGCGAAAGACAGCAGCTCCTTGTGCGCCAGATAATCGTAGAGAATGACATCAGCCCGGGCAATGCATTCTTTCCCCTTCAGGGTGAGCAGGCCCGGGTCACCGGGACCGGCGCCGATCAAATAGACATAGCCGTTTTTTTCACTTTTTTTAGTCATTATTCGCAAACCACTCACAATTTTTTATAGTAAACAAGACGTGAGAGGTAAGATGTGAGACGTTAGAACGAAAGATGTGAGACGTGAGACGTCAGACGTCAGACGTCAGAACGAAAACATTTCCAAGTCTTGCTTCTCCCGTCTCACGTCTAACATCTTACGTCTAACGTCTTGCTTTTCCCGTCTAACGTCTTACGTCTTACATCTTACGTCTAACGTCTCACCGCCAACAACGTCAAACCCCTACACCGGTATCTCCCGCTCACCGGCAAGCCCACTCTGGTAGACTTCGCGCAGTATCTCACGCCCGCCGTCGGCCAACAGCTGATCGGCAAGCTCCTTTCCGAGTGCGATAAAAGAATCCGCCGGACCGGTTCTGCTACCCCTCACCGAGCGGGTTCCATCCACCGAGGAAATCAATCCGGTGAGCCGCAACTGATCCCCCTCCGTTTCACCGAAGGCGGCAATGGGAACCTGGCAGCCTCCATCGCACCGCAGGAGAAAGGCCCTTTCGGCGCCAACGGCCCGCTGCGTCTCGGGATCATTGAGAAAAGAAATCAGCGATACGAGTTCCTGGTCGTCGAGACGGCACTCAATCCCCAGCGCACCCTGGCCTATGGCTGGTAGTGACAGCTCCACCGGCAAGTACTCTGTTACACGGTCGGAGAAACCGAGCCGCTTCAATCCGGCTGCCGCAAGGATCACCGCATCCAGCCCTTCGGTCTCCAACTTGCCGATGCGAGTCTCCACATTCCCGCGAATTACCACCATTTTCAGGTCCGGTCGGCGCGCCAGAAGTTGGGCCTGGCGACGGAGAGCGCTGGTTCCGATCCGGGCACCTTGCGGCAGTTCGGCAAAGGAAAGCCCCCGGGAAATGAGCGCATCCCGCGGATCCTCCCTCTTGGTAATACAGGCGAGGCCGAGGCCCGGCGGAAATTCGGTCGGCACGTCCTTCATGCTGTGGACCGCAATATCCACGTCCCCCCTAAGCATCGCCTCTTCGATCTCCTTGACAAAGAGGCCCTTGCCTCCGACCTGTGCCAGGGGTACATCCAGAATTTTATCGCCGGTGGTCTTGATTTTCACCAGGGCGACCTCGATCTCGGGGTAACACTCCCGAATCCGGCCACTCACCCACTCGGCCTGCCAGAGTGCCAGCGGGCTGCTCCGGGTTCCTATTTTCAGTAATTTCGACATCGCTGATTCGTTCTCCATAAAAATGTTGGGTAGTATCCATCCGGAAACTCCGAAACAACACTGTTCCGCGCTGGGTTGGGGCTTTCCCGGAGTCTCTCGTACGGCTTTATGGCAAGATGACGAAAGCAAGAAAATAGCCTGAAGCCAGCAGTCTGCCTGATCCGAGGAAAAGGTGGTGACAGATTACGAGAGGCTTCGGGGAAGTTCCAGCCCAGCCCCTGCCGAAACTTTCCGGATGGAAGCTATCTAGGAGCCTGTCGGACTTAGGGTAAATCTGCTGCAACTCCGTCGAAAAATCACTTCCATTCCTAGCCCTCATCATCGTCCTGCAGTGGCTGGTCCTGCTCCCCGACCGGTTCGGTAGACAACGCAAAAAGTTTTCGCAGGGCATCGAGATACAGATCGGTCCGATTTCCCTGACCGGTCTGTTTCAGGACATGTACCGGGACATGGAGCAGCTTATTGACCATGGCAGCGGTAAGTGCCTCCAGCCGTTTTTCCTCTTCCGGCGACAGATCCTTCCAGGCAGAAACGGTTTTTGCCAACTCAGCCCGACGGATCCCCTCAAAATGGCTGCGAAGGGCGACAATCGTCGGAACTACCTCAAGGGAAGAAAGCCACGCAAGAAACTGACCGATCTCACCGTCGACAATCTCTTCGGCCTTTTCCGCCTCCCGCCGGCGCTGCTCCAGGTTGTTCTCCACAACCCCCTGCAGGTCATCGGTGTTGTACAGGTAGACATTCTCCAGGCTGTTCACCGCGGGATCGATATCCCTCGGCACGGCGATGTCGATGAAAAACATGGGACGCAGCTTGCGGCGACGGATAACCTCAGCCACCTTCTTCGGCTCAAGGATAAAATGGCACGCCCCGGTCGAGGAAAGGACAATATCGGCTTTGTGCAGGTGATCGAACAGATCATCAAACCGCACCGCCCGACCGCAGAACTCCTCGGCAAGACGCTCACCCCGCTCAAATGTCCTGTTGGCCACGAGCACGTCGCGGACCCCGGCGGAAACGAAGTGCTTTGCCGCCAGTTCACCCATCTCCCCGGCCCCGATGAGGAGTACCGTCTTGTCCGAGAGATTGCCGAAAATCTTTTTCGCCAGCTCGACCGCGGCAAAAGCGACGGAAACGGCAGACGAGGCGATACCGGTCTCGGTCCGGATCCGTTTCGCTACGGAGAAGGCCTTATGGAGAAAACGGTTGAGTATCAGACCGGAAGACTTGTATTCCGCAGCATAACCATAGGCGGACTTTATCTGTCCCAGAATCTGCGATTCACCCACGACCAGCGAATCAAGGCTGGCCGCAACCCGGAAAACGTGGCGGATGGCATTCTCTCCATGGTAGCCATACAGGTGAGATTCAACACTGTCGAAGGGGAGAGCATGAAAATCGGCCAGAAAACGCTTGATCTCGGCAATTCCGGCGGCAATGTCGCGGGTGACGGCATACACCTCAACCCTGTTGCAGGTGGACACGATGAGCCCTTCTGCAATATCGGGGAGTGACACCAGCGCGCTGAGCGGCTCTGCAATCCTGTTGGCATCGAAAGCCAGTTTTTCCCTCAATTCAATGGGAGCTGAATGGTGGGAGAGTCCCACAACGATAATATTCATTGTTTCAGAATTACCTGTAGCTATGAAGTCCCGGCAGCAGGAGATTCACGCCGAGGAAAGTAAACAGGAGAACGCAAAAACCGATAATTGCCAAAATGGCGGCCCTGCTCCCACGCCAACCGGTTGTCAATCTGCCGTGAAGGAGCGCGGCATAGACAAACCAGGTAATCAGCGACCAGGTCTCCTTCGGATCCCAGCTCCAGTAGGAACCCCACGCGGATTCCGCCCAGATAGCACCGGAGATAATGGCAAGTGTCAACAACGGAAAACCGATGGTCAGACAGCGGTAATTGATGTCGTCGAGAACTTCCAGGGAGGGAAGCCGATGGTAGAGGGCTCCCAGTTTCTTTTTTTTCAGGAAATGTTCCTGGAGCAGATACATGATCCCTGCACAGAACGCAATGGCAAAGGCAGCATATCCGGAAAAGGCGGCAATCGTATGAAAACCGAGCCAGCCGCTTTTCAGCGCGGGATTCAGCGGGACGATTGCCGAGGGGAATATCGCCGACGCCAGCATGACAAGCAATG
>Ga0351899_1017_pt1 | contig 55376 bp, 52 predicted proteins | sample BONcelHT113001C6_FD_206833 | JGI IMG/M metagenome (GOLD analysis project Ga0351899, IMG submission 206833) | Enriched cells from coal bed in the Powder River Basin, Montana, United States - BONCAT cells T11 rep1 HSBNCT.T11.300.1.C6 ... | reverse complement strand
GAATCTTGTGCCAAAGTCGCAGCGAAAGAAAAGCCAGAACCAAATAAAGGCAGAATTGAGGAAAGCACTGAGGACCATACCCGGGCTGAGGGCCTCTGTTGAGGATGTTTCTTTGATCGGCGGTGGTCAGAGGCAGGTGCCTATTATGTATAGCATTCGAGGCAGGGATCTGAAGAAACTTGAAAACTATACAAGGGAGATTGTAAGCCAGTTTTCAAAACTGCCTGGCATCGTGGACCTCGATACATCTCTCGAGACCGGCCAGCCAGAAGTCCGGGTTTTTATAGACAGAGATAAAGCTGCAGATCTTGGTGTTGATGTTGCATCTGTGGCTGAAGCAGTGAACCTCTTGATAGGTGGCGAGGTAGATATTGCGAAGTTTAAGGATGAGGCTAAGGGAAGACGTTACGACGTACGGGTAAGGCTCAACCCTCAGGATCGGGTGAACCCGGATGACCTTGGGAGACTCTATGTTAGGGCTAAAGATGGTAGGCTTGTACAGATATCGAACGTGGCCTCCTTCCAGGAAGCGGGCGGATCGAGCATGATAAGCAGGGTAGACAGGCAGCGGGCAATCACGATCTTTGCTAATCTGGAATTAAAACCACTAGGCCAAGCGAATGATGAACTTGATACTATATCTGCAAAAGTTCTTACTGCAGATTATTCCGGAAGATATAAGGGACAGGCAGACACAATGGCGGAATCATTCAGCTATCTTATGTTTGCTATGCTGCTCGGGATTATCATGGCATACATGGTTCTGGCTGCACAGTTTGAGAGCTTTGTGCAACCCATTATCGTGTTGCTTTCTATGCCATTCTCCTTCATCGGGGCTTTTGGAGCGCTTTTTGTGTTCAACCAGACTCTGAATATTTTTAGTTTTATCGGTCTCATATTGCTCATGGGTCTTGTAAAGAAAAATGCAATACTCCTTGTTGATTACACGAATGTTCTCCGGGAAAGGGGCTTGCCCCTTCGTGAAGCAGTCATCCAGGCTGGTCCCGTAAGGCTTCGCCCAATCTTAATGACAACCCTCGCTATGATCCTGGGCATGATGCCAATAGCCATAGGTATCGGTGAAGGTGCGGAAACCCGCTCTCCCATGGCAATGGCAACTATCGGAGGACTCCTGACATCACTTCTTCTGACCCTGGTTGTTGTACCGGTCGCCTACGATCTCTTTGAAGAGCATAAGGAAAAAAGAAAGATGAAAAAAGAACTGTCAGGAGTCCAACCATGAAAATGCTCGTCATCGTATACAATGATGCAGTTGACGAAGTCATGATAAGTGCGTTTAAAAAAGCAGGAATTCTTGGATACACCAAATGGAAAGAGGCCCTTGGCGAAGGGACAGAGACAGAACCGAAACTCGGAACCCATTGCTGGCCAGGGAAGAACAATGTTCTTGCAACGGTAGTTGAGGATGAGGGAGCATTGAGATTAAGCGAGATAATTCGAAAGCTTAAGTCCGAGCACCCACAAGGTGGCATCAGGACCTTTGTCCTCCAGGTAGAAGACACTATTTGAGCCTTTTTCTCGTTACATTCATTCTTTTATATAGCGGGCTAAACTTCTATGCATTTCTTAAGGCAAGGACTGCCTTGTCACTGGGCGCGTCCTCGAGTGTATGCCTCAGCTTTTTTCTCATTATCATGATACTTGCCCCTATTTTTGTTCGAGTTTCAGAAAGGGCAGGCCTCGAAGGGATCGCACGAATTCTGGCATATATAGGCTATATCTGGATGGCTGTCATACTGATATTTTTTGTTACTGGAATACTTGCTGACATCTTTCGCCTTATTATTTACGGTTTAGAGTTAGTACTCAATAAAGATTTTTCTTTTATTACATCTGCTCATCCAATTTACTTTTTTATGTGTTTGTCCGCCGCATTATTCCTTGAAGCAAGAAACATCAGGACAGAATATATCTCTATACCGACAAACAAGATTTCGGCTGATGTCGGCCGGGTCAGGATTGCTCAGATCTCTGATGTGCATCTCGGCCTTATTGTTGGCGAAGAAAGGCTGAGAACAATCATACAAGCGGTCCAGCAAGCCAAACCTGACATACTTGTCTCTACTGGTGACCTAGTTGATGCACAACTCGACAATATAGATAAACTTGCAGATCTTTTAAAAACAGTGGACACGAAATATGGAAAATTTGCAGTTACGGGAAACCATGAGTTTTATGCCGGCCTTGAGCGGTCGTTAGAAATAACAGGTAGAGCAGGTTTTACAATGCTCAGAGGAAAAGCAGAAATTATTCCCGGGCTGATTACCATTGCAGGTGTTGACGATGAAGCGGTGCGAGGGTGGCTAAAGGGAGACAACACGGAAGAAAACAAGTTATGTTCAGAAATTGACAATTCTCAATTCACTGTGCTCCTGAAACATAGACCTGTAGTTTACAAAGGGTTGCTATGCTCATATGACCTTCAATTGTCAGGCCATACCCATAAAGGACAAATATTCCCATTTGGACTTATTACAAGGCTATTTTTTGAAACGTATTGTGGTTTCATCGACTTTAAGAACGGAACCTACATGTACGTAAGTAGAGGAACTGGCACATGGGGTCCACCTATCCGTTTTCTTGCACCACCGGAAGTAACAATTATTGATCTTTTCCATAAACCAAATTAAACTCCCCATTTGTCACTTTCTCATTATTATTTTTATTGACATCGATTTAAATCACATTTAATCTATTAACAAATACTTAATAAGTAGGACATCCATGGAAATCGGCCAAAAAATGAAAGAACTGAGGGAAGCGAGCAGGTTGAACCTGAAACAACTCGCCGAACTTGTTGAATGCACGCCTTCATTGATTTCTCAGCTTGAGAGAGGAAAAGCCGATCCGTCTATTTCCATGCTAAAGAAAATCGCGAAGGCTTTAAACGTTAATATAGTCGATTTTTTTATGACCGAGGTCAACCATGGTGATGTTGTGACAAAACCACGAGACCGTGTAGACATCCAATTGAAACGTTGGGACGCAAAAATACAATCTCTTGTAAAAAGCGTAGTCAACAAAAAGATGCAGCCCTTTTACACAGTAATCAAACCCGGAGGTGGCTCGCACGGCATGTACTCTCACGAAGGTGAAGAGTTTGGATTCGTTGTTCAAGGTGAGCTCGAGCTCATGATTAATGACAAAATCCACAAGGTGCACGCAAACGAAAGCTTTTACTTTTCCTCGCAAATCCCCCATAACTGGGGAAACAAGGGAAAAGAGGATGTAATTGTAATATGGGTGATTACACCACCGACATTCTAGAAGAAATGATGGACGAGAGACGAAAGACGAAGGACGCAAAAGAGTCGGTGTCCGTCATCTTAGTGAGCAGAAGCGAACGGTCGTCTTAGTGAACCCGCATCAGCGGGGGAACGTTCATACATCTGCATTATATTAAGGAGGCAAAAATGGCGTTAATACCAGAGGTAAAAAAACATTACGGAAAACTAAAACAGTTTATAAACGGTGAATGGGTAAAACCGGAGTCGGGCAAGTACTTTGAGACGACCAATCCAGCCACCGGCGAGGTAATTGCTGAAGCCCCTGTGGCATCGATGAAGGAAGTCGATAAGGCAATTGCTGCTGCTCACGAGGCGTTCAAGAAATGGCGGAACATTCCCTTCAGGGACAGGTCGAAGCTTGTTTTTGACCTGAGGAACAAAGTGAATGAGAAGGCAGAATGGTTGTCGAGGATCCTCGTTCAAGACCACGGGCGCACCATGGACGAGGCCCGGGGAACGCTTGCCAGATTTGGAGAGAACATTGAAGCTGCAGGCAGTTCCATGTATGGTTACTACATGGGGCGTCATGTCGATCAACTTGCGAATGGAATAGACTGCTACGAGATCAAGGAGCCTGTCGGGGTGTTTCTCATTATTACGCCCGGGAATATCCCCATGCATGCCTGGTCTTCCTTTGTTCCCTATGCTCTGGCCTGTGGTTGTACTGTCATTGTGAAACCAAGCCGACAGGTCCCTCTGTCATCAGATGCTGTATTTAAAGTAACTGAGGAGGTTGGATTCCCGCCCGGTGTAGTAAACCTTCTCCATATGGGACCAGAACGGGGGTTAAATAAACAGATTCTGTCTGATCCAAGGGTGAAAGGGGTCGGCCTGATCGGTTCCACACGTGTAGCAAAGGAACTTTTTGAATTGTGCGGAAAATACGGGAAACGGTCATCTTTGAATGGAAATGGGAAAAATTATGTTGTCGTGATGCCCGATGCACCGGTGGATAATGCTGTAAATTATCTACTGAGAGGTTGTTTTGGTATGTCCGGCCAACGGTGCTTGGGTTCGGATAACGTGGCTATCATAGGTGATGACAAGAGATATAAAGCAGTAAAAGAGGCCTTTATTGCGGCATCAAAGGCGATGAAAATAGGATACGGCTTGGATGAATCAGTGGAACTTGGTCCCCTTACAACACAGCAGGGCAAAGAAAAGGTAGTAGAGTTTATCGAAGTAGGTTTAAAATCAGGGGCAAAACTCCTTCTGGATGGGAGGAAGGTAAAGGTCAAGGGATATGAGAAGGGATATTACCTCGGTCCCACAATCTTCGAAGGCGTTACCACCGATATGTACATAGCTCAGGAAGAGTCCTTCGGCCCACTGGCGAATCTTTTGAGGCCAAAAGATCTGGAAGAAGCAATTCAATGGATCAATAAGGAGAATTACGGACATTCAGCATGCATTGTGACAGAGAGTGGCAAGGTAGCCCGGAAATTTATACGCGAGTGCGAGGTAGGAAACGTGGGGATCAATGCCGGTATTCCTCAGCCCTACGCATTTTTCGGGCTGGGTTCCAAGAAGGATTCATTCTTCGGTATGTCAAAATCAAGGATGGATTCGGTAAAACTTTTCTTAGACGAGAAGACAGTTACGCTGAGATGGGTGTGAAAAAAACAGAGTTCAAGGGGTCGAGGGTTCTAGGTTACAAAGAAGAACACGAGGGACGATCGTCCCGCTTTAGCGTGACTAGGACGCGAGGTGAATGAATACTGAAATGTTGGTTGAGTTTCAAAAGGCTAAGAGGTATTATTAGAAATTAGTTTCAGCAAAACTCTATAAGGAGGAAAAACAATGTGTGAAGAGTGTAAGGAACTGTCTAGAAGGAATTTCTTAAAAGGTGCACTCATCGGTGGTGCTGCCCTTGGTATGGGCATGTTCGATCGCAACCTTCTCCATGCGCAGGCAGCCAATATTAAGTTCAGCACATGGCATCCACCAGTTGGCAAAGAAGTAAAGACTGTTTGGACGCCCATGCTCGAAGAGCTTAAAAAGAGAAGCGGTGGGAAGATGGGTTATACAATGTATGCCGGTGCTGCTCTTGGAAAGGGCCCTGAGCATTTTGACATTGTTGCCAAGGGCATGTCGGATATGGGTTATTTCACAGCTACGTGGACTCCCGGAAGGTTTCCTCTCACTGATGTTCTCTCTCTGGCAGTATGGGTTGATGGCAAAGATATAGCCGCTGATATCGGAAATGCCGTTTATAGCCGGGCTTTAAAAGATGAGTTTAAAAACGTAAAAGTCCTTGAATTGAATGGCTGCATTCAATCCTTTATCTGGTCAAAGAAACCGATTTCCAAGATGACTGATCTCAAGGGAATGAAACTGAGATCACCGGGCGGTCACCAGACGAACTATATAAAATCCCTCGGTGCAGAGCCTGTTTTTATGCCTTTAGGCGATGTTTACATGGCAATGGAGACCGGTACAGTTGATGGTATCGTCACATGTCCTCCACTTATCCAGGGTTTTAAACTATACGAAGTGGCCAAGCACGCAACTGTTTTGACCTTTGGATGTGTATCCGAAGGAACTGTTATGAACATGAACTCCTGGAACAAGCTTCCTGCAGACCAGAAAAAACTCGTAGATGAGGTATGTACTAATCCTTTCAAAATAACGGGAGGCCTTAACCAGGCCGATTACAAGGTCATTATGAAAGAAATCGCTGACAAAGGCGTCAAATTCATCGATCTTCCTAAGGCAGAGGCAGAACAGTGGTACGCAAAATTTCAGGATGTGACAAGGGCATGGGTAAAGGACCTTGAAGCTAAGGGACTTCCAGCGCGAAAGGTTGTGGCGATTATGAACGAGGAATGCGAGAAGAGAAAGGTACATCTCGTTGCATGCCCACCAGAATTTAAAAAAGCCTGATGCTGAAGGTTTAACATGGGGCGACTAGAGGGTTTTCAAAGGGTGATCAGGCGAGCTACTTACTCCGTTTGTGCTGTAGGTATGTTTCTTGCCATACCTTTGATGCTCATGACAACAGGAGATGTATTGAGCCGAAGCTTTTTGAACAAGCCCCTCCCGGGGACTCTTGAGCTCTCGGAATACATGTTGAGTATCATAATCCTGCTGGGTGCGGCATACACCCAGCAGGTTAAAGGTCATGTGGGGGTTGATTTTCTAACAAAACGATTTACTAAAAAAACAAAGGGAGTTGTAGAAATCATTACAACACTTCTCTGCATGTTTATTGTTACAATCATGGTGTGGCAAGGCTTTGTTGAGGGTATTCATGAGAAGACCGTATCGGACATGCTGAGGGTGCCTCAGTGGCCTTTCAGGCTTCTTGTTGCAATCGGCGGTTCACTTTTGTGGTTGGAATTTATGATTGACCTTTTGAATTCCATATCAGAACTGAGGAAATAATAGTCGCATGTTAGATCCTATAATGGTCGGAATTCTTGGCAGCGTATTGGTGGTGATTCTTCTTCTCTTCGGAATGCCCATTGCGTTCCTCATGATGTTTGTAGGATTTTTTGGGATTTGGAGCCTTACCTCCCTGGAAGCGGCCCTTCCTGTGGTCGCAAAGACTCTTTACGAAACTGCCGCCAATTATCCATACACAATAATTCCCCTCTTCATACTCATGGGTGGTTTTGCCGGTGGTGCCGGAATAACGAGGGAACTATACGAAACGTTTGATAAATGGTTTCGGAGATTACCTGGCGGATTGGGGGTCGCAACGATCGCTGCATGTGCGGGTTTTGCAGCAGTGAGCGGTTCCTCTGTCGCAGGAGCTGCGGCTATGGGTAATATTGCCCTTCCCGAGATGAGACGATTTAACTACCATCCCAAGCTGGCCACGGGGGTAGTTGCTGCTGGCGGAACGCTTGCTTTTCTTATTCCGCCAAGCCTTGGTTTTGTGGTGTATGGAATGCTCACCGAGCAATCTATAGGCAAATTACTGATTTCGGGAATTTTTCCAGGTTTACTCCTCTCTTTGGCATATATCCTTGTTGTTGTCGGCCAGGTAAAAATCAATCCATCCCTTGCTCCGGCAACACCGGGAAATGTTACCTTTAAGGAGAAAATAAAGGCCCTCAAGGGTATATGGGAAACACTTCTGGTGTTCTTTATTGTTATGGGCGGAATTTACCTGGGTTATATCAATCCTACCGAGGCAGGGGCAATTGGGGCGACGTCTCTACTCGTTATAGTTCTGTTAAAAAGACGACTCGACTGGAAAGGGCTTTTTGCCTCTTTGTTGGAAATGGCAAGGATTTCTATTATGGTCCTTTTTCTTGTGGCCGGAGCAACGGTCTTCAGTTACTTTCTTGCCCTTTCAACGATACCTGCTGTTGTATCGGGGTGGATCGCTGGCCTTGAAGTATCGCGATATGTTGTTCTTGCAATAATCATTGCAATATATTTTATGCTTGGTTGTTTTCTTGACGCGGTTTCGATGATGGTACTCACTTTGCCCGTAATATATCCGGTTATTGTGGCGTTGAATTTCAATCCTATCTGGTTTGGCGTTGTGGCGGTTCTCATGATGGAAGCAGGACTTATTACACCACCTGTGGGGCTTAACGTTTATACTCTGGCCGGCATCGCCAAGGATGTGCCGATGGCCGAGATATTCAAAGGCGCAATGCCTTTTTTGATTTCAATCTTTGTCGTGGCCATACTTCTTATAATTTTCCCGCAGGTTGTGCTTTACCTTCCAAATCTAATGGGAAGATAAGAAAGGTGCGTCGAATTTTGATTGTTGAGTTGTAAAAAGTACAACAAAAATGAAAAAGATCGATTTTACTTTAAACGGCAAACCAACACTTATTGAAGTAGAGGACAATGAAACGCTTCTCCAGACGTTAAGAGAAAGGCTTGATATAAAGAGCATCAAGGAAGGCTGTTCCATTGGTGAATGCGGTGCCTGCACAGTGCTTATAGACAATGAACCTCACTATGCATGTCTGACTCTGGCCTCTAAGGCTTCAGGCCATGATGTCAAAACCGTTGAGTTTCTTGGGGATGCAAAACTTCTTCATCCCCTCCAGGAGGCATTTATAACATATGGTGCTGTTCAATGTGGATACTGTACACCAGGGATGTTGCTCTCGGCTTATAGCCTGCTTTTAAAAAATCAGCACCCAACCGATCCTGATATAAAAGAAGCTATCAGCGGCAACCTGTGCAGGTGTACCGGATATATACAGATAGTGGAGGCTATTCGGAATGCTGCCGGAATTTGCAAGTGTAATTCCTGAATCAAAAGAGAATGCCTTAGCCTACCTGTCGTCTCTTGAGAACGCAAAGATCTTTGCCGGGGGCACTGACCTTCTTGTCAAGATGAGAAGAGGCGAGTCGTGTCGCCATATCGTTGACATTACCAAAATCCATGATATGAAAGATGTTTCTGAACATGATGGGTTAATCACTATTGGTGCGGTTTCAACCCACAATGAAATAAGTGTAAATTCACTCATCAATGCACAGGCGCCGAGCTTAACAAGGGCATGTGGGTTGGTTGGTTCTCCGGCTATCAGGAACATGGGCACTATCGGAGGTAATCTCGTAAATGCCTCACCGGCAGCGGATTCACTTGCGCCGTTGCTGATTCACGATACGATGGTTGTGCTTGAATCAAAAAACGGTGTCAGGAAAATGAAGCTCGAAGATTTTATCCTTGCTCCCTATAAAACAGCGATTCAACCCTATGAGTTACTCACATTTATTGAAATAAAAGGTTTACCAGGATACAGAGAAGGTTACAAACGAGTGACCAAGCGGGCAACCTGGGCGATTTCCAGACTTTCCATAGCATGGGCTATTCAGGAAAAGGACGGGTTGTATAAAGATATAAAACTGGCTATAGGCTCGTGTACGCCAATGCCCTTTAGACCAAGGAGAATAGAGGAATCATTGAAAGGCTTGGCAAAAAACGAAGAAACGATCCAGGCTGCCGTAGAAGAAATCATTTATGAAATAAAGAGGATCTCCGGTATACGACCTTCCTTTGCTTATAAAATACCGGTTGTCAAAGCCCTCTTAGAAGAGGTATTGAAAGGCTAAAAGCAATATGATCGGTGCAAACAAGGAACGAGTTGATGTCATTGATAAGGTTTTGGGAAGGCCTATCTTTGCGGGTGATACGAAAAGAAAAGGATCGCTCTTTGCTGTAGTTTATCGGAGTCCACGACCTCATGCCTGGATCAGACATATTAATGTAGGCTTAGCGGTTGCCCAGCCCGGCATTGTAAAGATCATTTCTGCTACTGATATCCCCGGAAAGAATCGATTCGGCGCCATTAAAAAAGATCAACCGTGTCTGGCAGAGAACAGGGTCAGATATGTCGGAGAGCCCATTCTTGTTATTGTCGGCGAGACAGAAGACATAGCACGAAAGGCCACGGGTTTTGTAAAGATTGACTTCGAGGACATAGAGCCAATCCATGATCCTTTTATGGCAGAGAAGTCAGCAACACTTCTTCATGATAGCGGTAACTTACTCAGCCACCGTAAAGTCATTAAAGGTGATGTAGAAAAAGGATTTGCTCAATCGGATGTGATCATAGATCATTCCTATAGCACAACATGGCTCGACCATGGTTTTATGGAGACAGAAGCGGGTATAGGCTATCTCGACGATGCGGGCCGTGTTGTTATCACTTCTTCAACGCAGAACATCCACTACAAAATGAAAGAGATATCAAGAGTCCTTGGTATCCCCGAAGATCGTGTGAGAGTTATTCAGGCTACAACTGGCGGAGGATTTGGCGGGAAACTTGATGTAACCGTAGAGCTTTTTCTAGCCTTAGCTGTCTACTATACAAAGAAGCCTGTTTTGATGCGATTTTCGCGAGAAGAGAGCTTTCTTTCGAATACAAAGAGGCATCCACTCTATATTGAATATAAAACCGGTGCTAAAAAGGATGGGACCATCCAGGCTGTCAAGGTAAATATCATAGGAGACACTGGCCCCTACATCTCATATGGTGAAACTGTTTGTCTCCGAGCTGCCATCCATGCGACCGGTCCCTATGAAATACCGAACGTCCATGCCGACAGCAGGATGTTCTATACAAATAATCCTGTGTGTGGTGCAATGAGAGGATTTGGTGTTCCTCAGCTGGCATTTGCCCATGAGTCACAGATGGATGAGATCGCCAGAGTCATTAACATGGACCCCCTTGATATACGCATGAAAAATGGACTGAGGAAAGGTTCGCTCACTGCAACTTCTCAGGTCCTGAATCATAGCGTAGGCTTCATCGAAACACTCAGAAAAATAGAGCCTTTCTGGAGGGCAAGAAAAAAGAATAGCCAAACATCCGGTTTTGGCATCGGTTGTATGTTTTATGGCTGTGGCAATACTGGTATTTCAAACCCTTCAAGATGCCATCTCAGACTCACAGAGGAAGGAAAGATTGCATTCCACTCGGGTGTATGCGAGATTGGTCAGGGATCGGACACCATACTGCTGCAAATACTTCTCGAGGCGCTGAAAATAGACGAAAAGAACGTTGTTCTTATCCGTGGGGATACCGACACATCGACTGACGTTGGATCAACCTCGGCAAGTCGCCAGACGTACATATCGGGTAGAGCGGTATATGAGGCTGCAAGTTCTTGTCGTTCCTACTTGAAAAAGAGTGGGTTTTACCACGGGAGGACTCTCATTGATATTTTTTCGGAAGCCCACACCGAACAAAATATGATCTTCGATGGTTATTTTGATCCCCCCACATCGCAACTCAATATAGAGACTTCCGCAGGAACCCCATATGCTACTTATGCATTTGCAACCCACATGACAGAGATCGAGATAGATGAAAAGACCGGTGTCTGCTTAGTGAAGAAGGTATATGCGGCCCATGATGTTGGAAAGGCTGTCAATCCACGTTTGGTAAAGGGACAGGTCTATGGCGGTGTCGCTATGGGTATTGGGCTTGCTCTCATGGAGGAGTTCGTTCCCGGGAAATCAGAGTCTCTTGATAATTACTATATGCCTACGTCAATGGATATGCCCGATATTGAGGTCTTGATAGTCGAGGACGAAGAACCAACTGGTCCATTCGGCGCGAAAGGCGTCGGTGAGCCTGCATTAATTCCTCAAGCTGCAAGCATTATGAATGCTATACATGATGCTGAAGGGATAAGGCCTTTTCAGCTTCCGTGTCACATAGAGAGGTTAAAGAAACTAATAGAAGATAAGAAGAAATAAGGGAGGTTAGATCTATGAGCGTACTTGTTATAAAGAACATCGGTACAATTTTTACCGGAGATATAGAATCACCCGTCATCGATGGTCCAGTTGGGATTGTAATAGAAGATGGGAAAATCAAGGCGATTGAAAAAGAATTTCCTGTTTTGGCGGACAAAGTCATTGATGCAAATGGAATGACCGTTTGTCCGGGTTTTATTGATTCCCATACCCATCCGGTTTTTGGTGATTTTACTCCAAGGCAGAGCCAGCTCAACTTCATTGACAGTAGCCTTCATGGCGGTGTGACGAGCATGATCTCGGCCGGGGAGGTTCACTTACCTGGCAGACCAACAGACCCTAAAGGGACGAAGGCTCTAGCTCTCTTAGCGCAGAAATCATTTTCAAAAGCCCGTCCCGCAGGAGTGAAGGTATATGGTGGCGCCCTCATTCTTGAAAAGGGTCTCGTGGAAGATGACTTCAAGGAGCTTGCATCCGACGGCGTCTGGCTTGTTGGGGAAATAGGCCTGGGTAGCGTAAAAGCAGCACAAGATGCAAAAACGATGGTTGAGTGGGCCAAAAAATATGGAATGAAAGTCATGATGCACGTTGGAGGGACGTCTGTTCCAGGCAGCTCCACCGTGACTTGCGATGATTGCCTTATTGCAGATCCAACTGTTGCATGTCACCTTAATGGAGGACCTACAAGCGTATCGTTGGATGAAGCAAGGCGCGTGATTGATAAAACAAAATGTGCAATAGAGATAGTCCACTGCGGGAATCCCTTGACTGCCTTCGAGATCGCCCGCTATATGAAAAATAACGGCATTCTGAAAAGACTTATCATCGGGAACGATGCACCGTCAGGCACAGGAGTAATACCTCTCGGGATATGGAGAATGGTTAATTTTGTTTCTTCTCTGTGCGGAATTACTGCAGAGATTGCCGTATGCTGTGCAACAGGAAACACCAAAACTGTATATGGTTTATCGCACGGTATGGTAAGGGTTGGTGATGATGCCGACCTTCAAATAATCGATGCACCAATGGGCTCGGCAGGCAGAGATGCAAAAGAGGCAATTGAAGTCGGGGATATACCGGGTATCGCCATGGTGTTAATCGACGGTGCAGTGAAGATCCAGGTGAGCAGAAATACACCGCCACCGGTGAGGAAAACAGTGTAAATGCAGGGGTCAAGGGGTCGAGGGCCCAAGGGTCCAAACAATAAGGACATCGAAGTCCCTTTTTGAGGAATACAGTGAATATTGATTTTGATAAATGCATAGGTTGTGGATTGTGTAAGGAAGTTTGCCCCCTTGGCGTGATTACCATTGAGGGCAGGAAGGTCAACGTAGCCGATGGTTGCGTTGAGTGCAAGACGTGCATGAAAGTCTGTCCTGAGAGTGTTTTCTCTGTCAAGACTGAGGTCAAGAAACCAGTGTGTACCTCATGTCCTGTCATGTGTAAGATTCCTGAAGGGGCAACTGGTGCATGTATGCGCTATTACAATAAAAAGGGAGAGATTCTGAGAAAGGGCAGGGTGCATACCTATGATGAAGTTATTGATCTCATCGGTGGCACAGAAGACCCTTTGATCCAGAAGCCGCTCCTTACCGGTATCGGTTCGGGCACCACGTATCCCGATTTCCGACCTTCTCCTTTCATCGTTCGAGGTGTGAGGGACGGTATTGATATAGTTACCGTGGTCACTGAGGCTCCATTGAGTTACAGCGGGATGAAGCTCAAGGTAGATACAGATCTTTTCCTTGGACAGGAGGCCAAAAAGGTATACGTTCGTAAGAAAGGCAAAAGACATCTTGGTCATCTTTGCACCGAAGAATACGGTTCCAAAATACTATCTCTTGGTGGTGTCAACATTCTTACATCAAAGGATGGACTGTTCGCAGCAAAGACTTTGTTTGAATTTCTCCAGGGGAAAAAGATAAAGGTTGAGGTGGAAGACGGCCCAACCCTTGAACTCGCCTTGGGTAAAGCTCCAATAGTCAACGGACAATCCGAGGAGAAGATGCGGGTAGGTTGTGGTAGCGCAGTGTCCGGTCTTTTTGCCCCCTATATGGAAAAGGCTGCCGATGAGGTTATTGTTCTTGATGGTCACATAACAGGGCTTTTCAGTGAACATCCCGCCGGAAGATACCTGAACAAGAAACGCTCGCCAATTTCAATTAAAGGACAGAAGAGTACCGAGGGCAGGTATTTTCTTGGAAAAGGAACCGGCTGGGGCGGAACCGACGTGGAGAATCCTCTCGATGTTATCAAAGAGATTGATAAGAAAAAATGCAAGGAAGGTATGACCCTCCTCATAACAGAGACAACCGGCTGGCATTATGCATTTTTTAGGATGGTCAAGGATGAGTTGAAAGAGGAGCAGCCTGATGCTGTTGCAATGGAATTCATAAAGGTGTTAAGGAGTTCTTGCGAGCTATCAAAGGTAAGCGCAATATTCGCAGCCGGTGTAGGTGGATCTGCAAGGGCAGGGGTAACGAAGAATCCAATAAAATTGACGAAGGCAGTACATGAAGGCAAAGTCTCAGTAACGATTGGTGGAGCAAAACCTTTTATTTTCCCCGGTGGTGGAATCAATTTCCTTGTAGATGTGGAGAAGATCAAGTATGGAAGCATCTTCCTCTCGCCAACGCCATCATTCATTTTGCCCGTGGAGTATACCATGTCTCTTGAGACTTTCAATGATATTGGTGGCCACATTGATGCTATAAAACCAATAGATGAGGTGTTAAAACAGATTAAAGGGAAGAAGAAAACGGAAGGACTATAGGCACTATGCTCAGATCTCCGATCTCCAAGCTCCGAATTTTCTTTCACTGTTCATTATGTTCATAGAAGTCGGTCCGGTGAGTTTGGTGGTTAATGGAGAAAAGGACGGCATGCCCTACGAGTTTGACAGATTTAGAATTGAAGAAAAGATTCGAAGCATCCTGAAAGAGATCAAGGATTACCTTCCAGTGCTAAAGCAGAAAGCACGCAAAATCAAGAATACCAATCACATGCCTTATGTTCCAAGAAAAATGGTAGATGCCGTGAAAGTTATCGACGAAATAAGTCTTACCCCGATGGCAGCTGTTGCGGGGTCAGTTGCGGACGCCCTGAAAGAGTTTCTCAAAAATGAAGGGCTTGACCTTATCTCGGTCAATAATGGAGGAGATATTTCAATCTATAACAAAAATGGCGGGGAGCTTAAAATTGACATCGGCGACATTCATACAGGCGAAAGTTCATCACACTTGCTCAGTATTGAGCAAATAACAGATTATGGGCTTGCAACGAGTGGCTTTGGTGGAAGGAGTTTTACTCTTGGCTTGGCTGACAGTGTAACCGTCATCGCTACAACTGGGTCGCTTGCAGATGCGGCAGCGACGTTTATATGTAATTGTACAAATACGGAAACTGACCAAGTGGTACGTCGTAAGGCGTCTGAGATCGACCCGTTGACAGACATACCAGATTATGAAGTTACAATAAAAATAGATGTTTTAAATAATTTTGATATAATGAAATCATTAGAAAATGGATTATATAATGCTTCTAAATTAAAGCAATTAAATTATATTTATGATGCTGTTATTAAATTACGAGGACATATGGTCACCACAATCGATGGTGATAACCCCATAAAACTGGAGGTGCATAATGGAAATTAGGAAGATTGTTACTATCATTGAAGAGGTCTACGCAGATGGTGAGAAGAAACTTGATAAGCCAATTAGAAAGGTTGCAACATTAGCAGTCATTAAGAATCCCTATGCAGGAAAATACCAGGAGGATTTAAATGCCCTCATTAATTACAGCGAAGAGCTTGGAAAAATAATCTCTGACAAGGCTGTGGAAGCCCTCGGCAAAAGTGCAGAGGTTCAGAGCTACGGAAAAGCAGCAATTGTTGGCGAGAAAGGTGAGTTAGAACTGGCCGCAGCTTTGTTACATCCGAAACTGGGGACGCCATTGCGCGCTGCTACGAGCGGTGGGAAAGCAATTATCCCCTCTGTCAAAAAAATAGGTCGCATGGGTGACAGCATTGATATCCCTCTTCATTACAAAGATGCTGCATTTGTCCGTTCACACTTTGATGGCATGACCGTTTCAATCAGTGATGCGCCGAAATCGGATGAAATAGTAATTGCCGTTGCAGTTACAGACGGCGGCAGGCCACATCCTCGCGTTGGCGGACTTAAAAAAGAAGAAGCGAAGAAGGAAGACGGATTGCGGTAAATGACTCCACGCCTATCATTTCCTATTGAAACACCTATCAAAAATGGGTATAATCAATCCCGTGCCCCCGTAGCTCAGGCGGATAGAGCAATGGATTCCTAATCCATGTGCCGTGTGTTCGAGTCACGCCGGGGGCACTTAATACCAACGGTTTACAGAGTATGGCAAAAAGCTCTTGCAACCTTTTCTTGCAACTTTGATCGACCGTGCGCGAAGCTATTCCGGGGTAGTGCCAAAGGCGACCACGGGGACGTACTTCAAGAAGGAGCTGGACGGATCTGTCACGGGCAGCACGTTCGTTGACGACATCTTGCACCAGATCGAGGCGATTGCCCCACCGGAGCCCAAAGCTCCGCCTTTGGAGATCAAGGGGTGGATTCGAGACCACGCGAAGGCGGCAGCGGCAACGATCATGGCGCACATGCCGGAAAATCTCCCTCATGCCCACTTCCTTGAGCGAGTGCTGAAAAACCCCCTCTGGTACGAGCATCCCATACTGAAACAGCTCTTCAACGTCATGGCCCACCACCGGCAGGAAACGTATCACGAATTATTTTACGACTTCAACGACGCAGGGGAAGGCGCAACCGTGTCGGAGGCAATGGCGAAACTGCGCAAAAACGACAAGGTGGGATACGAACGGCTTGCGGACCTTCTCATAGAGGCCGACACGGAATGGGTGAGAGACAAGGAATTCACGTTCGCGGATCGCATCAACACCATGGATTTGTCCGACGAAGTAAAGCGCGTGGCACTGATGGTCCGTGCCGCCTTCGACAAGATGCTCGATGCACGGCAGTCGCCCATGAAGGAACTGCTCAAGAAGCTCGAAGACGAGGGATACGAAGAGGATCCGTTCGAGCTGGATGAAGAAGGGACAAAGAATTTCCACGTTTTCACCGTGAGGCCCACGAAGGAATTTGATGGTTTCTGGACGGCGTCAGGACGGGAGCGACAGGAGCGCGCCGGGTTGCCCTGGCACGAGGGGATCAACTACGTGATGGGACACAGCAAGGCCGGAGGCGTGGAGGTACAATCAATCCATTTCTCCCGGGAAGCATTCACCGAACAGACGGCGGAAGATTGGTGGAATGACCATAAACGGTTTTTCCGCAAGGCCCACAAGGATTTTAAGACCGAGCTGCGGCAGACCATCATAGGTGCATTACAGGTCATGGACGAATGGCGCGGGTATTACTTCCCACGGCTGAGAAAGACCGGGAAAATAGTCATTACCGCATACAAAGAAGACGATTTCGGCGACCGGCAGTATATCCGGGAACACGGCGGGAAATACTGGAGCGAGCTGCGGAAGACCGAACTGGAGAAAGAAGGATATAAAGAGATAAAGGTATCTGATTTCCAGAAGTTGCCCGAGTCGGTTTACCTCAACATCAAGTCGATCGACGTGCAGAAGGCCATAGATTACGCTGTAACAGGAATGAAGAAAAAGACAAGCGCGGACCTTCTCGCGAAATTCAACGAGGATCTCATCGAGCAGGCCGTCAACATGATCCGCGAGCGTGGCATCGAGGCGACGAAAATACACCGGAAAACAACGGGTCGTGTCGTCCTGGGCTTCATACAGGACCCCGTCGAGGCGTTTTTGCTGTATATGTCGGGTGTGGCCGGCGGCATGGCAAAGGGGGAAGTGTCACGGACGTCCACCGAACTGCTGGCGCAGATCGACCCGGCGTCCGAGGCGAAGGCATACGACACGGCGAAGCGGTACATCGAGGAGAACCTGAGAAACGTCGATACTGCAGACCGGATCATGGCCTATGCAAAATCAATCGCAACGCTGAAATTCCTCGGCTTTAATCCCCGGTCCGCCCTGGTAAACATGACGGCAATGGTGACGTCAGCCCCGGCAGCCATGCACCAGTACGCCGGCGGCAGCAAGGTGAGCATGGCTACAATACAGAGAGAGATCGCCGCCGCAGGGGTAGCTTATGCCAAGCACATGGCGGGAAAAACCCTTGATAAAGAGGATCAGATCATAGCCGAGCGTATAACCCGGGAAGGGTACGACGCTCCGCAGCTCACCAGGGATGCCTTGGGTGCTATGCAGGGAGGCCTCGAACGATCCTGGGAACGCATTATGAAGGTGGCCATGTATATGTTCGGCAAGACCGAACAGTGGAACAGGGGCACGACGATCCTCGCGGCATACAAGGTGGCTAAATTGCGTTTTGCAAAAGAAGGACTGAAAGGCGAAGAATTACAAGAAGCGGCATACAAGGCGGCGATCGAGGCAAGCGACAAGGCCCATGCCGCGTATGGCAAATCAAACCTTCCGGAGTGGGCGCAGGGCACATCGGTATCCGCCAAGGTTGGCCAGGCCATGTATGTGTACGGCAACTTCGGACACAACTACGTCCAGCTCCTGTACGATCTCGGCGCAAAGAAGCACAACGTCGTCGGCTTCACCTGGGCGCTTGCAGCACCTCTGGTTATCGCCGGTGGGGCCGCGTGGCCATTCAAAGACGAGCTGCTGTGGTTGATCAATGGCATGCTGCGCGCGCTAGGAATCACCACGGGGGTTGACAAGTTCGTGTGGGATAAGACAAAAAAATACCTGGGCGACCAGGCGGAGATCTTGGGTCGGCGGGGACTATTCGGCTTGGCCGGTGTCGACATTTCAGGATCGCTGGGTATAGGGCTCGGAATTCCGACAGGGCTATTGGGATTGGCAGGTGCGATGGGTGGTGTCGCTGAAGATATCGCTAAGGCCAGTCATTTCGTGAGCACTGGCCAGACAGGCAGGGCGCTGGAGAAAACACTTCCCACGGCTGCGGCAAATATCCTCCGGGGGATACGAGAATCCAAAACGGGTGCCGTAACAGAAAAGACCCGTGTTCTGTGGGACAAAGGAGGAAATCCATACAGACCAACGGCAGGAGAGACGGCAGCACGGATCATAGGCTTTCAGAGTTCTAGGCAATCGGTGGTACGGGAAAGAAGTAATGAGATGTACCAGACAGAACAGGGTTTTCTAAAAAGGAAGGATGCTCTCTACGAGGAGTTACGAGCCTGGGCCGTGGATCCGAATCGGACAAACACAGCGTTGACGAAGATATACAAAAAGCAAGGGAAATACAACAAGGCGATAATGGAAGCCGGGCTCGCGGGGAGGATACCGCTCATTAAATCATCGGAGTTATCGCGGCAGATACGGGGGGTGAAGGTGCCGTTGAAGAAAGAGATCATCCGGCAGTACCAGGCGAAATAGATGGCCCGTGAACGGGTGCTTCCACCTACAAACAAGTAGTCGATGAGAACGAGCAGACCATTGATTACCAATGCAAAGATAGACTGCGTTTCACCTTTTTCTGAAGGAGGGTCAGTCTTGAGGCCCGGTTGCGTCCAATACCCTCCGGATCGCCTCTGTCAGTTTCTGCCTTCCAAGGGGCTTAATGAGAAAATTCTTTGCCCCCCCCCGCTTCTTCTGCTATTTGTGGGGATATCGCATTGACCCGTGCAGAAGGAACGGGCTTCACCTTGCCCACTTCCGGTAATCCCTCTATCAAGGCCTTGTCAAGGTTCAGCCGCCCGTTAAAGCCTTTCGGGCTTCTTCCTTGCTTTCATAAATGTGCGGAGCAACACCCCGCTTCTGGAGCTCATCGCCAAGCTTCATCCTCAGGAAAGCACTGGTCGTATAGCGGGTGACGCTCTCGTAGAATCCAGCCGCGTACTTCACCATTTCGACGTATTCGTCCAGCAGGTGCGGGGAAACATTAAAATTATCGTAGTTGGCTATAGTGTGAACCTTTTTGCCGATGGGTTCTAGTATTCGCCCCACCACTTCTTTCATCTTTTGAATTTCCTCAATGGTTTTCATATAGTAGTTTTCGAGATTGATAAAGAAGATGTTATCTGTCGCATGGTAAACAAAACGATCCTCTATGGGAATGGTCAGGAGGTCATCTTTGATGCCCATAGATGGAAGCTTGAAGATTCTTTCGTCCATGAGCTTCGGCGGCTTGCGTATGACGGGCTTGAAATCCATGACCGCCAAGACCTGACTTTCCAGGTCTATCCCCGGGGCGATTTCAATGAGCTCCAGTCCTTCCTCACACAAAGAGAAGACACAGCGCTCGGTGATATACAGCACAGGCTGCTTCTTGCTTGCCGCATGCCTGCCACTGAAGGTTTTGTGTTCTACTTGTCGGACGAACTTCCGTTCCCGGCCTTCCTGATTAATGCTCAGCTTGCCGTCTTCCAGGGAAATCCGAGCGCCTGCGGTAAACATCCCGACAAAACAGACCTTCTTGGCATTCTGACTGATATCTATGAATCCCCCAGGACCAGTAAAGCGGGGCCCAAACTTACTTACGTTCACGTTTCCTTCCCCGTCCGTCTCCGCCATACCCAGAAATGCAATGTCAAGGCCTCCCCCATCGTAGAAATCAAACTGATACGGCTCGTCGATGAGTGCATCGCAGTTGACACCGGCCCCAAAATTCAGTCCCCCCATCGGAAGGCCTCCGATCAATCCCGATTCCGCTGTGAGGGTGGCGTATTCCAAGATTCTTTCTTCGTGGGCTACCTGGGAAACCCCCTCGGGCATGCCTATGCCGAGGTTCACAATACTGTTCGGCTTTAACTCAAAGGCAGCCCGTCTGCAAATTATTTTGCGTGGGGTCATTTCCATGGGCGGGATAGTCTGCATGGGCACCTTGATTTCGCAGCTGAATGCTGGGCTGTAAGGCTCGCCAAAGGTTTGCCAGTGGTTTTCAGGCCTAGCCACCACAACGCAGTCGACCATTATCCCGGGGACCTTTACCTGACGGGGATTGAGTGTTCCACGCTCGGCCAACCTTTCGACCTGCACAATCACGATCCCGCCACAGTTTCTGGCAGCCATTGCCATGGCGAGGGCATCAAGGGTAAGAGCCTCTTTTTCCATGGTAATGTTGCCGTCCGGATCTGCCGTCGTTCCCCTGAGGAAGGCCACATTGATGGGGAATGCCTTGTAGAAGAGATAGTCCTTTCCATCGACATTCATCACTGTGACGATATCTTCTCCCCGGGATTTGGTGAGCTCATTGAGTTTGCCGCCATCGACCCTGGGATCTACGAAGGTCCCGAGGCCCACATGCGTCAGGTTCCCGGGCTTGCCGGCCGCGATGTCTCGAAAGAGTTGAACCAGGGCTCCCATGGGGACGTTGTAGGCAAGAATCTTATTGGCGTTGACCAGTTCCCCCAGTCCTGGCGTAAGCCCCGTATGTCCACAGATGATTCTTCCCACCAGACCTTCAATGGCAAGATGGTTCAGCCCCTTGGTTTTTCCGTCCCCCTGGCCCGCTGGATAAGTCAGGGTTAAATTTTTTGGCGTGCCGGTCTTCAGGAATCGCTCTTTAAGCTGAATGGCAAGCTCCTCCGCAAACCCCGCCCCCACAAATCCAGCCGTCACAATCGTGTCGCCGTCACGGATAAGCTCTATGGCTTCTTCAGCGGTGACGATTTTCCCCTTCTTCATTCGCATGGCCGTCATCGGGTCAAGCATCGGATGCTTTACCTGTTTTCCAGAGGCGCTCTCTGTCATGGATAGATCCCTCCCTTTTTTTCTAATGTGAACGGCTATGAATTGGACTTACTGTCAATCGAAAGAAGAGAGAAGTCCAATAATCTCTTTTATTCGCTCGATATGACATAAGCCAAAATTAAGACCGTGTATTTCTCTGTATAGCAGTTTTTCCTGAAATGTCAATGGAATGGATAAACCAAGTATATATGGAAATTACCCCTGATGGATGCTTTGTGCAGTGTCGATTACAAGTGAAAGTTGGTATATTTGTCAAAGATGGAGCGTAAACTGTTTCAGGAAGTACATTATCAAAATCACTTGGGGTAATTTTCCAAAAATTGACTGGTGGTCAAAATTGCGCCTTGCACCTACAAATCTGGCGTAGAAGGTCATCCATAAAGTAGGTAATTACCGTTTGAAATATGTAAAAAAAGCAGGTCCATTGCCGATCCTCTCTCGTCAAATGACAACTGTAATTAGCCCCGCCCCGTTTTGTATCAATCAACGGGGCAGGGCCAGAGCGTTGTTTTAGTTGCGGTCCTTTTTGGGAGGAGGCGGTGGAGGAGGAGGTTGTGGACAAGGTGCACAGGTTTTCTCAGGCGGACAGACTACCGCAGGCGGGCATGCAGGGCATGCAGGACACACAGGAGCCTGTTTGACTACAGGGGCTGGAGCCGGAGGAGGAGTTTCACCCTTCTTTGCCTCCTGGAAACACCCGCAACCACCCAAAGCCATACCGATGATGACAACCAATAATACGAAACCAAATGATCTTTTTTTCATAGCTCTCTCCTTCATTCAATTATTTTGGTGCTAACCTATTCTCATCAATTACGGAATTTCGATTGACCAGTTCAACGTCTCCATCCCCGAAATTGTTTTTAAAGGCGGATACCTCCAGTAAGAATGCACTTATTGGGGGGGGCAAATCCTGCCTAACGAAGAGGTTGGATAGTTCAGGATATGCCCTATTGTGCGTTTTCAATTTTATTACTTGGCGCCGGCAGGCACCTGCATGCCAAGGTTCTCCATGGCAGCAACAGCCTTCTCTTTGACTGATTTCCCTACAGAGACAGCATCAGCGATGTTTCCTGACTTGAAGCTTTCAAGCGCCTTGGCCCATTCTTCTTTAGCGGAGGCAAGTCCGGATTTGGCATCCGCAAACTTCTCAGCAGTAAGGTTGGCAGGGAGCTTTTTAGACTTGGAGAGCATGTCAACCCGGCTCTGGACAGCTGCCACCATTTTTGGAACTCCCTCGCTAAGATCCGTCCAGCCCTTGGTCAGTTCTTCCTTCTTGGCCTTTGCTAAGTCAAGGAGACCTTTTGCTTTCTCGGTAAACGCTTGTGCCTCGGTTATGACGACCTTATACTCACCCTTGGCCAGCTTATCCTTTATTGCGGACAAGACACCCTCCATTGACTTCACTTCGTCCGGCACATATTTCGCTGCTTCACCCTTGGATGCGTTAAATGCCTCCTCGGCAGTTTTGACTGCGAGCTCAGCCGGTCCCTTGTCACCACTGCCGCATGCAACCACCATAAGGGTACTTACAAACAAGACGATTACTAAACCAATGATGTTTCTCTTCATACTATTCTCCTTTCGTGTTTATCTGTATCCTGTAATCGGGTCTTCCGCCCCATTACGGAATACGCAGTTTTTGACCAATCTTTATCATATTGGGGTCTTTGAGGATGTCCTTATTCGCCTCAAAAATGTCCTTGTACAGGTTTCCATCTCCGTAGTACTTTTCCGCGATTTTCCAGAGCGTATCTCCTTTTACGACTTCGTGATACTGTGTTGCGTCGTATTGATCAGACCCGCCTGCCTCTTTCACTTCATCGTCAGCCACCTTTGATCACCTCCTTATGTAGTGTGATATCCATTCTTGCTCGAAGCTACCAGCCCCTGATATTATCTGCCTCCGCCCAGCACTCGTTTCATCAGCATGGCAGCAATTCCCGCCAAAGCCGCCTTTGCAAGGGGGCTGCTAAAAATACCCCCACCGGAACTGCCAGCCTCTCTGTTTCCTGTAAGCCCGCCCAGGAGATCGCGCAGCATCCCAGGCTGCTGATGTAGTTGACCGGTAATATTCGAGAGCCAGTCCACATTTCCAAAGCCTTGTCCCTGATCAGGGGTAAGCCCCGGAATGTTAAGCCCTCTGCTTTGTGCCTGACCCGCCAGCATCCGACCAAATTCCTCACGGTCTTGCGGGGAGAGGCGCCCAAATGCATCGCGGGCTGCTTGCTCGTATTCCGGCTGAGACACCTGATGGGACACTTGCCCGTAACGGTCGAGCACTTCCTGGTCTTCATAACCCTCAGAGGGAGGACCCTCCTGGAACCGATTGAGAAAATCCTCAAATCCCGCCTTGGCTTCATTGTTTCCCAGCAACATATCTAACAAACCCATAGTGTTCCTCCTTATTTATAGGCATTCCGTCCAGTCATGAAAGTAGATTGACTCGGAAAATATATCCTATTCTTTATCAAAGCCGAATTTCCATACCAGAGCTGCTATGACTGCGCCTACAATGGGTGCAACGATAAAAAGCCAGAGCTGGGCGAGGGCTTTGCCGCCGGAGAAGAGAGCAGGGCCAAGGCTACGGGCAGGATTAACGGAAGTTCCTGTTACCGGGATGGTCACGAGGTGGATCAGCATCAGGGTGACACCGATGGCTAGTCCGGCCATGGCGCTGTTCCCGAATTTTGAGGTCGTTCCCAGGATCACGAAGATGAACAGGAAGGTCATTACGGCCTCAATCACAAAAGCGCTGAGGATGTTGTAATTTCCAAGGTATCCATCGCCCCATCCGTTGGCGCCGAGCCCCCATTCCGGCATGGTAAACCCCGGCTGTCCGGACGCGATCAGGTAAAGGATGGCTGCACCAAGGATTGCCCCGAGGCACTGGGCTATGATATACCCGATGGCATCCCTCCCCGTCATTTTCCCCGCGGTAAGTACCCCGATGGTGACAGCCGGATTGATGTGACAACCGGAGATCCCGCCAATGGCATAGGCCATGGCTACAACCGCGAAACCAAAGGCGATTGAAATCCCTAACAACCCAATTCCGCCAGGTCCCACACGTGATGTTCCTGCGATCACTGCAGAACCGCACCCGAAAAGGACAAGGCTGAACGTTCCGATAAATTCCGCTCCAAGCTTTTTCATGTTCTCCTCCTGCCAGACAGAGATGTGTGTATAAATCACCCTAAAATCATGTTTTCAATTCAGATGTGCACTGCGGGCACCTGGTAGCCTTGATCGGGATGGCTGAGAGGCAGAAAGGACAATCCTTTGTAGTCGGGTCAGCCGGTGGCGGCTCTTTCTTAAACCTGTTTACGTTCTTGATGACCAGAAAAACTGAAAACGCGACAATGAGAAAGCTGATTATCGTGTTGATAAAGACACCTATGTTGACCGTGACCGCTCCGGCAGCCTTGGCTGCGGCAAGGTTTGCGTACGGAGCTGCCACCTTGCCTTCCCTAATTGTCAGGAAGAGGTTCGAGAAGTCCACATTACCCAGAAGCAGGCCGATAGGCGGCATAAGGACATCATCAACAAGTGATTTGATGATCGTGCCGAAGGCAACCCCTATGATGATGCCAACAGCCATGTCAATGACATTCCCCTTCATGGCGAACTCTTTGAATTCTTTAAACATTTAGTCCTCCTTTGCTGATTAAGTGTATAGTATTCTAATAGCAGCGAAAATTTGATTGGTCAAGGGAAAAGTGTCAGGGTAGACCTCCGATTCAAATCAGGTATAATACCCCAGTACGCGGTAGTTAGGCACGGTAACCCTAACTGAGTCACGATCGTGGAGGAAAAGTAAGTGACCAACCCGGGCTATTTGCTGAACACCTTTTTCAAAAGGTCCGTTGTCCGTGCCGCTGGGTTTGTCCTGATCTTCTGCTCCTCCTGCCCCACCATGTAAAAAAGACCGTCCAGGGCCTTCGTGGTCACATAGTGGTCGAGATCAACCGATTCCTGCTTTCCAAAGGGAACAGACGGGACCTTGCCCATCATGGCGTTATAGGAACGGGTTACCCCGACTTGATTCATGCTCTCGGAGACGCTTGGCTTGAACTCATTGTAGAGCTTCGAAGAGGTTTTCTTTTTGAAATATTGGGTTGCGGATGTATTGCCGCCTGAAAGTATCTTACGTGCATCTTCGATGCTCATCTCTTTGATGGCATCGGCAAAATAATCGACCGCTTTCGGGGCAGCCTTCTCCGCGGCACGGTTCATGCTCATGATGAACTCGTCCACCTGTTTCTGGGCGCCCACCTTCCGGGCCAGATCTGCTGCCTTCTGAATGTTATCGGGCAGAAGGATCTTGATGGCCTTATTCCCGAAGTAGCCGTTGGCCTTGGAAACGAGGCTGACGGCATTCCTGGTGCCAACAGAGAGGGCATCCTTCAGGCCTGAAGAAATAGTGCTGTCATCAAGGCCTGCGCCTGTTGGTTGGCCTGTGGTCTGGCTGCCGGAACCAGGCAGTTTGGGCAAACCCTTTTTCATGCTGTCGCCAAGTAAATCGGCTGAGTAAAGAAGTGTTGATGAAGTTACAAATAAGAAAACAACGATGATCAGAATACTGAGCAGCGTTTTCATGGTACCTCCTTTTCCGATTGGTCCCACATACCTCTCCCGCCAATTGCCATCCATGGCAAGCAGGTCTTTTCTTGAGAGACCCACCGATTTTCGTCATCTTCTCGCGGAAAATTTAGCTTTTTCGGGTCAGCCTGTCCTATATGTCTCTGTATAGCAGATATAGTTCAATTGTCAAGGTCATGTATAAGTCAAAGACATTTGCAACAATATCGTTTGAAATATAGCATTGTTGGAAGAATGGCGTAGCACAACCTTACAGGAAGAAAGGCCGTGCTGCCCAGTATGCCCTGCAGGCAATTTTTGAACCGTCCCGCGATACCCATCCCTGCTGCCGCTGCACCAACCGCCCTGCGCCATCCGAGGTTCAAGAATCACTCAAGGGATGAATGATCTATGGGGTACCGGGGCTATTGGTGATCCGCTCCAAGAAGCCACACCCGCGCCTGGTCTTCCGAAGTGAAGACCCGAAGCCTCCCCGTTCCCTTCTTGTCCGCTCCGAAGGTAATGAGATGGGCCGCGGATATCCTTCCGTCATCTGAAGCTACGATCGCCATGCGACCAGTGAACCGTGACAACATCCGTTCAAGAAAGGAAGCGATAGTCCACATCTGATCGGGTGTTGGATGCAATGCGGTACTATTGACAACAAACATGAATGCGTAATCAGCGGCAATGGACTGATCTTCTAACAGACGATAGGAAGAATTAGCAATCTCGTCAAGAGAACCTTCCCCGCTTCCCCTGACAACAGCGAGACGATTGTCGTAATCAACGATATGTTCGAAAGGCATGTGTCTTTATTCTCCCTGGTATTCCTTCGCAGTTTTATCAAAATCAAAATATTCGGCTGCACCCGTATAAACTCTTTATTGTACCTGTTCATGTGAAAGTCAATTGACCGGACAATATTTTCACGACTGATTGCCGTCTGTAATCCCATATCTCAAGGTTAGACTACGCCCCACCAAGTTACAGGAAGTAAACCCTAACCATTGTATCTTTTTTCCCTGGTATTAATTACGAATACGGTGCTTTATTTGTTGGAGCATGTCGTAAGCAATTGAACTGATGCGCGTAAGCCATTGAACTGATGCGTATCCCAGAGAGCACGCGGCATAGAGCTGAAAATTGTGGGTTAACGATGCAAACCATTCATCGTTACTCCGTTAATGCCTCAGTCTTTTTTAGAATAGGGTTATCCGCCGGGATTATATTGGTGGTTTCAGTCTCATCATCAAAGATAAGAACCGCCAATTCTTTTTCGAGCTTATTTTTTACCTGCAAGAGTTTTGTTTCCAGGGAAACCTCTCGGTCGCCATAATCAGTGCCTTCTCTTAAAATGAATTCTTTGATGACACCATCTAAGGCTTCGGGGCTGAGTCGATTGACGGGAATTATATGGATAGACATTGAAACCTGCTCCACCCGATCTCGTTCACATCGGCCAGACGGATTTTGATGTCCGACTCCTACCTCCCCATGAACAGACCATCGCGACCCCCTTCCTTGATATTTCTGTCTTTGAGTAACTTCAGGACCGTGTCCCTGACAGTCGCTTCTTTCTTTCGGCAGGCTGCCCTGAACGCATAGTCCTCACCGACTATGGTGATGCTTTCGCGGGCACGAGTTATGGCAGTGTACAAGAGCTTGGAGTTCAGCATTATAAAGTGGGAAAACGTCATGGGAAGCAACACATGCTTAAATTCGCTTCCCTGCACCTTGTGGATGGTCAGCGCGTACCCCAGGCGTAAAAAATCCCGTGCCTCATCAAAGGAATACTCAACGATCGTCTTGTCGGCTGGATAGAACACGTGGAGCACCTCGTCCTCTTTGTCCACCGCTATTATTACGCCGATCATCCCGTTGTAGATGCGTTCCTTGTAGAAATACTGCTGCCGATCAGGCTTGCGGTAATCGGCAGGGGAGATGCAGTCGATATTGGTGTTCTGGATATGGACCACCTTGTCGCTCAATGCCAGCCTTACCCTCCCCAATTCCATGGACTTTCCCTCGTTGGAGGCAAACCTGTTGAGGAGCTTCTGAAGTTCATCGTTCAGATAGTCGGTACCGAGCGCCCCTCCTTTCATGGGGGTAATAATCTGGAAAGAGGTCAGAAACCCTGCGAAGTCCTTTTGCCGTAAAGCCTCGCCAAGAAGGGGTTTGTACGACTCAGCAATACCCATAAGGGAATCAAAGATCCTAACGGTATTCTTCTCCTTCATGCTCTTGAACTCGGCCTCGGGCATCTCGTTCTTTTTGACCTTCGCCCGTACAGCAAAATAATTGGGGATGGAAAGGTCCACGAAGTCAAAATCGGAATACTGGCCTGATTGATATCCATCGGGTATATGGGCCTTACGTATTTCATTCGCGAAGACCGCTATCACCTTGTCCTCGCTCTGCCGGTATATCCTGGTAAGGCTTACGGACGGGGCGATGCCCTGCTCGATGATATCGCTAAATGGCTCGCCTGCCCCTATGGGGGGAAGCTGTGCGGGATCACCCACCATGATGAGGGCGCTTGAATCCTTCAGCCTCAGGATCAGCTTGTAGAGAAGCTCCGTGTTTACCATGGAGGCCTCGTCAACAAGGAGCGCCTCGTAAGGGAACTCTTTATCCTCGCCCTTGTGTTTGTAGATCAGGCTGTAGATGGTCTGTGCCTTGTACCCGGACGTCTTTCGTATCCGGTCGGACGCAATACCGGACACGGCACAGCACATAATCTTGTCAGGGGAATGCTTTGTTCTGAAAAGGTCCAGTATGGCCCTGGCGATGGTGCTCTTGCCGGTGCCCGCGTACCCGCAGAGCACAAATACCCTGTGCCCTTTGTTGATAGTCCTGAGGGCCTCCTTTTGCTCATCGCTGAACTGGATGCCCATGTCCCCTTCCTTTTTTGTGATGTACTCTTCGATGTCAGGGGTTAGGGGAGGCGAAGTAAATTCACTCCGCTTCACCATGGCTTCATGGATACGGGATTCAGCATTGAACAAGAATGAGGAGGTGAGCTTGCCGTCTTCAAGGAACACGATCTTCTCGTTTTCCACCATCGTCTTCAGGATGTCCCTGAAGAGCTCGGGTTCAATCCGAAAGTCGTCCTCACCGGACACGAGTTCCTGATTCGCAAGATTCAAAAGAAGGGGCTCGGAAATGCAGCTGTTGCCATTGCTGTCCGTGTACTCGAAGAGGACATACTCGATACATGACTCGATCCGGTGGGCGTCGAAGGGCTCTGTTCCCATGGCCCTCCCTATCTTGTCTGCGGTTTTAAACCCCACGCCTTTTATCTGGGTGAGGATGTACGGATTATCCTTGATGTTCTGGATGATGTTTCCGTCCTGCTCGAACTCGCGGTAAACCTTCTGCACAAAGGCATGGGTGGCGCCCAGGGGTACGAGGAACTTGGAGAGCTCTTTGAGGTCCCGGTATCGCTGCCAGTTGCCGACAATCTTCCTGAGTTTCTTCTCCTTTATACCCTTCACCTCAAGGAGCTGTTCAGGGTCAGTGTCGAGGATGTGTTCAAGCTTTTCCTCACCCATGGAATCGAGAAGGAACGAGGCCAGCTTCCTGCCCAGCCCCTTCACCACCTTGGTGAGAAAATAGAAAAGCTCGTTTTCGAGGATAATCAATTCGTCAAAAAGAAACTGCATACCGTAGGCCTTGTGTTTCTGCCACTGGCCCACGGCCCTTACCTGGACCCCTTGCAGATCGACATCAGCATCATAATAAACCCCGCACAGCGTTACCCCTGTTTCCGTTTTCAGGACCATATACCCGTTGTCCGCATTCTTATAGGTCACATTTTTTACAACCCCGGTGATTTCTTTTTTCTTCTGAGGAGCGGTTTTGGTTATGGTCATGTCTTGATGAGTTCTCCCGTCAGCATTATACCTTTATTCCCCTTGTGGGAGCAAAACAAATGGCCTATTACGACCAGCACATTTTAGCCTTGCAAATTCCAATTGAGCCTGGTTTGATACATGACAGCAGAGGGAGAAGCAAACGAGTCACTATTACGTCTATATTCTGGAATGCTCTGATAAAACCTTCTACACCAGGTGGACCCGAGACGTAGAAAAAAGAGTCAAAGAACACAACTGTGGTAAGAAAGGCGCCAGGTACACCCGAAGCAGCAGACCGGTCAGGCTGGTCTGTGTCGAGGGCTGTGCAACTTTGTCGGACACCTTTAAGCAAGAAACGTGAATCAAGAAACTGTCGAGAGTACAAAAAAATGACGGCTTATAGAAAACTTCATCCTACCGGAATAGTTTCCAGAGAAATGGAAAGATCAAAGACCACGACTACTTATTTTACAGGAAACGTTCAGTACAAAGCTGAAGATCACCGATTGAGAAATATTACAAAGCCTATGCTATCGCCGATGACTTCGTGATCAAACGATACGTTTCTTTAGTCAAAGACCTTACCAAAGCTCAGCAATCAATTCTGACGTTATGAACGTGTTCAGAGCAGCGTTTATGAGGTTTTTTCTGTAGGAGCATGCCCGACAACCTGAGATAGTTTTCAGGTCTTCTTTTTCTGTTTCATTGCCATCGAGCGCTCATTGTACTGCGGGTTTCCGGTGATATTTCCTTCAACGACAATAAAAGGCGGTATCTGTATTCTGGCCCCACCTCGTGTTGTTTCAGCAGGCTCTACTTTTAGTATGGTAATCCCCTCACATGTCCCTGTGTAGCTGTCGAGTTCGCAATACTGGTTGCTCCATAGAAAGCAGATACGCTCCTTTCCGATGGCATTAGTCTTAGGGTCTATGAGCTTTGTCAGATTGAGGTATTCCTGCTCAGTGATAAGCTCTTCTTCCTCAATCAATGTTTTCCGTGAAAGGAAGTACAGGTAAACCCCGTTTTGCCCACGCTTCCGTATCCGTATCTCCTCGTTTTTGTTCTTTGACCGGAGGTACATCTGCTCTATGTGGATTATCTGGTGAGTGGGCAGCTTTTCATGGTGGACGTTTTTCACCAGGAATTTGTCTGAGATCTGAAGGGGTGCCGGAAGTCCGAGAAGATGGGAAATTGCTGAAAATGCCCTGCTGATCTTCCCTTCAAAATCAGTTGAGTTATCGATAATTTTAAAATGCGGATGACCGAGCCAGCTTTCACGTATCTTCTGGTCAATGGCGATCGCCTCTTCAGGTGTTTCTATTCGTGCAAGGTTGTTCTCCCCTGTATAGAATGCAGGGGCTCCCTCTGCTGCGGTAACGAGATGGATCACCCCGTTGTACCTGTCTCTGAGTTTGACCTCGGTCAGTTTCTTTCTTTTGAGCATCGTTTTGAAATCATCATTGGGAATGAACGCTTTGATGTCCATGATCCCCCTGTCGAGGAGGATAACCTTTTTCCTTTCCGGGAAGATGCGTGATACCGTTTGCTGATAGGTCTCTTCAAAAGCAAGCTGCATATCAAGGATGGCCTCTTCATACATCACCACCTGCTTGGATCTATCCATCCTGCGCCGGTCTATACCGCTGTTCGTTATTAAGGTTGCCGTTTCGGGGATGACAAATACCATGAACCCATGGTCTGACAGCCTCTCGGTAAGGTATGCAAGGGAGGAGCTTTTACCTGAACAGGGGCCCCCTGTAAGAACAACCATAGAAACAGGTTCGATTAATCGGGATGTATTACACACTAGGTAACTCGATCTTTAATGAGACAAACACATGAGACGATCTTTTCCACCATTAAGACAATATTTTTCGTGATCTTCTTTGAATCCTCTGCGTCCTTTCCGCATCGTTTGCAATCAGCCACAAGATGTTAAGATATCCTAAATGACCCCTCAGAATAAAGAAAATTCAGACATGTATCGATTAACGCATTCTCATGGAAACAAAGCGATGCGTTCCGGACTAAACTTTTATTTCAATTGACAGTTTCTTCTTTATATGATTTTGAAACTCGGTCATTTCCTGCGTGGCAACAAACTTGCGAACCCTTAAATCATGAGGAATGGACCTTTCCTCGTTTATCAGACGCTGTTCATAGCCCATGTGCTCATGCGGGGTTCTTCTTTGATGATGGATAGATCCGTCTTCTGACTTTAATGCATTCTGGCTTCCATTGCTTTCCTGAAAGGGGTTACGCCTCAAGACTCCGGTCATGGAATACGTTGCCTGGGTAAGCTTGCCCTCGTTCGATGGCGTATGAAGATCGACAAGGTCGCTGATTTCGTCCACGCGAGCACGAAGGGAGAGAGTGGTGTCTCTCTGCTGCGATGGGAACCTGCGTGAAGAGATAATGGGTGCTGTCTTGTCACCAGCCGGGGTCTCGGGCTTCAGTTCAATAACGCGGGAGTCGGTTCCTTCAGAATCTTTACCGCCGGCCTCAACCTTGACCTGCGAAACAGATCTCCTCACGGTCGTGACTTCTTCTTTGTACTTCGTGAGAATGACTCTCACGTCAGGTAACCTCCATGTTGTTGCGACCTGATCCCGTCTATCACACCACCCCGAGAGTCAGTTCCTCTACCCGGGGATTCTGGTCAACGAGTCGCTTCATGTTTATTTCCAGGGCAACATCGCCATACAGCTTTAAAAAAACAATGTTTTACATCACTCACTGCGCAAAGCTATACAGCCAAGGTTAATGCCATAATTGACTGAAATCCAATGTTGCGTCCTTTCTTTGTGCACGGTTACGAAAAGCGTTGAGGCACCGCTCATACAGTTCCCCGTGATCTCCATATTTGTAAGCCGTTAACACAACGGGTTTAGCCGGCTTAACATCGTCTTCGGTATTCATGTGACTGTAGAGTGCACCGCAGAGTGTGGCCTCCTTGTGCCTGAAACCTCCCTCCTTTAACATTATATAGAGTTGCTCGGCGACGTGAGCCAGTTCGTGTAGTATTGTCTCCTCCACGTCATAGTCATCCGCATCTAAATATATTTGTGTGAACATGACACCATCAAGCCATCGTAGGTAATGTACCATGCCACGGTAATCATCTCGTAAGATGTCACGAAAGGGGGAAGCCTGAAGCTGGATGTTACAGGTGTGACGATCTTTTTTCAGCTCTTGTTTCGCCTCCCAACTCCAATACACATTCCAATTATGAGGCACAACGGCCCGTGCAAACTCAAGAATGAGATCGTATTCATTTTTTATTAATGGCTTACTTTGGGTTTGCATGAATAGTCCTCCTTGAACAAGTATCATTCGTCCCATGCCTCCTGGTAATCAGAGTCGAGCATGGATGATTATCAAAATAAGGGTTGTGAGCAAATACCAGCACACGGCCAAACAGTAAACTCGTTTTTCGTGGTAAGGAAGGTCTTTTAACCTTCTCGATAACCTTTGACGTTGCTATGGTAGATGATTTGATGAGCCATGGTGGTGCAATCCGGCGCACAGGTCTCTCCTTTCCGTTACCCCTCGCCGATTGCCTACCGTCTGTGTTACATGTTAATTGTATCTATCAGCAAATTGCGTACCATCTGCAGTATCTTCATAACATGGCTATTTTTCAGCAGTTATTATACATTGGCCTTACTGCATGGTAAGGATGACACTACAAAGCCGCGACGTCAGCTACAAGATTTGTTGAAGGCTTTTCTCTGGCGATCCTTCAGGAAAAAGGAGGTAAAATGCATCCTTCTGCGGAGGGTCTCCCAATTCCCCTTGACATAATCATTTTACAAGCTATTATTAATGTTAGTTCGCATATGGGTGACCCGACGAGGCAAGCCAACAGGAGGATGCTTCAGTCGGGCCAGAAGACCTTGCTCTTAGGTGCAAGGCAGCGGTCATTAAACCTTCATTAACCTGCGGGAGGACACGGTGACTGCAGACAAAGAAAAAGTTAGTGCAGTGAGGATTTGGAACAGGTATTCCTTGTGTGGATTGTGTTCCGAATGGAAGTATGAAACTGTAACATCAACATAGCCTAAGATATGCGAACCAAGGCCCTCCGGCTCCCACGGAGGGCCTTTCTCTTGTCTGCCATATTTCACGTGAGACGGTGTTTTCTAATACCAGCCAGTAAAAACCCATCAGGGCAATCCTGAATCCTTGTCTACAAGATAATCTAATAATAGGGATATGCTGCTCTTTGTAAAGAAGGAACTCCAGGCGTCTTTTGATGTATTTGACACAGTTGGCCGAGCATGGCACCCGGAGTTTAAGGGGTTGTTACTTTGTTGTTCGTCTTTACTCGGCTATCCATTAAGGCATTTTGATTTAAATAAAATCTTAAAGGGTACTCTCTGCTACCACACAACTTTATTGTCATTCAGTATCTTCTGGGCGAGCCTCATTCCCAATTGAGCAGCTGACCTCATATCGCAGATGGCTCCGCGATAATCTTTCAAGAATCCCTTGCAGACACTTCTCTGATAGTATGCTTCTGCGAAGTAGTCTTTCAGTTCAATGGCAGCAGTGAAATCATATATTGCATCCTCATAGTGCTTGAGCTGTAAACGAGCCATCCCACGAAAATAGTGTATGTTGTCCAACAAGGGGTCCAACGAAAGGGCTGTAGTGTAATCATCCAGTGCTTCTTGATAGGTGCCGAGTGAATAATGGGCAAGGCCCCTGTATTGGTATGCTTCTGCAAAGCCAGCATCTAGTCTGATTGCGATAGAGAGCATGTCAATAGCATCTCGGTAATGTTCAGTATGTAACAGCCCCAGCCCAATTTCAAAGAACTGGGGCGCTTGGTTTTTTTCTTCCACGGTATAACAAAGCATAAAGAATACTCCTTGACCTGTCAATGAATGCAGAAAAACCCCCGGGCGTGCCGTACAATCAAGGTGCCAAGAATAGTTCATTCACCCGGAGGGAAGGAGGAGGGTATCCATACATAGCATAGGCACTGTGATCATTTCACGCACACTATGAAGAAGGGGGGCCTCCGGGTGCAGGCTGCTTTTTTGAATAGTTTGGTATGTTAGACACCCGGAGGAATTGAGGCACTCATAGAACCGGCCTTGTTTGTCTCTGGGAAAACTATGAAGGGAAGAGCCATCGGGGCAAAGATTCCCGCATGAGGAACCAGGGCTATTGCGAACCCCGGAGGCTATAGTGGTTCTGTGTTCTTTTCTATTCAATACACGCTCCTGCCGCACTTCGGTTTCATTCGGAGAACCATTTGTTTATATTCCCAGCATTTCCTTTCTGACAGCTTCCTGCTCCAGCAATCGCTGGGCTTCAAGGTCGCCACATTTCGCCTTTATGGTCATCTCATGATGAGTTTCCGCAGCGTCGGTTATCACGTTTTTTGCTGCCTCGCTTATTTGTACCATGTCGAGATCAGCGGATTGCCGTTGTGGGTGGATCGATGTTTTCGTTGCTTTCACAGATTGGTTTACTACGTGGGCGTTGAGTACTCCTTCTGCGGGATCGATCATAGGGACCTCCTTAACAATGATGTCGTAACTTTGTTGCCCTTATCTTAGTGTATCGTCACGCGGTGCTAAGACATGATAATATATTAATGATACCAGAATAGTACTAGGTGAGTACTACTATGTGAGGGAGAGGAGGTGTGTTCTGAGATTAATTTTTTGGTTGTTCAATCCCAGCTTGTTCCTGATGTGTTGCCGGTGGCGGTTGATGGCATTCTTCGAGACACCAAGAGCTGCAGCAATTTCTTTGACAGTATTCCCGTTCCGAATGAAATCTGCAACCTTGATCTCCTGGGGGGTTAAGCCCTCGTGGATGGATGTCAACCGCTTTGCAAAAGGGGAGATGATATTGTTCAGGTTCGTTTCCAGAACATCCAGATAGCTCTGTTGTTCTTCATTTAAGTGTTTTTGTTTCAGGGTTTCAAGATACGGCAAGACAAGTTTTTTAACATTGAACAGGATGTTCTCTTCCATCAGATTCTTGTCATTCTCTCTTTGCTCCAACAAGACCTTCAAGGCGGTATTGACTTCCTCAAGGTTGCGGGATTTTATCCTCAGCTCTTCCTCGGCTTCTTTGCGTTTGGTAATGTCCCGTGTTACGCCAAGTATACCTGTGGGTTTACCACTCGAATCCCGCAGGAAAGAAGCTTTGATTTCGGCCCATCCGTGAGAACCATCACTCCGAATGTACTCAACCTCAAAGGTCTGGGATTTAAAGGGATCTCTCGGCTCCAGGTTTTCTGTTTCCAGTCCGTCCTTGAGGGCTTTCTGGGCAATCTCATATGAGTGAGTGGTTATGACCTCACTTAATGGCTTATAGGTGGGGGGTTCTGTAGTGATACCCATGGACCGAGCAGCAGAGGGGCTGATATAGGTGAAATTGAGGTCTATGTCCATTGTCCAGATGACATCTGAGACGTTTTCTGCGAGGAGGCGGTAAAGATGCTCACTTTTTACCAGGGCTTCATGTGATTGCTTTTTGTTTGTGATGTCATGAACCGTTCCCACCATGCGGGTTGGCTTGCCAGTTGTGTCAAATGTTACTTCACCTAACTCGTGAACTGTGCGCTCGCTTCCGTCGGTAAGAAGGATCCTGTGTTCTACGGAATACGTTTTATTCGGGTCGGACAGTGATCGATCCACTGCTTCTTGGACCGTTGTGCGGTCTTCGGGGTGCACATAGGTAAGGAAATCATTGTATGTTACTCCGAATTGCTGGGGAAGGAAGCCAAATATCCGGTAGATCTCATCGGACCAGTAAAGGCTTCCGGTAGTAACGGCCCATTCCCAGCTCCCCACGTGGGCAACCCGCTGGGCCTCGATAAGGCGCTGCTCGCTTTTGATGAGGGCCTCTTCAACACGCTTTCGGTCCGTAATGTCCATCATCATCCCAGTTATGACATCCCCTATGAGGGCAGCACTGAAGAGGACAAAGATAGATTCTCCTGTCCTTGTAATGCATTCCGTTTCAAAGCTTGAGACTTTCCCGGTTTGTGTGAGCATCTCTATTAGGACTTTTCTGTCCTCGGTGTTACGGTAGCGAGTTGCTGGTGGTCCTGCTATTTTTGCTTCTTCTAGGCTTTCATACCCGAACATGCGCTGGGCAGTACTGTTGGCATAGAGCAACTCACCTCCGAGGGTGCTCTGGACAATCCCCACAAGGGCATTGTCAACGAGGGCACGGTATTGTTTTTCTCTTGTTCTTAGTTCCGTAATTAATTGACGGAGTTCTGCAAGCTCACTTATTAGTTGTTCTTTGGTTCGCTCATTATCTTCCGTCATATGTACCTCTGAGAGTATTTATTGCCAATCGAAATATACACCATTTTTAAGAATATTACTTCTGAGAGTTTCAGGTGGCAATTTTGAACATTGCAGACTTGTTTATTCCCCTGTAAATACAAAGGGATAGATTCTCAGTCAGGTTTATAGAGACTTCAAGTTAACGAAAAATATTCCATCGCATGGTTTTGCTCAACCCACGAGATAACGGCTGCCTTGGCCTTCTCAAAATCAACCTTTAGGATTTTTGCGTGGAATCGCACTTCTGTGTCCAGGAATTTGTCGAAATTGTACCTCGAAGCGAACATCTCGGGACCGTTGTTATAATGGTTTTCAAAGTCCCGTATAATGGACTCAAATGCTGTGCGTTCTTCGTCGGGGATCAAAGCTTTTTTATCTCCACGAGCAACAATTAATGAGGAGCAGGCCCCAAGGATGCTGACGTACTGAGGGGTAAGCTACGGTAGGATCAGTAGTGCCTCAAGGCCCGTGGACTAATCTAAATCTGTAAGAGGTAATCGGTCTTGAGGCAGAAACCTTAAATGAAGCGGATATGTGCAGGGTTAGGGTTGCGGGACAGAGAATGGAGTTATTGATTCTGCTACCTGACGAAGGCCAAGACAACCTTGGTAAATTTGTACATTCCCGCCCACGCTGCGAATAAAAAGACAAACACTAATAAAAGCAAAAGTGGGCGTTCAACCCTTCCCCACACTTGAAGAATACGTTTCACGCTTACCCCTCGTGAATTATGTTGAAACACCATATTATACCATAATAATTTTTCCTTGTGAAGACTTGATACAATCGGAACGAGGAACCCCCGGGCATGCCGTTTACCAGAGGTAGTAATGGTGGTTCATTTACCCGGAGGAAAGGAGGGATTCTATAGAATACTCGGCAATAGTATTCTATAGCTTAAAGATATGGAGAGGAAGGAAAGTAGCACGAAACCTTTAAACTGATTGACAACCTTTGAGCATGGTGATACAAGGAAGATACTTGGGTCAAGCGGGGCATACATGAAAACATCTTCCGTAATCCTCATTCTCTGTGGAATATGTCTGTTTTGTACTGAAGTAGACGGGGCGGATTGGGTGCGATACTTTGTGGATAAACAGGGAAATGAATGGCTCTATGACCGTGAATCAATAAGTTTTCAATCGCAGGATATTGTTGGTATATGGGGAAAAGGAATCTATTCAAAAGAGGGAATAAAACAGGAAATAGCACAACGAACCAAAGCAAAATTACCGATCGAGAGTCTCAATGAACTAAGTTATACATTGGAGCGGTTTGAAATAAACTGCAGGAAAAGTGAATTTGATGTTTATGAGCGTAGCTTCTACGATAAGGCAGGCAAGACTCTTCATTCTTACGCCGCATCCAAAAAACGGAGCCATTGGTACTCCATCAATCCTGAATCAAAAATGGATTCCCTGTATAAACTTGTCTGCAAATCACAACCAAAGGAAACAGAGAAAAAGAAGTAGTAGATTGAAGGCGGATGATCCTGTGCGGATTGTGCCAGAAAAACCTAAAATGCTGGCGTGATAGAATTATCATTTACCTCTCGTCCGTCGAATTTGAGCCAGAGGATATGGTCGTTGAGGCCCCACTTTTCATCCGTGAATACCCACTGGGCACGGATCCGTTCAACCATGCGGAACAGATTTCTCCGCAATGGAGAGAAGACGTCGTTGATCAGTGCCCACCTGATTCCAGCTTTTGCGTCTGGCAGTCCCTCCTCATACCGTAGTCCCCTGTCTGAATTGATACACAGGAAATTGCCCTCACCGGCATGGTAAAAGATCTTGAGGGAGTTCAGCACGTATGGTTTGAGGGTGCACTGAACATATGCATGTTCTTCTTCACGGGTAAGGATCGTTTTCTCTATTTGATCCATGTACATATCATAGTGAGTCTTCCATAAGGGGTGGTGGTTGGCCAGGCGGGTCAGATGATGCGTCGGGATGGTCTTGATATAGGAGTGCTTCCGTTTACGGATCGTTTCCTTAAGCCGATGCAGTTCCTCGTCTTCCTTGCCTGCCCATGTTTGTATCTTTGCCTTTTCCTTCTGGGACACACCAGATACGCGAAGCGCACCAAGACGTTTATGGAGTTTTGTCATACGTCCTACCAGGTCCTCTGCCATGGATTCTATCTTTTTTTCGTACTCACCTGAATCCGTGGGACAGATCTCCCCTGAGGCAACAGGGTGCGTGGTGTGAAGTATGTTCTTGAATGGCAGTTCCACAGGAAAAGTCCGTCCTTTAGTCTCTATTAAGGCGAGGCAGGATTGCTCGTGTTCCTCCTCGGCTCTTGTATTAGCTTAGGTGATCTAACATGTCCTGTCCGTGACAAGTATCACGAGATCAACCGATGCGAGAGATGCTACCGATCTGGCTGTCAGGCAGGTGTTACCGGTTGTAATCTGGTATTCGTGAGTAAGGTGTTATTTGATTTAGTGAAGGAGTGATCGATCTTTTGCTTGCACCAACATCGGATATACGAAACTAAATAAAATGCCGTGGATTACGGTTTAAAAAAGATTAACCGCTGTTTGGAGTGCGACCTTTCAGTGGGCGAATGACCCCGGATTCCTCAATGAGCACTGGATACCCGTCGATAGAATTCGGAATCCTCTCCCGGACATCTTCAGTTTCCTCAACCACCATGACCTTCAAGCAGGGCGTTTTGTTATCCGGGAGCAGGCCTACATAAACACCGACTACACCCGGTATTGCCAGCAATTCTTTTTCGTGGTCTCTCAGGACGGTATTGATATCCTTCTGGGTCTTTGTTTCATGTTGTTTCATCTGGCCGATCTGTCCCCGTGTGGTGGTGGAACACGCTACCAAAAGCAAAATAAGCATCAAAATGAGGCAGAGCCCGATCTTGAGCACCTGCCCCACATTCATCTGTTTCAAACCCGCTCGCTACTATTGGCCCACCATGATGGCTGTGGCGCCAAAAAAGCTCAGCACTTCATTAATGGGGTTTGCCACGGCGAGAGAGCTACTACCCGCAAACAGAAGGCCCACTGCTCTGGGATTGGTAGTAACATCCTCCACCATCAGAGAGCCGGAGTCTCCCCCTGCGAGGAATTTGCTGGCTCTGTTGGCGATTATGATCTGGCCCGTGAAAGTCTTGGTAAATGCTGTACCGCCGGCACACTCATTTTCGTAGGCAACCGATACCGTGGCGTTCAGACCCGATACTTTGCTCCGGGTAAGCCTGGTTGTCCGGCCGCTTTTCTTCACTGGTTGATTCAGGCTTGCAGCAACAGTATTTGATGAAATCGTCCCGATCTCCAGGATAGAACCAGCGGGATCCACCGCCCCTGAAACGACCTGCGCTATGGAAGCATCTACATTATTGTCTGGTAACGACCCCTTTTTGACTAGCGTCGCAACCTCCTGAGCATTTTCCGCATTGCAGCCCACGTCAATTAGCCCCGGCTGAATAACGGGATCTCCGTTTGCAGCAACCCGACTATTCCCACCAGAGACGATATCTGACTCGAATACATGATAGTTGCTCAGGATGTACTTAGTGTCACCGATCTGGATAAGCGAACCGAGTGTGCCTCCGCAACAGTAACCATTGGCAAGATCGTGTCCCCAGCCACCAGATGTTCCCAGTTGAATCGGAGTCGTCTGCTTTGCAGTGTGAGATACCGCGGGAACTTTCGGAGGTTTGACCAGGGCACGGAATGGCTCCGTGAATTTGACGGTTATGCCCTTGCCCCCCAGACTTTTCGGTATGTTTCTGGCACTTGCTGCCGGATTTTTTCCTTCCAGATTCACGAACACCAGTATTGTTAGTTCACCGTGATTGTTCTGTCCCACAGCAGTTCCCAGCACATCCGGCATAGCCATCAAATCTGGTGTCGCCGCTTCCTGGACTGCCATGACCTCTTGAACGCGAGGATTGGCATGGCTCAACGCCTGCTCGGGGAGTTCCACTCCAAAGGCTACCACGCTCAGAAATGATAAAACCACTGCCGTACTTACAATTCCTAATACTGTTTTCATTGATCGATATGTTTTCATGGATTCCTCCCTTGGTTCACCTGATGATGGTTATCTCGATTTTCGTTGGCCAAACCGATCTCAAGACAACATCAGACCTGTTAACTCATTATACAAAGTTTGAGACGCTTGTCAAGGGGGATTGTGGATTACTTCATCTACCTCGCCCACTACATAGGGAATCGTGGGTGATTTCATGGCAAGGGAGGGGCAAAGGGGTTTGCCTACGCAACACTTTGTGTAACGCTCCTTGTTTATGGGTCTCCTCGATTACCACGTGGAGGGTGATAGTAGGCTGTGAAATCATGAAAACACTTTTATGCTGTTTAAATCGTAGGAGGCTGTCGTCTGTCGGGTCCGCCATAGTCTCCACCCAGACCTCTGATAGGATCACGGTAGACATTAACCCACCGTTCTTCTGATGGACGATAGAACTGTCTGAGGGTCTTGCCGAAAAGCAACCTATCGAGTGTCCGGGCATCAACTTCACCATGGCTGCCGTCCTCATAGTGCACACGGAGCAACATTCTTATCTCCCCCCAACTCATCTTTTTCAGGTGCAATAAAACAAGTATAGCAGAAGAATCCGGTTTGTACAGGTATTGACTTGCCGAAAGATCAAGTTTACAATCAAACTCAAGAAAGACTTAAACGGAATTATGAAAGATCAGAAGGATTATTTTGATACCCTTGGATTAAAACCGGACGCATCCCCTGAAGAAATAATTAGCGCATACAAGACGTTAAAAGAATACTGGAACCCTGATCGTGTCCCGGATTATTATAAACAGAAAGCAATGGAGGGGCGGGACAAAATCGAAGAGGCCTACCAGAAATTGATGGGTCTCCGTAGTGTGGACCAAAGGCAAATTCCTAAACCGACCCAAAAAGCACCGGAAAAGATGGAGCCCGAACAGCAGATGGCTGACACTGAACGTGCGTTTTTAGGGAAAGACCGGAATGATGCGGAGCTCTATCTGGATATGAAAACGATCGTGTTTCACAAGGATAGAACTGAGATTGAAGTAAATATTTACCCGCCCGCGGGCAGCAATCGGTTTCTCACGTCGCAGGGATATGTGAGAAGGGCCGGATATGAGGGTTTAGACTGTATTGTCGAAAAATGGGGATTAGGCCTTTCCAACAGGGTATTTACCAAGCATGGTACTCACTACAAAAGTAAATGCGGGCATCTCATTGATGCCGCAGTAGACGTCCGTAAAGTCTGGAAGCCCATTGCACCAGGCTCTGCTGAAGAAATGGCATGTCAAGTGATCGATGGGATGATGAGCAAAAAAAAAGGTACATAGGCATAACTCTCGCCCTTCTCGCTAATTCACTCTCATTTTGTTGGCCAGAATTGCTTTCCAATAAGAACTTTCAAGAATGTTGATCACGAGTGGCCTAATAAATTATTTTGCGCTTATTCACAAAGATATGTTCTTCTCTGCCCAACTTTTGCAAGAATGGTGAGAACAGAAAATAACACTTACCCCTTGAAATATAGATAAAAAAGGCAGGGTCCTTTCTGACCCTGCCTTTGAATCTTGGATTCACAATGATAGCATAAATTATGCTGGTGGAAGAACTGTGCACTGCAGGGCTTTGGTTGTTCCCTTCAGGTTGATCCCGAAGGCCTCGAAAGGATCTGGATCAACACCAGATGCCTGGTAAGCTCCCAGTGTTTCCACCTTGCCCTTGTGGAGGACATCGACGTCCAACTTGCCCGAGAAGTAGAAAATACCTTTAATGGGGGCGTAGCTTGCAATAGGGTCACTTTCCGCTACAAAGGCGGTGGAGTCTCCTGCCAAATAGTTCAGCACCAGATCGCCGATAACAACGCAATCACCGTGCTTTGCCTCGTAAAGTGTCACAGTGATGAGTCCCGTGGGAACTTCGGCAGCTGTTTCAATGTTCATGACCCCCCAGACCTTGGTCGTCCCCCGTACCTTTCCATGGGGCGCCGCATCCGGATCGTTAAATCCGTATCCTTTGTCAGTAATGGTGATCTGCCACTCTGAGCCATTCCAAACAGCAAAATCTGCAGGAACAGCACCTGCCGTGCCAATGTACAGACCCATAACCAAAACGACAGCCAGAAAAAGTTTTATCACTACATTACTCGTTTTCATAAGAAGCCTCCTATTGTATAAAATGTGGTCCGTGAACCGAACGGTTTCGCAGACCATAAATAACTAAAACACTCCCTCCAATCCAATATGTCTGGCTTGATGTTAGACATGCCATAATTATATACCTCACATACTTGAATGTCCGTGATAAATGTCACACGTCTTTTATCGATGGTGAATTAGTGAGGTCTTTTGGCTTAGTATAGGCTGTTCTCATACCTTTCATACATCTTCCCTTTTTGATAGGAAAGTTGTTGTTATCCATAATCTTGTGCGACAAGAAACGCATGCATATTTATTCCCGTAATCTGGAATAGTATCAGAGCGGATCCCTGATTGGGCGGGCTTTCTTTCCATAACCTATGCAAGCATTTCCAGTGGTACTCTGCCATATGCTACCAACTTATTGTGCTGGGTTATGAGGAGATAAGGAATCCAGGTGTGAGCCATCTACAAAATAAAGCAGGCCCCAAGGGTGCTGACCCAGAAGGAGGATGTCCCAAAGAGATCAGCAGTGCCTCAAGGCCCGTGGACTGATTCATTTGTATAAAATAATCATTGACCTTGAGGCGTACAACTTAAGTAATAAAAAACCTCCGGGGGCAGGCTGCTTTTTTGAATAGTTTGGTATGTTACACGCGGAGGGAATGAAGTCTTTTTCGTTGAAAATATGTTTCGTGATACAAGTAACAAAAGATCAATTTTGGCAAACAGTTAAAAGAAAGCCTCCAGGGGGTTTATAATCTTTGGGGGGGGCATCAAACCGTGATCCCTGGAGGCATGGGAGGGCTACTCTTATGCTCGTGGAATGTAAACCACGGTGATTCAAGATTGCATGTGCCATGCCATGGCAGTATCCGAGTTTTTGATAAGCTATTGTGCGCCTTCACTGTATGAGGACATATTAAATCACGCTGACAATGTATGGAGTTCCCTCCACCTTGATGTTGTGAACTGTAAGGGAAATCCTTTCAAATTGCTTTAAATCAGTAACACTCAGGTTGAGGATTGCACCTACAAGTCTTCAGCATTGGTTCATGTGTGTATGAACGATTACCATTTGAAGTGCGAACGTCGGGACAAACGATCAAATTTTTCTTGACAAAATCATAAAAGTTCAGTTATTTATTAAATCAGATATTATAATATTAGATCTAATAGGAATGATCTATATGAAAAAAGTCATTTCTCAACCCATACAGTCAAAACGACTTCCAGAAATTATTGAGACTCATATTAGGGATCTTATCTTAAATGGCGAGATAATTGTAGGGGAAAAGTTGCCGCCAGAAAAGGATTTAAGCGCTCAATTTGGTGTGAGTCTTGCTACGACGAGAGAGGCACTAAAAGGGCTTGAAGCATTTGGCCTGATAGAGAAGCGCAAAGGAAGACAAGGGGGAATTTTCGTAAGCCAGACAAAGATCGATTTGTTGAAAATACCTCTGTATAGCTTTCTCAAAACAAGAAGTTGTTCTCCTGCTCATTTAACAGAGATACGGATAATTTTGGAACCTGCTGTGGTGAGGATCGCAACTTCTCATATCAGTCGCCGGGCCATAAAGGACCTGGAGGCAAATATCAAATCTTGTGAGGCAGAAATTGCTGAGATAGATCAGTCAATCACGGAAGAAGAATTCTTCAGTATCGAGAAAAAAAACATAGAGTTTCACCGCTTGTTAGCAGAAGCTACGACGAACCCTGTTCTGGCCCTAACTATAGACTATGTTATGGACCTGCTTTTTAACGCTAAACAACGTTTATTGACTCCGGACATTGGCCTTACCATCGGGACAATTAAAGACCATTGGAATCTTTTGAATTACATCAAAAAGGGCGATGCCGATGGGGCAGAAAAGGAGATGGTACTCCACTTGACAAGGATTGAACAATACCTAAAAAAAGAAAAACAGACACACAAAGTGCAGTCAAAAAGGCGAACTCGGTGATCGACACACTAATTATGAAATAAGCAGGGGAGGTTGAAAAAATATGGCAATTTTACCTGAACCAATTAACGATATTCTGTTGTTGAAAAATTTCATTGATGGAGAATGGACGGAGTCTCAGGGTCCTCTGTTAGATGTTGTAAATCCGGCAACTCTCAAATTGATTGCCAAGGTTCCCGTGGCTACACCGGAAGAAGTAAACGCAGCAATAGAGTCGGCAAAAAAGGCCTTTCCCGACTGGCGTAGGACTCCGCCGGTCTCCAGGGCCAGGTATCTCTTTCGTTTTATCGAGCTTTTAGAAGAGAACTTTGAGGAGTTATCTAGGATTCAGACGATGGAACATGGTAAGACGATCGATGAATCAAGAGGCGAAACGAGGAGAGGTATTGAGAATGTGGAGGTGGCCGCGGGCATCCCATCGCTGATGATGGGGTATAACCTCCAGGATATTTCCACAGGTATTGATGAGTACGTTGTCAGAGAACCTCTCGGAGTATTCGGGTGCATCCCACCCTTCAATTTCCCCTTTATGGTGCCACTCTGGTTTATCCCTTACGCCATTGCAACGGGCAATACTTTTGTCATTAAACCGTCACCGAACGTACCTATAAGCCAGGTAAAGCTACATGAGTTAATGGAGGAAGCAGGTTTCCCTCCTGGAGTAGTCAATCTGGTTCACGGTGGGGCTGATGCAGGTACGCAACTCCTTGAACATCCAGACATTAAAGGAGTAACGTTTGTTGGCTCGTCGAAGGTTGGGAGATTCATTTACAGGAAGTGTGGGGAGACAGGAAAAAGGTCAATAGTCCAGGGTGCAGCAAAAAACTTCCTCGTGGTGATGCCCGACACGGACATTGACGGGACCATCGCCTCGATGATGACTTCATTCTATGGCAACGCTGGTCAAAGATGTCTTTCAGGGGCCAACGCCATTATAGTTGGACCGGATGATGCCTTCTATAATAAGTTCGTCGATGCATTCGTTAACGCGGCATCATCAATGCGAGTGGGTTATGGACTTGAGGAGGGGATACAAATGGGCCCACTTCAATCTCCTGACAAGAAAGAGAGGGTTGCCCGTTTTATAGAGCAAGGCATCGTAGAAGGGGCAAGGCTTTTGCTGGATGGCAGAAAACTGAAATTAGAAGGCGACTACCCTAACAATTGCTTTCTCAACCCCACTGTTTTTGATAATGTGACAACTGATATGACAATCGGGCGGGAAGAGATTTTCGGACCTGTGGCAAGTATCATGAGGGCTCGGGACCTCAACGAGGCTATCGAGATAATTGACAGGATTCCCTATGGAAACGCCGCCTCGATTTATACAAACAACGGTGGATGGGCAAGAGAATTCGAGTATCGTGTGACGGCAGGTAATATTGGCGTAAACATAGGCATCGTAGCTCCTATGGCCTTTTTCCCCTTCAGCGGTATGAAGGAATCCTTTTTTGGGGTCCTCCACGGTCAGGGACAGGAGGCGGTTCGTTTCTTCACTGAAAGCAAGGTCGTAATAAAACGATGGTGGTAGGTAGGAGGACAAGATACAGATGAGCAACGATCTCATCAGACTCAATACATCCGCTTCACTTATCTCCTTTGTTTCCAAGATCGAGGAGAAATCGACAGCTTTTTACTCCCAACTGGCACTCCAGCATGAAGTATACGCCCTCCTGTTCTCTTCTTTTGTAAAGGAGAACAGCGTTTTCGATCGTAATATAAAAAGGGCATATTATAACGTGGTCAGCGATGCATTGGAGACTGGTTTTTGTTTTGATATCACTGTTGACGAGAGGCTCATAGCGCCCTCTACCTCCCCTGATATACCGTCAGGAGTTGCCCTTCAGAGGTGCATCGAACTGGAGGATTCTATGACAGTATTCTACATAGAGGCAGCGAGACAATCAAAGGTACTTCTCTCGGACGTTTCCAGAGCCATGGACCGAGTAGTACGATCGAGGCAGGAGAGGAAGAGAAAGCTCCAGCAGGTTATGGACACAGTTGAGTAAATAGGGTAATGGGTCCGGATGTAGTGCACCAATATATACAGTATGATTTGAATAGAAATGACTAGTATGGATATTGTCAAAAACAGTAAGGAGGAAAAAGAGATGACAGAATGGGACCTCAATGTACTTTATTATGGAAAAATTACAGCACCTGCTCAGTTCCTTTTGGCGGGACTCGATGAAGGATTCATAACCAACCCCTATCTTGGGTTCCTTGTACAACACAAGGACCGATGCATCTTAGTAGACTGTGGGATAAACGACCGATTTATAAAAGACGGAAAGGCGTGGGGTGGATTTCCTGCAGAAGCTGGCCGCTCTTACGTTGAACGGGCACTAGAAAAGTGCGGTGTTGCTCCGGACCAGATCGAGATGGTTATCTATACTCACCTCCACAACGACCACGCGGGGAATTGCGATCTCTTCCCAAAAGCCAAACACGTTTTTCAACGCGATGAGTGGTTTAATCTGCTGGACCCTGTGCCGGTTCAGAGGGCTCGGGGGGATTACGATCTTGAGGTTGCGCCTATCTTGGCTAAGTTTGATACCATTAAGATCAACGGAGACGTAGAGGTACTCCCTGGTATAAAACTTTACAAGGCCCTCGGCCATAGTCTGGGAAGCCAACTTGTTACTGTAAATACAGTCAAAGGGACGATGGTCATCATAGGAGATCTCTGCATGACTTATTGTCATATGTTTCCAGAAAGAGATTATCTCATCGACATGGATGGTGTGAGGCGGCCAGTGAAAACAAACACAGCCTTGTATGGCCCTGCTATCCCTTCTGCTATTCTTTATGACTACTTTGACTGGTATGACAGTGTATACAAGGCGAAGGCTCTGGCTCAGGGCAAACAGGAGTATGTACTGCCGGGCCATGAGACGGAACTCATTACTGATTTCAGGAAAGCCTAGGAGACGGGTTTGATATGCGAGGTAAACGATGAATGCAGGACAGATAATTGGGCAGACTCTGAAGTTATACGGAGTGGAATACTTCTTTGCCTTTACCGGTGGTGACCAGGATATATGGCTTGGTCTCCGTGATGCAGGTATAAAATACATTTTGCCCCACAGCGAGCGCTCGGCCGTAGCTATGGCTGACGCCTATGCGAGGCTTACTGGTAAACCTTCCTTCACCTACGGTCAGTCAGGACCTGGCGCTGCGGTCTGTGTTTCGGGGCTTGTGGATGCTTACTGGGCAAAGAGCCCCGTTATCTGTATCACAAGTGACACCCATTCCGCTGTTCAGTACCGTCATGCTTATCAGGGCATTGATGATCAACAGGCTCTTTTTTCTACGATTACCAAATGGAATGCCCGTGTTCCCAACCTCACGAGGCTACCGGATATACTCCGGAGCGCCATCAGATTTGCCGTGAGTGGGGTGCCTGGTCCTGTTCACATTGACATCCCATCAGAGCTTACCATATTCACGAAAGATAGTCTCCCTGACGCTCAGCTCTATATAGAGCCGGAGTGTAAGAAGTTTCCCGCATACCGTCATTCGCCGACTCCTAACGATATCGACCGGGTTATTGAGGTATTGGCCGGGGCACAGAAACCGCTGATTCTTTGCGGTGGAGGAGTGCTCATGTCTGAGGCATGGAACGAGGTGAACCGATTTGCAGAAGTACTTTCTATCCCTGTCGTTGCATCTGCCGCTGGTAAATCGGCTTTTGCCACAACCCACCCTCTGGCCGTTGGTGTCACGGGGAATTACTCCCGAAAGGTAGCTAATGACGTTGTGGAAAAATGCGACACCTACATTGTTATAGGCTCCAACCTTGGCGACATGACCACGAAAAGATGGCGTCTTCCCTCACCTAATGCAAAAATTATCCATATTGATCTGGATCCAACCGTAATGGGGGCTAATCTGAAAGAAGAAGTCTCTATTGTTGCCGATGCCAAACTGACTCTTCAGTCTCTAATAGAAGCAGCGAATGAATCACCGCTATCCCGGGCCTGTCCGTGGACCGGATGGGTACACGAGGTTCAGTCCATGGTGGCTGGATGGCGAAAGGCCTTCGAGAATCTTGCAGAAAAACATGGAGAGATCGGTGCTATCAATCCGTACTTCGTCCTAAGTGCCTTGAACCATTTCCTCACTCCAGAGGACGTAGTTGTGGCAGACACCGGTTATATGGGAGCCTATGCGGCAGCACTTGTGGAGGTGAAAGCGCCGGGACGAAAATACATCCGCACAGCAGGTTCCCTTGGATGGGGATTTCCTGCATCCTTAGGGGCTCAGGTTGCCTTAGGGGATAAGGGTAGGGTCATCTGCATCACGGGAGATGGAGGCATGGGCTATCACACGGCCGATATTGAAACCGCAGTGCGCATAGGACTTCCCGTCGTCATTCTCGTTCTGAATAACAGTACTCTCGCCTTTGAATACCACCTGCAAAAGTATATGTACAAAACAGAAATACCAGAGGTAAATGATTTCTTAAATATTGATTATGGCGCTGTGGCAAGGGCTTTTGGTGCCTACGGTGAAAAGGTAACCAATCCTACCGAAGTGGCAGGTGCTCTTCAGAGAGCCCTCGATACCGGAAAGACAGCCGTGCTGGATATAGCTATCGACAGAGAGCATTACGCACCTGTTGTTTATTATGAACCATTCATGCAGAGAGAGGTTTGAACAGAGCAGTACTTGAAGATTACCTATGAAACTTGAAGAAAAACTGGTCAACTTTGTTCATGAAAGCCGGTTTGAGGATATGCCAGATGCTCAGATCCTACTCATGAAACAGGTTCTTATCAATGCGCTGGGGGCGATTATTGCCGGAGCAGAAACTCCCGGGTGTACGGAGGCGGTAGCGCAGGCCCGGGAATGGGGAGGCAAAGATGAGGCGACGATCCTTGTTTACGGTGACAGGGTATCGGCAGGCAATGCCGCCTTTGCCAATGCATTCATAGCCCGTGCCCTTGTTCTCGATGAAGCTATGGTCGGCGGTCTCCACGTAGGTGGATCTGCCGTTCCTGCTGCCCTGGCCACTGCAGAACTAGTTGGCGGTTGCAATGGGCGAGACCTGCTCACGGCCCTTGCAGTCGGATTTGAACTGGCGTGTAGGATGCATCTTGCCACTGTTTACAACGGCTTTGACGCAACTGGAGTGTGTGTGGTCTTTGGTGCAACCGCCGTAGCAGGGAGACTTCTTAGCCTTACAAAGGATCAATTGTGGAACGCTTTGGGGCATGCTCTCAACAGGGCGGGGGGGAGCTGGCAAGGAACGATTGATGGATCCATTGCTGCCCGTGTACTTCAGGGTACAGCCGCCCAAGGCGGGATAGCGAATGCCCAGCTGGCCAAAAGAGGCATAACAGGTCCCGTAAACTTCCTTGAGGGGATCTACGGGTATTTCCATCTTTTTGCCGGAGATAAGTACGATCCCGAGATGGTGGGTGGCGAATTAGGCACGAGATTTGACCTTTCAAAAATTTTCCTTAAGAAGTACCCCAGTTGCGGAACAACCAATGCTAGCATCGATGCGATCCTTAGCCTTATGGAGGAAGAAGGTGTGACGCCGGACAATGTGGCTGAGATTAACGTGAGAGTCACCCCCTTTACCTTCAACCTGACAGGCAAACCGTTCTCTTACGGTGACAATCCCCGCGTAAGCGCCATGTATAGCATCCAGTACTGCGTGGCCAATACCTTGGTCAGAAAAAAGTGTAGATTGCGCCATTTCGATGAGACTTGGGTAAAGGCCCCTGAGTTAATAGAGCTTATCAACAAGATACATGTGTTTGCTAACCCCGCTTGGGATGAAACAAAACAACTGGTTTCGGATATGGAGGTACGGCTTACGGACGGGACTGTTCTTCGGCGATACGTTGAATTTCCCAGAGGTACGGCGGAAAACCCTCTCACATCTGATGATCTGCTGGAGAAATTCATGGACTGTCTCAGCTATGGTGGGAACAAGTTATCACCCGCTAATTCAGACAAGTTGATTGCCCTGGTTAATAGACTGGAGGATCTTGAAGATATTCGAGATCTTATTACCTTCCTAACTGACCAAAATTGAAGGTCTCAGAGGAAGGAAGAGAGAACCCTATTTGGGTGTGACCCATTAAACGTTACAGAAAAAAGGAGGAAGAATGATGAAGAGCAAGATTTTTTTGGCCATGGTTGTTGGTTTTTTTCTGTGCTTGATAGTGTGGACTCCCTCTGTTGCTGCTGATGCCTTCAAGGGTAAGACTTTGAAGCTTGCGGCAGGCTTACCTGAAAACTCTATTTTTGGTAAGCATTTCAAGTGGTGGGCCAGTGAAGTAGAAAAGAGGACAGAGGGTAAAGTTAAGGTAAACATTTACTGGTTAGAATCACTGGTCAAGGCAAAAGACATGTTGCCTGCAATACAGTCAGGTTTCACGGATGCGGGATGGATTATAAGCATTTACTTTGCGAACAACTTTCAGCTTTATGGTCTCCTAGATCACATATACAATAGTGGCGAGGATTATAATGCCGCCCTGAATGCGGCCATCGAAGTCACGGAGAAAGAGCCTGCTCTCAAGGCAGAATTAGAGAAGGAGAAAGTGATTCTTGTAATGCCTTACACGAGCGGCCAGGTTCTTATTGGGACGAAAAAGTGCATGAACTCGATCCTCGACCTGAAAGGGAAAACCGTGCGGACTGCTGGTGGCGTGAGAGCACAGTTTTATACAAACTTGGGCGCAAATCCTGTCTTCATGACTGCGCCAGAGATGTATGAAGCCCTTGATAGAGGTACAATCTCTGCGGTTGCAGATGCGCCCTCAGCGCTCATGGCCTCTTTCAAAATGCAGGAGGTGGCCAAATGCATGTATCGGACGAACTCTGGCATACCTGCTGCAGCGGGTGTGTTTATGAACATAGACGTTTTCAGAAGTTTCCCTAAAAACATTCAAGATATGTTGATAAAACTGAGATCAGAGTACGCTGAAAGGTTCGCAGCAGATCTTACAAGCTTTGAGGGCAATTTCTTTCGCGATGTGGAGACCAAGAACGGTGTAATCGTCAAGCGTCCAACGCCTTCGGAAGATAAGGTATTGCGTGAAGCAGGTCAGAAGGCAAACGAAACCTTGATTAAGCAGACAGAGACCGCAGGGCATCCGGCTGGTCGAAAGGTTGTTGAGTATTATAGAAGTGCACTTAAGAAGTATGAAGCTCAGAACGCTTCGAAGAAGAATTAGATCATCAATGTGAGAGGGGTCTGAATGGATCAGACATATGTGGGAGTTGCGGGATTTGTCATATTCATAGGGCTTATGTTGGTGAGGGTCCCCGTAGCGTTTGCCATGGCATTTGTAGGGACGGCAGGTCTGACTTACGTTTACGGTTTTGGCACGGTGGTAAAATTCATTCCCCTGGAAATCTATACTCATACTTCCACCTTCACCCTGTCGGCCCTCCCGCTCTTCCTTCTCATGGGATATCTGGCTTTTTATGCGGACCTTTCTAAAGACTCTTTTGATGCTGCAAGAGCATGGTTTGGCAAAGTCCCCGGAGGACTAGCAATCGCCACGGTTTATGCGTGCGCTGTCTTCGGTGCATGTTCCGGATCAAGCCTGGCTGAGTGTGCCGTATTCTCAAAAATAGCTGTTCCTGAAATGACATCACGGGGTTACAATAAGAGGTTAGCTTTAGGAGTTGTGGCATCTGCAGGGGGCTTGGATGTGCTGATTCCTCCAAGCATTGGGCTTGTCATATATGGGGTTCTCACAGAAACATCCATAGGAAGCCTCCTCATTGCTGGGATCCTTCCAGGCATTGTCTACGCAATAATCTTTGCAGTAGCCATCGGACTCTTCTGTTGGCTGAAACCTTCCTATGCTCCAAAGGCGGCAGACATAGATACCTCTTGGAGGGCTCGTCTCAACGCTGTCAGAAAGATGTGGGCCGTTTCGTTACTCTTTAGTCTCGTTCTCGGATCCATTTATTTTGGCTGGGCCACACCCGATGAGGCAGCGGGGGTGGGAGTGGTAGGCTCATTTCTTCTCGTTGTTATAAGAGGAAAATTTCGCTGGAAGGAACTTATGACGGCAACATTAGAAGCTGCGAAAGCGAGTGCTGTTATTTTTCTCATACTGGGAACAGCATCTGTCTTTACCAAATTTATAATGGTGACTGGTGCTGTCTCTGCACTCACTGGATGGATTATGAATCTACAGCTTCCTTTCTGGGGTATCATAGTGTCACTGTGCATACTCTGGTTTATTCTTGGTTGTTTCATTGATGCTATGTCCATGATGATCCTCACACTCCCTTTGGCGGTGCCTCTTGTACAGGCCCATCAAGTGGACATGGTCTGGTTCGGTATCGTAATGACGATGACCATGGTTATAGGGACTGTTAGCCCTCCGTTTGGACTCAACTGCTTCGTCATGAAAGCTGCCCTGGGTGACCGGGTAGATCTACAGGATATCTTTATCGGGTCGATTCCATTTGTGTTACTTATGTTTCTTATAGTTGCCATTCTCATTATTTTTCCCCAAATCTCTCTTTACTTGCCGAATTTGATGGCGGCAAACAGATGATAACGCATTGGAAATAGCCCTGAAAGGAGAAAGATGTATGGAAAACATGATCAGAGCCTATGAACGAAATATTCGTGGAGTAGGGCTATATATCCTCACTATCCCGCTGCTTCTCATGGCAATTATTGAGACTCTCAATGCAATAGGCCGGAAAATCTATTTCCCTTTTCCTTGTGCTGTGGAGTCCGTCGAAAGCCTGCTTGTAATCTCGGTTTACTTTGGGGTTTCAGCGGTGGCTATGGAAGGGGGGCACGTCAATGTGGTCGTGTTGACGGAGAAGTTGTCTAAGAAAATTCAGAGCGGATTTGACGCAGCATGCAACTTCCTTGGTGCTATTATTTTCTGCTTCTTGAGCTATGCAGCATGGTTGGAAGCCATCAAGATGGTCCGGATACTGGAGGTCCGGATAGGTGTTTACAGATTTCATGTCTGGCCCTTTAGGATATTCTTTGCTGTTGGGTTAACTATGCTCTTTATACAACTGGTTATCAATGTGATTAAGCATATAAATGTGGCACGTGGAAAAAACGATTACGCTGGGATAGACACAATCAAGAAGGACGGGGTTTCAGAGCTATGAATGTTTTACGGAACTATGTAATTTGAGACGCACACCACCAACTTCTGTATAATAAAACAAAATGATCAGTCTGTTTAACGTTAAATCCCTCTGGGTTGTATTCCCCGCCGCTTGCGGCGTAGAATATACAGGTGAGCGAATATGTCCACAAGAGCCATAATGTTACCGTGTTTCTCTACCATCTGGTATTTCCGGCGAAGTATCGACGAGCGGTGTTTGACGCTGATGTAGATGAGGTACTGAAAAAGGTATGCATAGAAATTGAGAAACGATATCAGATGAAATTTCTGGAGATAGGCACCGATAGCGATCATGTGCATTTTCTCGTCCAATGCGTTCCGACCTACAGTGTGACCAGAACGGTATCGATCATCAAAAGCATTACAGCCAGGGAAATATTCAAACAATGCCCTCACGTAAAGAAACAGCTTTGGGGTGGAGAATTCTGGTCGGATGGATACTTTGCTAGTACTGTAGGGAAACATGGCAATGAAACCATCATTAGTGCCTATGTCAAACAACAAGGGGACATGTATCATAAACTTTATGAGGACCGTCAACTCATGCTTTTCTAATACCCCGCTGCTTGCGGCGGGGTAGTTTATTGAATGATGCGTAAGTGTCCTAGAGAAACCTCTGGTAGTCAGAATTAAAGGGCAACATTCGTGCATGCACTTATTAGTAGACCAGGCTCACCCATCTTATATATGCGGTTTTCTGCAAATCTAGAAGCAGATCTGCGCGACCTGTACCCACTCACTGGGCCACCTCCAGAACTCGTCTTTCCATAAAACCCTCAGGTTAATCTTCTGATTGTTCACTCAAAGTTTATTTCTAGCACCAAGGAGGAACAAGCATACCTTCATTCATTTCCACTTGTAACACTGCATATACCAATAAAGTTGAATGATCAACCCTTCAGGAAGCAACAAACCGAATTGCTTTCAGTAAACTTTCCCAAATGATTTCAAATATAAAGCGCCACCTTCCACCTACAAGTCTTGCAACAGCGTAATCTCCAATCCTTTCGATTACTGATTGAAATGTGGAAGAAGGTTATTTGGGCTTATAGATAGAAGGAATACGAAAACACCAATTCCTGTCGATATACTTGAGTAAATAAGAAGGATTTTCCCTGCATACAAA
>Ga0351899_1016_pt1 | contig 58187 bp, 50 predicted proteins | sample BONcelHT113001C6_FD_206833 | JGI IMG/M metagenome (GOLD analysis project Ga0351899, IMG submission 206833) | Enriched cells from coal bed in the Powder River Basin, Montana, United States - BONCAT cells T11 rep1 HSBNCT.T11.300.1.C6 ... | reverse complement strand
ATAAATGAGTGAAACTGTTTTTTAACAGTATAACTATTAAGGAGATGAACATGGTTAATACAAAGAAAATTACAATTTATTCGTTACCTACCTGACCACACTGCAAGAGGGCGATAAAGTTCCTCGAGGAGAATGGTTTCTCCTTTCAAGACAATAACGTTGCCTCTGATAAGGCAGCCCGAGAGGAAATGATTCGTAAATCCAGCCAGATGACTGTCCCAGTGATAGAAATAGACGGTGAAATAATAATAGGGTTTAATGAAGCTGAATTGAAGGCAAAACTAAGTATTTAGTTCTTCGGAGACATGTATGTATGACGTAATCATTATTGGCGCCGGCCCATCGGGCATGACAGCAGCGGTATATACTGCAAGAAAGAAACTCAATACTCTCCTTATAAGTAAAGATGTTGGCGGCCAGACAAACTGGACGAACAGTATCGAGAATTATATGGGTTACCAATTCATAGAAGGTCCCGAACTCATCGAAAAGTTTGAAACCCAGGTGAAGCAATTTCCCATTGATCTTAAGATTGGCGATGCGGTTACCAGCATCTCCCTGCTTGACAGAGGCTTTGGGATACTTACAGAGTCGGGACAAACATACCAGGGGAAAACAGCGATTATAGCAAGTGGTAAACGCCCACGGTCGCTGAATGTCCCAGGAGAGGAAAAGTTCCGTGGAAAAGGTGTTTCATACTGCTCGATTTGCGATGCACCCCTTTTCGAGGGGATGAACGTGGCTGTTGTCGGGGGTGGAAATTCCGCACTTGAAGCCGCCGATGATTTGATAAAGATTGCTGAACATGTCTATCTGATTTCGCTCACCCCGCTGACTGGAGATCAGGTGCTTATTGATAAGATCAAAGAGGCATCGAATCTTACCCTGTATACCGAACATGAAACGCTCTCGATAAGCGGCGACAATTTTGTCTCACGTATTACCGTCAAGGACGTGAGGTCCAATGAAATAAGGGAGCTTGACGTACAAGGGATCTTCGTTGAGATCGGGCTCATCCCGAATTCCGACCTGGCAAAAGGTATTGTCCCCTTTAACAGATTGGGTGAGATAGAAGTTACCTGCGATTGTGAAACGGTTGTACCCGGACTTTTCGCTGCCGGTGATGTGACAAGTACCCCTGAAAAACAGATTATCATCGCTGCCGGTGAGGGGGCCAAGGCCGCCCTACGGGCCTACCATTATCTGCAAAGGTTGGGTTAAGGGGTAGAGAGATAGTAATAAAACATTTCAAGCATTGCCCTCTCATGGGTGCTGCAATGATTAGTCAGCTTTCGGTCATCTCCTCCACCGAATCACGCTTCACAGCTACGGTGTCCGCCGCAGTAGTTCGCCGAATTTCATCGCGTAAGGCGATCACCTCCTCCTGGAGGGCGGCCAGTTGTTTGGCACCCGCAAGCTCGGCTTCGTCATTCTCCGCGTCGCGGCCGATGAAGAAGGTTGCGAGCGTCGCCGTCACGTAGCCGAAGACTGCGAAAGCATAAAGCGCCAAGAAGACGCACAGCACTCGCCCCTCAACCGTTTGCGGCCAGTACTGCGAGCCCATCGTGGTGAGGACCATCGCGGTCCACCACAGCGCTTCACCGTAGCTCTTTATGCCGTCGGGAGCCATGTTCTCAAAGGCGTACATCCCGGCCGCGCCGGTGAGCGTGACCAGTACAGTGAGGGCTATAACATAGCCGAAGCCCCGCCTACTCAGGCTCGCGCCGAGCGCACGCATGCCGCGGTTCAGCGAGCTGACGACGCGGAGCAAACGCAAACTCCGCCCCACGTGGGCCAGCCGGAGCAGCCGAAAAACCCGGAAGAAGCGGAAGAGACGCAGCGCCGGTATCAGTAGCGACATGGCGATCAGCCAATTGTGCTTTAGGTAAACGACCTTGTGCGGTGCCAGGACGAATCCCACCGCGAAATCGAGAATGAAGATGACCCAAATGATCGTGCCAATGATGTCGAACAACAGGCTCTCGCCCCAGATCAACTCCACGACCAACAGCGCCAACCATACGAAGGCGAGGCCCAGCATCGGCGTTTCCAGCGAGTCCTCCAGGCGCTGGAGGAGTTCGTATCGCTCTTTTTTTAGCGCCTCCTCGATAGGGGCTGCCTCATCTTGCTTCTCGCTGGTGCTCACGTCGCTCATCGGGCCTCCTCACCTCCGAACCGCCGGAAGCCTTGCCGCCTAAAGAAAAAATCAGCCGGAGCGCAGCGATCGGCTGTATTGATTTTGTTATCCAATTTCGATAGGTCTCCCACTATGATTCACCCTTAAAATTTCTGTAAGCTTCACTTAGGTCATTGAACGTCTGAGCTTTTGTAATGCGATTCTTGATGAGTTCCCATGACATAAGAATAGGGATTTGTTTGCCTGTCGATAGGTTCTTTTGAATCCATCGACCGTTTTCAAAAGCTAACTCAAGTCGTGTACCACCGACAGTTCTTACATGGATTCTGCCTATTGTATAGCCTCTCAATCTGAGCACGTTTCTCATGCCCCGGGAGCCGAGATACGGTTCTTCGAGATGAATCCCGTCGATTATGCTCATGAGTTCCCTGTCCTTGTCGTTTACCGGGGTAGGTACATAGTAGAGACTTGACCGGGAAAGCTGCAATATATGACACTGCTTCGTTATGGGCAATTGATGTTCCTTATTAATCATCTCTTTGCGCTCGACCCGTCTATGCGCCCGAGCGCGACTGATAAAAAATCGTTCTCCATGGCGAGCTGTCCGATCTTGGCGTGGAGCTCTTTTACGTCGGGTTCCCTGAAGGGCTTTCCTTTATCGAAGACCTCCGGTGCTCTCTCCAGAAGAACCTTCTTCCACTCGGTAATCAGATTGGGATGAATCTGGAACCGTTCCGCAAGTTCCACTAACGTCTGGTCTCCCTTCATCGTCTCCAGTGCTACCTTTGCTTTAAATGCTGCTGTGTGATTTCTTCTTGGTCTTTTTGTCATGTCATCTGCTCCTTTCTGTTTTGGTTAGTATAGAGCAGCAAAACCACTTATGTCACTGTCCGAAATTATTGTACCAGCTCTGGGATGGATGGCAAAGACCTTTAGAACATTGTCTGGGTGAATGTCTGGTTGATTACGATATCGAACAGTTGCTCGACAGCCTGCGGCAAGCAGAACACCGTTAAATAGTGAGCAACCAGCAACAACACTCATTAATTCATATTCTCCATTGCTTTATTTTTGTGGCTAACATATAAGCTTTTTTCTGATGCTGTAGTCCAGTTTCAGAAAAAAGTTGTTGAACTATGCCGCTCCGTGCCTTATGGGTTTTCAATGGGTTAGTCTTCCGGGTGACTATTGTCGTATGATAGGCAGGCCTGTCGTCTGCATACAGGGTGTGCGGTATTTGTGATCCGGGATGCGCTGATTGAATGACTGAACCCCCCGTTGTTTTTTACAACTATAGAGCAGAACAGCATGTTTTTGCAATAAAATAGTATCGTGATGCGAATTGGGATCACAGAAGATATGGCATATGGTTTTCTTAGACATCATGCCTTAACTGTTGTCGTCCCGGAAGGAGATGCAGTCTATCTGAGAAGGCTCAACAATGCAAGGGAGCACATCAGGGAACGTAATGCGTTGCTCAACCAACTCCAGCAATTGGTTTTTCTCATATTTCCCGAATTTGAAACAGTCATAAAAGATATAAAGATCAAGACCGCCCGGTATATCCTGAGGAGCTATACCACCCCTCAGAGCATGGGCGTATTGAACAAGGAAACGCTTGGCGAAGAGATGCGGAAAACGAGCATGGGCAAGTTTGGGATAAAAGATGCGGAAGCATTGATCGGTCTGGCACAGGGAACTGTTGGAATAAAGGAAGGGATTACTGGCCTTGATCTTGACGTAAAACATATCCTCATACAGTTGGAGACAATAGAGAGCTTTATTGCAGAGATAGAATCTAAAATGGAAGGAACGCTCAGCTAGATCTCTTGCAGTATAAAACTCCTTTCCATAAAGGGCCTTGGCGTAGTCTCCGTTGCAGGCATCATCGGAGAGGTAGGAGACTTCATGAAATGTGGCACCCAGTCAGAGATCATGAAGCTCGCTGGCCTTGATCTCTATGAGATAAGCTCGGGGAAGAGAAAAGGAGAGAGGAGAATATCGAAGAGGGGGAGAAGCCTCCTCCGCAAGATCCTCTACTACGCGGCCATCCAAACCATAAGAAAGAATGGCATCATATACGAATATTACGTAAATCTTACAAGTAGGGGAATGAAGAGAATAATGGCGCTTGTCGCCATAGCCAGAAAACTCCTGCGTATCATATATGCGATCGTGAGGGATGACAGTGAGTACAAGGGAGATTATGGATTACTGAAAAGGAAGGTGATAAAAAAGGCTGCGTAAAGTATAATTGTGTAGGCGGGGAGATCATCGTTTTCTTCCATTAAGGCGCTGTATGCGACCTTCCACTACAGAATACACGACTCCCCGTCGACATCCTAACCCCAATTAAGCAAGGTAAAAGCGCTGTGTGCGACTTTCAAATTATAAGGGTCGGGTAGGATGTCATAACAAGATGGGGATAACCGCCTACAAAACAAAAAGCCTAAAATGGAGGATAATAGATAAAAAAATACTTGACTGGAATAAATAAGGAAGTACATCGCAAAATAAAGACCTATTCTAAGCCGCGTCTTATAATGAAAATATTCAATGCCTCGCTCACTTCTTGAGATTTTCCGAGCGTGTCTCCGCTTAAGAAGTAGACATGGGATTTGCGACCCCGAAAATAGGGAAGGCCCAGCCTTGAAATATACTGTAAAACGAGTTATGACTATGCAAAAAGACAGAACGGGAAAGGACGGGACATCTCTTAAAACTATGCATGATAATGATTTCAGGGCGCAAGACCGCATGAAGGAGGTTCGAAGCTGACAATGAGACTCAAGGACAAAGTGGCCATCATCACCGGTGGGGGTAAAAACATAGGCAAAGCAATAGCCATCGCCTTTGCACAGGAAGGCGCTGTGGTGATGATAGTAGGTCGTACACTTTCTGATTTAGAAGCAACATGCAGTGAGGTTCAGAGTAAAGGCGGAAAAATTTCCTTCATAAAGGCTGATATATCAAAGGAAGAACAAGTGAAGCAATTCGTTTTGGAGGCCGTAGAACAGTTTGGCAGGATTGATGTCTTGGTTAATAATACCGGGATTTCCGGTCCGACAAGCAAAGTAGTCGATATGGATCTGCATCAATGGAATAAGACACTGGCGACCAACCTGACAGGAAGCATGCTCTGTGCCCGGGAGGTATTGCATCACATGATTCCCCGGAGGACAGGCACCATTATTAATATTGTTTCTGAAGCAGGCAGGGCTGGTGATGGAAGGGCTGGATATCCCATGAGGAGCGCGTATTGTTGTTCAAAGATGGGACAGATAGGTCTTACCGAGACCCTTGCAATCGAAGTGGGGGAATATAACATACGTGTAAATGCAGTCAGTCCGGGCCCAATACAGGGTGAACGGATTTTAAATGTTGTTAGAAAAAGGGTTGAGGCGACAAAAATGTCCTCAGATGAGATACTCAGAGATCTTGTCGCTAATTGCTCACTCAGGAGGCTGGCTAATGAGGAAGAAGTTGCTGCTGTTGCGCTCTTCCTCGCAACGGATGAAGCAAGCGGCGTAACGGGCCAGACTATTCCGGTCAGTTGTGGGCAACATATGAGTTTTTGAATGGAGAGGTGAAAATCCTTTGCTGCGGTCTATCGGATCAATATGAGTACATGAGGGGGATTGCAGGGCATCCCCCTCATAGTAGTTTGATTTATTTCTGGTGTGCTTTCAGGTAGTCCTGGCAGAACTTCAATGCCTCTTCGCCGGGAAGCCCCTTCGCTTTCGCGTTCTTGACGTATTCATCAAGTATGGGGCTTAATTTTGCATCCCATCGTGCATTTTCTTCCTTCGAAAGGACATGGACATTTCCGCCTTTCTGAACTAATAAATCTTTTCCCTCTTTGTCTAATACATCCCATAGCTTTGCCATCTTCTCAATTGTTTCGGTATTGAGCTGCTCGATGATTTTCTTTGCGTTAGCAGGAAGAGCGTTCCATTTTGCTTTGTTCATGATTATATAATTTGCATTGACGTATGCAGAAGCATATTCTGTACTGTTGTTCACGACTTCAGCAAGTCTCCAGCCCTTCATAGGTTCGTAAGGACCGATGATACCCTGTGCAACCCCTCTGGATAAAGCATCGTAAGCATCAGACATGGGCATTGCCACAGGGGCTCCACCCAAAGCAGAAACAACCTTGGCGCTTGTGCCGGTAGACCGAATCTTCATGCCCTTCAGGTCTTCGAGGTTTCTTATGGGTTTTTTTGCAAAAAGCATGTGGGGTGGTGAGGTCATGAGAAAAAGGACTTTCACATCATCCAGCTCTTTTGGTGTGAATTTTTTATAGAACTCATTGGCGAGCTTAACGGCTACGTTAGCAGTTTGATAGCCCAGAGGAAGATCAAGTACTTCCATGAGGGGAAAGCGTCCCATGGTATAGGAAAAAAAGCTGAATCCGATGTCAGCAACGCCCCGTGTAACACTTATATAGGTCTGTCCAGGAGGAGTCAACGTGCCCCCCGAGAACAGGGTAACCTTAACTGTGCCGTCTGTCCTCTTTTCTACTTCCTTGCACCATTCATCAAAGGCAATGCTGATTTTGTTGTCCGGTGGGAAGAAATTGGCAAACTTGAGAGAAACTGCCTTGTCCTGCGCTTGGACCTGGACACAAACTAACCAGACCGACGATAACAGAACTGCCATCAATACCACAACTACTTTTTTCATAAAAATACCTCCATCATTATTTTATTTCCACTACAAATATACTTTACGTGGGCTTCTTTTTTATCTCCAAACCGCTATCCCACTCCTTCACTGCCTCAAAAAGGACGGAATGAAGAGGGCGAGCTGCGGGAACACAAACAGCAAAAATATAATAATAACAAAACTGAGCAGAAAAGGTATTACGCCCTTGTAAATAACACTGAGTGGGTCATGAGTGACGTTTCTAACCACAAAGACATTCATGGCTACTGGCGGGATTATTACCCCGACCATTACGATAAGCTGTATAAAGACGCCGAACCATATGAGGTCATAGCCGAGTTTGAGGATGACAGGATAAAAAATGGGTGTGGCAAGCATGAGAAATGCAAGATCATCAATGAACGAACCCCCTACGAGATAGATCAAGCCTATGAAGACCACTATTAATGAAGGCTTTAAGGGGAGACCCATTATCCAATCTGCCGCAATCATAGGAATTTTTGTAACCGTGATGAAATGGCCGAAAATAGCAGAGCCTGCGATGAGAAAGAGAACCATACAGGCTGTTACCAGAGATTCCTCCAAGGATCTAAAAAGCATCTTGATATTGATTTGTCGTGTTATGAAGGCAAGGAGACCCACGGCAAAGGCCCCGATACTGCCTGCTTCTGTGGGAGTAAAAAAACCTTCCAGCAGCCCTCCCATGACCACAATAAAGATTATAAGTACCCCTATGATCCCCTTAAGGGATACCATTCTTTCCTTCCATGATGATCTTTCTCCCTTGGGACCCAGAGAAGGATTGACACGGCACCAGGTATAGATAATAGCAATGAAGAAAAACGCCACAATAAGGCCAGGAATTATTGAGGCTAAAAACAGCTTACCTATGGACTGTTCTGTAATAATGCCATAGACGATCAAAGGCACGCTCGGAGGAATGAGGCAGCCGAGAGTGCCGGCGGCAGCAACAACACCAGTGGAAATTACCCTCTTATATCCGTAGCGATCCATCTCCGGGATGGCAACACTGGAAAAGGTTGCGGCCGTGGCAGTTAATGAACCGGTAACACTGCCGAATGCTGCGGAACCTCCCACGGTTGCCATGGCTAAACCTCCGGGGATATGGCCAATGAACTTGTGTGCTGAATCATAGAGTCTCTTAGCAATGCCTCCATTGAAAGCAATCTGACCCATGAGGATGAAAACTGGAACCACGGTGAATCCGTATGTAGATAAGGTGTCAAAAATATCCTGAGCTACCATGCCGAAACCAGCCTGGACAGAGACTAAGAGGCTATAACCAAGAAAACCGATGATAGCCATACAGAAAGCAAGCTCTAGACCGCTCAGAAAAACAACAATCAATACCATTAAGCCAAGGATCCCTACTGCGGTCTCACTCATATTCCCCCCTGACGATTTTCACGATATCGCTAAACAAAACTATGCATTCAAAGAAGCAGCAAACTCCAATTCCATAAAGCACAGGGTAGAATGGAATATGACGTGTGGGTGTTACCTCTCCAGCCTTCGCCAAATCCATGCCAAAGACTATGATGTTCCAGCCAATGAGAACGAACAGCCCTATCCCCAGACATTTTGCTACTATGTTGACAATCCTCCGTGTTGTCGGCGGGAGTAACTCGACAAAAAAGTCGACCCTGATATGGCCTCTCTTCCATGTGGTAAAGGGGATTGCAAAACTGATAAGAGTTGCACACAGTAAACCCACAATCTCATATGTGCCCACAATGGGAGCTTTTGCAGACCTTAGAATTACATCAGCAACAGTAAGGAGAATCATGAACGCGAGCATAACCGCCGCTATGGCGTTCAGTCCTTTGCTTACCTTATAGACAATGTCTAGGAATTTTTGCATGCTTTCTCTCGGAAAATATGAGCAGTATAAATCTAAATCTTTTATAATCCTTATTGAGACGATAACCTAAAGCTTTATTGCCCGTCAATAAATTTTTATTCTTAGCGAATGCTGTCGGCGAATCCCTAACTGTCAACCTACAACCCTCCTTTAGAGTCCCGCTCTTAGGCAAGTTTATTGTCAAATAAATTATAAAATAGCCTTGAATACGATAGATAACGGTGCCTATATGTCTCTGTATTAGTCAATTTTAAGTAATTCATCATGTGCCTTCGTGCTGTGTTACGCGGAAATTGAATCTTGCCTAAAACACATAAAGAAAAATAGATTGAAACGCCTTGGGCCGGATGAATCAAGTTTATTGAGAGGATAATTTTCGCCTGGTAAGATCCCGCTCAGATGGTTTACTAATACCCAGTTTTTTCATGCGAGCAAGCAGGGTTGTTCTTTTAAGTCCAAGTATTGAGGCGGCCCCCCTTGGCCCGCTTATTTTCCAATAGGTGGAATTGAGGACCTTTTCTATATGATGACGCTCGATGTCATCAAGAGATTCTGAACCAAGAGATTCACTGTGTAAGTCTGGGCTGGATGTCTGGCAAAGGTCGGGGAACGTGATTCTGTTCCCATCGAAGAGTATTACCGCTCTTTCAATAAAATGACTCAATTCTCTCACATTGCCTGGCCAGCGATAATCCATGAGGGTCTTGACAGAGTCAGCTGGTATGCGTCTTATTACCTTTCCCATTTTTTTGCTGAATTTATTAATAAAATGCTGCGCAAGAAGAGGGATATCATCCTTGCGTTCTCTTAAGGGCGGTACATGAATAGGAAACACATTTAGTCGGTAGTAAAGGTCCTGTCTAAAATTGCCCTTCTCAACCTCTACTGACAAATCTTTATTAGTGGCTGCTATTACCCTGAAACTAGATCGAATAGGTTTCGAGCTGCCCAGCCTCTCAAAAACTCCTTCTTGCAAGACCCGGAGCAATTTCACCTGAACTGCGGGAAGGAGATCACCCACTTCGTCAAGAAAAATAGTTCCTGCATTGGCGAGTTCAAATCTTCCCTTAGCCTTTTCCATTGCCCCAGTGAACGCTCCTTTCTCGTGTCCAAAAAGTTCACTGGCAACAAGTTCCTGAGGAAGTGCAGCCAGATTTACCGGAATGAATGATCCGTTCTTCCGATTGCTTAAATTGTGGATAGCTTTTGCAACCAGCTCTTTGCCCACCCCTGTCTCTCCCGAAATAAGAACTGAGCTGTCTGTGTGGGCAACTTGCTGAATTTGGCCTATCACTATTTTCATCTCCTGGGATGAACCGACGATAGTCTCTAGGGGAGTGGCAATACCCATTTCCCTTTTATAGAAGAATGCCTCTTCTTCAAAACGTTCTTTTAGTGTCCTCATCTCTTCGTATATATTAATGTTAGAAAGCCCCACGGCTATTTGATTACAGAGTAATCTCATATAGGGAAGTTGATTTTCAGTAAAAGAAATTCCGCCGAGTCGATTGTCGAGATAAAGATACCCATGGATGGTTTCTCCCAACTTTGAAGGCATGCAGATGCACGAGCTTATTCCGGTCTTCATAAGGAGCTTAACGAATTCCTTGTCTTTCTCCGATATGCTTGGCATAATGAACTCTTCTCCATCGCGAGCTACGCTAAAGACAACCTCCTCGATGAGCTTGAATTGTTCTAATTTGATTAATTGTGCATCGAGGTTGCGACTGGCAAATATTGTTAACTCTCCTTGGCTATCGACAACAAAAAAGGCTCCACGCATGGCCATAGCAAAATCCATAGCGACATTGAGCACCCTCTCAAGAAAGGTTGACCGGTCTTTTATTATGCCAATTGTTTCACTGATGTTTATAATACTGTCTATTATCACCTCAATTTTCTGATCTTGCGGCATATATATGAGAAGGTCTTTTGGAAATAAATCCTTGTTTACTTTTGAAAATAAAGACCAAGCTTTCTCAAGGTAGGACTGAGCGGATTTCAACTCTCCGCTTTGAAGGTATATTTGCCCCAACACAACCCTTGTTCTCGCAAGTTCTATCTCGGCACCGGCTTTTTTAAGATATTTTTCACTATTTCTTAAATCCAACAAGACCTTAGACGTAGTATTCTGTTTCTCAAGGTTTTTAAGGGCTCTGTATCTGAGGGCAACACCCTTCATATATATATCGTCCCAGCTGAGAATTCTTTTGATTTCTGAATCGTAATTCATTTCTTCGTGAAACAATCCCTTTTCTTCCAAACCAGCAATGTATTCAAAGTTATATGGTCCCCTGTGATGCATCCAGCCTAAGATACGTGAATGCTCAACTGCGCTCCTCTGACATTCGTACGATTTCTGGTATTCTTGTTTGGTGAAGTAAATGTAGGCCATCATGCCGTTAGCTGCCCATAAGACATAATGGCCCAGAATTTCATTGGAGTATGTAAATATCTTATTCAAATAGGACTCCGCCTCCGAGATTTTTCGAATGTCAATGTAGGAAAGTGCACTCATCAGGTCAGCATAGATCATTGCATTTTTCAGACGAAGCGACTCTGCCTTGGCTCTCACCGCCTCAATCATCCCAAGGCCTCGGGACACTCTGCCGTTAATCACGTAGCACCAGCCAACCGCGGCTATAGCCTTCAGAGTAGCTTCATTGTCGCTAAACTCCTCACGGTCACCTATCACTTCCTCGTACCGTCTGATAGCGTCAGCTACGCGGCCTTTCCAGAATAGGAAATCGCTCATGGAGAGGGCAGCAATTTTTAGCATTTTTGCGTCCCCAATTTTCTCAGCAAACTTCCAGAAATCATTGAAACATCTCGATGCTTTATTGTATTGGCCAGCTGCCTTTAATGCTTGTCCTAAAGCTAGCCTTATATTTGCCATGGCGTCCCATTTGGCATAGCGCTTTGCTACTTTTTGCGCAGTATCCAAGAGAGATACTTGTTCGTGGATGGGCATCAAATGCTTGGTAATGGAGAGTTTTCCAAGTGTAGCATCAAGAAAACTATCGACATTTACGCTGGTAATGCTATTTTGTGCGATGGTTTTAAGGAGAAAGTCATAATAAACTACTGCTTTGTCATGCTGTCCAGAAAAATGCAGTATGTCGGCAGCGCTCTTTATATATCCTATCCCTTCGTTTCTATCTCCCAATTGCCAATAGAGCTTTGCAAGAATTATTGTCCTTTTTGTTTCGTCTGCCAGGGTTGTTTTATAGAAATCAATTACCCGTCTAAAAGGCTTCTCTGATTTTTCTGCGCTTAAATTACTTTTTACGTAGTTTGATAACTCAGCGCAATTAAGAAAATAAATCCCCTTCCCATGCTGCCTTGTCTCATACACAATGTTCCGCTTTCTCAAGTGTTCCATTACATTCAGAACTTTTACAATAGGAGCTTCAGACAAAGTGCAGAGTGTATCAATCAAGACTGGCTCAATAGTGTTGACAAGATACAGCACAATTTCTCTCTCTGTATCATCAAGGCTTTTCCAAAGCCCCCTTGTTTTTATTGCTGAAACCTTATTGTTCGCCAGGAAAGAATCCTCCACTGTTTATAAAACTGATACGGATCGCTATAGAATTGTAAAATAGGTATTCAAATTTTGTCAACATGACAAAATTGCTATTATATGGTCAATTTGACTAAATGATGGCAAATAACGCCTGATATGAACCTATCCATAATCAATAAATAATTACGATATTAATAAGTTGTGATATGCGGTATATTTTTTGTATTATTGTATGCAATGCAAAAATATATATTTAGAATATTTCTCATGGGACCTTTAAAAACTCCAAGTTGTTGCATACTAATCCATGGCGAGGGGGGATAAATGAGTCTCCTTTCTCAGATTGTCCAGTATGCTATTTCCGGAATAACAAGCGGTAGCATTTACGCAATTATTGGTATATGCTGGAGCGTTGTCTATCTAATCACTAAGGTGCTCAATTTCACCACGGGTGAGTTTGTCATGCTCGGAGGGATGCTCGCTTGGGGACTCAATGCTGCAGGGCTTGGGATGTTTCCTGCTTTTCTGGTGGCGGTAGCAGTGACCATATGTATTGGAGTCCTCCTTGAGAGAACCACCATTCGCCCTGTTCGGTTTCCTTCAGAGATGACCTACATGATGATCACCATTGCCGCAGCGTCGGTAATCAAGGGCATCATATTGCTTGTATGGGGCTCGGAAACCCGGACGATTGAACCTTTCTTTGGGAATAAAGTGATCAATATCCTTGGAGCGACCCTTACTTCGCAGGCGCTCTGCGTGTTGGTACTTGTTGCTGTTGTGACCGTGGGACTCTCCCTCTTCTTGAGCCGCACAATTTTTGGCAAGGCGCTCCGCGCATCGGCTATCAATGAGACGGGGGCGCGTCTTATGGGTATTGATATCAGCCGATTCCGGCTCTTCTGTTTTGCCTTGGCAGGAGGCCTTGGAGCGATAACTGGCATCGTCATTACGCCCATTACCTTTACTGGATACAACACCGGGATGCTAACCGGTCTTAAGGGTTTGGTGGCGGCAATTGTTGGTGGATGGACGATCCCCGGTACGGTGGCGGCTGCCCTGGCATTGGGTCTTCTCGAGGGATTTGCGGCCGGGTTTATATCGGCAGGTCTCAAGGATGTCCTTGCGCTTCTTGTGATGATTATCTTTCTCATTTCAATGGAACGCTGGGCTAATCGCCGTGGATGAGGAACCCATGAAGGCCATATCAAAAACACCCATCGTCTGGCTTTTCCTGATTGCGGCAATCATTGTTATCCCTCTTGTGTCCGGTTCCTATGTCATTGGAGTAATGTGCTTCGTAGCTGTATTGGGGGCCCTTGGTGTTGGCATGGGTGTTCTCATGGAGCAGGCAGGGATCTTTTCTCTTGCTCATCCCACATGGTTTGGTCTTGGGGCATATGTCTCCGCCATACTTTCCGTGCAAGGGGCAACACCGCCCTGGCTGGGAAGCATCATAGGAGCTGTTTTCGTCGCTATTTTATCAGTCCTCATCGGCGCCCCTCTTTTGAGGTTACGTGGTTATTACCTTGCCTGTGCCACCTTCGGTCTTCTTTTGGTCGTTGAAATAAGTCTTGCCCAACTCGGTTCGCTCACCGGGGGCCACGAGGGTCTGATGGGAATCCCCCCCCTTTCTATGTTTGGTTTTACCTTTGAGACCGATCTTCACTATTATTATCTTTCGTGGGGTCTGTGTCTCGCATGTCTCTGGTTTCTCCACAACTTGATGGGTTCACGGGTGGGGAGGGCCGTCAAGGCGTTTAGTGACAGCGAAGTTGCTGCGAGCAGCATGGGCATAAATGTTCCCGCTTTCAAACTGAAAATCTTTGTTTTGACTGCGGTCATGGCAAGCCTTGCCGGTAGTCTTTATACCTTCTACCTTCGCTTTACACAACCGGGTATATTCGGCTTCCCACTTTTGGTGGAACTAATGACTATGCTCATTATAGGAGGTGGGAGAACCCTGTACGGACCACTCCTCGGTTCTTTTGTGGTTTTATGGCTGAGAGAATTTATCCATATATACCTTGGAAAGCTTCTACCGCGGATGACGGCAGAGGTTGATGCTATCTTCTTTGGAATATTGATTATAGTTATTCTCATTTTTATGCCAGGCGGACTTGCCGGCTGGGTGGACAAGCTATTAGGTTTAAAAAGGAGGGCGCTTGGAAGGGCCTCAGACTGATAACCTGCTCCTCGATGTACAAGGCCTAAGTAAACACTTCGGCGGTATAAAGGCAGTCGAGGATGTTACATTTAACATCATAAAGGGCAGCATCATTTCCATGATAGGACCGAACGGGGCAGGCAAGTCGACTTTTATTAATGTTGTTTCAGGGCTTTACACGCCAGATGCAGGCAAAGTCCATTTTGAAGGCGAGGATGTGGCGGGTCTTCCCGCCCATGCCATGGCTTCAAAGAGGCTGAGCCGGACCTTCCAACTCGAGGAACTCTTCAGCAGTCTCACCGTCCTCGAGAACGTCATGGTTGGCTGCCACACATGCAGCTCATCGGGAGTTCTCTCCTGTGGTTTTTCCATACCTTTTGCGAGAAAAGAAGAACAAAGGCTGCGAGATGAAGCCATGGAGTGCCTCAGAGAAGTCAGCCTCGAAGAGAGGGCTTATGATACAATCTCACAACTTCCTCTTGGAGAGCGAAAACTTGTTGGCATTGCCCGCGCCCTTGCCATGAAGCCCAAGCTCCTCATGCTCGACGAGCCTGCGGGAGGTTTGGCGGCCCATGAGGTCGAACGTCTTGTCCAACTAATCTACGCATTGAGGGAACAGGGTCTCACGCTTTTCATCGTAGAACACAATATGCCTTTCGTCATGTCCCTTTCAGAAAGGATTGTCGTTCTTGATGAGGGAAAAAAGATCGCCGAAGGCACACCTGACCAAGTAAGGAGCAACGAACGGGTCATTAAGGCGTATCTGGGCGAAGAGGTGGCATGATGCAGATCGAACCTGATGCCAGCGTCTGCAAACTTCCTGGCGAGCGCGCTGGAGAGACCAAGCTTGTTGTTGAAAACCTGTCCACGTTTTACGGGGAGGCGCAGGCGCTCAAAGGTGTTTCTCTGGAGGTCAGGACCCATGAGGTTGTGGCAATCCTTGGAAGCAATGGAGCCGGAAAATCGACACTCTTGAAGACCATTACCGGCCTACTTGTGCCGCGAAATGGAACAATTACCTTTGAACAGGAAAAAATCCACGGTGTTCCTGCCCATGTAATCATTAGAAAGGGTATTGCCAGCGTTCCTGAGGGGAGAGAACTTTTTGGGACCATGACTGTTTGGGACAATCTGCTCATGGGTACCTATTCCCTTAGCGAGACTGAAAGGAAAAAGGTACTCAAAGGTCGGCTCGATGTTATCTTTGGTTTATTTCCAATCCTCAACAAAAGACTCAAGCAGAAGGCTGAAACCATGTCAGGGGGTGAACAGCAGATGCTGGCAGTAGGGCGCGCCCTTATGGCAAATCCCCGGCTTCTTGTTCTCGATGAACCATCGCTGGGACTCTCCCCTGTTCTTGTTGCTGAAATGATGCGGGCCTTGAAAAGGATTTGTATTGAAATGGAGGTGTCATTACTCCTTGTGGAGCAGAATGCCCGGGCAGCATTGAAGATTGCTGATTATGTTTATGTACTGGAAAGAGGAGAGGTGGTTCTGTCAGGAACATGCGTGAACGTGATTTCAAGTCCAACAATCCAGGCAGCATATTTAGGAGGATAGTGCTGCTAGGGCTGCTCAGTGATGAGTTTAGTGTTCGGAGTTATGAGTTCTAAAAGGCACAAACTGAAAAAAGCATTAGCATACAATCAACCGAGACTGCGGTTTGCTAAATGCTGAACGCTAATAAAAAAGGAGGGTAATTCATGAAACATTTTTACATCTCAGGGATTGTTATTTTTCTATCTTTGGCTATTGTATCGGTTATCTTTGCTCAGCAGGGTCCTAAGCCAGAAGGTAAGGTGGAATACTACAAGACACCCAGGCCCATGGCCTTGCCCTTTTCTGATGCAGCGAGGGTGGGGAATATTCTTTTTCTATCGGGAGAGATAGGAGTAGACTACACAACGATGAAAGTGGTTCCCGGGGGCATAAAGGCTGAAACAAAGCAGACTCTTGACAACATCAAGGCTACAGTAGAAAAATACGGTTCATCCATGGACAACATCTTCAAGTGCACTGTGATGATCGCAGACATGAAGGAGTGGCCACAGATGAATGAGGTTTATGTTACCTATTTTAAGAAGGATCGCTTACCAGCACGAAGCGCTATCGGGGCAAATGGACTTGCCCTGGGTGCAAAGGTAGAAATTGAGTGTCTTGCCACAGTAGATAAATAATCAAGGAGGGCTATTATGAAAAGAATTTTTGTTGGAATGGTTTTATTAATTGTTGGTCTAATATTGTTCACGACGAGCAGCGGCTTTGCGCAGCAAAAGTTGCCACCATATGTAATCGGCATGGTGACCGACTTGACCGGGCGTATGTCTGACATGGGTATCGCCAACAAGAGGGGTATGGAAATTGCCGTAGAAGCCGTTAATGCGGCCGGGGGCGTCAATGGTCGTCAACTCAAGGTTGCCCTGTATGATGGTGAAAGCGATCCCTCAAAAAGCGTTATCCACACGAAGAAGGTTATCGATGTTGACAAAGCTATAATAACAACCTCTTACAACCTTTCCGGTTCAACGATGGCATCCATACAGACGGCTGAGGCAGGTAAAACAGTTCTTTTCAGCGCTTCGGCCTCTGAAAAGATCTGGATACCAACCAAAAAGTGGATCTTTAACGTTGTCCCTCGCCAGTGGGAGGCATCCATACCCATGTTGATCGAGGTGCTGCAACAGAAAGGCGCCAAAAAGATTGCTTATATATATATTGATTCCACGTATGGACAGACAGGAAAAGAGACGTTTGACCGGGCAGTGAAAGAGATGAAGTTCACGCCGGCGATTATTGACAAGTACGCACCAGGCACCACTGATGTTGCCCCACAGATTACCCATATTAAAGCTGCAGGAGCAGACGGAATTCTTATTACCGGCAACCTGGCCGACACAGTCATGGTGATTAAGAATGCTCGAGATATGGGTTTCACAGGCCCTATCGTTAGCGATTACGCTATCGTTGGTCCTGAGTTCATCAAGCTCGGAGGCAAATATGTGGAGGGCATCGTTACTACGTCGTTGAAGGCCCTCGTTGCCCCTGAACTTCCTGCAAATGATCCCCAGAAGAAGGTTGCTACGGCACTTTATAACGAGTATATTAAGCGCCACGGCTTTTTCAGCCTCTATGCTGGTCACATGTGGGATCAAATCTATATTATTGTTGAAGCTCTCAAGAAGGTTGACCCCAAGCTTGACCCTACAAAGGATGCAGACCTTGTAAAGATAAGAGCCCAGTTGCGTGATAACCTGGAGCAGATTAAAGGCTTTGTCGGACAAAATGGTATTTTCAATTACTCCCCTGACAACCACAACGGTCTTCCCCCGAGATGCTATGTCCCGGTGGTGGTTGAGGGAGGAAATTGGAGATTGTATAAAAAATAATAAAATAGCTCTTAGCGCTTAGCTGGTAGCTGGTAGCAAAAATGCATTGAACTGAAGAAAGAAAGTCCCTTCGATTTTGCTATGAGCTATCAGCTGTAAATTTGAGCTGATGACGGAGGCATTTATGGATACCAAACTCGTTGAACTTATGGCAGATTTAATGGAGGAAGAAACCATTACATTAGTGAAAGAGCTGATTGAGAGGGGAGCAAACCCCATGGATATCCTCGACGATGCCCGTTCGGCTATGGAGCTTGTTGGTAAGCGTTTTGAGACATCTGAATATTTTATTCCTGACCTTATTATGGCAGGAGAGATTCTGAAAGAGATCTCAGAGATCGTTAAACCTCTTCTTGAAAAGTCAGGCGCTAGCGCTAAAAAAGGCAAGGTTCTCATCGGCACGGTCGCAGGGGACATTCATGACATTGGCAAAGATATTGTAACCTTTATGCTTGATGTGAGTGGATTTGATGTTCTTGATATCGGTATCGACGTACCTGTCCAAATATTTATTGACAAGATTAAGGAGTTCCAACCCCAGGTTGTGGGGCTAAGCGGTTTTCTCACCCTTGCCTTTGATTCCATGAAGAAGACCGTTGAAGCCATCGAGAAGGAAGGTTTGCGGGATAAGGTGAAGATCATGATCGGTGGCGGACAAATGGATGAGACGGTAAAGACATATGTTGGCGCCGATGCTTACGGTAAGGATGCAGTTGCTGGTGTACAACTCTGTAAGCAATGGATTGGAGGTTGACCATGGCAGAAAATGCAGCAAAACTTTTTGATGAACGGGAGAAAAGAATCAGTGACGCCATTGCTTTACGGGTCCCAGACAGGGTGCCAATCCTGGTATTTTTTGGATTTTTTCCCGCCCGCTATGCAGGTATGACCGTTCAGGAGGTCATGTACGACCCGGAAAAGATCTGGCAGGCACAAACGAAAACATTGTTTGACTTCCAACCTGATGGAGATCAGAATCCATATCTTCTCCGATACCTGGGTCCTATACTTGAAACCCTTGACTTTAAACAGCTAATGTGGCCTGGTCATGGCCTGACGTCTGATCATACGTACCAGTTTGTTGAAGGAGAGTACATGAAGGCAGAAGAGTATGATGCCTTTTTATCGGACCCGACAGATTTCATAATTCGACGCTATTGGCCCCGTGTGTGTGGCAAATTACAGGGGTTAGAAAAACTCCCTCCTTTGCACAACATTATCAGCTACTACATGGGGATCCCCACAGGTTTTGGCGCATTCAGTCTGCCTGAGGTTATTGATGCCCTTGAAACACTCAAGGCGGCAGGCCAGGAATCGGCTAAGATTGGCTCCTATGTGAGAAAATTTGGCGTTGAGATGAAAGAGGCTGGATATCCAGTCCAATTTGGCGGTATTTGCCAGGCACCATACGACACCCTTGGCGATTTTTTCCGGGGCACCAAGGGAATCATGCTCGACATGTACAGAAGGCCGGAGAAATTGATCAAGGCATGCGAGAAGATACTGCCCTTCATGTTTGAGATGGCTGTGGCGGGAACAAAAATATCTGGTAATCCCAGAGTCTTTATTCCCATACACAAAGGTGTGGACGGCTTCATGTCTATGGATCAGTTCAAGAAGTTTTTCTGGCCTACATTGAAGGATTTGATGGTTGCCCTGATCAATGAAGGTTTGGTTCCCTGCCCTCTGTGGGAAGGTGACTGCACTTCCAGACTTGATGTCATAAAAGATATACCTCCAGGAAAGGCATGTTATGCCCTGGAAGCAACCAATATCGTAAAAGCCAAAGAGACATTCCGCGACAGGGTCTGCATTCGGGGAAATTTGCCCCTCTCAATACTGGCAACCGGCACACCGGATGACGTGAGGGCTTATTGCAAGAAACTTATCGATATTGCAGGACCTGGCGGGGGTTACATCATGGATTCCTCAACTGGTCTCGATGATGCCAAGACTGAGAATGTAAAGGCTATGTTCGAGTTTACCAAAGAATACGGGGTATACTGAGTAACGCCCAAGAAGAAACTGGCAACAGGGCTTGAGCTAAAGAGACTTTTTACGAAAGAGTAGGGGGAAAGATAGTACTTAAAAAGAAGGTTAAGCGTACGTTTTCTTGATCCCGAGTTTCTTCATGCGAGACAGAAGGGTTGTCGGCTTCAGGCCGAGTATGGACGCTGCCCCGTTGGGCCCGCTTACTTTCCAGTGGTTAGCGTGAAGGATTCCTTCGATGTAATCTCGCTCCATTTCAGCCAAGGGCCGAGAAGTACCCTGGCTCTCATCGCGTGGCTGGAGTTCTAATGGTTGTTCAAGGTTTGGGAGCTTGATTTGCTCTCTTTCGGAGACTATAATTGCCCTTTCAATAAAATGTTCCAATTCCCTCACGTTTCCTGGCCAGCGATACGCAACGAGTTTTTTTAATTCGTCATTGGCGATACTCTTCATCCTTTTACCCATTCTGCGGCTGATCTTTTCGATAAAGTATCTTGCGATGAGCGGAATATCCTCTTTACGTTCCCGCAGTGGAGGAATCCGGATAGGAAAAACATTTAATCGATAATAGAGGTCCTGCCGAAAGGTGCTGTTTTCGATCTCCTTGAGAAGATCTTTGTTTGTGGCTGCTATAACCCTAAAATCAGACTGGATGGGCTTTGCGCTCCCCAGGCGCTCAAACACCCCTTCCTGGAGTACTCGGAGGAGCTTAACCTGTACGCTTAAGGGAAGGTCTCCTATCTCGTCGAGAAAAATTGTGCCGCCATGGGCGAGCTCGAACCTGCCTTTGTAACGTTCGTTTGCGCCGGTGAATGCACCTTTTTCGTGCCCGAAAAGCTCGCTGACCACAAGTTCATGGGGAAGAGAAGCCAGATTGACCGGGATAAATGGCCCTTCCTTGCGATTACTGAGATTGTGAATTGCCTTTGCCACCAGTTCTTTCCCGACCCCGGTCTCTCCCATGACCAGAACGGAACTATCCGTTGGGGCTACCTGTTGGATCTGACCCAGAACGGCCTTCATTGGTTCTGATTGCCCTATAATAATTTCCGTGGCGCTTGCGATACCCATCTCCCGTTTATAGAATGTTGCTTCTTCTTCAAAACGATCCTTCATTTCACGAATCTCATTGTAAATGCTGATATTTGAAAGTCCGATTGCAATTTGGTTACAAAGCAACCTCTCATAGGGGAGGTGGCTGTCAGGGAAAGCCTCGCCACCCAGGCGATTATCAAGGTAGAGATACCCATAGGTGTGATCACCCAATTTTGCCGGCATACAGATAAATGAATGGATGCCAACCGCCTTAAGAACTTCATCCGAGATGTTACTGAGGTCGCTCAACCCAGGCATAATCGCTTCGGTTCCTCTTCGTGCAACAATTCCTATCAGCTCTTCAATGAGCTTGAACTGCTCTGCCTTGAGTAGCATTGGATCAAGATTCCTGCTTGCGATAATTCTTGGCTTACCTTCCCGGTCAATATTAAAAAATGCCCCCCTCATTGCCATGGAAAAATCCATAGCCAGGTTGATTACCCTTTCGAGGAATGCAGATAAGTCTCTGACGGTTGCGAGGGATTCGTTGATGCTGATGATCCTCTCTGTCATAAACTCAACCTTCTGTTCCTGGGGCATCATAATGACCAAAAGGTCTTTTGGGAAGAGATTCTTGTCGATGGTGGAAAAGAGCGCCCATGCTTTTTCAAGGTACGAAAGCGCAACTTTAACTTCTCCCTCTTTGAGATATGCATCACCAAGAGTAATCCAGGTTCGTGCAAGCTCAATGTCCGCTCCTATCAGCTTTAAATGTTTCTCACTCTTTCTAAGATCGAGGAATGCTCTTCCCTTTAATTCACGGACCTTGATGTTCTTGATTGCCTTATACCTGAGAGCTACCCCTTTCATGTAAATATCATCGGCGTCCATCATCCGCTTTATTTCAGAATCATAATTCATGTCTGCTAATCCAAAACCCCTCTTTTCCAGCGCATAGAGGTACTCAAAGACATATGACCCTGTGTGGTATGTTAATCCCCTGAAAGGCACGTGTTCTGATAGCTTTTTGTGCCACTCAAAAGCTTTTTCATAGTGCTGCTTTAAAGTGCAGGCGTATGCAAGACACCCGTATGAGGCCAATAGCACATAGTGGTCATCAATGGCAGGCGTTGAAGAGAGAACGCCTTCAAGACACGACTCAGCTTCTGCAACCCTTCTGACTTCCATCAAAGAAAGGGCTTTTACGACGCTTGCAAAGATAAAGGCGCCATCGAGATGAAAGGACTCTGCTTTCCCTCTAATTGCGTCGATCATCCCTAACCCCCGGGAGACTCTTCCGCATATAACGTAACACCAACCAAGCATGGCTCCCGACTTTAAAGTAGTTTCGTCGTCGCCAAATTCTTCCAGGTTGCCCACCACTTTTTCGTAACGCTCAATCGCTTCAGAAATCCTCCCTTTCCAGAAGAGAGAATCGCTGATGCGAAGTACAACCGCCCTGAGCGTGTCACGATCGCCGGTTGTTTCAGCAAGCTTCCAGGCATCATTGAAAAAAAGCAGTGCCTGGTCGAGTTGATTATCTTCTCTAAATAATTGACCCATGGCAAGGGTGATTTTTGTTAACGTTCCCCATTCTTTATGATGCCTTGCAACTTCTTGGGCCTTGGTTAAAAGGCTGACCTGATCGTTAAGAGGCAGAAGGTGGCCCGCCTTCACAAATTCCATCAGGATACCATCAAGGAATTCCCCGGGCTTAGTATCTTCCAAACCGTATTCTGTGAAATTCTTGAGGGCATAACCATAGTAAGCTGTAGCTTTTTCTTTCTCTCCACGCTTGTAAAACAGGTCAGCCGCTTTTTTAATATATTCGAGACCGCTTCCGGTATCTCCAAGTTGCAAGTATAGTTCTCCAAGGATAAGAGTTCGATCGGGTCCCTCTGGCATAGAAGAAGCGCAGGTATTGAGAATATCCTTTATTATATGTCTGGTTTCATTCAGGGAAACTGTCATAACAATAAAATCCCTGAGTGGGGAATCATTTAAGAAATAGTAACCTTTTCCAAACTCCTTACTTTCGCTAATGATTCTCTTTTTTCTCAGTTGTTCAAGGATATTTAAAGTTGTAACGGCTGTGGTCTTAATAATTGAACTCAGGGTATCAATAGATGCAGGGGGGCTTGTAAGAGTAAGATATAAGATGATCATTCTCTCATTTTCGTTAAAACCCTGCCAGAATCTCCTCAGTCTTCCTGATGCATCACCACGCATAGTGGACAAATTTAATTCTCCTTGCGCCATTATAGAACTGAAGATACACTCTGTCAATCGTAAATTTATACGAAATATCGTTAAAATTACTTAATGTCGAAATAAATAGAGCTGATTAAATAGATGGTTATAGTAATGTCTCATGATAATAAGCAGTTACATTTTTGGCATTAATCTTGTAAAATAAAACAAGCATATCACTATGGAAAAGTTCTTTCGGAGCACGCAAAAAGGTCACATACAATTTACTGATACATCTTTGAGATTATCCCGGATGGGCGACCCAGACTGGTATCACGCGGGCCAGATCTTTTGACGTCGAACGTTCCGGCAATGTTTATGAACCGCGATGCACAGAAAAAAGGAGGCACTATATGAACGAGACATTGATCAACTTGATGGCAGACCTTCAGGAAGAAGAGACCCTCTCTATGGTGAACACGTTGATTAAAGAGGGGGGAAACCCTATGGATATTCTCAGCGATGCAAGGTCAGCAATGGAGATAGTGGGAAAGCGCTTTGAAACGTCAGAGTATTTCATCCCTGACCTTATGATGGCAGGAGAGATCCTGAAGGGCATCTCTGACATTGTGAAGCCCCTTATTCAAGGCGATGACGCCAGTGCTAAGAAAGGAAAAGTTCTGATTGGAACGGTTGCAGGCGACATCCATGATATAGGGAAAGACATCGTCACGTTTATGCTTGATGTAAGTGGTTATGATGTCCTTGACATCGGGATTGACGTGCCAATCCAGGTATTTGTAGAGAAAATACAAGAATTTCAGCCCAGCGTTGTGGGCTTAAGCGGATTCCTCACCCTCGCTTTTGATTCCATGAAGAAAACGGTTGAAGCTCTGGAAAAAGCCGGTTTGCGGGATAATTTGAAGATCATGATCGGCGGAGGCCAGATGGATGATGAAGTCCGGAAATACGTTCGTGCCGATGCCTATGGCAAGGATGCAGTGGCAGCGGTAAATCTCTGCAAACAGTGGATTGGATAGGGGGATTGCCATGGGAATAACGCCAGAAGAACTGTTTAAGGAACGGGAAAAACGAGTCTTAGATGCCATAGCCCTCAAGAAGCCGGACAGAGTACCCATAATGCCACACTTCAGCTTTTTTCCTACAAAATACTCCGGATTTACCCCTGAAGAAGTAATGTATGATCCAGAAAAGCTATGGAAGGCCCAATGGAAAACCTTGACCGAGTTTGAACCGGACATGGATAACAGCCCCTTTGGTCTTCGCTTCTTAGGCCCTCTGTTGGAAACGCTAGATTTTAAACAGCTTAAATGGCCAGGACATGGCCTTTCCCCTGATGTAAGCTATCAGTTCGTGGAAGGCGAATACATGAAGGTTGAAGAGTATGATGCCTTCCTTAGCGATCCCACCGATTTCATGTTGCGGGCGTATTGGCCGCGAATATTTGGATCTCTAAAAGGTTTTGAAAAGCTTCCACCTCTCCGGGATATCATTACCTACTCAATTGGCACCGCCTTTGGTTTCGGAGTTTTTGGTTCTCCGGAGGTGACTGCTGCTTTGGACGCCCTTAAAAAGGCAGGTGAAAAATCTCTTCAAATCAGTCAATACTCACGGTTATTTGCTGAGAAAGCAAGGGAGGCAGGATTTCCCATGCAATATGGAGGTTACTCCCAGGCACCCTTTGACACCCTTGGGGATTATCTACGAGGTACAAAAGGCGCTATGCTTGACATGTACAGGAGACCGGAGAAAATCATAAAAGCCTGTGAGAAACTACTTCCCATTATGTTTGAAGTGGCTGTCAACGCATCGAAAGTATCGGGAAATCCAAGAATATTTATGCCTATTCATAAAGGGATTGATGGTTTTATGTCAGAGGAACAGTTTAAGAAATTTTTCTGGCCAACCCTTCATGCTCTCATAGTTGCCCTCATCAATGAAGGATTAATACCCTGTGTTTTGTGGGAAGGCAACTGCACTACGCGCCTTGACATCATAAAGGATATACCCGAGGGAAAAGCCTTATACGGTTTTGAAGCGACAGACATATTCAGGGCCAAGGAAGTTCTTGGGAATAGGGTTTGTATCCGGGGTAATGTGCCGCTGTCCCTGCTTGCCACAAGTAATCCTGAAGATGTGCGAGCGTATTGCAAAAAGCTTATTGATATTGTTGGGAAAGACGGTGGTTATATTATGGACTCGGCTGCAGGTTTTGATGATGCTAAGCCGGAGAACGTGAAGGCCATGTTTGATTTTACCAGGGAATATGGTGTCTACTGAGCGAGTCGGTGATTCTTGAAATTTGTAGCGCCACGAGTACGTGGTGTTATTTTCAAGCCAGATGATGTTGCGCAGTTAAACACATACTATAAAAGGAGGCAGAAGATGAGAAGACGTATTACAGCATTACTCATGGCAGTTGTTCTGGTGTTTGCAGTGGGTTCCTTGGCTAATGGGGCTGAGGTGATCAAGCTTAAGGCTGCCAATTATCTCCCTACTACGCACAAGATGTCTCTCCTCACAGGTAAGTTTTGTGATGAGATAAAGAAGCGCACAAACGGCCGTGTAGAAATCGCCTATTATCCCGGTGGCACACTCCTTTCGCCGGTCAAGATGTTCAACGGCATCGTGACAGGTATAGCTGATATGGGAGTATCTCACATCTCGTATACGCGAGGACGTTTTCCAGTAACCGAAGTGTTTGCGCTGCCTCTGGGGTTTCCGAGCGGATACGTTGCGTCGAAGGTAAGCCAGGATTTTTACGACAAGTTTAAGCCTAAAGAATGGGATAGCGTCCAATTGCTCTATATCAACTCCTCGGGACCTCTGATTGTTCAGACCATTTCTAAACCTGTCAGGACATTGGAGGATTTCAAGGGTTTGAAGATACGGGCTACAGGCGAGACAGCAGATATAGTCAAGGCCTTGGGCGCCCTCCCCATTCCTCTCGAAATGCCTGATGTTTACGAGTCTCTCAGGAGGGCAGTCCTTGATGGAATCATGGTTGACCTTTCCACCCTCAAGTATTGGAAATTTGCAGAGGTTGTAAAAAATGTTACAGCATCGTGGCGTCTCGGCACAGGATACACCTTCTACTTTGTAATGAACAAGGCAAAGTGGAATGCCCTGCCACCTGACATCCAGAAGATATTCATGGAGGTTGCCGCAGAAACGCAGGATGCCCAGTCTCGCCTCTGGAACGAGATGGACCTGGAGGGATTGGAAGCTTTCAGGAAAGAAAACGGTCAGTTGATATCCCTATCTGACGCGGAAGCAAGCAGATGGATAAAGGCAGTGGAACCCCTGATGGCTAACTACAAAAAAGAAATGGTATCAAAAGGTTTTAAGTCTGCTGACGTTGATAGCTGGACCAGTTTCATCAATGAGCGTATCGAATACTGGAAAGCAGAAGAAAAACGGAGAGGGGTGAAAGCACCTTTCGAGAAGTAAGCTATACAGCGAATGAACTGAGCAGGAAGGGGAGGCGTAGTACCACTTGGCGGGATGGACGAGGCCGCGCAAGCCCCGGTAATAAAGGCAGGATTAAGGGATTACAGGGGTATGGATTAACAACCAGCCCATTCTTGGGCGGGAGGAGGAGGCTCTAACAGCTTTGCTGGTGGAGGGGGCGACGCAAGCCGTGGTAATAGTTTACTGGTGAACACCTCAAAGGTAATGCAGCAATAACGGGACTGCGCGCAGTGTCTGTTGAGCTCTCTTTGTGTCGAGGTATAAGGTACCGCCCCCTGCCTCACGAGAAGTTGGGAGTGTACGACACATGCCCATCAGGTATTAGAGTACTGTTGATGACAGTCCCTTAGACGAAGAATATGGAGGTTTTTATGCCCTACGATCCAACACGAATGGCCGACTGGAAGATTTCCGAGGCCGCTGAAACAAATATGAAATCCATCTGGCAGCTCGGAGATGAACTTGGCCTCGAGAACAATGAAATTATTCCCCATGGAAAAATCGGGCGAATCGCTTTTGCGCAGATCATGGAGAGGCTTAAAGAGAAGCCTGACGGGAAATATATAGAGGTAACCGCCATCACACCAACCCCCTTAGGCGAGGGCAAGACTACCACCACCATCGGTTTAATCGAAGGACTGAGCAAGAGGGGAAGACATGCAGGTGGGGCCATTCGTCAGCCTTCCGGGGGGCCCACAATGAATGTCAAAGGAAGTGCGGCTGGAGGCGGCAATGCTCAAGTAATCCCCCTGGCAGAGTTCTCTTTGGGTCTGACCGGTGATATTAACAATGTAATGAACGCCCATAATCTTGCCATGGTTGCACTGACATCGAGGATGCAGCACGAAAGAAACTACGGTGACTGGGAACTTGGGTTAAGGAAGCTTCGCCGTCTCAGCATTGATCCCAGTAACGTCCAGATGGGATGGGTTGTGGATTTCTGCGGCCAGGCGTTGAGGAATATCGTTATAGGGCTTGGGGGCAGGATGAACGGTTTTACCATGCAATCACGATTTGATATTGCTGTAAGCTCGGAGCTCATGGCTATCCTCTCAATCGCCCGGGATCTCAAAGACTTACGGGAGCGGATTGGCCGTATAACCGTGGCCTATGATACCTATGGAAAACCAGTAACTACTGAGGATCTTGAAGTAGCAGGAGCGATGTGTGCTTTCATGCGGGAGAGCATAAATCCCACAGTGATGCAGACCATTGAAGGTCAACCAGTGCTCGTTCATGCCGGTCCATTTGCGAATATCGCCATCGGGCAGTCATCAATTATTGCTGATCGGGCTGGCCTGAAACTCTTTGATTACCATGTCACAGAAAGCGGGTTTGCTGCGGACATCGGTTTTGAAAAGTTCTGGAATGTTAAGTGCAGAATAAGTGGATTGACCCCGAATGTGTCGGTCATTACGGCGACCATAAGGGCGTTGAAGATGCACGGAGGTGGCCCGAGAGTGGCCCCCGGTGTTTCCCTCGCACCAGAATACACGAAAGAGAACCTTACGCTCCTTGAAAAGGGTATTCCCAATCTCCTTCACCACATCCGTACGGTAAAAATGTCAGGGATGAAGCCGGTTGTCTGTATCAATCGCTTTTCAACAGATACAAAGGAAGAAGTTGCCCTGGTAAGAAAATGTGCTGAAGCAGAGGGCGCACGGTTCGCACTTTCAGATCACTGGTTGAAAGGTGGAGAAGGTGCGCTTGAGCTTGCCGATGCGGTAATAGATGCCTGCGAGGAAAATGTGGAGTTTCAGTTTCTTTACCCTCTCGAAATGCCGTTGAGAGACAGGGTTGAGCTGATTGCATCAAAAATATATGGCGCCAACACAGTTCTTTGGATTCCGGCAGCAGAGGCAAAATTAGATAAACTACAGGCTGATCCGGGTAAGAAAGACTATTTTACTATGATGGTTAAAACTCACCTGAGCCTCTCCCATGATCCTGACTTGAAAGGGCTGCCCACAGGTTGGAGGCTTCCCGTGAGAGATATCCTGGTTTTCACAGGCGCACAGTTCCTGTGTCCTGTTACCGGTGACATCAGTCTCATGCCTGGTACCGGGTCAGACCCTGCCTTCCGGAGAATAGATGTGGATACCGAGACTGGTAGGATTACAGGGTTATTTTAATGAAAACAGAGCGTCCTTATACAGGAAAAGGGGTATTGTATGGCAGCTAAGATTATAAGCGGTGCTGAAATTGCATCCGCAATACGTGAAGAGATCAGGGTAGATGCAATACAGTTGAAAGAACAACACAAAATTGTGCCTGGGCTGGTAACGATCATAGTGGGTAAAAATCCTGCATCAGTAAGTTATGTGACAGCCAAGCAGAAGACAGCGAAGGACCTTGGTTTTTATTCCGTGCAGGAGGATGTCACTGAGGGGGTGTCAGAAACAGAACTCCTGAACCTTATCAATAAATATAATAGTGATCCTCAAATTCACGGCATCCTCGTCCAATTGCCATTACCTTCTCATATAAATGAAACAAAAATTCTCTATGCCATTGATCCGGATAAGGATGTAGATGGTTTCCACCCCGTTAATATTGGCAGGCTTGTCATAGGCGAGGCAAGGTTCTACCCATGCACACCGTATGGCATTCAACAAATGCTCGTGAGAACAGGAGTCGCTGTTGATGGGGCGGAAGTTGTTGTCGTTGGAAGAAGCAACATTGTGGGAAAGCCAGTTGCAATGATGCTTCTTCAGAAGGCGAAAGGAGCAAATGCTACGGTTACAATTTGCCACACGGCTACAAAAGATCTTGCCTTTCATACACGGAGGGCCGACATCCTTATTGTTGCTGCAGGAAGACCGAAGGCTATTACGGCTGATATGGTAAAAGAAGGGGCTGTAGTCATTGATGTAGGGGTTAACAGAATAGGCATGACACCTGAAGGAAAGGCAAAGCTCTGCGGAGATGTTGACTTTGATACTGTAAAAGAAAAGGCATCAGCGATAACTCCTGTCCCAGGCGGGGTAGGGCCCATGACTATAACAATGCTCATGCTCAACACCCTGAGGGCTGCCCAGCGGAGTATGAAAGCGTGACGCATCTGGCGTAACGGATTTTAATAAGGAGAATACAATGACAACACACTTGATGAGTCCCCAGGGGAAAGAAGTCATCATTGGCGACAGTGGACCTACAATCCTCATAGGTGAAAAGATCAACCCCTTTGGAAAGGGGCCAATAAAGGATGGCCTTATATCAGGCGACATGGGGCCTGTTCGTGAAGAGGCCATCAAACAGGTAGAAGCAGGTGCTGACGTGCTGATTATAAGTGTTGCAGCATTTGGCATTGATGAAACGGTGGCCCTCCACAAGGCAACAAAAGCAGTCATGGAGGCAGTCGATGTGCCTCTCTGTCTTGAGAGCAGAAACCCAGTTGCCCTTGAGAATACTTTACAACTTGGATGCGGGAAACCGATCATAAGCTCCATCACTGGTGAGTCAACACATCTCGATCAACTTCTCCCCCTGGTGAAGAAATACAATACTGCATTTGTGGCCCTTGCTTCGGACTCATCGGGGGTACCGAACGCTGCTGCACGAAGGCTTGAGATCATTACGGATATCGTGGAAGTGGCAAATGGTCTGGGAATAGAACGTGAAAATATCATTGCTGATTGTGTTGCAGAGTCGAGCGCAGTCAATAGCAATGCAGCAAAAATAACCCTAGAGACCATGGATATGGTAAAACGCCTCTGGGGGCTCAATCTTGTTCTAGGGGCAAGCAATGTCTCCTTCGGCTTACCGAGCAGGAAAGTAATCAATGCTGTCTTTCTTTCCCTTGCTGTTTCCAGGGGACTTACCTTGGCCATTGTGAACGCAAAGCTCATGAAACCCTATATCATGGCAGCTGACCTTCTGATGGGGCGGGATAACCGGGCAAGGCGATATACAACCTACTGCAGAAAATTGCTGAAGGTGAATGCCTGAGCATGGTGTGAATCACAGAGAAAATCTAGCGGCTGTTCTTAGACATACAGGTCCGTCCGGTCTGCCCAAGGGCGAGCTCTTTTTTGCCAGGACGTTTCTCGATGTAATCTTTCCTGAATCACGTGATGACTATGTTGAGCAGTTGGCGTCTGCAGCACACCTTCTTGACCTCTCTCTTGTTGGTGCTGATCTCAACGAAGAATGGTCCAGATCCCTGCTGAGACAAGGAAAATACAGTAGGTTAAAGGAGTATTTTACTGTAGGATACATCAACGGGCCAGTGTTGCGCGCCATTGCACAGCTTGGATTTAAACAGGCAATGTTAAGTATTAAAAAAGATCGAACAACCTTTTTCCAGGTTGGTTCGAGTCTTTTAGAGGACATAGAAGATATTTGCAGACTCGCAAAGGAAAACGATTTAAGTGCAATTTTACTTCCCGATGATATTGCCGGCAACAGGGGACTTTACTTTTCATACCATGACTTCACTGCGGCTATCCTGCCCTTATATAGACAAATTGCAAGCGAAATAAAAAAATTTGGTCTTTTCGCCTTCTTTCATTCAGACGGAGACGCCCGGTCAATCATTGTCCCCCTTATAGAAGCGGGATATGATTGCATCCACCCCGTTGACAGCCAGGCAGGACTTGATCTTTATGAGTTGAAGGATGCACACAAAAACATGGTATCTTTCATGGGACATATTGATATAATAACATGGGATGATGAAAAAATTACGCAGGAAATCAACAAAGCAGAAAAGAGTTTCAGGGAAGGTGGACTTATCCTTGGATCAACGTGCGGTCTCTCGATGAAGACTGTGACTAAAAAGCTGAGCGTGCTCTATCCCCAGTGGCGCACACGAGAGAATGAAGTATGAGAAAGGCCCGATTACTGTTTGCTTCATCCCAGAAAGAAATTAAAGGAGAAACAGGCAGAACGATTCTCGACCTTGCCCGTGAGGCCGGGGTATATATTGACTCGCAATGCAACGGGAAGGGCAAATGCGGGAAGTGCAGGGTTCGGATACTTGAAGGCAAGGTTAGCCCTTTTATCAGGGAAGAATCTACATTCATAAAAGGCTTTGAACAAGAGATGGGGTACAGGCTCGCATGCATGGCACGAATCACGGATGATGCCACCGTGCTCGTTCCCGGAGAGAATGTTCTCACTTCAGCAGCTTCAAGAAAAATGTTCAGCAAAAGAGCAAAGGTAATAAACCCTGCAGTGAAAAGTTACCATATTAATACCAGTGTTCATGGTAAGGATTATACTGAATACTATCAGGAAATCATTGAAAAATTACACACACAATACGGTCTTTCAAATATCGTCATTGATCCTGGCCTCATTGAAGATCTGAAAAAAGAATCAATCAAAGACAGGGATAAGGCAATTGTATTTGTCTGGATGGACAAGGAAGTTGTGGCGCTCCTCCCGATGGACTCCGGCGCGCCACTGGGCATTGCACTTGATATTGGAACTACAACTGTGGCGCTCTACCTTTGTGATCTCGTGAAGGGTGATGTTGTTGCCAGTGGTTCTTTCACGAATCCCCAGGTACTCTTTGGCCCGGATATAATGTCTCGTATTGCATACTCTGCTGACCACCCCGGTGAAGGGGTGAAGAGGATGCAGAGAGAACTTATAAGCTCTGTTAATGCATTAATCGATGCACTCATTTCGGGCAAGGGTTATTCATCCCGGGACGTTGTAGACATGACGGTTGTTGGAAACACAGTCATGCACCACATCTTTCTCGGTATAGCCCCTGACAAGCTCGGGCTCTGGCCATTCGAACCATCAGTGAAACAATCCGTTAATATAAAAGCTCATCAGTTGGGTCTTATTATCAATCCATATTCTTACGTCCATGTGCTTCCCGTGGAGGCAGGTTTTGTTGGTGCTGACAATGTGGGCGTACTCATCTCCGAGGAGCCCTATAACAGAGATGAACTCTCGCTTATTATCGATATTGGGACCAATGGTGAAGTTGTCCTTGGAAACAGGAATCAACTACTTTCATGTTCCTGTGCCACCGGCCCCGCCCTTGAAGGAGCGCAAATCTCCTGTGGTATGCGGGCTGCCCCGGGAGCTATAGAAAAGATACGTATTGATCCTGACACCCTTGAGGTCGATTACAGGGTGGTAGGTAAAAAAGGATGGGCAACAGAGCTTCCCTCGGGAGTACTCAAGCCTTCAGGGATCTGCGGATCAGGCATTATTGATATAGTTGCACAGTTATTTGAAGCGCAGTTAATAGGAGAGAGCGGAGCATTTTCGCGTAAAATGAACACTCCCAGACTTCGAAAGGGAAGATCCGGAGTGATTGAATTCGTCGTCGCCTGGAAGCATGAGACGTTAACAAAGGACGACATTGTGTTTACCCAGAAAGATGTACGTCAGGTGCAACTTGCCAAAGCGGCGCTTCATGCAGGGTGCAGGGTGCTCATGGGCCATTTTGGTATTGATGATCTACCCAGGCTCACGATTGCCGGCGCTTTCGGGATGCATATTGATAAAGAGAGCGCCCTCACCATAGGCCTCTTTCCCCGATGTCAGCCAAGCAACATAATCACGGTAGGAAATGCAGCAGGACACGGCGCGTACCTTGCGCTCGTTGATCGTTCCAAACGCGAAGAGGCAGACAGGGTAGCACGAGGGGTTACACATCTTGAACTGGCAATGGAAGAAGGCTTCCAGGGCGAATTCATGAATGCGCTGTTAATACCGTATAAACGCCGATAGGGCTCAACAAGTGTTCCAGGGTTCATGGGGTTGAATCACAGATCGCTATGCTTCCTAGGTTTCTCTCGCCCCCTTGAACCCTAGAACCCTGAATGTAAGTTATTTCGCTTTTGCCCTGGCCTTCTGAATCTCTTCGCATGAAGGAACGCCGTCCTTGGGCGGAATAGTAATGATATCCGTTCCTATCAGAAAGTCTTTATACTCTGGTACCTTTTTTGTAACACCATAGAACGTAGGTAGTAAGAGTTGGTGATCGCATGCCCGCAACTCCAATCTTCCAACTGCACTTGTTTCAAGTACCATGCCTTCCAAGGAGTCAATGAACTTTTCCCTGTCCACTTTGCCTGCTTTCTGAAATGCCTTTGCAATAAACTGTGCTGTTGTATATCCGTAAAAGGATGGCATCGTAGGGTATCTGTTGTATATCTTTTTATACTCGTCCACGAAGGCTTTGTTCTCCGGTGTTAGAGGGTAGTAGAACATATAGCTTGCGGTCCCGGCAACGCCCTCAGGACCCTCAAGTCCAAGAGAAGAAAGCACAGCCAGTTCAATTGCTGTATGCTGATAAATCAACACCTTCTGACTGAAGCCGGTTGCTTTCGCTGCCTTCTGGAATCCTATAACCCCCGAGCCGGCAGAACCCATAATGAGGACATCCGGTTTAGCTGCCATGATCTGGGTAATATAGGGAATATAATCGCTTTCTCCCACTTTCCAAAAGGTTTTTCCAAGAAGCTGAACCTTTGGATTCAGGGCTTTTAAATGGTTCCATACCGAATCTGTCATGGCGTGACCGAATTCGTAGTCGTCACCAGCAATCCAATACTTTGTATAAGGCTTTTTGGCGAGCGCTGCCGCCGCGGCTCTGCCCGCCATGGATGTATTCTCTCCCATGGTAAAAACATACCGATGCCCCTTTTCTCCTGAAATTTTCTCGCTTTTTGCATAGGTAACGAAGAAGGGAATCTTTTCCTTCTTTACATACTCAGAAATAGCCAAGGCAGATCCGCTGCTGATTGTTCCCATGAGAATGTCCACGCCTTCTTTCATCACGAGTTCTTTTGCCATTGCGAGGGCAAGCTCTGGTTTAAACTTTTCATCCCGCGTAACAAACTCAATCTTCTTCCCAAGAACACCACCCTTAGCGTTGATCTCATTGACTCCCATCTTAAAACCAGCGAGCATGTCAATACCAAACACTGCTGCACCACCAGAGTAGGTATCCACAACACCTACTTTAATTGTGTCGCCAGCAAAGACAAGAGTTGAAAAAACCAATGTGCCAACACAAACAAAATAAAAGACACGAGAAGCGAATCTTACCATAAAAACCCTCCTTGAATGTTTTTGTGACTGCTGCAATCGTTTTTATTCAGATACCCGTGTAGGGCAAATAAAATTAAGCAATTTTGTCTTGGAAACTTATGCAATTTGCCCACTATTCTTGATTAGGCGTTTAACCTTGCTGAGAAGCTCTTGTTTCTCCTGAGCCGAGAAGCCCTTGAGCATCCCATGCATATGCTGGTCACGCTCTTTTTCAATCTTTGCGAGCATGGCCTTTCCCTTTGGGGTGATGTTGAGCAAGGTTACCCTTTCATCGCTTGGGTCGGATGTTCGGGTGAGGAACCCACTCTTTTCAAGTCTCTTAGCTATGCCGGTCATGTTCGCACCGGGGACCAGCATGATACGGCTCACATTCGTAATCCTGCTCTGGCCACCCTTTGAAGCATCAAGCACGCGAAGAACATTATACTGTGGGAAGGAGAGCTTGTATTTTCTGAACGTGGCTGAAACGGACCTCTTGAAGACCTCGGCCATTCGTACTACGGCCATCAACACCTTTTCATCGGCGCACAAATCACTTTGATATTCTGCCCTTGTAATGTTTGCACCTCAACAAATTTTATTGAAGATTCCCAATCTCAATGAGCAGAATACCAGCTTTAAAAGTTAATATCAAGACAATTTATATATTGATATTTTATGTATTGACTTTATTTTCTTCCCATGATATTCATTTGTGCAAATGGCCACAAAGAGTAGAATCAGCGTTGTCTGGCAATAAATATATTACTGAAATAGTTCAATCATTTGTATTGGTTTACGTTTCATTTTATGAATTTTGGTAGTGGGTAGTATCGAATAAACAGTTCAGCAAAAGGAGGCACAATGAGTATCAAAAGTGATCTTGCAAAGATTGTTGGCAAGGATTATGTGACTGACAGCATGGAGGAGCGAAAGGTCTATTCGACAGATTATAGTCTCCTTCCTCCAGGATTGCCCGAAGTGGTTGTTTGGCCTGAAACATCGGAGCAGGTCGGGAAAATCGTAACGTGGTGTAATGACAAGAACATCCCTGTCGTTCCGGTGAGTTCCAAGATTCACTTCCACGGATGCACAATACCCAAGCAGGGCGGTGTCCTGGTGGATCTGTCGAGGATGAACAAGATTCAGGAAATTGATCTCGACAATCGTTTGGCGAGAGTGGAAGCAGGCGTGACATGGGAGCAATTTGTCACGGCGCTCGAAAAGAAGGGTATGCGAACGATCATGCCGTTGTTGCCGCCAGGCAATCGGTCTGTACTGACTGACACCCTGGAACGGGAGACGACGACAAATGTTGTCTACGATTACGGCGAACCAATGCAATCCATCGAGGTTGTCTGGCCTAATGGCGAGGTTTTTCGCTGTGGTTCAGCAAGCGTAAATGGTTTTCCCGAGTCCAAATCGAGAGGGGCAAACCCATCAGGACCAGGCCTTGATTTTTACCGGTTTGTCCAATTAGCCCAAGGTACCATGGGTATTGTGACCTGGTCGAACGTGAAGATAGAATCTATTCCAAAGATAGACAAGATTCTCTTTGCACCGGTCGAGGATCTTCCTTATGCGATGGACTTTCTATACAGGATTTTGCCGAGAAGGATTGGCCAGGAATGTTTGCTTCTGAATAATGTGGACCTGGCAGCCATCGTGGCAGAAAGTATGCCTGATGATTTTGACAGGCTCTGTGCCACATTGCCGTCCTGGACCCTTATATTGGTCATTAGTGGGCTCCTGAGACGGCCCGAGGAAAAGATAGCCTATGAGGAAAAATTCCTTTCCCAGGTATTGACACACGAGTTTCAAAAAATGGCCCTTACTGACAACCTTCCAGGTTTTCCGGGTCTTGGAAGAAAACTCCTTCCCATGTTGAGAAAGCCATGGCCATCAAATGTGCCCTACTGGAAAAACCGCCTCAAAGGCGGTTGCCAGAATCTCTTCTTCATCACTAAACCGATTAAGGTCCCCATTTTTATGGATATCATGGAAATGGTAGCTGGCAGATACGGTTATTCAGTAAACGAAATAGGAAGCTACATTCAACCCATAGAACATAACCGGGCTTGCCAGGTAGAATTCAGTTTCTTCTATGACCCCGATGAAGAGGCGGAAAAAGCTTTTGTGGCAGAGATATACCGTGAGGCTGCTGTGGCAATGATGAATGAAGGGGCCTACTTCACAAGGCCATACGGTGACCTGGCTCCGATAATATACGATCGCGCCGCCAGTTACACCATGACGCTTAAGCGGTTGAAATCAGTATTTGATCCGAAAAACATTATGAACCCCGGCAATCTCTGCTTCTAAGGAGGATACAATGCGAAAAGATGAGATGTTTGACACGAAAAAACAGAAAGTAGCTTTGGATGTAACAAATTTGAATAACTTTGTTTACGATATGCAGCACTGCATCAAATGTAAAGGGTGCTACTGGGTTGAACACACCTATATGCCGGGCGTAGAGTTTTCAGTAAGGTGCCCGAGCAATTTATGGAACGATTTTGATTCTTACGGCGCCTTTGGAAAGATGCGGATAGGCCTGGCGGTTGAGGAAGGCAAGCTGCAGTGGACTGACAAGTTGCTCGAAATCATCTATGCAGACCCATTGTGCGGTGCCTGCGACGTGGGCTGCAAGCGCAACCTGGACCTTGAAATAGAGTTGACTCTTGAGGCGCTGCGTATTAAGGCAGTGAAGGATGGGGCTGGTCCTATGCCTGCGCACAAGAAGATTGCAAAAAACATAGCAACAAAACATAACCAGTTCGGGTCGCCCCATGAAAACAGGAAGAAATGGATTACAAAGGACGTGAAGGTGGCCGAGAAAGCAGATATGGTTTTCTTCGTAGGATGTTCCGCCTCCTATGTGAATCCTGAGATTGCTAGGGCAACAGCAAAGGTATTGAACGCCTCAGGCAATAAATTCATGCTTATGCCCGATGAGTGGTGTTGTGGAAACACGCTCTATTCTGTAGGTATGATCGATGAGGCTCGTGAGCTTGCGAAGCGCAATGTTGCAGTAGTTAAGAAGACAGGTGCAAAAACCCTTGTGACGAGTTGCGCTGAGGGATACCGTATGTGGAAAGTTGATTATCCGAAACTTCTTAACATATCAACATCGGAACTCGGTTTTGATGTTGTACACCTCATTGAGGTTGCTGACGCGGCTATGAAGAATGGCAAGCTTAAACTTACAAAGCCTGTCGATGTCCGGTTCACGTACCATGATTCCTGTGGTGTAAGCAGGCTCTCGGATCCCTGGACTCCCTGGAAAGGCGAACGCGGATGGATGGGTATGGTTAGCCCGGCTTTAAAAAGAAGACGTGGTACAAAAGGTTTGTATACACAGTCCAGGAATATACTGAATGCAATACCAGGGGCAAAATTTGTTGAAATGCCAAGGATACGAGAAAATGCTTTCTGCTGTGGGGCTGGGAGAGGCGTGAAAGAGGCTTTCCCCGATCTGGCAAAGTTTTCAGCAAACCACCGTCTGGATGAGGTGAAGTCGGTGAGTGCCGAGGTCCTCGTGTCCGCATGCCCATGGTGTAAGAGCAATTTCGGCCAGGCTGTCAAAGAGAACGGAGACAGCGTGAAGGTGATGGATATAGCAGAAATTATCAGCGCTGCATTGTAAATTAAGGAGGCAGACTATGAGTATACAAAAACAAGCATACAACGCGTTAGAGGCAGCAGTAGGGTCAAAATACATTTCTGACGATCCTGCTATCTGTGAGGGTTACCGATCGGGCCCTGGCGGATACGAAAATGGCCTCGGATACGAGCGGGTCATGTGCACAATCCCAGGTGCCGTGGTATTGCCGAAAAACACGGAAGAAGTTCAGAAGATTGTAAAAATATGTAACCGCTACAAGGTGCCCTACGTGCCATACAGCACAGGTTTCTACGGACCTCGTTCCCACTGTCATGTGGAAAACGAACTCCTTATTGACCTGAAACGGTTAAATTCGTTTGAGATTGATGAGAAACATTTCTATATCGTTGTAGGATCTGGTGTCATTTATTCGCCGATCCAACAGGAAGCCATGAACAAGGGTGCATATGTAGTTATTGGCGGCGGCGGAGCACAAGCGTCGGCCATTGCAAACCTGATTGGTGACGGTTGGTCTCCGTTAAGCCATCGAATAGGCCTTCCCCACAGACGTATTTTGGGTACAGAGCTTGTCCTCCCTGACGGCGAGATCGTAAAGATGGGATCACTCGCGGATGGAGAAGATCTTTTCTGGGGTGACGGACCGGGGCCTGACCTGAGGGGTCTTCTCAGGGGTTTCACGGGTCTCCGTGGTTGTCTTGGTATCGTTACGAAGATGGCTATCAAAACGCTTCCTTTCCAGCCGGAACCGCTTGTTCCCACAGGACTTTCTCCGAACACAGCCCTTGCTTTACCTGAGAAGCGTGTGAAGTGGGTTAATTTTCAGATGCCCACCAAGGCAGCTCAGGTAAAGGCCATGTTTGAGATTGGCAAGGCCGAGATTGCCGGTGCCGTGACGAAGGTACCGCTCTTCTGGCGAGCCATAGCCAAGGCTGAGTGCAAGGAGGAGTTCTGGGAGATCTGGGGCAAGGAAACCCCAGAGTCGATCAAGAACTTCTTTATCGTCCGCGTTCTTCTTATTGGCTTCACATCTGAGGAACAGATGCAGTATGACGAAAATGTTTTAACAGATATCATGACCGAATTAGGCGGCATTGCTCGGCCGACGAAACCATCGGATGAGTCTTGGATAAAGAATGCAGACTCTGCCGGTATGTGGCTCATGTGCGGTTCCTATGTGTCTGTTGACTACATCATTGAATCACTCTCCCAGGCAACGCAGCACGGAGAATCTTATGCGGAGCTCAAGAGAAAATACACACCACCCCTCATGCCTGACAATGGAGATCCGGGTTGGTTCCAGAGCTTTGAGTTGGGTCACCAGGGCTATTCTGAGTTTCTCGTTTACTGGGATCATCGTGAAGATACAACCGGCGTAGACCATTTCTATCTTGAGACTGCGAAGATGAACATCAAAAACCGTTTCTACACATCCTTGCTTGGTCCTCACCAGCCTCTGTATCTGACAGGACCGAAATACGGACCGAACTATCATGAATGGCTCCTGAAGGTAAAGGATGCGTTTGATCCCCTCTGGGTCTGCCATCCGCCCGTTCCTCTGGCTCACGACGACTTCGTAAATCGTGCGCCGTGGATGAAGGAGATTAAAGACTGGGCGAGCCCCAAAAAGCTTCCCATGCCAAAGTGGTAACGCTGTAAAATATAACCGGTGCCTTCCCCTGAAGAAGGGGAAGGCACTTTCCTACGTGATTGTCAATAACAGTCTCGTTCCCCCCGCTGAACCATTTGGGCAGGTCTTAGTTTCTGAATTGAGGACAAAAATAAATGTATCTCTCAATATGTTCAGAGAATTATTGAAAGATAGGGTCGAGTATTTTAGTCTATCGGAGCAGGATAAAAGACGGATATCCAAGGCGCTAAGAATTAGTTCAGGGGTAGATATTGTTCATCATGAAGAACAATAATTTAGGCTCTTTTTTTGAAAAATGTGTTGAAATAATAGTACAAATTATTGTAAGATGAAAACGTAGAATTCGCAACAGTGAACGCATATAATGTAATTCTCCAGCAAATCTGATGGATTTCATAAGCTCTACGCACAATGTGTTCATGGTAGGAGAGAGAGTTAAGAGGAGGTGAGTAAATGGTAAACCAGTATATGACCTGTCCCTTTTCGAAAGGAAAATGCATTCAATGCGCAATTTATAGGGGTAGGCATGCAGAAATCTGTTTTGCTTCCGGATATCATGGAGGCGAGTTCAAGAACTTGATGGAAAAAAAGACTAAACCAAGAAATGGCTGTACAGATGCTAAAGTTGAGTTTCCTGATCTCACGGATACGTCTTCAAAGTGGCTTAAAGATGTTGAAAATTGTGTTATAGATTGAACGCTGCAATGAAAAGGAGAGAAGCATGATACACGATTTTAATTACCTTAAACCTGGCTCGGTTAAAGAGGCGCTTGCCATGCTCGCTGACCATGCGGATGAATGTAAGGTCATCTGCGGCGGGCAGTCATTACTTATTGTTATGAGGCAGGGCCTAGTTGCGGTAGACTACCTTATTGACCTCAAGGGTCTGAATGAACTGAGTTACATCAAGTACGATGATAAGGAAGGTCTCAAACTTGGCGCTACCACAACCCACAGAATTATTGAAAAGTCGAAAGTTATCAAGAAAAGCTATCCAGTTCTCACAGCTATGGAAGAGAAGCTTGCTTCTATCCAGGTTCGTAACTGGGGCACAATCGGCGGCAACCTTGCCCATGCAGATGCAGCGGGCGATCCAGCCCCTGTGCTTATCTCGCTTGGCGCCAAGATAAAACTTGGTTCAAAGAAGGGAGACAGGGTGATGTCTCTCGAAGAATTTTATACTGACCTCTTTGAAACAGCCATGGAACATGATGAGATAGTTCTTGAGGTGCAGGTCCCACCGGCCCCTCCGAAAACCGGTTCTGCATACCAGAAATTCAACCTTATTGAGAATGATCAAGGTATTGTCGCAGTTGCTGCAACAGTGACCGCAGACAAAGGCGGCGTATGCACGGATGCAAAAATAGTCCTTGGCAACGCAGGGGTGATCCCGATTCGGGCGAAGTCTGCTGAAAAGGTTCTTATTGGAAAGAAATTAACTGACAAGCTGTTTGCTGAGGCAGGTGAGGCAGCGGCCGGCGATGCCGACCCCGTGTCCGATATTCATTCCTCTGCAGATTTCCGGCGCCATTTGATCAAGGTTTTAACAAAACGTATGGTCAAAAAGGCCTGGGACCAGGCAACTAAGGGTTAAGGAGGTGTTGCTACTATGGAAAAGAAATTAATAACACTTACAGTAAATGATATAGAGTATGAGCTGTATATAAATCCCAAGACCCTTCTCGTCGAAGCCATAAGGGACCACATTGGTCTTACCGGAACCAAGAGGGGCTGCGAAACCGTTTCCTGTGGTGCATGCACAGTAATGATTGACGATATGGCGATAAAATCATGTTCAGTTCTTGCCGTGCAGGCAGAGGGAAGACGGATAATCACGGCAGAAGGCCTGGAAAAGAATGGAGTACTGGCCCCAATACAGAAGGCATTCCTTGATGAAGGTTCTTACCAGTGCGGGTTCTGTACATCGGGCATGCTTATATCTTCTGAGGCTTTCCTGAGGGAAACCAAGAATCCTACCGAAGAGCAGATGAAAGAGGCCATTGAAGGAAACATTTGCCGGTGCACAGGTTATAACAGCATCGTACGCGCCATCGCGGCTGTAGCAAAAGGTAAGTATGCGGAGGTTAAATCATGAACAAATATACTGTAATCAATCCACACGAACCATTCAGGGTTCTCAACACCCATGTCCACAATATTGATGGTATTGCAAAGGTAACGGGCCGGGCAACCTATACCTTCGACGTGAAGCTTCCCGGCATGCTCTATGGAAAAATTCTTCGTAGCCCCTATCCGCACGCAAAAATCATCAAGATAGACGCAAGTAAGGCTCTCGCGCTTCCAGGCGTGCTGGCAGTAGTAAACGGCAAGGATGATACGCTTGGCGTTAAGCAGGGTATCTGGCGGCGGTACAATGATCTCTGTGACGAGCAGGTTCTGCCTGTTGATAAAGTTCGCTATATCGGTGAGCCTGTTGCAGCGGTTGCAGCGGTGACTGAAGAAATCGCCGAGAAGGCTCTTGATTATATCGAGGTTGAATACGAAGTGCTTCCTGCTACATTTGAGCCCCTTGACGCTATCAAGAAGGATGCCCCGGAAATTCACGAGGGTTTTGAAAGAAATATTAACGTTACCCGCCATATAGAGTGGGGTGAAGTGGAAGAGGCCTTTGAGGAAGCAGAGTATATCAGGGAGGACTGGTTCAAATGCGGTGGCCAAGCCCATATGTGTATGGAAACCAGAGCAGCGGTAGCAAGTTATACACCCGATGGAAAAATGACTGTCTGGACATCAACTCAGTCGGCATACTACCATCAGGCTCTCCTTGCTGGCGTGCTTGGACTTAGGGAAGGTAATGTACGGGTCCTTGCGCCTTATGTTGGGGGCGGTTTCGGTGGGAAGTTTGAACTTGACGGAGCACAGTTCTGCGCATGTATTCTCTCGATGAAGGTTCGCAAGCCTGTGAAAATTATATTTACCAGAGAAGAAGACTTCATAGCTTCCAAACGTCGGACCCCCATGTTCTACTACACGAGGACAGGCGTAAAGAAAGACGGTACCTTCTGCGCTCGTGAGGCCAAGGTCTTCACGAACGGCGGCGCCTACACAGGAATGGGTGCAACAGCCCTCTACCTGACCGGCTTCTTCCACTCCTTTCCTTACAGATGGAAAGGCTACCGCTATGACGGATACAGGGTCTACACAAATACATTACCATCAACATCCATGCGTGGTTTCGGCGCACCACAGGCCATGTGGTGTTCGGAGCAGCAGATCGAATGGATTGCCGCTGACTTAGGGCTTGACCCCATTGAGATGAGACGGAAAAACTCTCATCACGAGGGTTATGTAGTTCCCGGCCAGGCAACAATCGCGAGCTGCGGCATTGATCAGTGTTATGATGAGATCAAGACCTGGATCAAATCAAAAGGCAAACTGCCGAAAAATAGATCCATCGGTCTTTCAGCATGTGGTTTTATGTCGGGCGGTATCTTCAACTGGTTCGATACCCCCTACTCTTTCTCCTCCGCCGTGGTGACAGTCAACAACGATGGAACGGTTGAACTGCACGTGGGTGCACAGGATATCGGCCAGGGTTCAAACACAACCATGGCTATCATCTGCGCTGAGGCACTGGGCGTGAAGGTAGAAGATATAAAGGTTCACTCGGGCGACACCGACCATTGCCCGGCTGACCTTGGTGCTTGGGGTTCGAGGCAGACCCTCATGACGGGAAATGCCGTGAAAATGGCATCAGAAGATGCGAAGAAACAGCTTCTTGAGTTCGCCTATGCCCAGTCTGGCCTCAATATCGTCTATGACCTCGACATAAAGGAAGGGTGGGTACATGCTATTGCCCGTCCGGAAAGAGGCGAAACTTTCGAGGCCCTGGTAAAGAGGGCAACGCGCGGTAAAGATGGCCAGAGGATCGTTGGCCGGGGCTACTACACACCTCACAGAAAAGGTATGATCTCCCCTGCATACAGTTACATGCTCCAGGGAGTTGAGGTAGAGGTTGATGAAGAGACAGGAAAGATAAAACTTATCGATAGTATGACAGCACATGACTGCGGGCAGCCTATCAATCATCTTGGCCTGATCGGACAGCTTGAAGGCGCCTTTTCCATGGCCGCCGGCTATGGTTACCTCGAGTACATGCCCTTTGAGGATGGCAAGATGATGAATCCGAACCTTGTGGATTACAAGATGGTACGGTCCACTGACATGCCCCCGGCTAATATTGCCGAGATTGACACCTACGAGCCGGAAGGACCTTACGGCGCGAAGGAAGCAGGCGAGGGCCTCACAAATCCGACTGCAGCAGCCATCGGTAATGCAATTTACCATCGTTTTGGCATCCAGATGAAGGAATGTCCGGTTCGGCCTGAGATGATTGTCAATGCGCTGAAGGAAAAGGCTGAAAAAGATAAAGAAGCTAAAAAGAAGTAAGAGAAGGAGAGAGAGATGAGCGAACAGCAAAGCAAACCAATAATATGCCCTGTTTGCGGTAAGAAGGCAAAGACAGGGAGTGCGATAGACTGTGCCCGTCATATGTTCGGAACAGGAGACAAGCCCCACAGAAAATGGGTTGATGAGCACGTTAAGGACCAGGGAGAGTCATTTATCGATCTCCTGATCGAACAGGCGACAACGCCGGGAAACAGAAGCTATGTGCTGCTGGCAGAATGCATCGAGAAAGCTGTCAAGGAAGCATAGGGAAAGTAGCCAGCGAGACTAAAGGCTGAGCAATATATCCCAGTTATAGGAGGATTCGATGATTATAGAAGGGAAGTTTACCGTAAAGGCTCCCATTAAGAAGTTGTGGGATACCCTTTTTGATGTTCAGGCACTTGCAGCATGCTTGCCTGGAACCGAGAAGATCGAACAGCTCGATGACAAGACCTACGATGTGACGATGAAGCAAAAAGTCGGAATTATCAAGGTGACCATGAAGGGAAAACAGGTACTTACCAAGGTTGAAGCCCCCACCCATCTCGAGATGGAAGGTGAAGCCGAGGACGTTACGAAGCTTGGTCGCATGAAAGACAAGGTCACCATGGACCTGAAAGAGCTTGCCGGCGGCGAAGTTGAGATCGCCTACAACATCGATGTCAGCATGGTGGGAAAGCTTGCCATGTTTGGTGACAGGGTAATGAGAAGCAAAGCCGTCGAGATAGAGAGACAGTTTGTGAAGAATCTTTCAGAGAAACTGTCAAGCGTATCATAAGCTGCTCTTTAGTTCGAGCACGAATAATATAGGTGGGACTGCTTTATGGCAGTCCCATTTTTTATTTACCACCACGATCTGTGTACCAGTTTTAAGATAGAACAGTTATAAAGTTCGAGTTGAAGACATAAAAACCCGGTGCCGACTGGAAAAATGAACCACAGCCGGAACGCTCTTTCCCTCTCTGCTTAGCCTTACAAGACTTGGGGAGAGCCAGCCCTTCCAGCTTCATGACAAGTGTGAACTCCATATGATATTGGTGTTGTGACAGGGGATTTAATCTTCATCTAAGCCTCTGGATTCTATATATACTTGTGCTTATTACTTGGAGTGAAACAGTTAGAAGGATGGGGAACAGCAATACAAGGGACAGTTCTCTCTCCCATCTCGCTTACCCCAATAACCCCATTAAACACCCATATGTGATATTTGTCAATCATATAATATGTCTGGGGAAACTAGTTTGCGATTCCAAAAGGACAATTGGTGAGCTACTAACCGAATCTTAAACTAATTATTTTGGCTTCGATCCAGATTGTATCCCTAAAAATACTCTCCTATGCGGTGTGGTGCTTCTATGGAAAAATACCTTCGATTTATGGACTTCAGCTACCAATCTTGAGTGGTGCGTCTGGTAAAATTGCAGATTATGGATTGAAAGAGGGTAATAGGGTAAGGGACGGCGTTTAACCGTACCTTACCCTATTGATAGGATAGTTGTTTAAATGCGGCCTTTTTTTACAAGACGTCGATAATGCTCTTGACCGGGAAGCAGGTGACCCTGGAGGTGTGGCCTGTCCTCCGGAACCGGATGGTACCATGACCTTATGTTCGGGTACTCATTTGCCATTCACATCCTGGCCCGGCACCGTCACCCATAACCCTGAACTAGTATCTAGGGGGTGGTGGTGGCACATAGGCACGTGTCCGTCGGTTCACCACACCGGGTATCTGGTTTCCCTCCGCATACATGCACTGCTGATAGGCTATGTCGTATTGTCTCTGCAGGTGCCATTCCGAAGCATAGGCAGGATACGTCGCCATTGAGGTTCCCATGAGAAGACCCGCCCCCGCGCCAATTGCAGCACCGGCGCCGGCACCGCCCGTGGCAGCACCAATCGCCGCACCTACGCCGGCTCCCAGGAGCGTTCCGAGAATTGCTCCGTTTGCTAAGTTCTGATTGGCTGTTTGACTGGGCGATACCCCTCCAATCTGCTGTTGAGCCCATTGCCTGCACATATAATCTTCCCCGGCGAATACCTCGAAGGGCTTTCCCTGGCCGGGCATCACCCTAACACTAGGGCCTGTCGGCATCGTTGCGCATCCGCCTAATATCGCCATGGCTAAGAATATCAGAAGACCTCGTTGCCAATTCATTACGCTCCACCCTCCTCTCGCGGCGGAGTGGGGATTACCTTCGCCCACCCGCTCGGACAACTAGTGACATATGGGTAATACCCTTCCGGATCCCGGCAGTGATACCAGTAAGAAGGCTGCTCTGCTTCACTGTAAACTGTGGGCTGTTTATTTGCGTAAGGCTGCCCTGGTCCACTGTAGACCGTAGGTTGGTCATATGAATAAGGCTGCTCTGCTTCACTATATGCCGTAGGCTGGTCATATGCGTAAGGATAGTCATTTATTACGTAAGGATAGTTCTGATACGCATAGGGATAAGCGTAGGGGTAGCTATATGGATAGTAGCCATAGGAATAGCCGTAGTAAGGGAACCATGGGAACCCGAAGACCCCGCCAAAGTAAAAGTTCGAACCTCCGCCATGGAATCCATGTCTGCCTCCATAATAGCCACTACCGTAATAACCATCTCCGTAGTGTCCACCCCTGTGATGACCACCGCGATGACCGCCACCACGGTAAGCTGCTGTGGAATTGCCACGACTTCTATGGGATCCACCGGGATAACCACCGCCACGGTATGCTGCTGTGGGATAACCAGCGCCACGGTATGCTCCTGCGGAATAACTGCTGCCACGGTAGGCCCCACCGGTAGGACGACCTCCACGGTAAGCTTCTCCTGAAGAGGCACCGCCACGGTATGCTGCTGTGGAATCGCCACGACCTCTATAGTATCCACCGGGATAACCACCGCCACGGGAGGCTCCAGCTGAATAACCACCTCCGTGGCCGCCTCCTCCGGAATAGTGCTGAGAAAACGCTCCTGAAGGGAGACTCAGAAAGACCAACGCTATAACACTAATAATCACAACCACCTTCTTCATCTCTACACCTCCCTGTTTGCTACACAACCCCAAAAGAATCTTGTGTCAACGCACTCTTCTCTGACAGACCAACCATAGCCTTTATCCGTCACCGCCACAACCTGTGGGAAATGTAATTCAATTGCGGCAGCGTCAGCCCAGTAAAGTATTTTACTTACCACCTATATCCATAGCGACCATAATAACCACGTTACCTGTAGCCGGGATAGTACCGCGGTCCGTAATAAGGATACCTATAACCATAGGCCGGAGCCCGGTAACCATATGCAGACCGGGGGTATCCATAGTAGGCTGGTGCTCCATAATATCCATAACCTGGACCTACGACAGTACCAACAATCGCTCCTGCTGCCCCTAGCACTCCTGGGCGACAATAACCATAATACCCATAACACTGTGAGTAGCTTGGTTGCGGGAAGGCCAGTGCTATCCCAATGACAAGAAGCAAGGCAACGAAAACAATCTTCTTCATCTTGTTCTCCCTTGGTGCATCGCACCTATACCTAAGCATGAGCAATAACCGTACCAGGAGGTAGTTCCCTGGAATGCCTGAAATCATTACTCTTTTTGTACTTTCCTCGGGAAAAATTCGTCATTATTGTCGAACACTACGGTAGTTTTCGACAATAATGACGCGCATCATTCTCTTCCTATCTATCCCAGGGTAGCATAACCATAAGTTGCTTCCCTATATGGTGTGTAAGTTAAAACACATTTGCGACAATAATCTGGTTATGGCTAGTTGGTCCGTAAGCGATTGCCAGGCGAAAGCTGGTACTTATGCTGAAGATGCAGCTTTGAGTGTTTCAGGAAGCTATTCTCCAAGAAAACCTAGGCGCTTTATGCTTCCATTCATATTCCACGTCAATGAGAATTATGACTCCAATAGTTAATATAAAAATAGAGGGTTTGGATTCCATCCAGATTGTATCCCTAAAAATACTCTCCTATGCGGTGTAGTGCTTCTATGGAAAAATACCTTCGATTTATGGACTTCACCTACAAAGGTTGCATAGGGCATTTCGCACAAAGTAGAGGATTACGGGTTGAAAAAGCGCATAACTTCTCTTCGTGAGTTAAGCGCCCCATCCCTTTATCAAATAAAAGTTATTTTGTCAGCAGTACAGGACACTTTGAACCTTTAAGGACATTACGGGCCACGCTGCCGATAAGATATTTTGCAATGCCTGATCTCCCGAGGGAAGCGATTACAATCAGGTCGATACCTTTCTCTTTTTCAAACTCAAGTATCTTTTCATAAGGAATTCCCTCACGGATAGGAGTAACTACCTCCACCTCCTTAACATGTGGAAATTTGTTAAGCTGAATCTGCAGTCTGTCTTTTGTTTGAATCCAGCGAGTAACCTTAATCTCCTGCGTTAATTCTTTAGAAGGAGAATGCTCCCAAATTGCAAGGAGAATCTCCTTATGGACAACATGGAGAAGGAAAATCTTCGCGTTATATTGCTTAGCTATGTCCAGGCCTTGTCCTAATGCCCTATCCGAATATTCCGAAAAATCCGTTGGCACAAGAATCTTGGTTGGCTTAAGCATTTTACATCATCTCCTTCGCATATAATCTCTGTCTAATTTAAGTATAGCAGCTCTCAGTGAATGTGGCAGGGCATTCGACCTGCATGTATGATTTAGGTGTCTTAGGCCAAAGGTCCAGGGTTGCCATATTCAAATAATGCATTACGGGGAGTGGCTTACGAATCATCCTTGCAGAAAGAACTAAACGGAACCAACCCCATCCGGTTTTTAAAAAACAATCAGGCCAAATAAAATACCTCCTTCATCTACGAATGTAGCATGCGAGTCTTTTTTGCAAAGTAAAGATTACGAATTGAAATATGGATGGGCTTGCCAAACTTATAAGGAGGTTCGATAAATGACCCTGTGAAATGAGAAGATAGACCATACGAGTTTTGTTGACACGTTCTATGCAGGAATTAATAGCAGGAGGAAGGAGGCAATTTTGTTGTTTTCAAATGATCCCCGTCTTCAAGGAGTGCAAATGTCTTAATTCAGGCTGGCCGATATTGCCGATTGCATAAATGGTTTACATCACACTGGCAGGAGAAACGATGTCTGAATCAATCCTCAAAGGGTCAAGTTGCGCTGCGAATACTGCTCAGCCTGTTAATATCAGAACGACAATAATGAAGATACCTAATGCATGTTTAATGTTGTCCTCTTTGGTCTTTTCCAACAGTATCCTCACCCGCCAAACAATAGGAACAACACGAGGAAGACAATGATAAGCGTTGTAGTACTCATGATAATAAACTCCCTTTATTTATGATACAGCAGAAACTCTCTCGTGTCTGTCGCAGAAACAATAATTATATTGTAGTGTTCTCAATGATAAGCGTGTCGTCTTTTTTACTACAAGATTCGGAATCTATGTCATACTATGAGAAAGTCACAGTATATATGGAGTGCTTCTAAGACAAGAAGTCAAGCAATAGTGATTCGCTACCTACTGAATTATTGAATGCCATTTGTAATCATGTATATCGAAAGAATATAACAAAAACAACATTACCAACGCAGGAATTGTGTCCGTGCGAAGCTTGCCGGTGTGAGCTAAAGGTTCGGGAATCCTGACGTTCACGGTATAAGCAAGGTGTCGTTACTACTCTTTTGGGTTTTCTGTTTTGAATGGAAAAAGATTCCTGTTTCTATCGGGATAGCAACTCTCATAAAGAGTGTGAAGATGAGGAGGCCCAAGGCCCAGATGCCCAATGACACGGCTATCTCCGTTGTATTCGGCATGTATTCATAGATTTCGCCAAGGGGATCGGGGATAAAGCCAGGCAGCACAAAACCGATACCCTTTTCAATCCAAACACCAACAATGATCAATATGGAGCCAATATTAAGGGTGAGGAGGTATTTTCTTGTTTTTGGAATCAAGAATATGAAAAAGGCAACAAGATTCATCGACAGAGAGGTCCATATCCAAGGAACGAGCGTTTTATGACCCTGCAAGCCTTGGTACAGGTATGTCAGGGGTGCGAGGTGAATTGTATTTGAATAGTATTCTTTGTATATTTCTGCCCCCAGCAAGAAGAGGTTAAGAAACATCGCATAGGAAATAAGTTCGGCAATCTTAAAGAGTGCTTCATTTTCGATCTTTACCTTCGATATTTTTCGAATTACCTGAAAAATTATAATGATTATCGCAGGTCCCGAACAGAAGGCGCTCGCAAGAAATCGTGGTGCGAGGATAGAAGCATTCCAAAACGGTCTCGCTGCGAGCCCGTTATACAGGAAGGCGGTAACGGTATGTATGCCAACAGCCCAGGGGATTGACAGTAAAATGAAAGGTACGACAGCCCTTTTGTTGGGTTCTTTCTGATAATATGACCTGACCAGGATGTAAACCGGTACGAATATGTTCAGAAACAGATACCCGTTCAAAACGAGAACATCCCAGGCGAGAAGGGAATCAGGGAAGGCTAACTTGCCAATGAAAGGAATGAGGTGCCAGAATCTATCGGGCCTGCCAATATCAACAAAGACGAACATCAGCGCCATGATTATCGAAGATGCTGAAAATAATTCGCCGAATACTACTATTTCTTTGATGGGATCAAAATGGTAGATATAGGCGGGAATTACCAGAAGCACAGCAGCGGCCGCGATACCGACAAGGTACGTGAAGTTTGCTATATAAAGACCCCACGAAACCTGGTCTCTCATATTCGTAATAATGAGGCCCTGGTCAAGTTGTGCGATGTAGAATTTTAGCCCCAGGAAGGTAACGGCAAGAAGAAAGATGCACCAAGCATAGTATGCTAAACTTCCTTTCATTACAAGTACAAGAGTTTTTTTGAAAAACCTCCATGCCTCCACGGTACCCTCTAAAGAGAAAAAAAGTAATAAAATTTAGGTTCCGTATTCAAGTCTTCTTTCAATCTGAATACCCTTTTATTTTCGATGAGATACCTTATCTCGCTATTCTTGTCGAGTAAATTTCCAAATTTTCTGGTCCCGGTAGGGCAGGCCTCTACGCAGGCAGGATACCTTCCTGATCTTACCCTCTGTATGCAAAAAGTACACTTATCCACGACATTTTTCATTCTTGGTCTGTTTCCAAAGTAATGCATCGTGGTATTCAATTCTTCTTTCGGAATATTTGGCTCGGCCCAGTTAAAAACCCTCCCCTTATAGGGACATGCAGCCATACAATACCTGCAGCCAATGCACCAGTCATAATCTACGACAACAAGTCCATCAGGTTCCTTCCATGTCGCATGAACAGGACATACCTTAACGCATGGAGGATTTTCACATTGCTGACACTGAACCGGCATATAAATGAAGCCTTCTTCAGGGACTTTATCAGGGTCATAGTAATGCTCTGCGTTTTCAAGGTTTATCAGGTTTCCTTTTTTCAGCCTGATCACCCTTATCCAGTGGAGTTGCGGTTTGTACCGCGAATTGTTGTTTTCTTTTGCGCACGCGTATACGCATCTCCTGCACCCAATGCATCTGGATAAATCGAGGCCATAGCCCCAGAGTGTGTTCTGTTTAGCCTCCCCAAAGCTTACACGGGTTGATTTTCCATATTGCTTGAGGTATTTTTCTTCCAATCGCTGCACAACCCGTTTCTTTTCTTCGTCCGTCATTTCGGAAAAATATTTCTGTAAAAATTCTTCATTAATGACTTTTTTGCAGGTCGCATTAATGCCACCCAAACCGGCCACAAAGCCGGCAGATAATATTTTCATAAAGGTTCTTCGCGTATAGAGATTATCTGACATTGTTCGCGTTCTTTGGCCCATAAGGCGGAGGCTCAGGTTTCATTGGTTTAAATTTTGGATCATGAGGATCATGGCAGTGTACACAAAGAAGATATGTTCTTTTCCCCCCATTAAAATAACCGGTTCTCTTTCCGTGTATGCCGGCCTTCCAGTCTCTATATGTTGTGCCATGGCACTGTCCACAGAGCAAATAGGATTCAGTGAAAGCGACGAGTTCCCCATTTGCGAGCTTCAATTTATCTCTGTTCGTCGGATCATGGCAGTCGAGGCACCATCTCACGCCTTCAGCATGGTGCAACTTGATGTTTATGTGTTCATCCTTGAGTTGTCTCTTCGTGGGGTTAGCAGGAATGCCTTCATGGCAGGAATTGCATGGGAAAATTCCTTTTGACAGCGGAGGACGGGGTACGGGATATTCAGCCTTCACATTTCTACCCTGAACATTAGATAACATACTACACAAGAACAAAAGCAGAAATGAGTATATGAGTACTCGCATATGCAGTTTCCACCCCCTTGCTTAGTTGATCGATCCCAAGGAGTTATTGTACCCTTATTTCATTTTGTCAGCAGCACCGGACACTTTGCCCCTTTCAGGACATTCCGGGCCACACTGCCGATCAAGTATTTTGCAATACCTGATCTCCCGAGAGAGGCTATGACTATGAGATCGATCCCTTTGCTCCTTTCTTCTGTCAGGATGGCTTCGGAGGTGTTTCCGCTCACGACCTCGGTAAAGACCTCCAGTTCCTTTGCCTGGGGAAACTTGTCGATCTCTTCCTGCAATTTCTTCCTGGCCCCCTCGATCATCTGTTTTTCAACATCTTCATAGTAAGACTCTCCATGGACCACATGGAGCACATAAACTTTAGCCTTATACTGTTTTGCGATGTCAAAGGCCTGACGCAGAGCCATGTTGGAATATTCCGAAAAATCAGTTGGTATTAAAATTTTGGTTGGCTTGAGCATCGTTCATCTCCTCCACTTACCATAATCTCTATCCATTAATTATAACAACGATCAGCGAAATTGGTAGAGCATTTGGTGTGCATGTCTGGCTTAGGTGTCTTAGATCAAGGTCTCTGATTACCATATAAAATGGTGCATCGCGAGGCGGGATTTACAAATCACACTTACAGGAAGATACGCTTTTTGGGTCAAATACTGTTGGGTCCGGGCAAGATGCTTGTGGTAAAGGGTGTCTAATAATTGCTACCTTACACTCTCTAATCAACGAAGGTGCTTGCCGTGTGGTGTTAGTCTAAGGGCTTGTGCTGCTGCGGGGTGGTAAGTGTTACAAAAAGTAACATCTTGGTAATGTGATTTTGAGATAAAAAGCGTTTTATAATGAAAATCACGCTTGTCAATGAGAATTGAGCTTGTTAGCATTATGAATCTCACGGATATGTTTGCCTTTAAGTGGCTGCCAACTTATTTGAATGCGAGAAAACGTCTTCACACCCAAATAGGACTTCAAGCGCGATAAGCACTTGCTGGCAACGTATCTCTGTACCATCGGTGAGGTCGCTTCTTTATTAACCATTTCGGTAAACATGATCCCTATGACCAAACCGTCGACATGCCATCCCTTGACATCGGTGTCCCGTGTCACGTCAGAAAGCGCATCCATCATTGACGTAGCGACCTTCTGCCGCTCAGATACATCGGCAAAAGCGGAAAGATCTGCAAGCATTAGGAGCGCCGGATCTTCTGATAGCTCGCCCTTCTTCTTCTCAAGAGCGAGAAACTCATTGAAGTATTCCTCTCGATACAGTCCAGTCTGGCTATCTCTCAGCATGGCCTGATCCTGTATCCTATGGTCTGTCCCCGGAAGGATGAAGGGAATTTTCGCAAAATATCCCTTGTGAAATCGTGTCTTTCCCGCAGAGACAGGTCAAAGTGAAACCTACTCTTAATGAGTGTGCGTATAATATTTTGAATTTTTGGCCTATATCTCGTATACATCATTTGGCAAGTTATATACCAGGCCATGGATATGGCTAATGATAAGAATTGCTAATCTGTTGACCTGGCTGGCACTCTTTGGCTGCCTACCGCGAGCAATGAAAACAGGAATATCCCAAATAAGAATTTCACAAAAAAAGTTGCTATTGCTATCATGCGTCCTCCTTAATACACAGCTAACTTTGTTACATTCTTGCGACGTTATTTCCTGTGATTATCGTATTAGTCGGTTTATTTCCCCCATAATATCAATAGCAAATTGAATGCCATATGAGCTTATCTATGTAATCAGTTGATTATAAAACAAGTTTTATTCTGAGGGATTATAATCAGTTCGAATAAAAATGATTTCTCATACAGTTGATCCAGAATGATGGAGGATATTCCATACACCATAAAGACAACTATATCTAAAAAGTAGGCTTGTTTTACTCAGATTATTGACTGTTGAACTAAATTGCGGATCTACAACCTACAAATGTGGCATTAGGGGTACTTGCAGAAGGTAAAGATTACGGTATGAAAGTATTGACAAAAAGGCAGGGCCATTTCTGACCCTGCCACGAACTCAAGTTGCAAAAAGGACTTGGTTTACGCAATCAATGACTGCTTTCAAGTTACTTTAATTTAAGTCCTTACCTTGGTTTCTCCTGCTCGTCAGGATCTCCCTTTTGTCTATCTTGTGAACGGACCTTAGCCGGTGCTCCACGGACAGGTTTTTTATTCGGTTTATCTGCGTCTTCATCTTTGGCCGGAGCTAATTTCTCCAGTTTTTCCTTGGGCTGTGGTTTGGCAGGTACCACGCGATCCTTGGGTGTCGGCTTTTCTGATACCTCACCCTCTATTTTTTGGCCTGGCTTGGCAGGCGCAACTTTCTCAGGTTTGGTAGCAGGCTTTGGGGGCGCAACCGCTTCTGGCTTTGTGGCTGGCTTTGATGGTGCTACCCCCTTTGTCTTGCCCGGTTTTTCAGTTTCCACGCCCTCTGGTTTTGCAGAAGGCTTTCCAGGCTTCACAGTTGGCCTGGGAGATACACCAGACTCTTCCCGCGTAGCCTTCTTGATCTCCTTCTGTTGAAGTTTCATTTCAGATTTGGGACGGTTTATTTCTGTAGCAGGGACGATATAATTTGTAACCTTCGGCTGTTGTATTTTTGCCTCACGGTTAACCTTGCCTTCCTTGATACCCTTCACCTGCTGTTGCAATACGGCAGGCCTTTCCCGTCTGCCCTGGGCGATGATCTTTTGGTTTGCCTCGATCCTCTCCGTGACCGTCCTGTGGGGTTTCTCTTTCACCTGAACGTTGGCAAAGTTGCGTCTTTGTTTGATCGTCGAATAATTGGTAATCACCTTATTGCTGACAACCGGGGCAGCCTGATAGTTGTTGATGATAGTCGTGTTATTGATGTTCTTCACCCGTACAGTCTTATAGTTGTTAACCGTGTAGAAGTCTCTCTGAGGGACGACCACCGCATGTCGTGCATAGGCATAGTTCCGCGGATAGACATTGATCTGTGTGATATTGACATTCGTTACATGAACCACGTGAGGACCTCCCCAGCGGTAATGCGAGTAATACGTTTCTCGCGGTGCAAGGGGTACCCACCCCACGTTTGATCCGCTATGGATCCATGAGACGCGCCCCGGATTCCAGAAAAAGCCTATGTTCAGGAGAGGTAGTCCCACGGTAACGGTCGCAACAGGGGGCGCCCAATACCAGTTATTGCGGGCATAGATCCAATTGCCGTAATGATGTGTTGTGTATCCGAAGGGCTCAGACGGAATCCATGTTTGGTCCCCGTACCACTCGGTCCAGCGGCCATTGGTGAATGGAGCCCATCCGGGAGCCACCCTGGTTGGTCGCCAGAACCACCGATTACCGCCTTCGTAGTGAACCTGTTCCCACCTGCCATTTTCCTCAAAGGCATAGGCTTCATGTCGAAGGGCAGGGGGAAGATATTGAACCGATCGGCCTGTCGTTTTCCCTCTTGACGCCCAGAAGCTTTCCCGGGTTCTGTTCCATCCGTCCCAGATGGGATCGACAGCGCCATCCTCTGAACTTACCTGGCTCATGTCGGCGAGAATTGAAGGGTTGCCCGCAGCAATTTCATACCTGGCGTTGGTTGGAGCGTGAACAAAGGTAAGTGTGCCCTGTATGGCAACGACTTCTGTGGAGTTCTCCCCCACGTAAAAGTCAAAGACGCTGCCGGGATATACCAGAACATACCCGAAGGGGCTCGTTGCTTTAATAACCAGATCAGAGTCCTTGTTATAGAATCTGGCCAATCCGGCGGCCACATCGACTTCGGAAACATCCGGCTCAAGGCCGATGAACTGGACCTGGGTGCTGTCTCCAATCCTGATCCAGGTCCCGTTGGGGACGATAAGCTCTGCCTGACCCCGGCTTCCCGTGTACAGGGTGTCTCCCGCGCTGAAGGGTGCATCCCTGATGGCTGCGACCCAGTCGTTCTCTTCAGGGACATAACGGAGCAGATCCCCTTCGACATGGTATACACGGCCAACCACAACAGGTGGTTCGTCTGCAGCCGATGATGGAGGAACTATCAACAGTGCTGCAAGGAACAAAACAACTGATAAACCTAACAATTTTTTCATCATCTTTCTCCTTTGATCCTTTTCTATAATCTGCGCACAATATAATGCAGGCTGGTTCAGTTTCAACCCAATAAAGCGTGCTTCCTTACCTTTGGTCCCCACGATCGCCACGTTAGTGATCATTAGTGTTGTCAATTGGGCCTCATCATAGCTTAAGTTCATAACATTCGCTACATTCAATCCGGACAAGTCCATCGTGTATCCGTTGGGAACTTGTCCGGCCGTATAACTATTGAGCAATATTGATGCCTGAAACACAGGTTTCAAATATATTTGAAATCATTGGGTAAATAATTAGTCAAACCAAGAACCACCAACATTTCTGTCGTTTTTCAGAAAACTATCCGACAAAAATGACGAAAGATACGCTCACCACCCGATGCACTGTGTTAGCATGATTTCGGATATCATGCTGCTCAAATAAATTTCTGAGAAAGGTCGGCAGACTGAGTGGCGATGTACGCCTACAAACTCATTTGTTGATTGTTACTCGGTCTTCGATCGATCCTGCATCTACTGTCCTCCGTGCACGTAGTACCAAGTGAAATATACATATTTTTAAGAATATTCTTTGTAAGAAATACAGGAAGAGGCTGCCGTAACACGACATCCTTCTGAGGGCCTCATTATCTACAAAAACCTCTCTGGTATTATCGGGCAACGCCTGAAAAGCGCTTACCACCACATATACCGGGAAGGGTAGTCACCCGCTTGATGTTCTTCTTCGGCCACTGAAAATATGTCGATCGCAGAGTTACGTGTTTCACTTACAAACAAACGGCGCTCTATACAGACATTGCTGAAGATTACCATATACAGTATACATTGAAAAAAAGTTGAAAAATAAGAAAAAGGCTGAGGTTTTACCCCCCAGCCCCTATTGTCGTGTTTTTTTGTGTACCCTTATTTCAAGAGAAATTGTGTGCACCGTCCTGTCGATCATTCCACCGTGAATGCTGTACTGTCCTCCCCTACCGTATTGGTAACCTTCAATGTATATTCCTTTGTAGGGAAACTCTTGGATGTCTTTGGTAAGAAGAAGATAATGCTATCCATGTCCCAGGACTTGACTTTACAGTTCTTCTTCTTTGGTATCCCGTTCCTCTCATACTCAAGGTACACTTTACCCTTCTTGGTACCGAAAAAATTTCCAGTTATGGTAATTGGTATCCCGGCAACACCACTCGTATAGTCAAGGGAATCTATTTCTGGAGGCTTCACGGTAAAGGCATCAGGCAGGGTAATGTCATCCGCTCTGTATGGTCTGATCGTTACATGATAAGGACCACCTTCAGGGAGAACCTTTGTTATGGTGCAAGTGATTCTATTATTCTTCCAACCATCCGTGCCTATTTCTGTTGGAACGCCCCCAATTAGGACTTTTCCTTTTCTAATTCCGAAGCCCGCCCCGATTATAGTCAACTGAGTTCCAATGGTACCCTCGGTAGGGGATAAGTTAGGAGGAGAATCAGACAAGACAAGCGTAGCTGCCACCGTAATATCTGCATTCATTGTAACTTCGCATGCCCCTGTGCCGGAGCAACCACCGGACCATCCTCCAAAAACTGAGCCGGTATCGGGAGTGGCAGAGAGAGTCACCGTAGTGCCTTGGATAAACCCTTCGGTGCAGTCAGTAATGCTGGTACCACAGCTGATACCGATAGGAT